>Ga0067045_1028719_pt1 | contig 28589 bp, 25 predicted proteins | sample TerdegcTABiofilm_FD_59184 | JGI IMG/M metagenome (GOLD analysis project Ga0067045, IMG submission 59184) | Combined Assembly of (Gp0054472, Gp0054536) Wastewater bioreactor microbial communities from Singapore -Terephthalate degrading...
GGGGAAGGCCCATGAAGGAAATCGATCCGAACGCGCCAAAAAGGAGTCGGGGGAGACCCAGAAAAAACCCATCCTAAGCGCATATAGTGTTGAAAATTGGGAAATCGTTATTTAATTCACATCCTAAGAATTAAGAAGTTCCTCCTTTCATTAAGCAATGAAGTTCGGATAGACCTCATAGAGCACTGACAGTTCCTGGAGCGTCTTTTCGCCCCGCACCGCTTTTTTGGCCACCTTAGCCTTGAAATCCTTCAAGAATCTCTTGCGCATACCGGACTGTCCTTCCCGTTCTTTGATTTCTCAAGAAGAGCTTGTCCACATTATTTCTTCCTAAAGTCTGTCCGACTTTCTTGGCTCATTATAGTCGCCGACTTCAATCTCACTTTTTCACCAGAGAATTAGGCCGTAGAGCATGGGACATTCTCAGGATATTTTGATGACGGAATCGCGTATCACCAGTTTCGGTTGGATGGACAACGATATGCCGGCTGTCTGCTCATTCTTTTCCAGCGCGTCGATCATCATTTGACAAGCTTTCCGCCCCAATATATAGGAAGGCATATGCACAGTTGTGAGGGCGGGGGTGATCATGGACGCCAGGGGGATATCGTCGAGTCCAATGACGGAAATCTCGTCCGGGACAGCGATACCATGCAGTTTCAATCCATTTACAATCCCACAGGCGATAAGGTCGTTGACGGCCAGCACGGCGGTATATTTCTTCTTCCGATTCAGAAGTTCACGCACCATCTCTTTCCCAATCTCAAATTCAAACAGCCCGTCCTCAAGTTCCTTCTCATAACGGGCTATGATGATATCCTCGTCGCAAAAATCCAAATTCTGCGCTTGCAGGGCCATCCGGCATCCCATAAGTGTTTGGGCGCGAGTCTGTTTTCTCAATGGAGTCGTAATGATGGCGATATTGCGATGTCCCATCGACAAGAGATAGTTCATCGCGATCCGACCCGATTCGAGCATGTCGGTCTTCGCAATGATATAGGAATTAAAGTCTTCAAAATTGGATTCGAACAAGCAGACTTTCCCCCCGCGTGATATGTAGTGCTGAATCGCCTTTGGGCTATCGTCGATGGATGCTATCATCATGCCCATAATGCGTTTTTGGAGCAATTGCTCAATTAGGTTTCGTTCGAGGATGAGGTTGCGCAGTGAACTGAATGCAAGAGGAGCATAGCCCCGGGAAGTGGCACACTCGGATATGCCCTGGATGATCTGGATGAAGAAAGGATTCTGGAATGTGGGGATAATGATGCCTATTGAAGCGTTGGTATTGGTTTTCAGCATTTTGCCGAGGAGATTGGGCGTATACCCAAGCCTTTTTACCGCATCCATGATCCGTTTGCGCGTCTCGCTGCTCACAGGATAATTGCTGCCGCTGAGGACTCTTGAGACAGTAGCCGTCGAAGTGCCTGCAGCAGCGGCTACATCCACAATCGTTACTTTCGCAATGTTCCTCTCTGTATGACCTTGATTTAGCATTTACAGTTCCTTTATAAATTATTTTACCATAGCTGAAGTTCTTTCAAAAGCAACCTACTTTTGAAATTGGCCAGCCCTGTAAAAATTTCCAGAAATACAACCTCGTGATAGCAAAATCATAGTAAAATTTCTAGTTAATTTTACATTTAAATTTTCAAATATCCATAGTATCTTTAAGTAAAGATATCATAATGCAAATAAATAAACAAGAATAAAAAATTATTCTTGACAGTAAACGTTTGCTGTCTTATAATAAAAATGTACTTAAAACATCTTTGTACTTCAAGGTCGTCGTTGCCATCGGACAACAAGAATCCAAGGGAGGTATGTATGAGGAAATTGCTTGTTTTGTTGCTAGCTGTCGTTGTTGTGGCGGGCGCGTTTGCCGCCGGGACATCAAAAGTCGTCGAACTCAAGTGGTATCAGCCGGAGCCGGAAGGGCATCCGTGGACGGATGTGTCCAAGCTGATCGCCGAAGAGATTGAGAAGAATTCCAACGGGACCTTGAAGGTTACCATCTACCCGGCCGGCGTACTGGGAACCCAGACTGAGGCTATCGATATGCTCAGGACCGGCTCTCTGGCGCTCGAAACTTCCGGGCCGAGCATCCTGGCGTCTTTCTACAGCCCCGTTCAGGTCATGTCGCTTCCATACGCTTTCGACGACGCGGCCCAAGGATATGCGTATTTCGAGTCGCCGGCGGGTCAGAAGATTTTCGACGACATCAGGAAGAAAAGCGGCGTTAGGACGCTAGACGTATGGTATTTTGGGGACCGCAATCTGACCACCAACAATATAATCGTAAAAACCCCGAAAGATTTAGCCGGAAAAGCGATACGCTGCATGGATACGCCGGTTGCCAAAACGGTGGTGGCTTCGCTTGGAGGAAGCCCTGTTCCAATCAATTTCGCCGAGCTCTACATGGCATTGCAGACCGGCGTCGTGGCCGGCCAGGAAAATCCCATTCCAACGATTATCTCCCAGAAGTTCTATGAGGTCCAGAATACCTTGGTATTGACCAAGCACTCTGTCCATATGGGGACTGTGCACGTCTCGGAGATAATCTGGCAGAGCCTGACCCAGGCACAGAGGGATGTCATCGCTGCCGCTTTGGCCAAATACCGGCCGGTGATCGAGGAAAGAATCAACAAGAACACGATCGATGGTCTCGCATTCCTCAAATCGAAAGGCATGACTATCATCGAGCCCGATCTTACGCCGTTCAGAGAGAACGCCAAAAAGGTTATTGCGGCGACATTTAGCAAAGACGCGGACTGGATGAAAGAGATCAATGCCCTCGAGGCGTTCAAGGCTTCTTACAAAAAGCAATAATCGAGATTGCGGTGGTGCGGCCGCGTGCGCCTTCAGTGTCGCGGCCGGGCCGCTGCCCCCTCTTCCACTGGCATTGGCTGGCATACAGGAGTGAATTCAAGGAGCGGACGTGAAAAAGCTGATGGCATTTTTTAATTCCATAGAAGATTATGTGGCACCTGCGTTCCTAGTGCTCATGTGTCTTTCCGTAACGGCGCAGATCATCGGAAGGATGGTTGTAAAAAAGCCTTTGCTGTATACGGAGGAAGTCGCGAGATTTTCCTATATTTGGTGCGTCTACATAACGATAGCCATGGGGGAAAAATATCAGGATCATTTCTCCGTGGATATTTTCGTCAGATTTTTGCGTGGGAGAGCCAACCTGGCCTTGATCCTCGTCGAAAAGGCTCTTGGGTGCGCGATGTTCGGGGTGATGTTCTATTGGTCGATCAAATTTTTCAAGTTTGAAAAAATCATTGAGTCTCCGGCATTTGGAATTTCGATGGGTGTGGTCGCCGCCTCGATGTGCGTGGGTTTCTTCCTGTGTTTCCTTCGCAGGGGAGTCCTTCTGGTCGCCGCGGTAAAGGCTCTGTTTGCCACCAAAGCAAATGACAATTCCGTCACAGAAAAGGAGTAGCAGCCTTGGAGCCTTTGGTTTGTTTTTTTCTGGCCTTCTTGATACTAATGATAATTCGGACGCCCCTCTATCTGTGCCTGCTGGGCTCTTCTCTGGTGTATTTCGGCATGAACCACAATCTATCGATGATGACTGTGATGAACAAGATGATGAACGCCCCCAATTCTTTCACGCTTCTGGCCGTTCCCTTCTTCATCCTCGCGGCGCAGATCATGAATACCGGCGGAGTCACGAACAGGATTTTCGGTTTCTGCTTGAAGTTGCTGGGGCATTTTCGAGGCGGCCTGGCCTATGTCAATGTGTTTTCGAGCCTCATATTTTCCGGCATCAGCGGTTCAGCGCTGGCGGATGTCGGCGGACTGGGGGTCATCGAGATAAAGGCGATGCGGGACGCGAAGTACGACGATGACATAACGATCGGCGTCACCGCCGCCAGCAGCACCGTGGGCCCGATCATCCCTCCGAGCATACCGTTCGTCGTGTACGCATCAATGGCGGGAGTGTCGGTAGGCGGCCTGTTCATGGCCGGAATAGGCCCCGGACTTTTGCTGTGCCTTGTGCTGTGCGTATATATTTATTTCATTGTAAAGAAAAGAAATTATCCGAAGAATAAGCGGTCCACGCTGAGTGAGATTCTCCGGTCCTTCTGGAGCGCACTGCCGGCATTGCTCTTCCCGGTAATCCTCCTCGGCGGAATCTGGGGTGGATCCTTTACGCCGACCGAGGCCGCCCTTGTATCAATAATATACGGCATCATCGTTTCGAGCCTCATCTATAAGGAGATGAAACTCAGGGAAATCCCGAAGCTGCTGTGGACTTCCGTGAAACAGGTAGGCCCATCCATCGCGGTCGTCGTGACGGCGTCGGTCTTCGCGTGGATACTCACGTATGAAAAAGTGGATCAGATAATCGTGAAATTCGTCCTCTCCATCACGACGAATCGTATTCTGATTCTCCTCATGATAAATTTCTTCCTTTTGTTCCTCGGGATGTTCATCGAGGTTGTCGCGGCCATCATGATCACCCTGCCTATTCTGACGCCGCTGATGGCAGTGGCAGGCATAAATCCGATTCACATGGGCGTCATTCTGACGCTGAATATGATGATAGGTCTGTTGACTCCGCCCGTTGGCTTCTCTCTCTACATGCTCTCAACGACCTCTGGTTATCCATTCAACACGGTCGTCAAAATGGTGTCGAAATGGTGGCTTCCGCTTTTAATAACCTTGCTTCTGGTAACGTACTTTGAACCGATAACCATGTGGTTGCCGAGGGCCCTCGGGTTGGCCTGAGTAGCCGCTGTCAGATGTACCGAAAGGAGTTGCTATGAAAATCAAAGTTGGTGTTGTTGGCGCGGGTATCTACGGTGGTGTCCTGATCAGCGCCTATTATGGCGCCTACAGACGGGGAGAGATAGATTTTGTCGCTGTTGCGGACGTCAAACAGGAAGCGCTGGACAGGATCAAGAACAAGTATGGCATCAAGGGATACCTTGACTACAAGGAAATGTTCGACAAGGAGAACCTGAACGCGGTCGCCGTCGTGACGCCCGACTATCTGCACGAGGCATGTGTCCTCGAGGCCGCGAGACGCAAGATCCATATCCTGGTCCAAAAGCCCCTGTCCACAGACATCGAGGCTGGAAAGAGAATGATCAAGGCGGCCAAAGACAATGATGTAATGCTGTATGTCGATTTCCACAAACGGTTCGACCCGGCACACATGCAGCTTAAGAGGGCGATTCAGGAAGGCAAGCTGGGAGAAATCGAATATGGATACGTCTGCATGGAAGACAAAATCGTGGTGCCTTCGGAGTGGTTCAAGACCTGGGCTCACAACAGTTCTCCCGGCTGGTTCCTTGGGGTCCATTTCTACGATTTGATCTATTGGTTGCTTGACGAAAAACCAAACAGGGTGTACGCCACTGGTCATAAGAAAAAACTGGTGTCGATGGGAATCGATAGCTACGATTCCTTGGAGGCGAAGTTCGAATTTCCGAGCGGCGCCACGGTCTCCGTCGATGCCTCTTGGATCATTCCCAACAGTTTCGCTTCGGTGGTGAATCAGCAGATTCGTCTGGTCGGCACGAAAGGATTGCAGGAAGTCGACAGCCAAGACAGGGGCGTGGTGGCGGCCTATGAAAGCGAAAACAGCAATCAGGTCATCAACCCCTACGGGCAGCTCCTGTTCGACGATCCGGTAGCCGGGCAGACGCCTGTCGGCTATACGATCGTTTCGATGCTCTATTTCCTGCGGCTTGTAAATATGATGAAGCAGCAGAACATCCCTCTCCGGGATCTCAAGGCGGACTATCCCACCGGGGAACAGGGATTAGTGTCGACGATCATGTGTCAGAAAGCACACGAGAGCGCGCTTGCGGGCAGGATAATCGAAATAGAATACTGATCCATAAAGAATAAGCTCTGCGGGGGATTTTCGGGATCCTACAGGAATCGGTGTGACACGTCAGGAGGCGATACATGGGCGAAAGTCTGTATGAAGCTATCGGAAATGTAAAGATACCTCGTTTCGTAAAGATTCGTCAGCATCTGGAGGACAATCGCATTGTAGATATCGAGTCGGTCCTGGAAGCGGAATTCGCGAAGCCGGGGATACTTGACGTCGTAAAACCGGGGATGAGGATAGCCTTGACCGCGAGCAGCCGACCGATCAGCAATCTTGACCTTATTATAAAGATAATTGTCGGGAAGCTGCGGCAGAGAGGAGCTTTGCCCTTCGTGATTCCGGCAATGGGGAGCCATGGCGGAGGCACGGCCGAAGGCCAGCGCAGGATCATCGAATCCTACGGGATTACCGAAGAGCGCATCGGCTGTCCGATCCGAGCCACGATGGAAACGGTCTGTGTCGGCCATTCCCCGGAAGGACACGAGGTTCACGTCGACAAATATGCCAGAGAAGCGGATGGCATTATCGTCATAGGGAAGATCAGGCCTCATTCCGGATTCTCTGGAAAGTACGAGAGCGGCCTCATGAAGATGATGACCATCGGACTCGGGAAGCAGCATGGAGCTGCGGTATGCCACAACGCCGGGGCCAAATATCTCGCCAAGTACATACCGATGTTCGCGAACGTCATTCTGGAGAAATGCAATATTCTGTTCGGCGTAGGCATTCTCGAGAATGCCTACCACAAGACGTATATGGTGCGGATGATCCCTACCGGGGATATTCCTGAGGAAGAGCCTAAGCTGCTTCAAAAAGCCTACACTCTGCTTCCAAGGCTGCTGTTCAAGAATATCGCGGTAATGATACTGGACGAGATTGGCAAAAACATCAGCGGCGACGGAATGGACCCCTACATCACGACACGTTTCGGAACGCCATATGTAACCTGCGAGGAATCCATCCAGAAGGTGGCCATCCTCGATCTCTCCGATGAAACACACGGCGTCATGCTCGGAGTGGGATGGGCGGATGTCTGCACCAGAAGGATGTTTGACAAGTGCAATCTCGAAGATAGCTATGTGAACGCGATAACATCCACGATTTACGACGGCGTCCGCATACCAATGATCCTCAAGAATGACTATTACGCGATCGCCGCTTGTATCCGCGGCAGCGTGGGAGTCGACAGAGAGCATATCAGGATGGTGTATCTGCACAACACTCTGGATGTATTTGAATTTGAGATATCCGAAAGTATGCTAGAGGATGCCAGGGGTAACCCCCAGATAGAAATATTGAGTGAACCCAGAGAGCTTATATTCAATGAAGATGGCAACCTATGGTGAGCAAAATCATATTAGAAAAGCAGTGTCGGTATAGGAAGATCTACAAAGAGAAAATAAGGAATGTCATTATGGATATTATTAAGGGCAAAAATGTTTTTACGGGAGAGGCGATTGCAGTAACTCTTGAGAATGATCATATCGCCAGAATGGAACCCTGCGATTTCAGTTCCGATCTGCCATATATCTCGCCCGGATTTTTGGATATGCAAGTCAATGGATATCATGGTGTAGATTATAGTCTTGATGATCTTGAAGAGGAACAGATTTCCTCGCTTGTGAGAAATCTCGCGAAATCTGGAACGACGCGTCATGTGCCAACGTTTGTTTCGATGCCTCATGAAAGGCTCCTGCGGAATATTCGGATTCTTCGAAAGGCGATACGACGTTCTCCATTGCTCAAGTTGTCTATTGTGGGTTTGCATATTGAAGGACCATTTATTTCGAAGGAAGATGGTCCGCGGGGCGCTCATGATCCTAAATTCGTCAGAGATCCCGATTTTAGCCTATTTGAACAATGGCAGGAAGCGGCGGAGGGAACCATACGATATATCACATTGGCACCTGAATTGGAGGGTGCACTGGACTTTATCCGCAAGGTGGTAGCAAGTGGGGTCAAGGTTTCCATAGGACATACAGGGGCATCTCCGGATAAAATCAGGGAAGCGATAGCAGCGGGGGCGACATTGTCGACGCATTTGGGCAATGGAAGCCATACCACTGTGCCCAGGTTGAGAAATTACATATGGGAACAACTCGCGGCTGATGAATTGACGGCAGGAATAATCTGTGACGGATACCATCTTCCTCCTGCCGTCGTCCGGGTATTTGCCCGGGCTAAAGGCCTAGAAAATTTGATTCTTGTCAGTGATGTCGCTCTTCTTGGAGGCTTTGATCCCGGATTATATAAATGGGGGAATTTGGATGTGCAGGTGTTCGAAGATGGGCATTTGGGTCTTCCTGGTACTTCCATACTTGCCGGAGCGGCACATCTGTTGAATTGGGATATAGCGAGATTTATAGAATTTACGGGGCATTCTCTGCCGGAAACAATTGGACTATGTACAAAGAACCCCGTGCGTTTCCTTGGTCTCGCCGATGTTCCCGAAAATTTTCTCAAAGAGGGAGAGATGACGAATATCTGTGTGTTCGGCTATCAGCCTAAAATTGACCGACTGCATATAGTCCGAACCCAACTCGGAGATCATGTGCTTTTTAATTAATACATTTATTGAGTGGAGGTGTGGTATGAAGTCAGCGGAAGAGTATCTGGAAAGTATCACAGGCATTTTGCGTGCGATAACAGAACAAGAGCAACAGCCTATAGAGGAGGCCGCCCGGCTTGTTGCCTCCAGAGTTGAAGAAGACAAACTAGTTCATGTTTTTGGAAGTGGTGGACACTCGATCATGGGCGCCATGGAGGTGTTTTGGCGCGCGGGAGGTTTTGCGAATGTAAATCCGATATTTCCTGCAGGATTGTCATTGATTGATAGTCATCCGAACATTGAGCGGACCACTGGAATAGCATACTCGATTCTGCGCTATTACGGTGTCGGTAGGGATGATGTACTTATTCTCATCAATGTGAATGGCATAAATCCGATCACGATTGATTCTGCTATGGAGGCGAAAAAGCTTGGAGCGAAAATAATCGCCATTACGTCTCCCGCTTTTGCCAACAATGTCCCGCCGAATATCAGCGCCCGCCATCCTAGCAATAAAAATCTCCACGAACTTGCGGATATTGTGGTGGATGCTCATGTACCGGCTGGTGATGCTATTCTTAAAATTAAGGGACTAGAACAAACGGTGGGGGCAAGCAGTTCATACGCGATATTGTTTGCGGCGAATCTGATATTTGTCAGGGCCGCAGAGTTGCTTATTGAAAAAGGCATACAGCCTCCAATTTGGACAAGTGCGAATGTGAAAGGCGGTGATGAAGCGAATAAAAAATATTTAAAAAAATATCTGCCTTTGGTCCATCATCTCTATCCTATGTTCTAAATTTTGAAGTGCCTTCCCGAGTTTTTCACAACAAGGGAAGGCATGGGATTGTAGCGACACAGAAAGATTCGCAGGATCAAATACATGATGAAATTGATTTATATGATCTAATTTTTGATACGAGGAGATTACTATGAGGGTTTGTATATTCCCATCCAAAGATGATTTAGGATTTCATGCCGCTTTTATAGGTGCGAGGAAAATTCTCAGTGCAATTGAACAAAAGGGAAGCGCCTCAATCGTATTGGCAACCGGGACCAGTCAATTCGAGATGCTCAAAGCCCTTGTCACGATGGATATCCCTTGGGAGAAGGTCGATGTATTTCATCTCGATGAATATGTCGGGATTCCCGTTAACCACAAGGCCAGTTTCCGTAAATACCTGAAAGAAAAATTTGTGGAACAGGTGAAAAATGTGCGGAGTTTTCACTATATAAATGGTGATGCCCCGGATATTCAGAAAGAGATTACCAGATTATCAGCTTTGATTAGTAAAGTTGAGATCGATGCTGCTTTTATCGGGATTGGTGAGAATGGCCATATTGCATTCAACGATCCACCAGCCGATTTTTTGACTGATTCTCCATATATTGTCGTAGAGCTAGATGAGGCCTGCCGAAAGCAGCAAGTAAGGGAAGGTTGGTTCACGTCGGTATCAGATGTACCTTCTCACGCCGTTTCTATGAGTGTCAAGCAAATAATGCGGAGCAAAAGCCTAATTTGTACGGTTCCTGATGAGCGCAAGGCCATGGCCGTTGAAATGGCCCTACATGCCCCAATTTCCCCTGAAGCCCCATGTTCAATTTTACGATCACACTCCGATTGTTACTTTATGATTGACCAAATGGCAGCTTCAAAAGTGATCAAGATAGCAGCTGCGGAATAATACAATATTTTCAGAGACCTCCGAAGGAAATGAAGAGTAAAGGGGAAGACACTAAATAATGGGTCTGTAATTCAGCTCAATGGTATGGTATTGATGGCTTATATCACCTTCTTGATCGATTCAGAAAACTTGAAGCACGGCATAAGTTCAGTTCAGTGCATTTTCTAGGATTGGGAGATCCGTGGAGTACTGGCACAACAGCCTCTTTACTACGTTATCATTTGGTGTTTTTGCAAAATTCTCGTATCCGTAAATTTTATATGGAAAATCATAAAAACCCATTCTCTTGGTCTGAAGATCATCGATATATTTCTGTCACTGGCCGAGGCTAAGTATTTTGGGTTCCTAGATATCTTAGCCAATAATTATTGAGCAGCAAGAAGTCCGCATTCATCGGAAAGAGGCGCCCACGCCTGTCCTTGCTTTGGGCCTGAGCCACTCGGCCGTGGGGTTTAATGATTGCACGCTGCTACGACGACTGTCGCACGATGAGGCTCGAGGGCAACAGGACTCGCATGGGGTCGGGACTTCGGCCTTCGATGCGCTCGAAGAGCATGGCGGCGCTGACTTCGCCCATGCGCTCGAGGGGCAGTGCAAGGGTGGTGATGGGTATGGGCCAGAAAGAGGCAAACTCTCTGTCGTCGTAGCCGACGACCCTAAGGTCGCGGGGAATCGCCAGTCCGCGTGCGAGGGCGCGATTGATGGCGCCCGCGGCCATATAGTCGTTCGCACAGAAGACCGCATCCATGTCGGGGCAGCGCTCGAGCAGGATATCGAGGCAGTAGGCCCCCGATTCGGCGGTGAAGTCGCCATGGACCACCCTCTCCGACTGATCGAAGTCGATACCACATTCTTTAAGGGCGCCGGCAAAGCCGGCAAGTCGCTCTATACTCGCAAGGCGCATCTCCGGGCCTGCGATCACGGCCGGGTGTCGGGCGCCCCTCGACACGAGGTGGAAGGCGGCCTCTCGTCCTCCTGCAACATCATCGGGTTGGACAGAAGGCAGCGAATCGTGGATAAAGGTGTTGACGGTAACGGCCGGCAGGTCGAATGCGGTCCGCATTTCTGGGCTGATCGCCTGGCGCACGCCGTAAGCAGCGATAATGCCATCCACCCGGCGCTTGCGCAGAAAATCGATGGCGCTCGATATGTCGTAGTCGAACTCGACGCCGCTCGTAAAGAGCAGGTAGCTGTTTTTCTCTCGCGCGACTTTCTCCACACCGTGGATAATTCTGGCGGCAAACACTTCGGTGATATCGAAGGCAAAAAAGCCGATGACGCCCGAAACCGTCGTGCGGAGCGCCCTGGCCGCTGGGTTCGGCTCATACCCAAGCCGCTTGATGGCATCGTATATCCTGTCTTTCGTGGCCTGGCTTATGGGGCGTTTGCCGCTGAGGGCGTGACTGACGGTCGATACCGATACGCCTGCAGCACGGGCGACATCGCGAATAGTGACCATGTGCTTACAATACTACATCAACCGCCCTTTGTGCGATACGATCCTCTCGGCACAAGGCGGTTGAAAACGCGTTGGGAAGGAAGTAACCTACCACTATGTATGAAGGGAAAATGACATCTGAACTTGGCAAGCTCATCGAGCTCTACACGGAATGCAGTTCCGTGCGAGCAAAAGAATGGCGCGAAAGACTAGCTATCGAAGATGTGTATATCCATCCAGAGGTTCTTCCATCCAAAGGTCATAGCCATCATGAGGCAAAGGTTGTAGATTATTCATTTCATATCTATTCTTTTCAAGGTTATACCTATCGTAAAATCCATTTTCGAATTCGAATACTTCTCCGCTTTGCGGGTCATATAATCGTTCTTTCCCTAATATTGCGTCACTTCTTTTTTCAGCCATGATATCATCCGATCTGTTTCGGCCTTCCCATCCTTGCATGATGATATCGGAAGCTTCGCTCAGGGTTTTACCCGCCTTGAGAATCCCTGCATAGGTACTTGCCTGCTGTCGTACGCAATTGCTCACATAAAATTCACTCATGGTAAAACTTTCTACTGATTTGACGAGTATATTTTCGATATCTCGAAATTCTCTTTTAGGCGCAGTTATTCCGGTTATCAAAAGTCCGTATGCACTGCTTCCCCCAGGGCCTCCCATAAAAGGCATAAAAGGAGCAACCGTGACCAAAAACAAACCCTCTCCCAAATTTCCACCTTCAGTAAACAATGCTCGTATGAGTTCCGTACCGCCACCGTCGATTGGGCTCTGCTGTGGAACTGCCGAAATGATTTGCAAATTTTCCAATGTAGGACATTGAGGCATAAAGTTTTGTGCTATTTGAGATTGAGCAATGAGATGGAACTGCGTAAGAAAATTACTAGGAGTAAGAGGGCTAATTACAGGCATATCAATCCACGGGATGGGATAGCCGCTCATATTCATATATTGAGCATCGATCTGCTTTTGCTGCTGGCTCATATAAACAGGCCCTACTTCGCCGAAATAGAAAATCTGTCGTAAAGGTTCAGATGGGTCCTGAATAAGAAAAGCAAAATTACCACAAGCTCCGGCAGTAATTACCCTCCACCCCTCTGGTTTACTCATCGAGAAAAAACCACCATCGAATTTTTCCAGCTTTAAACTGCCCTTTGATTGTGAGTGGAGTTCAGGTGGCAGTACCATTACCATGAAAGCAAAAAATGTTAGCACTATTCTCATAATACATAATTTCCTCATTTTTTCCTCCTATGGCTGTCAATGACATAGAACGCTTCCATAGTTTACACTGCCGGGGATTTGACCGCCAGCATCATTATCCGCCGTTAAAAGTGAGCGAACGGCCATTCCTCTTCGTGTTTCCGGCTACACTGGTACATATTTAGCCCTTGACGACAGCATACTATGCATCGTATTTTGGGTCCTAGTAAACCGCAATTCAGGGAGAAAGATATGAAAAGAACTGCAATGATAGCGCTTGCGCTGGTTCTCTTACTGGTGCCCTCGACCATGTTCGCGCAGATCACCCTCAAACTTGCTCATCTCAATCCTCAACAGCCTTACGACGTCGCGTCCGCCGCGATGGCCGCGGTCTTCAAGAGTGAAGTGGAGAGCAACTCGAACGGACAGATCAAAGTCGAGATCTATCCCAATGGCGTTCTTGGAAAAGAGGCTGAAACGCTCCAGCAGGTAAAGGTTGGCGTCGTGCAGTCCTTCATTTCGTCGTCGGGCGGAATGGCGCAGTTCTATCCTCTCATCGATGTGACGAACATGCCCTTCGCCTTCTCCAGCTATAACGTCGCTTATAAAGTGTACGACGGCGACTTCGGCAAGGCGCTCTCCGCCGATATCGAGAAGAAGGCCGGCTTCCACGTACTCGGCTTCGGCGAATCGGGCGGATTTTTCGCCATTACGAATTCGAAGCGCCCCATTAAATCCCCAGCAGATATGAAGGGCATCAAGCTCCGCACCATGGCGCTTCCTCTCCATCAGTCCATCGTGAAGGCACTCGGCGCCTCGCCGACCACCATCGCCTGGGCCGAAGTCTACACGAGCCTTCAAACCGGCGTTGTCGACGGCCAAATGAACCCTATCTCCATTATCGCAATGGCGAAATTCCAGGAAGTCCAGAAATACATAACCCTGACGAATCATCTGTATGCTCCCTACGTGTGGGTCATCAATCCGAAGTTCTACAATAGCCTCTCTAGCGAACTCAAGGCGGTCGTGGATGACGCTGCGCGCACGGCGATTGTCGCTGGACGTGGTCTTTCGAGAATCATCGACTCCACCGATAAGGGCCTTCCCACCCTCGCAGAAAAGATGCAGGTCTACGTTCCATCAAAGGCTGAGATGAAGCAGTTCCGCGACGCCTCGATTCCCGCAGCCCGAGAGTTCATGCTTACGCAGTACAAAGATGAGGGAAAATTTTGGGTCGATAAGTTCTTCGACGCAATCGACAAGGCTGAAAAGGAACTTGGATACTGAGCGTACTGCGAGGTACCGGCCGCGCCGCGAAGTGCCGGCCGCACCAGCGGTGTTGAGTGAACGCAAAGCGCTGCCCGCGACACGAGGGTGGCGCAGTTTTTTATGGAAAATTCGTTTCTGAGGAGAATATATGGATGAGCAGATTCCTGTGGCGCGGGCGGCGCGGCGGTTTTCCGTACTGCTCGACAGGGTGGTGAGCATCGCATGCGCGATTCTATTCGGCGCAATGACAATAGATGTACTCCTCGGTGTCTTTTTTCGTTATGTACTGAATTTGCCGCTCAATTTTACCGAAGAGCTTGCTCGATATCTCATGATATGGGGTGCGAGTCTTGCGATCAGCCTCGGAATATCGGGTGGTGAACATGTGGGATTGACGGTGCTTCTCGATTCGATGAAAAAGCCGCATGCAAGAAAGATGGTAGCCATACTCATCAATATTTTTGTCTTTGCGTTTCTCGTCTTTATGTCAGTTTACGGTGTACAGTCTACCATAGACGCGAAAGCTCAGATGACCCAGGCCCTCGGAATTTCCATGTTCGTACCGAAGCTGTCGGTGCCGCTCTCTATGATGCTTGGGGCGATCCAGATCGTTCTTGTAAGCATTCTGATTCTCGCCAATCCAGAGGGGAAGCTTCAGACTGCGGCGACCGGATATATCGACATATAAGGGGACCACCATGATTCTTTCTGTGCTAGTCGTATTTTTCGCGATGTTGATACTAGGCGTCCCCATAGGTTTTACGCTTGGAATCGCCGGAGTCGTCGGGCTCCTTCTCATGGGTAGCGGCGCAGGGCTTCTCTCTATGGCGCCTCTCCAGTACTTTACAGGCCTCGACATGTTCACGCTGATGGCGATGCCGTTTTTTATTCTCGCGGGCGAGCTCATGAATAAGGCGGGTATAACAAAAAGGCTCGTGCTCTTTTCGAATATGCTCGTGGGGCACTGGCGTGGAGGTCTGGCGCACGCGAATATTCTCGCCTCCGTGTTTTTCGCGGGCATGACGGGCGCAGCCGTCTCCGATACTGCCGCCATCGGTACGATGCTCATCCCGGCAATGGTCGAAGATGGCTACGATGTCGATTTTTCGGCGGCGGTCACCGCCGCATCCTCGATTATCGGTCCGACCATTCCGCCGTCGAACATGATGGTCATCTACGGCTCACTTATGAACGTCTCGATCGCGGGACTCTTCGCCGCGGGCTTCATGCCCGGCTTTCTGCTCGCCGGGCTCCTCATGCTGATGTCCGCGTATCTCTCGTACAAACGCGGCTATCCGAAGGGTCCAAAGCACACTTTCAAAGAAAAACTCGTCGCTACCAAGGATGCAATTATCCCGCTCCTCATGCCGATCATCATCTTAGGCGGAATTCTTTCTGGGCTCTTTACTCCAACAGAGGCAGCCGCCATCGCGGTGTTCTATGCACTCGTTATCGGATTTTTTGTATTGAAGTCTCTCGGACTTCGAGATCTCGCCCCTATGCTCATCAAAACAGCGCGTGTCACGGGCTCGGTGTTCCTCATCATCGGCACCGCGAGCATTCTGAGCTGGGTGTTGGCCATCAATCAGGTGCCGCAGGCGATTGCTGCGTTCCTCATCGCGACGACGAATAATCCCAAGCTCATCATGCTCCTCATCCTCATTCTCATGCTGATTGTCGGTATGTTCATGGACATCGCCGCTGCACTGATCATTCTCGGACCGATTCTCCATCCTATCGCGGTAGGGGTTGGCTACGCCCCGATCCACTTTGGCATCATCATGGTGCTATCGCTCAATATAGCACTCATGACGCCACCAGTAGGGGCATGTCTTTTCGTGGCTTGTTCTATATCGAAAATAAGCCTCGCGAAGCTCTCGAAGGCAATTTTCCCATTCATCATTATGGAGGTGATCGCGCTCTTTATAGTTGCGTACATACCGGAGATTTCCTTGTTCTTGCCGAGGCTTCTTGGGTTCGTAAAGTAGCGGCCTCTCTGCGCACACTGCAAAAACGACGCCCGATTCTGCGTTGCAAAGTAAGTACAAATGTGGCGCTATGCATGCTGCACTGCAAGGGCACTAGGCCTTTGCATACCTGTGCAAAAATCTTGTCATAAGGTAGCCTTTCGTGGACCGAAAATAAGGGTCGAAAATAGAAAAAGCGAAAACCCCTGAACGATCACCGAGAAGACAACCATGGGGACCGGACCGCCACGATCGTACAGGAAGCCTATAATAGCGCTACCGATAAACCAGAATAGCCCGAAGACCGTATTGAAAAGTCCAAAGGCTTGGGCCCGCTTCTCCTTGACCACTCGGTCGCTGATCGCACCAGAATACAAGAGGGGTATCGCCGCCTCGGTTAATGCTCCTGTCTTCTTCAAGTGCAGGCCAATAAGGGGGAAGTCCGTAATTCCCATTGCGAGGAGGCGAACGATATGACCGCGTCGCTGGCGGGTTTGCGGATCGCCTTCCCCACTCGCTCGAGAAACAGAAAGGCTATGGCGAGCTCCCAGCCTCGTACAAAGGCCAACAAGGGGAGCGAACAGAGCTGAATGATATACCCCACAATGATGAGAACCCAGTACTTCTTCGTGCGATCGGCTATCGTGCCGGAGACGAACCGGAGCGCATAACCGACGAACTCACCTAAGCCCGCCGCTATCCCGAGGGCAAGCGCGCTCGTGCCCAAGAGCTTGAGATATTGGCCGACGACGCTCCGGCCACCCTCGTAATTCATGTCGGCGAACAGGCTGACGATGCCGAACATTACGATGAACGCGATCGCCGCGCCTTTGCCGAGCTCCTTATCGTGCTTCTTTGTATCATTCCTCTCCATGAGTATCCTCCAAGACTTCCATGGCTAGTTCGCGGAGTTTGCGCCGAGCTTCTTCCAAGACTTCTCGACCGGTCTCGGTAAGGGAGTAATACTTCCGTACCTTGCCATCGATGGCCTTGTCTTCACGCGTTAGGTACCCACCGGCGCAGAGTTTATGAAGAAGTGGGTACAAAGTCCCATACGAGATCGAATACCCGTGCTCCTCAAGTTCTTCTTTCAGTTCCTGGCCATAAAACGGTCGATCTCCCGTATGGTACAGGACGTGAATCTTGACGAACCCGGAGAAGAATTCTCGAAGCAAGCGCTCGCTTGACGTAGGCTTATTCGATATCGATATACGATATAGTACTACGATACCATAGTTTTAGTCCATGCGGATCGGTACTCTGAAAAAACTTGTGGCATATCCCGTTCTTCAATAGTACAATGTGAACACTACATTTCTATCAGTCATCAACCAGCAATCCGCCCGGTAGGAGAGGACCATGTCAACAGATTCGTCGATGAGCACCGCCAATAAAGAGAAGTTGGGCTTTCGGCAAAAGTTGGGATTCGGCGTTGGCGACATCTTTGGAGGTGGATCGGGCATTGTCATTGGCTTTTATTACCTCTATTTCCTAACGGATGTCGTGCGCATCGATCCGGCCCTGGCGGGAACGGTCCTTTTTATCAGCCGTATCTATGACGCCATCACCGATCCCCTGGAAGGAATCCTCGCCGATCGGACGCGAACGCGTTTGGGAAGGCGGAGGCCTTACCTGATTGCCGGCGCTCCTCTCGTCTTGCTGTCGTTCTTCCTGCTTTTTTATCCGGTGGATTTTGCCGATCCTACCACGCGATTTGTTTTTGTGCTTGCCGCATATTTATTCTTCTCGACTGTGGTCAGCATCGTGATGCTTTCCTACAATGCGCTCCAGGCTGAAATGACTTTGGATTATCATGAGCGTGCCTCTCTCAGCTCCTTTCGCATTTTTTTCTCATCGCTGTCCTCGATCGTCTGCGCCGTGGTTCCCCTCGAGATCGTCAACCGATTCCCTGATGTGCAGGCAGGTTGGATGGCCATGGCTCTCATTCTGGGCCTCTTCTTTGCCATACCCGTCTTGGTGACCGGCTTGGTGGGGCATGAGCGCGCCGAGTTTCAGCAGCCCTTATCCCGCATCAACTGGAAGGAGGGATTTCTGGAGCCCTTCCGGGTTCGAACCTATCTGTTTGCTCTGCTGATGTATTTGTTGGCTTTCGTTGCGATAGATATTCTAAGTAGTGTGATGGTCTATTTCATGAAGTACTACCTGGCGCGGGGTGGTGAGACTCAGTGGGTAAGCGGCACCCTGCTGGTGGCACAGGTGTTTTCATTGCCGATCTTTTCACGGGTGATCCGCTCTACGAGTAAGAAGAAGGCCTATATGGTTGCCACATCTGCCTGGATGGTACTGATGGTATTGAGCTTGTTCGTCACCCCTGGGCTGCCGGGATATGTTATTTACCTGTATGTGGCTCTGATAGGACTCAGTACCGGAGGGATTGTACTTTCCGTATACTCGATCCTCCCGGATATGCCTGATGTAGGTGAGCTCCACACCGGAAAACGCCAGGAGGGAACGTACTCGGCGCTGTGGGGGTTCATGCGCAAGCTTAGCTCGGCGTTTTCCCTCTTTCTCGTAGGTAATTTGCTGGGCGTCGCCGGCTATGTCCCGCCTATTGAACAGGCCGTCAATGGTGCGACTACATTGATCGAACAACCTCAATCACCCACGTTTATTCTGAGCTTGCGTCTGCTCTTTGCCGTGGTTCCACTCGTCTTTTTGGGGCTGGGGCTTTACTTTGCAAGTAAATTCCCACTGACCCCGTCTTTGTACGAGCGATTGCGGGAAGTGCTCGAAGCGAAGCGGGCAAAGGGTGCAGACGACGCACAAATCGACGAGCAAGCGGCAGAACTGAGGGATATCCTGGTCGGTCACAAGAAGCTCTGATACAGTGGATAATCACGATCAGCTATCCCTGATCAGCCCTATCTGCGCCAGCCGATCGTACTCAATGGCGGCAAACACAGCGGCGGCAACGCCATAAAGCCGGTTTTCGCCCCGGGGAGTGAACCGGTATCCAAGGCCTGGGAAAATGGGCAAAGGGATGGTGGGAGCGCTGATTTCGGGCAAAAACACTCCTTTTTCATCCTCGCGGATGCTGTCCGCAACCGCCCGGAAGGCTTTGACCGCTGGGTTCAAGAACTCTTTCTCGAGATAGGCGCAGCGTACGCCATGCATCAGTCCGGCGGCAATCAGTGCCGTTGCCGAGAGTTCCCGGTATGTATTGCTGCCCAGAATAGTAGAGAAAGTTCCGTCGGCCCGTTGGCACCGCAGAACAGCCCGGACCGTTCGGTCCAGTATATCCACAATCTCCGCCCTTGAGGGATGGTCGCCGATAAAATCCAGCATCATGGGCAAGGCGCACACAACCCATCCATTGCCCCTTCCCCAATACATATGGGCAGGATAGGGTTCCCCCCGCTTCACCCAATAGCTGTGGGCCCAAAGGCCTACCTGCGTATCCTGCAAATACCGGCTATATATGCCGACCTGGCGGGTCGCAAAATCCAGCAATTCCCGATCGTGGGTCTCCGCGGCATAGCGGGCGGGGAAAACGCCGAACATCATCAGGCTATCCACCCAAATGGATTTAGGATACAACCTGCCTATGGCGCTGTGGCCCAGATGGTTGACGGCATCGTCGATCAGCCGGGGTTCGTTGCGGATATAGTTGAGCACCAGTCCGGTAAGCCTGGCGTAATCCGGATTTCCGGTTTTCTTTTCCATGGCATAGGTGATCAAGGCCGGAGCGCAGGTGTCGGCGCAGTCCACCGAAGGCAGGTTTTGCACGTAGTAATCGCAAAAGCCTTTGAGAAAGGGCGCATATGCGTCGGTGCCATAATATGCGTCCAGTTCCGAGAGGGCATAGCCGAACAAGGCCTCCCCCCACATCCACTTCATCTTTGGTTGCAGGGTTTTCACCAGGTAGTCGCAGAGACGGCGTACCTTGATGACATACGAATCCGCCATCACAGGTCCTCTTTCATCAAGGTTCCTTCCCGCAAGGCGGCTTTGAGGTCGAGTCTGAGGCTGTGTTCCCCGATTCGCACGAAATATTCCTGCGGATTGCGGCCGACTTGTCCGAAGGGGCAGCTCAGCCGGGAATAGGAGGTGTCCTGCGGATGGCCGTCGACACAAAAAGCTCCCCGATAATCCAGGGTATAGGAACCGAAGTTTTTCCGGGTGCCGCCCTTGAGCGCGATGCCTCTTTTTGTCTTTTCCAGATGGAGCCTGCCCATTTCTTGTGCGAAGTCTTCAAAGCTGCCATATTCTTCCTCGCTTGCGACCACCGCGGCCCAGCCTGTTTCGACGCCCCGCTGAATCAGTTCTTCCTCTCCCCGGTTCTCCATGGCTTCGATGCCAAATAGGGCGATATAGCTCTTTCCTTTGCGGCCAAGGAAAAGGCGATCGTTTTCCCTTCGAATTTCATCGAACTTCGATTGCGGAAAATAGGCATGGGTGAACATCTGCCTCTCTTTTCCCAAAAATCCTTTACGGACGTTGAGGCGGTACAGGCAAAGGCAGACATTTTTATACTGAGCGGCATCGGGATTGATGCCATTGCCCACCCAAGAGGAAGGCGAAAAATTGCGGGCATTGTCCTCAAAAAAAGCAGCTCCCGGATGCGTGGTGAAAACCGTCACGCCTCCCGGTAACGTAGCCTGCCAGATATGCTGCTGGTCCCCGAAGGAACCGGGGTGGTATCGCTGAGCTGTGGAAAGCATGTAGTGCTTCGTCTTATAGGTGTAGGTATTGGCCCGCTGGATGGCGATCCCCTGAGTCACGGGATTGAGGAGCTTTACAAGCAGGGGCAGCAGGCCCAGATGGCGCAATACCGGAATATCCAGCGCCTTGAGGTTTTTCAAAAAACCATTGCTGTCCAACTTCCACTGCCGGAACATTTTCATGGTCAGATTCACGGACTGGGGGTTTGTGAAAGCCTCCATGGCCCACAGATACGCTCCTTTGTCCTCGATATCGGCTCCATGTTTGAAATACGTGCTGATTTCATCGAGATCGAGCCCCATGGAATCCCGAACATCCATCGGCTGGGTCCAATGGGCAATGTCGTACACGGCCTTGGGCAAACGATACTTCCTATTGAGGATAAAGTCAGCCGAAAGGCGGGTGTAATCGTAATGTTTGATGTTGCCGAATCTAAAAGCCTTTTCCATCACATCCAACACATCCTGCCGTAGAGGGTCCTTTTTTTGGGCTTCATAACAGCGGCCGGAGGCGGCGCAGAAAAAGCCCTGAAAATTATGGAGCGCAAGGTCCAGCATGATCAGATCCAGCAGAATGGTGGCTCCCCTGGCAATTGCCTCTTCCTGCGCACAATCGATCAGCAAAGAAAGGGCGGCCACATCCTCCTCATAATAGGTGTTCGAGTGCCATTCGCTGAATCCGAATTGAAAACGGCGCTCGAGCCAGCGCAGCAGGGCTTTTTTCCCTTTTTGCCGGTGCTCATCCCCCAACATGCCGCTGTTCGGAAATACCTTATTGGGGTAAAGCTGCCCGGCCAAATATTCACAGGTTGCAAACAGCAGTTGGTGGTTTTCCGACCAATAGCACATACTGTCTTCCCCTGGCTCGTCCATCCAGTATTTAAAGCCCTTCACTGTCTGTTTCATAGCCGAGAGCGTATCGGCGGAAATCAACGCCGGATAATCATAGAGGGTACGCAGGATGCATACCATGCGAAAATCGGCGCAATCGTAGCGGGCGTCGATAAAGCGGAGAATCTCCAGGATCTGGCTTTCGTCGGCCTTCTCTCCCCGCGCAAGCTTCTCGATATCCCGAAAGCATTTGTCGTTCATTTTGATCGCCATGGTGATATCTCGGGAATCCACCCTATTCATTGCCGCTTCCTAGATACAGAATAGGAATTCCTGATTCGAATTACAATCGCTTCGTACGCAGTAACTGAGCATTGATAGCCACGATGACCGTGCTCAGCGACATCAAAATAGCGCCTACCGCGGGAGAGAGCAAGATGCCCCAGGGAGCGAGTACTCCGGCCGCCAGAGGAATGGCGACCACGTTGTACCCTGCCGCCCAGATCAGATTCTGGCGCATCTTGCGGTAGCTGGCTCGGCTCAGTTCGATCACCTTGACCACATCCAGCGGGTTGGATTTCACTAGAATGATGCCGGCGCTTTCCACCGCCACATCCGTTCCGCTGCCGATGGCTATACCTACATCCGCACGGGTCAGCGCCGGAGCGTCATTCACACCATCGCCGACCATCGCCACGCGCCGTCCCTGCTTCTGCAGTTCAATTACCTTTTGATCTTTGTTTTCCGGCAACACCTCGGCAAAATAGGTCTCGATGCCCAGTTCGTCTGCCACCGCTTTGGCCACTGCCTGGCTATCGCCGGTCAGCATGGCCACCTGCACTCCCATCGCATGCAGCCTTCGGACGGCTTCATGACTCTCCGAACGAATCACGTCTGCCAGGGCAAGAGATGCCAGCGGCTTGCCATCCTGCACAAGATGTACCACGCTCTGTCCTTTGGCGCTGGCAGCTTGCTCAAAGGTCGACAGGGATTGGGGCAGGGTGACGTTCAGCATTTCCAGCAAACGCGACCCGCCTACGTAAACTTCATGCCCACTCGTTGTGGCACGGATCCCGCGACCCTTGATCGCTTCAAAATCCTGCACCACGGGCAGGTCCAGGCTCTTTTGCTGTGCTGAGCGGCGGATACCCTGAGCGATGGTGTGCTCAGAATCGCCTTCGACGGCGGCCGTCAATGCGAGTGCATCATCCGGTTTGATCCCTTCCACGGTTTCGATCCCCACCACACCAAAACGACCTTCTGTCAGCGTTCCAGTTTTATCAAAGATGACGGTGTTGACCTCACGGACGGCTTCAAGTGCCAGGCGATTGCGTACCAGGATGCCATTATCGGCACCCATCGCTGTGGTGATGGCCACCACGAGAGGGATGGCAAGACCCAAGGCGTGCGGGCAAGCGATCACCAGCACCGTTGCGACGCGCTCGATCACTTGAACATTGAATCCGACCCCAATCGTCCAGGCGATGGCAGTGATCACGGCGGCACCCAGAGCGATGTAAAACAACCACCCCGCGGCGCGGTCAGCCAGCAGTTGCGTGCGGCTTTTTGATATCTGCGCCTGCTGCACCAGGCGCATGATTCCGGCAAGGGCAGTCTGGTCACCTGTAGCCGTCACGCGCACCCGCAAGCTGCCATCCCCATTGATCGAACCCCCCACAACCTTTTCGCCAGGGTGCTTGTGAACAGGCTTCGACTCGCCGGTGATCATAGATTCGTTGACTGCCGACTCACCATCCTCGACCACACCATCCGCAGGAACACTGGATCCCGGACGAACCAACAACAGATCTCCGGATGTAAGATCAACTAGCGCAACTTTCACGGTCTGGCCATTTGAGTCTATGCGTTCAGCGGAGTCTGGCATCAGCTTGGCGAGAGCGTTGAGAGCGCCCGACGCCTGCCGGATGGAACGCATCTCGATCCAGTGCCCCAAGAGCATGATGGCGATCAGCGTCGCTAACTCCCAGAAGAAATCCATCTGGTTCACCAGGAATAGGCTGGCCACACTGTAAACAAACGCAACGATGATGGCCAGGGAGATCAGGGTCATCATGCCAGGCTGGCGGTTGCGCAATTCGGGAATTGCCATCTTGATGAAAGGCAAGCCACCATAAAGAAAGACGATCACTGCGAACACGGGTGTAATCCAGCGCGAACCTGGAAAAACCGGCATAGAAAATCCCAACAAAGCCTGAAAACCCTCGCTGAAAAGCAGTACCGGCAGGGAGAGAATCAGCGATACCCAAAACTTGCGTCGGAACATCTGCTCGTGCCCGGAATGATCCACGTGTGCGCCGTGACCTTCATGTGCGACGTGACCTTCGTGTGCATTGTGGCCTTCATGCACGCCGTGGCCTTCATGTGCGTTGTGACCTTCGTGTCCGGCATGATTCATGGCCATGCCATGATCGGCCTGCCCTCCCATATCCATCTCTTTCATGTTCATATCCTTACCTGCATGGGTGTCATGACCGGCCGACATCATGCCGTGGTCGTGTTCCATGCGGCTTTCAAGAATTACGACTTCATATATTTTTTTTCGAAGTCAGCCAACATGGCATGAAGCTCTTCATGTCGGCCATGACCGATGACATGCTCCTCATGATCTTCGAAACGATCATAGAGTGAATCCAAGGCTTCGGGGGTCAAAACCCGCTCTCCCATTGGGAAGAGAACCTGATTTTCTTTTTCGATATGCTGTGCAAGTAGTTCGATATAAGCCCTGACTTCCTGTGCAAAGTAGGAAAGATTCCCGGCACCCTCGAGTGCCTTGGACATGCTGCGAATATGCTCCCTCCCCTGCATGTGCTCGCTAAGCATTACTCCAATTGGTCCCCCTTCATTTGGAATACCCGCCGCTTCCATAGCAGGGAACAGTATCCCTTCTTCTTTTCCGTGGTGGCATGCATCGGCAAATTCCTTCAAGAAGCCGACCATCTGTTGTGCATCCCGTGCATTAAAGTTTTCGCCAGACTGGGCCTGTGCAGCCATCTTGTCCAGAATCTCAAGAGCAAACAGGATTGCCTCGTGTTCATGCATCAAATCTTGTATGGCTTTACTCATGATTTCCTCCGATTTTCGCTATGAATGCTTTTCCATAAGACCTGGCGGTGTCCACGGCTTCTGCATCGGGTTTCCAAAGGTTTTTTAGACCCTCATCCACGATTTCGAACCCTCCCTTTGCAAGTCTTTCCGCCAAAATGCTTGTTGATTCACCGGACCAGCCGTAACAGCCAAAGGCAGCTGCTTTTTTCCCTTTGAAACGAAGGCCTTCGGTCTCTTCTAGAATGCCCGCCATAGCGTTCAGGATACCCTTGTTTATAGTAGGGGAACCCGCCAAAACAGCCTTGGAACGAAAAATATCGGTGATTACATCGTTTTTGTCTTTTTTTGCCACATTATGGACAATCACTTGAGTTGAAGGGCTCGCTTCGTGAATGCCCTGTGCAATTCCTTCCGCAAGTTCCCGGGTACCTCCCCACATGGAGTCATAGAAGATTGTGATCCGATCCTCCTGATAGTCCTCAGCCCACTGGGCGTATTTGGTGACGATTTGCAGCGGATCCTTCCTCCAGATTACCCCGTGGCTTGGGGCGATGATTTCCAGCGGAAGATTCATCCCCACCACTTCGTTGATTTTCTTAGCCACCATAGGAGAAAATGGAGTAAGAATATTGGCATAGTATTTTATGCACTCATCCCAGAGTTCGTCCTGATCGACGAGATCGTTGAAGAGGAGTTCACTGGCGTAGTGCTGTCCAAAAGCATCGTTGGAAAAGAGCAGTGCTCCGCCGGAAAGATAGGTAAACATGGTATCTGGCCAGTGAAGCATCGGAGCTTCCACGAAAACGAGCTTTTTGCCATTTCCGATATCAATGGAATCCCCTGACTTTACTACCCTGAAATCCCAATCCTGATGATAGTGACCTTTTATCGATTTAACTCCATTAGCGGTGCAATAGATCGGCAAGTCAGGCCGGCGGCGCATAAGCTCCGGAAGAGCGCCGGAGTGGTCAACCTCGGCATGGTTCTGGACAATCATATCAATGTTGGCTAGTCCTATCTCGGTCTCCAGATTGTCAACGAACTCCCTGGCAAATGGGAGCCACACCGTGTCGATGAGGACCGTCTTTTGTTCCTTGATAATATAGGAATTATAACTGGACCCCTTATGGGTAGAGTACTCGTCTCCGTGGAATTTCTTTAATTCCCAGTCGATTTTACCTACCCAATAGACATTTTCGCCAATTTTACGTTTCATAGTGGCCTCCATGGATAAAATTAACTATAGATTGATGTATGATCAATATACCTTATTAAATAAGTAATGTAATATCGGCGATAGAACCGTAACAATTTATAAGAAATGTCATTTCGGTTAGACGATCCGTACGATCCCGCCACCATTTTTTCCGGAATATCCAGCGAAGGGCTACAATGGAAAGCGTCTTTGACGACTTGTATTGTTTGCCTGACCTATAATACTTTTTCCATACGATAAAAACTCAATTTTCGTTGTCGACTTAATTCTAATGTTGATTCACTTGTTTTTTCATATCCTAATTTTTTGTAAAACTTGATGGCCATATTATTTTCTTTTTCCACATCCAATACGACGTTGAGGCTTTTTGACTTTCTGGCTTCTTCTTCGGCTTTCAATATCAACTGCTTCCCTATTCCTGAGCTTCTATAGGCTGCATATACAGCAATATTACTTATGTAGAATTCTCCTTTTCTAACTTTTCCTACGGCTTGGTTGAGCTTCAATAATAATGGAAGGATTTTTACAAAAGTGATTCCAAGATTTTTCAGCATCAAGTATCCAGTCCTTAGATTCTCTTTATTTTTACTTTCCAAGTCGTAACTTATTATCATTCCAGAAATACTCTCCTCAATTTTTGAAATGAAAACATGTTCAAAGGAAAATAGGTTTCCCTCTGTTGTGAACAATTTATTCAACATTGGTTTTGTTTTTTGACCAAAAAGCAAGCAAAAGAAAGGAGCAGACATCAAAAAAAGTTCGACGAAATCTTCGCTTTCATTCGTCGTTGCTTTTTCTATGATGGTCATTTTATGCCTCCTTTTATATATTTAATATATTTTAGTAGAGAAGTCGTTTGAAGCCTATGAAAGGCTGCTGACTTTCCATTCCTTAGAGGGATTTTCAGCAAGAACATTTGAGCGTACAGGATATAAAAGTTGATCGTCGTATGAAAGAAAAAGCCCCGCCTGTGCTTTGGGCTGCCGGGCGGGGCAAAAGCAAGAAGGAGAAGCTTAGATCTTCGTGAAATCGAGGACTGCGTTGTTCTCGCGCTTGCCCAGCTCGATGTTAAGCATATAGAGCCCCTGGGCGCTGTTTCCGAGGAGATCGATGGTCTGGAGTATCTCGGTGTCGTTCTTCTCCTCCTCGATCTGTTCATCGATATACCACTGGAGGAGGTTCTCGGTCGCGTAGTCCTTTTCGGCGCGCGCCAGCTCGACCATCTCGCGGATGCTCGCGGTCACGGACTGCTCGTGCCTCAAGATGTGCTGGAAAATTTCCTTGACCCCAGTTTCGGAGAAAACAGGCGTATCGATTTGGGCATATTTGACCGTAGCTCCTTGATCTTCGAGATATTTTGCGAACTTCATCGCGTGGAACATCTCCTCGTGATACTGGATGGCCAGCCACCTGCCGATTCCGAGGTAGCCCTTCTCGGTCATCGCCGCGGCCATGGCGAGGTACAGATACGCAGAGTACATTTCGCGGTTGATCTGAAGGTTGATCCTGTCCGCCATTTTATTTGAAATCATGATGTCCTCCTAAAAATTCCAACGTTGGGCGCGGCCGAAGCGCACGCTTCATTCGTTTATTTGAATATAATGAATATCCCAGGATGAGACAAACCAACGACCCCATGGTCACGTGTTGGGTCTGGCGTATTTCGTTCTATGTCCATGCGATAGTTTTTAACTTATTTTACGTCAAGGTCATTTTGATCAATGCGTTCAGCGGGGCGCGACCCGGAGGCTTTAGCGGCCGCCAGCTGAGCCTCGATGTTTTGATCCACGCGCTTCGCGAGGTGCGACGTTCATCGACTGATCACCATCCTTCCATAGGATATAAATCGTGGATCGTCTTTTGCATAATATCGCTCAGACACCCCATTTATGCCCTCTTCTTGCTTATAGGTGGAATCGATGAAAGTAATATTTTTGTCATCTTTTTCAACAAACATGGCGACATGAGATACAACACCACCATCACCCATAAAAAGAAGATCACCTGGAGTTAATGTATTCTGCGATAATGGAATAGTATAATTTAAGAGCCCATATGAGGTCGTATCATTGAAAAGAAGCCGATAGCCAAAGTCTTCGCATGCGTATTGATAACAACGGATTACCAAGCCAGAGCAATCCACAACAATGGTACGCGGCGGTAATGGGTCTTGCCCTCCCCATTCATAATCTGCACTAAGCTTCATGTATTCTCGAGCATATTCAAGAGCTCGATCTCTGACCTTAACTGGAGCTTCTAATTTACGTACACTTTGCATTAAATCACAACCAGTAAATATTAAAATAATTGTAATTATCACCAAACAATCCAAGTATTTCATGTCACTATCCCTTTTTGGCCCAGGACCATGAAACCTTGTTCAATGCCGGCCTTCATTTGGATAGATAGCTTGCTTCGATTAATTCTAACAGGTTTCAATCTACGCACTCAAGACAAGGCCACAAAGGCCAGCAAGTTTCAATCCACGCGCCCGCACGGGGCGCGACTTTGCGAAGGCGATGATGTTCGGGATGCTTGATGGTTTCAATCCACGCGCCCGCACGGGGCGCGACCAATACAATTTGTCAGTGGCGAAAAGCGGGTTGGGTTTCAATCCACGCGCCCGCACGGGGCGCGACTATACTCCCCTTAATAAGCCGAGCTGTCAGAAGTCAGTTTCAATCCACGCGCCCGCACGGGGCGCGACTTACGGTGTACAAGTCTATTACATGCATAAAGACATGTTTCAATCCACGCGCCCGCACGGGGCGTGACGATACACAAACGCTGGGGGCGTGTTGCTGTTTGAGTTTCA
>Ga0067045_1028721_pt1 | contig 28565 bp, 25 predicted proteins | sample TerdegcTABiofilm_FD_59184 | JGI IMG/M metagenome (GOLD analysis project Ga0067045, IMG submission 59184) | Combined Assembly of (Gp0054472, Gp0054536) Wastewater bioreactor microbial communities from Singapore -Terephthalate degrading...
CCGATTTTACCGATTTGTCGTTAAACTTGGCAGGATCTACCTTCAGTGCTGTCGATAGGTCGGGCAATTGAGCAGAAAATAGTATGGTGCCGTGGTGAAGTACCCTGTTTTTATAAATACATTCGGCATTCCCCGAGAATTTCTTCCCATCAATGGTCAGGTCGTTGCGACCTTCAAAACGGGCATCTATGCCCAGATTTTGTAAAATATCCAGTATGGGCTGGGTATATTTCCGAAAATCCATCGAGGCTTTGCCCTCCCCATCATGACTTTCGATAAAAGTAAAATTGAGGTTGCCCAGGTCGTGGAAGACCGCACCTCCACCCGTCATTCGCCTTACTACATTAATTCCATTGGCTTTTACGTAATCTACATTGATTTCAGCCAGCGCATTCTGGTGCTTTCCAATGATGATGCTTGGTTCGTTGCGCCAAAGCATAAAAATGTCATCAGTAAAGTTTTTCAGAAGGTACTCTTCGGCGGCCAAATTGAACTGCGGTTTAGTATGTTGATTGTCAATGCAAAGCATAATTATTTAGAATGTTTTTTAACAAGCTGCGAAATTATTAAAAATCGAAATACTACCACTGATCATTATTATGTACGTAAAGACTTATTGGTTTTACGCTACAATATTTCAATTTTGCAATCGAAAATATGAAAGCCATGGATCAAAGTCTGTCGGAGATACTATTTAGTTTGGGCGAGGATAGGCAAACATACTTGGGAGCCGTTACCCCACCACTCTTCCAAACAAGCAACTTTTCATTTGAAGGTACTGAGCAGATGCGAAAAGCCTTACAGGATGAATATACGCATTCTGTTTACAGTAGGGGAAATAATCCCACCCTCAAAATCCTAAGGCAAAAGTTGGCAGCTCTCGAAGGTGCCGACGATGCCCTGGTCTTTTCGAGTGGCTGTGCTGCCATAACCACTGCTCTGCTGAGTAATCTCAGAGCTGGCGACCATATGGTGTGTATAAAGCATCCCTATTCCTGGGTAACCCATATTTGCGAGCATATCCTTCCAAGGTACAACATTTCAGTGAGTTATGCTGAAAATGGCAGCGTCGATGCTTATGTGGCTAAAACTCGCCCTGAAACCAGGTTGTTCTATCTCGAATCGCCAAATACTTTTACTTTTGAAATTACCGATATTGAAGGCGTTGCAGCTTTTGCCAGAGAAAATAATATCCTGACAATAATAGATAATAGCTATTGTACACCCCTCTATCAGCAACCTCTTTCGTTGGGAGTTGATCTTGTATTGCATTCGGCCTCGAAATATCTGGCGGGACACAGCGATGTAGTAGCGGGAGTATTGGCCGGCCGTAAAGAACTCATCCGGCGAATATACCATTCGGAATATCTTGCCTTTGGGGCGGTAATCCAACCCTTTGAGGTATGGCTGATGTTACGCGGACTACGAACTTTGCCTCTTCGCCTCGAGAAAAGTAGCCGCAATGCGCAAGCAGTGATACAAGCCATTGAAGGCCACCCTCTAATCGAAAAAATTTATTACCCCTTTCATCCTGACTTTGAAGGATATTCCTTAGCTAAAAAACAGATGCAAAACAGCAGCGGCCTGTTTTCGGTAAAGCTGAAAGTGAATCACCCTTCACAGATAGTTGCTTTTGCCGATAGCCTTAAGTTTTTTTTGAAGGCAGTTTCATGGGGTGGGTTCGAGTCCCTTATTTTTCCTGCTTACACCTTCTACAATTTCGATCAACCCACTCTCGACCAAACACCCTGGCAGGTTGTCAGATTGTATTGCGGATTAGAGGAAACCCCATTACTCATTGAAGATGTTTTAAACGCCTTAAATACCATTGAGCATGGAAGATTTTGAACCACACTCGCACTCTCGTTATTGTTGTCTGAATACCTTCAGGTTTGCATGGAAAGGTATTCAATATTTATTTCGCACGCAGCCCAACGCTCGTATACATTTAGTGATTCTATTGTTGGTAGTTATTGCCGGATTTTTTTTAAAAATAAGCCGTTACGAATGGCTTGCTGTATTGCTGATTTCAGCTTTGGTATTTACCGCAGAGGGTTTGAACACTGCTTTGGAAATTTTGGGTGATGAAATTGCTGAAGGAAAATGGAAAAATCTGGTTGGGAGGGCTAAGGATGTTTCGGCAGGTGCAGTACTTATTGCTGCACTGTTTGCCGTAATTGTGGGTTTGGTTATCTTCGTACCACATATCTTACAATATATTGATGCTTTATGATGCTTATTGCTGATGCAGGTAGTACCAAGACCGATTGGGCGATGGCAGACGATGGGACTGTTTCTGAATTTATTTCGATACCAGGCATTAACCCTACCCACATGCCACCGGGCGAAATGGTGGAGTTACTCAGAACAGCTCTGCCTGCTCATTGGATTACTAACGTTTTTGTTGAAAAGATTGTTTTTTATGGAGCAGGCTGTGGCAACTCCAAAGGCATCCAGCGTATGGATGATGCTTTAAGAGCGGTTTTTCCTTATGCCGAGCTTGAGATTTATACGGATATTCTCGGAGCAGCCAGGGCGTTGTGGGGGAAACAGCCAGGTATTGCATGTATATTAGGTACAGGTGCAAATGCAGGATATTATGACGGTGAGCAGGTCTTTACCCGCCCATCGTTGGGCTATCTCTTGGGTGATGAAGCCAGCGGGGCCAGTTTGGGAAAAGCTTTTCTTAAAATGTATCTCCGCAATCAGCTTCCTCTTGCTGTTTCTGAAAGCTTTGAGCAGGAGACCCGCCTGACATATAGCCTGATTATGGAAAATCTCTACATGAAGCCTTTCCCGGCTAAATTTCTGGCTTCTCTGGCGCTATTTGTCCTTCAACATCGTTCACAGCCTGAATTAAAAGCATTAATTGATAATGAACTCAATGGCTTTTTGGAGCATATGGTTATGCCTTTGAGACGCGATTTCAACTGTAATCGTCTAAGCTTTATGGGATCGGTGGCCTGTGCTTTAGAGAGGGAAATCCGACAAAAAGTTTCCGCAGCGGATTTGCATGTGGAACAGTTCATTCAGTCTCCTATCCGGTCACTTGTTGAATTTCATCTGATTCATAAGTAATTAGTCAGACTTGCCTCGACGCAAAATTCTTTTTAGCCAGCCTTTTTTCTCAAACATTTTTAAAAACTGGTGCCTGGTGCGGATGAGGTCTTCCATTTCGTGGGCCATATCTGGATTTACATCTCGGGCCATGGGAAGAATGAACTTTTCGTATAAAACAAGATTTTGTCGGATTTTTCCCGGTGGTGAAACGTCGATGTGCAGATCGGTGAGGTTGCTGATAACATCAGCGCACTTAATGATTTTAGCCTGTAAACTTCCTTTTATGGATAACCTTTCATAAAAAAGCGCCTTGGGTTCACCCGGCATTCGGGTAAGCTCTTTGACCAGAGCCAATACAGCCTCTTCGTCACCGTCGCGAACAGATAAAATGTCGTCATCTGTGGCTTCTGTGAAATCTTCAAATAGATCGTGGAGAAGAGAAGCTTTTAGTAGAACAGCATCAATGTAATGATAATCAATAAGTATGCTCATGGTCGCCATGCAATGTCGAAATTGATTGCCACCCGTGCGACGGCTTACTCCAATGAGTGCGTAAGCCTTTTGTATGTATGGCGCAAGCACCATCTGAGCCAATTTGTTTTTTTCTTCGTCAATCATAGAATTTCTTTCTTGTATTTTTATTTGAAAATATTGTACCAGCCTCTTATTTTTCCTAATTTTAAAAAAATATTCTTCAAACGGCCATCCCATAATCCTTTTGTGTGTCACTTTAAAAACAATTTCATGGGGTGGTTTGATAGAACAGTCTAATAATTGGACTATTTTGGGCAAAATGTTTCAAAGTGGCCCGGTTTATGTTAATATTTGAAAAAAATGCGGCTATGATATTTTTTAAAAGATTACCCAATTATTTGATTTTGTTAATTATAGGTTTGGGTATAACATCCTGCGAAGATGTTATGAACCCTACTTTAAGCGAAGCCGAAGTAGTACAGGGATTGAAAAGTGCCTTGGTTGTAGGAACGGATACAGCTGTTTTTCAAACTCATAAGACCGACGGTTATTTCAAAGACGCCATCATCAAAATTATGATGCCCACCGACGCTGAAGTCATTGTAAAGAACATTTCGTACATACCTGGTGGGCAGGCCATGCTTGATAAGGTAGTTTTGCTTATGAACAGAGCTGCAGAAGATGCTGCCGGCGAGGCTGCACCTATTTTTAAAGACGCCATTACTCAGATGACCATTGCTGATGCATGGGGTATTCTCAATGGAGCCGATACAGCAGCTACACATTACTTACGGATGAAGACCTACGATCGATTGCGCGATGCCTTTCATCCCATAATAAATGCATCGTTGAGTAAAGAATTGCTTCCCGGCACTTCCCCCTTGCAGGCATGGACCGATCTGACTACCTCCTATAATGCTGTTGCAAATTCACTGGTTGGTCAATTGGCTGGCCTTACACCCGTAAATTCCCAACTCGACACTTGGGTGACTTACCGGGCCCTTCACGGACTTTTTATTAAAATTGCGGAGGAAGAAGTCTCGATCCGGCATGACCCGTTGGCCCGCGTCAATGATATTCTTAGAAAAGTCTTTCAATAAACATTTGATGGCCTAAAGGTTAGTAAACACTTTTTGATTTCAAGTGCCATTGCTCGCTCTGGGAAAATTTTTCAGAGTTGAGCAGATATTCACCGCCACAAGAAATTTTTTTCTTTTTTATGTATTTAGGTATCTGATTATAAAAATTTATTATTTTTGCACTACTAATTCTATCGTTTTAGTAGTATAAAAATAATTAATTATGAGCAACTTAATTAAAAAACTTAGTCAGAGTCTCGTCTTATTCGTATGGATGATAAGCAGCACCTACTCAGCCTTCTCACAATTTACACTTCAACCCGCTGATGTTGAAATAAAGATAAAGGGCACATCTTCACTGCATGATTGGGAGATGGCAGCCCGTTCGATAAAAGGAGAGCAAGAAGTTGAAATAGGGGCTGACCAGGTTACATTTAAAGCTATTACAGTTCAGGTTAATGTAAATAATATCACAAGTAACAATAAAATTATGGATAACAAAGCCCACAAAGCGTTGAAGGGTGATAGTTATCCGGTAATAAGTTTTACGCGTAATGTTCCCGTAGTCTTCAACCTTAAGAATGATAGCTTTCGCGGAACTGTTAAGGGAGATCTTAGCATTGGAGGAATAAAAAAGCCTATAGAAATACCGATATCAGGCACTTATTCGGGAAATGCGATGGTGGTCAAAGGAAAACTCGAGCAATTAAATATGAAGGATTTCGGTATTGAACCTCCCACCGCCATGATGGGAACCTTAAAAACGGGAGAATTGGTATCCATCGATTTTAAGGTTGAATTTAAAGCTGTTGCAAAAACAGCTCTTAAATAATTAATTATAAATCTTATAACCCAAAAACCAAACACAATGAAACGATTAATTTTACTGCTTTTCCTGCTTGGTTCATTCACTGCTTTTTCTCAGTTTGAACAACCCCAAATTAAAGGGGATGACTTCAAAAATCTCAATGTAAAACTTGGGGGTGATTTTGCTCTTCAGTACCAGGTGCTAAATCATCATGCCGACAGTGCTCTTATACCACTAGGCACTGGTTTTAATTTGCCTACTGCAAATTTAAACATTGACGTATTTTTAGCAAAAGGGATCAAACTCAACTTGCAGACTTATTTAAGCTCGAGGCATCATAATGAAACCTGGGTTAAGGGTGGTTACATTTTATTCGATGAGCTACCTTTTCTGAATTCGGACAAGATAGACAAAGTCATGGATTATTTGACCATTATTGTGGGCGATATGGAAATTAATTATGGTGATGCCCATTTTAGAAGGTCTGACAACGGTAATGTAATTAATAATCCATTTGTTGGCAATTACATTATGGATGCTTTTACTACGGCCCCCTCGATGGAAGTAATGTTCAGAAATAAGGGCATTTTATTAATGGGGGCTGTAACAACCGGTCAACTCAGGCAGGATTTAACTTTATATGATGCTTCCCAAAAAAGTTATACTTCCTTTGATGCATTGAAAGAATTGGGATTTTATTGGAAAGCAAGCTGGGATAAGAACTTAAATGAATCGCTTCGTACGCGCTTGAGCCTTTCAGGTTTTCATACGCCAGAGGCAAATCATAGAAGTACTCTTTATGGAGGAGACAGGACCGGTTCCCGTTATTACCTTGTGATGAATCGCCAGACTTTTAATTCAGCCGATGTTGATATTAAGTCCAATCATTTGAATACTTATTTTTCGCCAGGGGCTGCTACTAAGACTAATGCATTGATGGTTAATCTCTTTACTCAATATAAGGGTCTGGAGTTATTTGGAACCTATGAAACAGCTACGGGGTTATATCCTTCAACAAAGGAATTTAAATTTGATCAACTGGCAGCTGAAGGAATTTACAGGTTCGGAAAGGATGATCAGTTTTTTGCCGGGGCTCGCTATAATGTTGTAACAGGAAACAAGGACACAAAGAATTCAGCCTCAAAGGACCAGAAGGTTGACCGCATTCAGGTGGGTGCTGGCTGGTTTTTACTGAAATCAACAGTCATCAAATTAGAGTATGTGAAGCAAAACTATACTGATTTTATTAAAGATTTTGGTGCCGATGCAGGTTTTAATGGTATTATGTTTGAAGCTGCTGTGAGTTTCTAATAATTAAACATTTGTACAGTAGGCTGCTTGATTTTAATGAATGAATTTATTTAATTGAAAAGTAACATGATGTTATTTAAACCAAAAGTAGTTAAAGTTATGCAGCCTACCTTTTTCTTTTATGTTATCCTGCTGCTATTTATTGATAATCAATACTTATTTGGTCAGCCGAAAACACAAAACCAACCGCATAGTGTCTTAGTCGAGGGTAGGATCGATATTGAAGCATTTTCCAATTTGGGCGCCGTTACCTTAAGGTCAGATTTTCGGAGGTATTTGGCTTTTGACAGTTCAATCAATGAGTTTACTTTGAATTTACCTGTGAAACAATTTAGAAGCCATTTACCTGGAATAGCAGCCGATTTCAGAAGGTTGCTTAAAGCAGACATTTATCCTGAAATAATTATCAATATTCCTTACCCAGCATTAAAGAACCTATCGAATTTTAATAATGGTGGCGTTTTAATTACAGATCGATTTATTCGGATTAATCATGGATTAGTTAAGCGTAGGGATGATCAGTCTTTTGTTTTTGAGCAGTCATTAAGTCTGGATGAGTTAGGGGTATATCATGGTGAAAAAATTAGGGGGGTAATTACACTAAAGGATACTATTAAGGTAAGGCTTGCGTTATCGTTTCTTGAGCAGTGAAATCAATGAATTTATTTTATGCGTTTTAATACTAAAGTGAGGTATGGGCTACGTGTAATGATCGACATAGCTTTAAACCAGGGTGGGGGACATGGTGTATTTCAAAAGGACATTTCTTTCAGACAAGACATTTCATTTAAATACCTCGACAGTATAATAAACTCATTAAAGGTAGCGGGTTTAATCAAAAAGGCTGGGCCCCGCAAGGGATATATACTTTCCAGGTCAATAAATGAGATTTCGTTGATGGATATTGAAATGGCCTTTAATTCACCTGTTGAAATTCAGGAATGTCTTTCTAACCCGGATATTTGTAAAATGCATGGTATCTGCAAGGCAAGAAAGGTTTGGAGCAGCTTAAATGACAGAATAATGAGATTTTTAAACGATGTAAAACTTTCTGACATTTTGGAAGAGAATTTACCCGAATAAAATAGGTTACTTAGGGATTTAAGTGCCCTTAAATAGAACCCAGCCGGAAATCAGAAACCTGGACCAGAAACAATTCTCTATGCCTTTTCCAGTGCTTGGTCTAAGTCTGCAATAATATCTTCAGCTTCTTCAATACCCACAGAGAGACGAATCAATCCTTCAGTAATTCCCGCTTGAAGCCTTGACTGAGGCGTCATTTTGGAGTGGGTCATGCTGGCAGGATGCTGAATGAGCGTTTCGATACCCCCCAGAGATACTGCAAGCAAAGCCAGTTTTACATTATCCATCATTTTTTTACCTGCTTCCAGACCTCCTTTTACTTCGAAACTTATCATGGCTCCCGGTCCCCGCATTTGTTTTTGGGCAAGTTGGTATTGGGGAAAAGATTTTAATCCTGGATATTTTACCCAGGCCACCTTAGGATGATTTTCAAGAAATTCAGCCACTTTCAAGGCATTGGCCTGTGAACGTTCGATACGTAAAGCCAGGGTCTTAAGTCCCCTGCGGGCCAGCCAGGCCTGATGTGGATCCATGTTGGGGCCCATGTTAATCATTACCGAACGAAGGTTTTTATAATCTTCCTCCGATTTGGTCACAATGATACCTCCTACAATATCTGCATGACCATTGATAAATTTAGTCATGCTGTGGAGAACGATGTCGGCACCCAGTTCGAGGGGATTTTGCAGGTAGGGACTGCAAAAAGTATTGTCAACACACACTTTTATACCTTTTTCATGGGCTAATGCGCTAATCGCCTCAATGTCGGCCAGCACCATCGTGGGGTTGGCCGGGGTTTCTAAGTAAATCAGTTTTGTATTGGGCTTAATATGACGAGCAACTAGTTCAATATCGGAAGTGTCAATCCAATCGCTTTCCACACCGAAACGACTGAACAGGGTTTCCATTATCAATCGCGAGGCTCCGTAGACTGCTTCGTGCCCAATCATATGACTTCCTGCGCCCAGTAGCCCCATGTAAACAGTAGTTACTGCACCCATTCCTGAAGCCGTGGCTATACCCCCAAACCCCTTTTCAAGTATGGCAAGGGTTTGCTCCAGGTCGGCGATGGTGGGATTGCCTAAACGGGTGTATATGTAACCTTCCTCTTCACCGGCAAAACAAGCTGCCCCATGGTCGGTATTGCGAAACCGAAAGGTTGAGGTTTGATATATTGGGGTAACAGCACTCAATAGCGCATCGTCTACACCGCCAGCATGCACCAGCAGCGAATTGAATCCTAAGTCTTGATGTTCCATACAATTTGTTTTTGTGGCCGCAAAGGTACGGGGAATTATCAGGAATTTTTTTAAATTTAGTATGAATCGAATTTTTTCTTATTTTAAGTACATCTAAATAAGAAAAAACTGTTGATATTTGAAAAAAACATTCTTATATTTGAATATAAGATTATTCCAAGGGTACGAGGAATTAATCTGCTAATTATTAACCTTTTAAAAACTTCAGCTTATGGAACAGATTACATCCCGAAAAAGCAGTGTAAATTTGACATTTACACAAACAAACAAACAAACAAACAAACAAACAAACAAACAAACAAACAAACAAACAAACAAAAAGTAAGTGTAAAAATTACACCAATTTGGTTTTTGGGCCTTTGGCTCAGCCTGTCAGCGTTGTGGTCTTCAAGTTCTGTAAAAGCTCAAATTGACGGAGATGCGGTGGGTTATGGAAATTATCAGGCGGTAATTTACTACTCTAAATCCCAGGGCAAAGGTGACGAGGATGTTACACCACCAACCAAATTTATGAATTCCGATAACCAAAGAATTATTGATTCCGTGAAAATGATGGGTTGCAACACCATTTTCTTTTCCGTTTCCACCATCACTACCAATGATTCCTGTAACACCACTAACCTTGGAATAAATACTTACGTGCACACCAATGGTGTGAAATACTTGGACAAAATGGTGGATTTCTTGGATAAATGTGCAAATCAGGGTATTAAGGTTTTTGCTTTGGTGCTTGACGATCCTACTTATGTGCTAACGGCCAACCATGGCAAGGCAAGAAAAAAGTTTTACAGGATACTATATTACCAACAACATGTGAGATTAAATCCTGCAAATACTTCATTTATTACGAAAAAGGCCCATTTTCATGGTATAGTAACGAATTTGGAACCTTGGAATTCTTCCACAGGCTGGGGGGACATATGCACTTCAGCCGTATCAGACAACAATATTTTAGGACAATATCTCGCCCTTGTGGCTCAACTGCGTCGCATGTTTAATGTTAATCAATTTTATGCCCCTCCTCAACCTTACGGTACCCCACAACCTCTCGACGGCCTGCTGATGGGTACCGTACATTGGTTCTGGCATTACTACTCGGTGACAAATCCTCAAACCTTTCCTAACGGAAACTTTAGCCTATACACTGGTGAGCATAATGGTATAACCTATTTTGATGTAATTTTACCTGAAACTTACTGCCCGCAAAATGGTAACACGTGTATTAATAATTTGCCTTGCGTGGCTCCTGGGTGTTCACCCTGCGATAATGGTACTTATGCCAATTGTGAAAGTGTTGGTCGTTGTTATCAGTGGTTCGAAAATCACTTTATACTGGGCCTTGACTCCGGGTATCCTGCCGGAGCAATCAGGCCCATTGATGCCGCCCCTATGATGTATGGTCATTCCGCTTTTATGTTCTCAAAACTTTCTGAGCTGCATCATACCCGATGGTTTTCAGCTGATGTAACCCGAAGCTGTTATGGCAAGAGTTATCATTATATGGGTAGTTTTTCCTTTCATTATGAAGAAATGAGATCTATATTTGATGGAAGAGTGGGAGCATTACCGGCATTAGAATGTCAGCCTTATCCTGACTCTGACTTTCTTAACGAAAACGAGGCAGAATTGTGCATTCAAAATCGCTCTATTAGTTACTATCCTAATCCTGCAACATATACTCTTCAAATAGACGGAATGGTACAAGGTGATTTACTTCGGTTATACAATCATCGGCTGGAGATGGTAAGAGAAACCTACAATGCATCTGTAAATGTATCAGACCTGCCTGAGGGGTTATATTTTTTGATTATTACAGATTCCGACAATCATATTGTATTCAGAGGCAAATTCCAAATTGAGCGGCCTTAAAATGAGAAGAATCCCCAACGCCATAATTTTTTTCATAACTTTAGCCCAAATATTGGTGATGGGTTCTAAAAAGGTAATTCCCCGGTCTTGTCCGGGGGATTACTCATTTAAGACTGAGTTTATTTTTCCCATAAAGGAAATTCTGGATGATACACTGATTTTTACTACACCTTACGACTCTTGCCACCAGGCTATACCCATCTGTGGGGATACTAATTTTGTGATTTATGCTCCTTATACTGGAATAGGTGGAACCCCAGCGGAATGCTGCGTGGGGGATATCTTTCCCAACTGTTGTCGTTCGAGTTATTGCAATGGATCATTTATTTATCCTCTTGTGCCTCGATGGTTTATTTTGCATATTGAAAACCCAGGTATAATTATGCTGGAATATTCTTGTTTATATACAATTGGGTCAGAGCTTTATATAATTCATCCGACTGCTTTTCTCTATGGTCCCTTTGATACTCCCACCGGGGCTTGCTTGGAGGGATTGGTTGATTCGACAGTGGTAGATTGTTGCACCCATGATGTAGGGCCTTATACCTTTACAATACCCAATGCTTTGCCGGGTCAGTTTTATTTATTAAATATTACTACCTGGGCGACATCCTTTAATGGTTCTTATTATCATTTGAACCTTCTCCACCAGGGTGAACCGGGGTATGGGTCGCTGGATTGCAACATGATGATATATTGTACTGTTCTTGCACTTACCACTCAAACTTCGCCATGCAACCCACAAACGGGTACATTCACACTTACGGGGGAGGTTTATTTTGTGCATCCTCCGCAAACAGGCAATCTTGTGGTATGGGACAATAACACGGGCTATGCTTCTGTAATACCCGGGCCATTTGTATCGCCGATGAGTTACAGTATTCCGGGATTACCTTGTGATAATCAAATGCACACTGTAACGGCTATGTTTTGGGACTCTGCTTCGTGCAATCTCTCCGTACAATATCAGGCTCCGGTATTGTGTCCGGATGCCGTATTAAGTGGAGGAGGGGGTATATGCGAGGGGAGTGGGGGTTTTGTACCTTTGAGTGTAGAAATTAATCCCAATGTTCAAACACCTGTTACCTTGAGATGGAATATTAACGGCCTACCCCAGGAAACTGTAACAACGAATGGCCCGTTCCCCTACATCATTCAGGCAAGCCAGCCAGGCATATACACATTAGACACCGTATATAATCAACAATGTGTAGGTACGCTCTTGGGTCAGGCTACTGTTGAAGTATGGCAGCCGCCCAACCCCAATTTAGGACCTGATATTAACCTCTGCGAGGGAAGAGAAGTGCAACTGGACGCAGGCCCGGGGTATCAATCGTATTTATGGAATACGGGCGACAATACTCGCTACATCTGGGTAAATAAATCCGGAGAATACTCTGTAACCGTATTTGATAATCATAATTGCCAGGGGAGTGATACAATTATTGTAAATTATGCTCCCATTCCAACCACTAAACCCATCAAACACAATTAAACTTATACAACCATGCGCAGAAAATTACTACTAATTCTTAGTTTGTTTATGCTTCCTGTGATAATGGAGGCACAAATGCAGCTTCGCCTTGTAAACCCCAAGGCTACACCGTTTAAGATGAACGATGGCATGTTTTTAGGCACCAAAGGTATCATGTGTGGAGAATCAGGGGCAGTAGTCATTACTTATGATGAAGGCCTGCACTGGACGACACGGCTTATAGCTCCTTATCAGGACTTTAAACAGGTGTTTATGGAGGATACCACGCATATTTGGTTACTTGCCGATACCTTGCTTATGCATTCCTCCGACGGTGGAATAAGTTTTAGTGAAGTTTACCAGGCCGACGCGGGTTTCACTTTCTTACGGTTCACGCGTCGGGCAAATACCTCTTTTGTATTGGCCCAAAAAGCCGGAAATTTCACTAACACTCTATTAATCCGTAATGATAACGAGTGGACTGGTGCATCCGAAATTATTAATCTTCCTGTATATGCAAAGACTATTGATTTTAAGGATGCACTCCAGGGACTTATGACTGATGAATTTTACATTTACAAAACCACGGATGGAGGATATACCTGGCAGACGGTTTACGGAAATGATGAATACCATTTTAAAAGTCTGTATTGGGTAGGGGCAGATAATTATTATGCAGGTGGCTACCATAATATATCCGGAAAAAATGGCGACATGGGCGTGCTTGAAAGTAAAGGGACTTCCTACGCACAGGTCTGGAAAAGTACCGATGGGGGAAGCAACTGGGAAGATAGGATTTTACCTTCAGAAATTTCAAAGTACAATGTTGTATCCTGCATGGCTTTTCGTGGAGAAGACACCCTCGTTGTTGGCATGACCAATGATGGAGAAGAAAACAATAAATGGCCTATAGCTACCTCGTATGATGGAGGCCTCACCTGGAATGCACCTTTAATTTCACCTGACGTAACCCAGACCAATTATTTTCTGAAAAGCGCCTGGGTGATGGCATCAGCCAATCGTTTTTGGGGCTGGGAAACCAAGGTTTACCAATCACTTTTCTCTTCCAACGATGGAATACATTATGTTTTTGAGGATGAAATAGTTACTCAGAAGATATATGATATTGCCCGCAATGGTATATACGGAATGGAACCGCGTACATTCATCATCAATACGGGGGCGTACTCATTTCTGGAAAAAGGCGACTTAGATCATAAGTTTGATACCATCGTGGGTACCTCATTGTTTCCCAATGGATTTCTTTCCAAGATTGCTTTTGCCGATTATCAGCATGGCATGGCAGTATCTGCTAGAACCACAATAGTGACTTCTGACGCTGGTTTTACCTGGCAACGTTTCGATAATGAATGTCTATATTGCAGTTTAAAAGACCTTAGTTATCCCAGTGTCGAAGCAGCCTACAAGCTTATCAGCTATCCCGATGTAAACAATCCCGGTAGCATTTTATGGAAATTAGCCCGAAGCAATGATCAAGGGCAGCATTGGACAGATATTCAGCTACCCATGGGTACATGGTATAAGGTGATATTTAAAGATGCGCTCAGCGGTTATGTATTTGGAAATGATTTAAATAGTGGTTTAGATGGTTACTTGCAAACCCAGGATGGTGGTAACAATTGGACATGGCATGCTTTACCTACTAATATCTTTTTAAACCGTGCTGACCTGACCGATGATACAATTCTATATTTCTCGGATGCTTATCGAATGTTCAGACTAATACTTCATGAAAACGGCTATGATGTGGATGCAGAGATTGCAATGCCTATAGGCAAAATAAGCGCATTTGACTTCTCAGATCAGTATCATGGTGTTGTGGTGATGGAAGACAGCACTTTTAGCCATGTTTATTGGACCAATGATGGAGGAGAGGTTTGGCATGAAATCGAAGGAGTGCTTCCACTGGGGTTCAGAGGGGTTAAATTGTGCAACAATTTTTTAAATGGCTACATTTATGGGTTACGTAATGTTTTGATTCAGGTGGATGATGGTTATCCATTAGGTAGTCCTGGTCAGAGCAGGGAAGGTTTGAGCGTTAGGCCCAACCCAGCTTACGACTATACGGAATTTACCGGCAGTGGTAAAGGTTATCTCCGGGTGTTCAGCAACACAGGGCAGTTGATATTTTCAGAATCCGTAGTTTTACCCTATAAATTATCTATCTCGGGTCTGAGAGATGGGCTTTATTATTATCAACTGGAGCAAGACAAGCAAAGCAAAAGCGGAAAGTTTATCAAAATCAGTAAAAGATGATTCAACAGTGAATAATTGATAATCCGGAGGCCGGGGACGAGAAGCGTCTCCGGCTTTTTTTCAGTGTATGAAAGGGTTTTCTAATTTTGCCTTAAAACTTACCTATGCGCCACATACCCTTTTTTTTCGTAATAATCAGTATGGCACTTGTAGCATGTTCAGGGCAAAATCGGAATAAAAGTTTAGATACTCCCCCGGAATGGGCTTCACAGCAAATTTGGTATCAGATATTTGTAGAACGTTTCTGCAATGGGGATACCAACAACGACCCGATTCCTGAAGACATTACCAGTACGACACAAATCTTTCCTGTTCCCGACAACTGGTCGATAACCCCCTGGACGCAAGATTGGTGGAAGCAGGAACCCTGGGCCCTTGAAACTGGACGACCCTTCAACGAAACCTTGCAGCATCGCCGTTATGGTGGTGACTTACAAGGCGTTCTCAATAAACTCGATTATCTGCAGGAGTTGGGAATAACAGCCATATATTTCAATCCCCTTAACGACGCCCCTTCACTACATAAATACGATGCCCGGTATTACTATCATATGGATATACACTTTGGCCCTGATCCTGAAGGAGATAAAAAAATAATAGCCGAAGAAATACCCGAGGATGCTTCTACCTGGCAATGGACCTCGGCCGATACCCTTTTTCTCTATTTGGTAAAACAGTGTCATCAACGAGGCATTAAAGTTATTGTAGATTACTCATGGAACCACACCGGAACGGAATTCTGGGCATGGAAAGATATATTGAGGCTTCAGGCTGGTTCGAAATACCGTGATTGGTATGAAATAGAATCTTTTGATAATCCAGAGACACAAGAAAATGAATTCAGCTATCGGGGATGGGCCAATGTATCAAGCTTACCTGAGCTTAAAAAACTAGATGTAAAAGGAGAACGCATATCAGGCAAACCCTACGAAGGGAATATTCATCCTGAAGTTAAGAAGCATATTTTCGAGGTTACGCGCAGGTGGTTAGCCCCCAACGGTGACCCGAGCCAAGGGATTGATGGTTTTCGCCTCGATGTTGCCGAACAGATACCTTTGGGTTTCTGGCGAGAATACAGGACGTTTGTAAAAAGCATCAAGCCGCAAGCTTACCTGGTAGGAGAGGTGTGGTGGGAAAAATGGCCTGATAAACTGGCCGACCCTGCGCCCTACGTTAACGGTGAGATTTTTGATGCTGTGATGTTTTATCAGATATACAAACCCGCGCGGAGTTTCTTTGTGGGAGGGGAATATGGAATTGATGCCAGGCAGCTGACTGATTCTTTGAAAGCTCAATGGGAAAATCTTCCGAAAGCCTTTCGTTATGCACAAATGAATGTAAATGCTACTCATGACAGTCCTCGTCTTTTAACCTGTTTTGCCAATAAAGGGAAATATAAATACAGAGTAAATCCGTTTGAAAATCCTGAGTGTATTACAGGTAAGCCCGATGCGGATACTTACCGGCGGGTCAGGCTGTATCTTATTCATCAGTTTACAATTCCGGGCTCGCCCTCCATCTGGAACGGAGATGAAATGGGGATGTGGGGTGCCGACGATCCCAATAACCGCAAGCCGCTTTGGTGGCCTGAGTACAAATTTGAACCTGAGGCACGGTATAACATTCAGCCTGGAAAACAGGAGCGGGACAAGGTTGAGTTCAACCGGGAGCACTTTGATTTTTACCGTAAGCTTATAGCCCTTCGTAAAAAATACCCTGTCCTGGTGATGGGAGACATCAAGTTTTTGCCTTCCCCTCCTAAAGTTGTGGTTTATGAGCGAAGGATGGGCAGCGAATGTATTACTGTGATTATCAATGCGGGTGACAGCGCAGAGGAGGTGACCTTAAGGCCCGGAGTAAGAGCTGTTGACTTGCTCGAAGATGCTGCTTTTAACGGAACAATTAGGGTGCCACCGCTTACAGCTTATATATTGAAACATTTATAATAATTTTCGATGAGATTAAATACTTTGTTGATTATCGGTTGTTTAATGGCATTACCTCGTTTGCTTTTGGGGCAGGGTCAGGTTTTGCCGGCATTTGAAATGTCCTCTTCTTTATGCGATGCGAGGATAATAAGCATATGGTTACCCGATGGATATCCGCGGCCAGGAGTTAAGTATGCAGTTTTATATATGCACGACGGACAAAACCTTTTCGACACAGCAACCGCATACGGACATAAAGAATGGCAGGTAGATGAAACTCTTACTGCGTTAAGCAAGGAGGATAGAATTGTACCATGTATTGTGGTGGGAATCTGGAATACGCCCAAACGATTCCGTGAATATGCCCCAGCCCGGCCTTTTTCGATGATGTTAGCAGAAGCACAAAAGGAGACAGAAAATGCCGCGTTGTATGGAGGGCAGCCTTTGAGTGATGCCTATCTCAGGTTTATCGTTGAGGAGTTAAAACCCTGGGTAGATACTCATTTTGAGGTTGATAGGTCTCCAAAATCCACCTTCATTGCAGGGAGTAGCATGGGAGGCTTAATTTCACTTTACGCTTTATGTGAATACCCACAAGTGTTTGGTGGAGCTGCGTGTATTTCAACCCATTGGCCGTTGCGTCTGAGTAAAAATTCACCGGCATTTACCAATGCTATGATAGAATATTTGAAACCCAGAATATCAGGGTTACAAGGGCATAAAATTTACTTCGACTATGGCACAGAAACTCTGGATGCCCTTTACGAAACTCACCAGGTTCGCATCGACAGCCTTTTCAGGGCTGAGGGTTTTCCTGAGTCTTCTTTTCGTTCGCAGAAGTTCGAAGGGGCTGCACACAATGAAGCGTCGTGGGCTGAGCGTTTTCATATTCCAGCCTTGTTTTTGTTAGGTAAGAAGGAGAACCAAGAATAATCATGATTGCGTTTCCTCCGGCTAAAATTAATTTGGGGCTGCGTGTGATCAAGCGACGCACAGATGGCTATCACGATTTATTCACTGTATTTTACCCTATTCCTTTATGTGATAGCCTGGAAATTTTGCATAGCAATGAGTTACGGTTTTTTTCTTACGGTATTTCTATTCCTGGCAAGCCTGAGGAGAACCTTGTTGTAAAAGCCTGGCAGGTTTTGCATCAGCACAAGAAAATTCCCCCTGTAGAAATTCATTTATTGAAAAACATACCCATGGGGGCAGGATTAGGGGGAGGATCGTCTGATGCTGCTTTCACTCTCCAAATGCTCAACAGTATGTTTGAGCTTGGCCTGCCACCCGATGAATTAAAAGAGATAGCTTTAAGTCTTGGGTCAGACTGTCCTTTCTTTCTACATTCTCAACCCTGTGCGGCTACAGGAAGGGGAGAGGAGTTGCAGCCCATAAGATTGTCCTTACAAGGTAAATATTTGCTATTGATTAAACCGGATGTTCATATCAGCACTGCTGAAGCCTACAGGAATGTCCACCCCGAGATGCATCTCCATCCGGCCGAAATACTCAGCCAGCCCATAGAAACCTGGAAAGAGCAGCTGGTTAATGATTTCGAAGAATGGGCGCTTGAGGCTTATCCTATTCTCAAACAGATAAAAATTGAGCTATACTCAGCCGGAGCCCTCTATGCTTCTATGACAGGCAGTGGTTCTGCTTTCTATGGTATTTTTGAGCAGGAACCTCAAATTCCTGCTACTCTCAAATCTTATTTTATTCGTGTGTTAAGGCTTACTTTTTGAAAATTACTTGTTGTAAGAGCTCACAATCATAAGTACTTCGCGGGCAGCCTTTTGATTGTATTCGATGGCTAATTGTTTGTGATTGATTAGGTCGACAATTGTGCCTATGAAGCATAGTCCGGCTGTGAGCAGGTAAAGCAAACCCATGCCTATTTGTCCAATAACAAACCGATGTACTCCCGCAAGGCCGACAAATCCGAGTAAGGCCAGCAGTAATATCATTTGAGCATCTTTTCTTCGGGCTGCATAAATACCGGCAAAGTTTTGCATGGCTTCGTCACTGAGCGACTGGGTCATCTGTTCTAACATCATAGCCTCATCATAATCGAGTTGAGGCAAAAATCTGTAAATGCGCTGGTTCATGTTAATGAATATTTAAAGGTGAAAAAAGTTCATATATCCGTTCAGAAAGTACTGCAATAGCCGGTAATCCTAAAGGGTGCATCATGATAGATGCGTTTACTTGGCCGTGCAAGGCCAAAATCATGCTACGGCCCACTCCGCAACCCGGACACCAGTGGAAACCGGCAAGGGCCAATGGGCAAAGGGTAAGATGTCCTTCCATAACCGGATGGCTTAATATCATACTTATTAGAACCCCAAGCCATAAGAGAGCTTCAGCTTTCTGTCGAAATAACGATACCAACATAAATTTTTTAATAATCATGCTTGGAATGATGCCTTTACAAAAAAAAGACTCCATCCGGTTATCCGGGTTACACTATGGAAGACAAATGTAGGAAAATTAATTTTAAATTATATTTACCTCAGGTTCGAGTGCCAGCCCAAACTTGTTTTTTACCGCTTCCATAATTTCATGGGCCAGAGAAAGAATTTCCTCACCCCTGGCATTACCATAATTAACGAGAACCAGGGGCTGCCCGGGCCATACCCCGGCATCCCCGCGCCGTATACCTTTAAAACCGCATTGCTCAATAAGCCAGGCAGCAGGAACTTTAATGTTATTGCCGGATTTAAAATGGGGAATTTCACCCATCCTGCGCAGCAACACTTCAAAATCTGAAGGAGAAAGGACAGGATTCTTAAAAAAACTGCCTGCACTGCCAATTACCCCAACTTCGGGAAGCTTTTGCCGGCGAATATCCCTTACTGCGTTTCTGATATTTTCAAGGGAAGTTTGAATTCCTCTGGATTCAATATGTTTTTTCAAACCCTCATAAGATAATGCCGGGAAAAATGCTTTGCTTAACCTGAGCGTTACGGAGGTGATAAAGTAACGGCCTCTCTCTTCCTTAAAACGACTGGTGCGGTAGCCAAAATCGCATTCCTCCCTGGAGAAAGTCTTGTATTGGGCAGTGTTCAGGTCAAATGCTGTCACGGCATGTAATACATCTTTTACTTCAACTCCGTAAGCTCCGATATTTTGTATGGGAGCACTTCCAACTTTCCCTGGGATCAATGTCAGGTTTTCGAGGCCGCTTAGATGATTATCTATGCTAAAGTCAATTAAATCTTCCCAATCCGTTCCTGCCTTTACTTCCAGCCACACGTTATCCTTGTTTTCTTCTACAATAGAAATCCCCTTGAAATCAACTTTGGCAATTAATCCATCAAAATTGCGGGTAAAAAGAATGTTGCTTCCGGCACCCAGAATGAGGAATGGAATATTTTTTGTAAGGGCAAAATCGAATGCTTCTGTAATAGAAGCCGGATTATCAATAATGCAGAAAAAGGCCGTTTTAGTCTCAATATTAAACGTATTGTATGGCTTAAGAGATATGTTTCTATATATTTCCATGCTTACTTAAGGTTTGATGCGGATGAGATGTCCTTGGCCATCGCCTCGTAGCCATATTGTGTGAGGATTTCCCGAATAATAAATATCGCCTATGCCCCAAATTTCAGCTTGCAGGATAGCCCCACAATTTACCTTACAATTGTTGGAACCCATGTGTACCACATGCGTGTAACCCAGGCAAATGAGGCGTTCGCAGTCGAAGGGGGCATAACCACGGCAGTAAAGAAATACATAACCAGATCTACCTTCCACCGTAAAATCTACTGCACCGGTGCCTGAGTGTTGAACCAGCCATGTCTTCTGCGTATCAATTAATAAATGAATACTACCGGCCCCATCGCGCGACTCTACCCTTAGAGAGTCGAGGTGAAGGGTATCCGGAGTAATTAAAGAACCCGAACTGGTAAACTCAATCATCTTAAGGCTCGAAAGGGTAATATAAATTTCAGTCTTTAATCCTAGATCTCGCAGAAAATCACAAGTATTCAAATCTTCTATGAACAAGGTTTTGGCCTTTTTATGGGTAAGGATACCCGGCAAAAGGTTTGCACCAGAGCGAATATAAAGGCGTGGTTCCTTACTTTGGCTCAGAGTAACTTTAAACTCTCCACGAATGATAACTGAATCGACATCCACAGGTACTTCTCTTTCCTGATACATCATGGGTCCGGAAGTAGTGACACAGCCTCCGCCTTCCTCCTTCTTGCATGACCATCCCGCAATACACAAAATGAAGAGAAAAATACTTATTTTATGAAGGGACCTCATTAAGTCAGCGTTCTATGATTGTTATTTCAATTTTACAAAGTTACGCGTAATGGAATGATTGACTTTATCATAATTTGAAACCCAGTCCCGCTGCTACAAAATCGGCACGGGCAAAATGAGTCTTAAGGGTGAGATTGATCAACCAGGGCCCATAGAAATTGTAGGTAGCGGTTATTTTATCGTAAATCCATCCGTCGGAATCGTCTTTTTGGCAAATATAACCTCCGGCATGAAGGCAAAGGTCGAGACGGCCCAGCCTAACACCGCCATGAAGGTTTACAGCGTATTTCAATGTTTCTATGTTGGTGATATCTTTCCCGGTTCTGCTAAGAACTTCACGGTCGGAGACATCATAGGTGAGGTCGAATCCAATTCCGGCCAAAATGTGTTTTGTAAACATAGTTCGTACATCAAGGGCAAGGTTTCCAACAAAAAATTTCTGTCCACCCACAGGAAAAATCTCTTTTACTGTACCTGAAATTATGGTGTGAAATTCCGGACGGGGGGTGAGGATAAGTGGTTCGTATGTGATAAAATTTCCTTTAGGTTCAATCATTTGATACGAAAAGCCAGCATTGGCTGCAACGAAATTGATACCGTAATTAGGCACTTTGGTGGCTCCGTTAGAAAAATGAATAAAAGAGAGCCCGGGTCTGAAACTTAACCGTCTTGACAGGGCAATTTCTCCGGCCAGTTGCAGCGAAATGGCAGCATTGATGTGGGAACCTATGGCGGTGTTTTTGTAATTGTTTATTCGATGAAACGTGCGTGTAAACCAGCTTAGTCCGGTTCCAAATCTGAATAAGAAACTGTTTTTTGTGCCTCGCACCAGGGGAAAATCTACATAGGGTATTATTGCATAAACTTCTCCTAATATATCAGTATTTCCTAAGGATGAATAAAATAAAGCGGCACCACAGACAGGATAGGCATAGCTCCACTGCCATCGCTTTTTCCCCACTGTCATTTCGGCAAAATCTATTTCCCAGGCCTGAACATGCCGGTCAGTAAAGATTTTCATTTCAGGGTGATGAGGTAAGATAAAGCCATAGTATCCCTGGGTACTCAACTGCAAGCCGGCCCTTGTTTCCAAGGACTGTGCCTGAGTATTGTTCATGCTTGAGAGACAATCGAGTAAAACAAAAAACAAGATAAGTTTTATCCTTTGCATCATCCCTTCCGGGTTTGTCAAGGCTGGTACCGGTTACAAACTGCGAAGATACAGCATTAAAGCTGAATCATAATATAAGATTCAATGAAGAGTGCTCTCTTTCTTTTTAACATGATGATATTGGAAGTATTTTTATGTCTAATTTTGACCTACCGAAATCCTAAGCTGGGTTAAAATCCGCCGGGAATAAATTTCGGGTTTTTATATATCATTTTGGTGTTTATGACTTTATTCAATGTTTTTCAGGTTTTTATCATTCTGTTGGGATGTTTATGCCTGGGCTACATTTTACTTGCTTTATTTTATCCAGGCTGGAGACCTTTCCATATGATGGTGAAAGCCTATACGGGTTTTCGCTATTTGATTAAATCTGAATCATTTATTGCCTGGAGTGCCAAAGTTGATCAGTTGGGCATTTTGGGAAAATACGTATATGAAGGAAATTTCAGTCTGGTGACCGGTTATCCTCAGGAACATTTCAAAAATCTTCCGGATGATTATGAAAAGCTTATTGTTTCGGAAGATCTATCGCACAGGCGAATGGCAATAGCAGAGATGTTAACAGGCGAGAGAGACCGTTGGGAAGGCGAATACCGAATCAAGTCGTTTAGTGGAGAAACCCAATGGATTCGTGAAATTATTACCCGATACAATGATTCTCGGATGAATTTATGGTTGGGAGGCATTATTATGCTAAATACGGCTATGCATCGGCGTAGTCGGCAGCTCAGTCGTTCGGAGGGTTTTTTACACGCAGTTATCAATGCTTTACAACAGCCTTTGTTTATTAAAAATGAAGATCTTAAGTATGTATTGGTTAACAAAGCATTCTGTCAGTTGATGGGTAAAAGCGAAGAAGAATTGATTGGGATGTCTGACGATCAATTGTTTGAAGAAGAGGAAGCCCGTCAGTTTCGACAGAGCGATGCATCTGTATTAGAGAGAAAGACGGATTTGTATGAAACAGAAGTTAAACTGGGAGAAAAATCCGCATATTATTACATAATCAAATCTCTTTATACTGATCGTGAGGATAAGTCGCGTTATATCATCGGAGTGATGACCGATTTAACGGTAAGGCGACAGCAAGACGAGGAGTTAAAAAAAGCCTTGGAGCGAGCAGAGGAGGCAGTGCGCAGCAAATCAATGTTTTTAGCCAGCATGTCGCACGAGATACGCACACCTATGAATTCTCTCCTGGGTATGGTTGAATTGCTTTCAGAAACCTCTTTAAATGAGGAACAGCGCGAATCGTTAGAGGTTATCAATCAGGCAGGGGTTACGCTTCTTTCCATTATTAACGATATTCTCGATCTTTCAAAGTTGGAAGCTGGTCGAATTAAGTTGGCCTCAAGTCCCTTTAAATTGGGTGAACTTATCGATGAAGTATTAGCCATGCTCCAGTTTCGGGCCAATGAAAAAAGGTTGGAACTGAGCAGTGAAATAGATGATTCACTCCGGGTAATGCAATTAGCAGGCGATTCTGACCGAATTCGTCAAGTTTTATTAAATTTGATTAACAATGCTTTAAAGTTTACGCAGGAGGGAGAGGTGAAGATTGAGGCCAAAGTGCTTGATTTACAAACATCGCGAATGAGTTTTATCGTGAAGGTGATCGATACAGGCATAGGCATTCCGGAAGGAGACAAATCAAAGGTGTTTGAAGCTTTCAGTCAATCGAAGTTAACCGAAGGAGCAGCCATTGAAGGAACAGGGCTTGGACTTACCATAACGAAAAACCTTGTTGAACTTATGGGTGGAACAATTGGTTTTGATAGTGTTGAAGGGGTAGGTTCTACTTTCTGGTTCAAATTAAGTCTTCCCATAGTGAGGCCAGGAATGAGCCCTTCCGGAAAAATTATGGTGAGAATGCCCAGGGTTCTGGTCGTGGAGGATAACCCTACTAATCTTCAACTGGTTAGCTCATACATCCAAAAACTCGGCATTACCCAGTGGGATGTGGCGTATAATGGCAAAGATGCAGTTGATTTAGTTAGCGGTAATTTGTATGATCTGATTTTGATGGATATTCAGATGCCTGTAATGGACGGAATAGAAGCCACACGCCAAATACGTCGCATTGAAAAGGAGCGCCCACTCATGCCTTCTGCCCGCATCCTGGCCATGACTGCATATTCGCCTTCGGCAGAAAAACAAAAATTTATTCAAAAGGGTATGGATGGAATGTTGCGTAAGCCTTTCCTTTTCGATGATTTAAGGGTGGAAGTAGAGAGAATTCTTGGAAATAATTTTTTTGTGCAGATTGAAAACAATACAGACGAATGAAACATCAAAAAGCCATTGAGAAATTCGGAGAATTACTTGAAATTATGGATCGCCTCAGGGCCGAATGCCCCTGGGACCGTGAACAAACCAATGAATCATTGAGGCATCTTACCATAGAAGAAACGTATGAACTCTCGGATGCTTTGCTGAGTAAAAATCCGAAAGCAATATGTGGTGAACTCGGTGACCTTATGTTGCACATAGTTTTTTATGCTAAAATTGGGAGTGAAACCAACTCTTTTGATATTGCTGATGTACTGGATGGTATCAATCGGAAGCTAATCAACCGGCATCCCCATATTTTTGGAAATGTTCAGGTAAACAGCGCTGAGGAGGTTGCCGATAATTGGGAAAAGATAAAACTGGAGAAAGAAGGTAAGAAATCTGTGCTTGAGGGCGTACCTAAATCACTCCCACCATTGGTAAAAGCTTACCGTATGCAAGAAAAGGTAAGTGGGGTGGGATTTGACTGGGAAAACCGAACGCAGGTTTGGGACAAGGTACTCGAAGAGCTTCGTGAGCTGGAATATGAAGTAGAGCAGGGTGCCGATCCGGAACGACTGGAATCAGAGTTTGGCGACCTGCTTTTCGCATTGGTCAATTATGCACGCTTTATCAATATAAATCCGGAGGATGCTCTTGAAAAAACCAATCGAAAGTTCCTACGCCGCTTTGCTTATATTGAAAAGAAGGCTGAAGAGAACGGTTTTCGATTGAGTGAAATGGACTTGGCCCAAATGGATGCTTACTGGGAAGAGTCGAAAAAAGAAGAATAGAATTTGTTTCTAGTCGAGTAACTCGTAGCTGCTTACCTGTACAGGGGCATGCAGGTTATTAAGTACCCGCTCAAGAAGCAACCCTTCGGTAGGATCGTGCTGATAGCCAAATGTAGCCCTTATTGCGTAAGAGATGAATTGAACGGCTCTGTCGAGGGCTATAGGAAGGCTATCGCCCTGTAGCAAGGAGCCGGTAATAATACTGGCAAAAGCATCACCGGTTCCGGGGTAGTTTGCAGGTATATAGTCGCAACTGACTTTCCAGCACTTGCCTGTATTTTTTCCGTATGCAAGCACAGCTGTACGCCGGGGAAGGCCTTGCTGAGGAACACTTGTAAGAATTACCGTTTCTGGTCCCATATCTATGGCCCTCTGAATCCAGCTTCGCAGAACTGATTCAGGCATATCGGTATGATAATTCTCTCCAATTATGAAAGATAATTCTGTTAAATTTGGTGTGATTATATCTGCATACGCTATCAAACGACGCATTCCTATGACCATTTCTTCGTTCATGGTTGAATAAAGTGTTCCATCGTCTCCCATAACAGGGTCGATAATAACCAAGGTTTCAGTTTTTTTGAAATCCCGGATGAAACGTTCAACTATTTCTATTTGTCGGGCACTTCCCAAAAAACCAGTGTATATTGCATCGAAATGAAGATCCAGCGATTTCCAGTGAGCTATCATGGGTTCAAGTTCATCCGTCAGGTCGTGCATGTAGAAGCCCTTGAATTTGCTGTGGGTAGATAATACTGCTGTAGGTAAAGGACAAACCTGAATCCCCATAGTTGATAAAATGGGTATCACCACTGTGAGAGAGGCTTTACCATAGCCTGAGATGTCGTGAATAGCAGCTACTCGCCTTATAGGTCGAATCATATTTTTCATTTTAAAGTGGGGGGTCAAAGGTAACGAAAGTGATAAAGTTTTTTAAATGAAAAGGTTTTCGGGTATAATTTCGTTATTTTTGCCCAACAATTTTTAGTAACCAAGATTTTTTAACATGATGAGAAAAATAAGTATCCTCTTGCTGGCCTTGTTTTCATTCATGGCCATGAATCTATTCGCAGCCTTTGTGCCAGAATCCAAAGCACGTCAGGCAGCGCTTAATCTTTACGCAATGCAGGCTGGTGAAACCGGTACTATTGCCGACTTTCACACCATCAAAGCCAACGATGTGGTTGTGATGTATGTCTATAATTTTAAACAGGGAGGTTTTGTCATCGTTTCTGCTGAAGATGCCTTTTATCCGATTATTGGGTATAATTTGAAAGGCAGCTACGACCCATCGAGACCCCAACCCGAAGGCTTCCGCGGTATGATGGCTGATTATCGTGATCAAATTCTTTTCTTACGCGGTAAAGCCTTGGAAGCTACGGATGACATTGCCATAGTATGGAATAGCCTGCTCAATGGACGAACACTTAAAAATGGTTCCAAAGGGATTGATCCTCTGTTACCTTCAGAATGGAATCAGGATGATCCATACAATTACCTTTGCCCCGCCAATCCTGCCGGTCCTGGTGGTCATGTGTATGCCGGTTGTGTGGCAACTGCCATGAGCCAGATAATGTACTACTGGCGTTGGCCTTTGCAGGGTCAGGGTTCATATTCTTATTACCTGCCTCCATATGGCTACATCTCCGCCAATTTTGGTGCGACGCAGTATAACTGGAATGGAATGGTTTACACCAGTCCCAATAATTTGAACCTGCCTATTGCATTAATAAGTTTTCATACCGGAGTATCGGTTAAAATGAATTATGGTCCTGATGGCTCAGGAGCTCAATCAAGTGATGTTCCATATGCGGCAAGAACCTATTTTAAATACGATAACCAGATTCAATATCTGCAACGTCAAGCCTACACTGCTACGGTATGGGAAAACATGGTCAAAGAACAAATTGATCAAGGTAATCCTGTTTACTACTCCGGATTAGAGGCTGGTAGCACTGCGGGGCATGCGTTCATAGTAGATGGTTATGATGATCAAACACCTCGAAATTTCCATTTTAATTTTGGATGGGATGGGTATATGAATGGATATTACACTTTGGCTAATGCTGGTGGATTTACAACTCAACAAGCCATGGTGCGTAATTTTAAACCTGGTGCCGGTTATCCTTATTATACTACTGATTTTACTGAAATTAAAGATATGGTCGGTACGCTCGAAGATGGCTCAGGCCCGGTTGCTCCATATCTCAACAATACCAGTGCTAAATGGCTGATCAACCCTCAAACAGAAACCGATTCAGTCACCAGCCTTACTATTTCTTTCTATCGCTTTGAAATGGCTGCAGGGGATACATTATATATTTATGACGGTGGAGATGAAAATGCACCCCTTGTTGGAAAATACTCCGGCAATTCGCTTCCCCCTCAATTTACATCCACGGGTAATAAAGTGTTATTGCACATGGTTACCAATAGTACTGAACAAGCTCAGGGTTGGTTGCTTAATTTCCAGGCCAACCGCCCCACGTTCTGTTCTGGCACTAAAACTTACACCGATTATTCAGCCACTTTCGATGATGGATCCGGTACTTTCAACTATGTTCCCAACAGCAACTGCATGTTTAAGATTGCCCCGCCTTATGCCTCATCCGTTACATTATTCTTCGATTATTTTGAAAGTGAAACGGATAACGATTGGCTTAAGGTGTACGACCTGAAAACACAACAGTTGCTTGCCACAATCTCCGGAGTTTACGACCCGAATACTCCTCCGGCCCCGATAACTTCACCAAGCGGACAGTTTTACCTGGTTTGGAAGACTGATGGTGCCTTAAATTACAAAGGCTGGCAGGTTCATTACGAAACACTGAATGTAGGTATTGAGCCCCACGATATTTTCTCTGAGTTTCACCTCTGGCCTAATCCTGCTAGTGATCAACTGAATATAAGCTTCACCTCTTCCATTTCTCAGGATTTAACCCTTCAGATCAACGACATGGCCGGGCATCAGGTTTACGATGAAAGGTTGCCTGGTTACAGCGGTAACTTTGAAACGCAGATTGATGTCAGCAAGTGGGCCAAAGGAATTTATATTCTGAAAATCCAGGGTAATAAAGGCCTGTATACTCGTAAGATCGTAGTTAAGTAAAATTTCGTTTATATTTCTTTTTACATTGAAGACCGGCACTGAAAAGTGGCCGGTTTTTTTATTCCAAACCCAACGAATGTAGTTTTTCTGTATTTTGCTCACCGCCTTTTGTATTGTTCAGATCCATTTTTAGCCACTAATTCACGAATAATTCTCATCCAGGTTTCGCCTGTCATTCGTGCATTCGTGGCTTTTATCTTTTGGTTTGGCCCCCTATTGTTAGGACTAAATTAGTAAAGGTTCGACAAAAATATTACTTTTTGCATCAATTTTGCATGCGTTTTGAATCAAAAAATCTTCAGGAAGGGCAGAGATCCATTTTGGTCTCT
>Ga0067045_1003144_pt1 | contig 28548 bp, 26 predicted proteins | sample TerdegcTABiofilm_FD_59184 | JGI IMG/M metagenome (GOLD analysis project Ga0067045, IMG submission 59184) | Combined Assembly of (Gp0054472, Gp0054536) Wastewater bioreactor microbial communities from Singapore -Terephthalate degrading...
TTTTATTACATTTTATGTATTCATTCAGTCCCCCCGTCATTCCGAACCCGTGAAACAAGTTCAGGGCAGGCTTGTTTCGGAATCTGAGGCACAAGATATTGTATAGATCCTGAAACGANTTCAGGATGACGTGGTTCTCCGCCANAGGACTGAATATATACCATTTTATATCACTTTCTCAGCCGGATCAGAATTGTGCCGTTCTGCTGCAGATCCGCCTTTTTCCCTCCCTCAAGGGAGACGGAGGATTTCATCTGAAAATCCCGGTTAATCTCAAAAAAGCATCCCTGTTCCTCCATAAAATACGAAACTCCCTTACCTTCGTAATGAAAAAAATCCTGACCGTTCTCCCTGAGCAGATCGAAATCGGTTTCTATCTTCATGCAACCCTGTCCGTTATAATTCTCTCTGCCCAAAAGAGTCGAGTCGAGAATCCCCCTGGAAGAAGCCAGCACGGCAAGATCCTGCCGCCATTTTCCGCCGGCTTTCACTTTCTCGGAAGGCAGACTGAAGTTAAGCAGAAGAAATTCCCTGAACAGACTCCCTTCCGGTTCTATAAGGTTACCTTTCTTATCGGTGACGGCGGGGGGCATATCATCCACAGGCAGGGTTTCGTCCGCTCCCAGACTCTTGGCAATGGAAATCTCCCCCTTATCGGAAGACAACCCCGTAATGGTCAATATATACTTATCGTTAAAATTATTCTCGGTGATGCGTGGGGTCTGAGAATCGGCACTTTGTATGATCACCTGCTCCCGGCCGGAGATCAGGTAATCGTAGGTGAGGGTCTCTCCCTTCCTGAATTTCATCTCAAGAGAGCAGGATTCGTCCTTTTTCATTGTGGACGAAGGCGACGGTTTCGGCTTCTCCCCTACCCCATTACAGGAGCAAAAGGACAGAAACAAAAAAAAGATAATATATATATCAAATCCGTATCTTTTAATATTATTTAATATACATTTCATTTACTACGACCTCTGATAAAAAATCCGAAAACCACAATCTCAACCCCCCTCTAAACGATGGTGAACACGGTAACTTCCGGCGGGCACATGACCCGGATGGGAGGAGATATGGTGCCGATGCCCCGGTTGACATACAGGAGGCTCTCCCTGAGATGATAAAATCCTTCCATAAAGCCATAGACCGAGGGTTTCAGGGGATGTCCCACCAGGGGGAGGCAGACCTGTCCACCGTGAGTATGTCCTGCCAGCACCACTCCGATGCCGGCTTTTGCCGCCAGGCAGAATATGTCGGGATTATGGGAAAGGAGGAGGGTGGCTTTGTTTTTCATCTCACCTATTCCTCCGGTCATTTTTTTCAGGTCGATGGTTCCGCACCACATGTCGTCCAACCCCATAAGATGGAGTTTTTCACCGTTTATCTCCAGGGTGGCATTTTCATTTACCAGAACCCGAAACCCCCCTTCCTCCAGTCTGTTACTGACGTATGCGCTATCGGCCCAGTAATCGTGGTTACCCAGAACGGCAAAGCGTCCCTGTTCTCCCATATTATTTTTCATATTTTTAAGAACTTTCACCAGAGGATCGGCATTTTCTCTGGGGCCCGTAACATAATCTCCGGTAAGAAAGATGAGATCGGGGTGAATCCGATTGATCCTCTCCGTGTGGGACAGGAGAAACTCCTGAGTTATGGCGGTGGAACTGTGAAAATCCGACAGGAGGACTATCTTTTTGCCCAGCCAGGATTTTCCTATGCGAGGAATGGGAAGAGAATGAAATTCATACCGGACGTCATAGGGATGTTGAAGAAAAGAATAGCCGAACAGGGAACCCACTCCCAGACCGCCTATAAGAGTGAATATTTCTTTAAAAAACCGCCTGCGGGACATCTTTTTATCGACAACATTGTTTATATCGGCGTTTTCGTCGTTATTAAAAGCACTGCCATTGATCTGATTCGCGGTCATAACATTAATATCCAATTTTATCCACCTCTGAAGCAATCAGGGCATTCACGGAAATTTCCCCTCTCTTGATAATGGGGTTTTCGCCTCTTCTTTTCATAAGGTTTTCCCTCTTCCATCGGTTGTGAAGCGTCCGTCTTCCAGCATCAGGGTTCGGTGGGATATTTCTTTAAAAACCGGGTCGTGGGTGGCGATAATAAAAGTCTGTCCCTTTTTGACGTTCATAGTTCTTATCATATCGGCCAATTCTTTTGAGGTGCGGGTGTCCAGTTGTCCGGTGGGTTCGTCGGCCAGGATGACGGCGAGTTCCGACACGGCGGCTCGGGCGAAGGCAATCCTCTGGATCTGTCCTCCCGACAGGTGGGAGAGGGTAAAATTCCAGCGGTCTTCCAGTCCCACTTCCCTGAGTATGTTCATGGCTTTTTCCCGGCGGATTTTCTGACGAATTCCCTGATATTTCAACGGCAGGGAGACGTTTTCCAGCGCGTCCAGATAGGGAATCAGATTAAAATGCTGAAACACAAATCCCACCGATTTTCTGCGGAAAAGGGATAACTCTCGGTTTTTTATCTTATGAACTGGAGTTTCTTCCACGATTATCTCCCCCTTATCGGGAAAGTCCAGTCCTCCCAGAAGATTCAGCAGGGTGGATTTGCCGCTGCCGGAACGTCCGAAAACACTTATAATTTCTCCCCCGCCAACTTCAAGATCAACCCCCTGAAGAGCGGGGACGGAAACACTCTCGTAGGTATAAGTTTTATACACCCCTGACATTTGAACTATCAAATTCATATTGCCGATTCCTACCACCGCATTTTCTATTCCGGAACCAGATAAATCTCCTCCAGGGGTTGCACGGCGACGAAACCTTCATCCTTGAATATGTAACGGTATTCTCTTCCCACTCCCTTTTCGATGAGGCTCATGAGTTCGAAGTCGCTGGTAACTTTGGGAACGATATTACCCGACCAGGCAACAGTGGAATTGGGAGCGGTGGTTACGGGGTTATCGGGGGAAGTGCGTAAGGAGAGGGGTTCGCCGAAGGTGCTTATTGCCACCATGCCCGTTCCCTGCAGGCGGAGATAGGTCAGTCCTCCCAGAAGGACGTAAGCCAGTTTCTGTGCCGATTCCAGATCGCCGTAAACGGTATCTTCAAAGGCAAGAATATTGTTGCAGTTGACGCAGAGGGTTTCGTTGGAAAGCTGGAGGATTTTTATATTTTTATTTTCGTGAGCCAGGTGCAGCAGTCCCTCTCCTGTAACCTTCACCAGGGGAGATACCTTGCCGGAGGCTATTTTCTTTATCCCCTTCACCAGTCCCCCTTCCATGAGTCCTTCACTCTGGAACTTCAGTTTTCCCCGATAGGCGATAAGGGAGCGGTAGTGAATCCGCAGAGTTCCCTTGACATTGGCCTGTAAGAATTTTTTACCCGGATCTATCTGAAAAACTTGCGATGTCTTTTCATCCTTGAGGGTTTTCTTTACAAAACCGGCTATGGAATATTTATCACCGCTTACGGTTTCTGCCGCCATTAAAATATCACTGCCTTTCGAATTGTTTATCCCGAATCGGTTTTTTTCCCAGTTTTTTCCCCGAATTTTATTTCACGATATCGTTTCCGGTTTCCTGGGATGTCCACTGCCCCTGGAATTCGATTTTCTTGAGTCGTTTCCAGGAGATCATATAATTACCGGTGCTGCATTGGCCCGAAAAGGTCCGGTATCCGTGCAAGCCCATGTGAAAAACCTTTACAAACCCCGTTCTTTGCCGGTTATCGGTCATTTTCACCGTAGCCCTGGCATATTCCCATCCCGACATGTTGGCAAAAAAGCCGTCCAGTTCTATTGAAAGAATCTCCTGTTTATTTATGCAATAAAGAGGGGAACCGCCGGTGGAAGTGGCGGCCAGGACAATGCCGGGGGTATTGAAACTGTCGGATACATCCGATACCGTTTCCGTCCTGCCGTCCCGATCCAGTATCCGGGCGCAGCTGTTGGTCCAGACGATACCCTGATCCTGTTCCTGATCCTGCCAGGAACCGTCCTCGCCAGACCATACCGTGCAATTTGCCAGCAAAACAAACAAAAGCACGAAATATATCATTTTATTCATAAAACGATTTAACATTATATATTACATCCTACTTTCAAGTTCTAAACTTTGGGAGACAACAGGGAGGCAACAAAGGAACTGATTGTTCCTCCTATGGTAATTCCGATAAAACCGAACAGCACGGGAGAGACAATATCGACGTTTTCCTTCACTTTTATGATCTGTACATAAAGGTGTTTCATATCGGGCTGCATACCCATATAGATGCCGATGCCCAGTCCTCCCAGGGTGATAATATTGGTCAGCCAGGCTCTCAGGGTTTCGGTGGATTGCTCCGATTTCATCCGGGAACGGGCATCGGGCAGATTCAACTGAGCCATGCATGGGCGGCAAACCAACTGGGTTCCATGTTGCATCAATCCCACCTGCATACCGCAACGGGTACAACGGGGACCGCATTTGGAACAGCCGTAGGGGCTTTTCTCCAGATCTTCCCGCACCTTATAAATATGATAACTGCATATACCCGTGATGCCGCAGTTGGGGCAAGTAGATTTCTCCTGCACCGGTTTCATACATATAGGGCAAACTTCCATTCCTCTTTCCTCCCTCCTCATGGGTTTTGTCTTCTTTCAATATTACTCGCCGAATTCCTCTTGACGATTCTGAATATGAGGCGGGATCATTCTCAGACCGGTTATTTCATAGAGGATAAAACTTCTTTTATTCTTCCGGCTGCCGAAACCCGCCACAGTCCGCAAAAAGAAAGTATCCATATACCACCGGGCGTCTCCCGGCATATTTTCGTTGCTGATGTTGGTCAGATAGAGATAGACGGGGCGTTTCTCCCTGAACTTCCATTGAATGAAATCTTCTATCACCTGATCCGTAGTTTCGGGCTGATTCATGGCCAAAAGATATTTTCTGCCGGGAACCGCCGAGGTATAGTCGAAAAGAGCCTGATAGGAACCCCAGCGGTTTCCCATGTCCCCTTCCAGAAATATCCGGGATTCCGATGGAAGTTTTTTTGAAAATTGACTGATAAATATATTATCTTTCGCCCAGATAGTCTTCTCCGTAATGAAATCGCCGAATCGGAAAGGCAGAGACACCACCGCCAGCACCGCAAGAGTCCATACCCAGGGAGTCAGCCGGGGAAAATGTTCTCTGAAATATTCCGTTATCATCATCATGGGAATTCCTGCGAACAGACACAGGGGAATCAACAGATGAACCACCGTCCGCCAGGAATCCAGGGTTCGAACCACCGCAAAATCACAGGAGGGATTGAGGGTATAGAAAATATATAAGTAAACAAACCAGAAAACAAAATATAAGGTCAACTTGCCGTCTATCTTAAAAAACAACCCCAATCCGGCTATAAACAGGAGAAACAGGGATAAGGGCTGGATCTTTGATGAGAACCAGTAGGTAAGATTATATTGAAGGTTCATCATTATATGCCGGTTAATCTCCTCGGGACTCTCGTAAAAATAGTAAAAACCCGTTGATACCCCGTAAAAACTGGCAAGAGCCGGAGGCAGAACAAAAATCAGCAATAAAACCATATTGATATAAAAGTGAATATTCTTAAACTCGTCCCGGCAACGGGGGTTGAACAGAAAGAAAAAGAGCAAAAATAATGGCAAAAGAGTTACAAAGGCTTCCTGACGGATATTAACCGTATAGGCAAGACTCATGAAAGCAAAATATAAGAGACTATCGGTTTTATATCGGAAATAGAGGCAGAAGCCGATAAACGTAAGCAAAACAAAGAAAACCGAAGGAGTCTCCATGGCGGAGGATGTGGAAACCCGCAGATAGACCGGCATCACGGAAAAAATCAAAGATGACCACAGACCGACCTTTTCGTTTTTAAACAGAAAGGATGCCAGAAAAAAAACCAGCAAAACCGAAAACGCCGATAATATGGAAGACAGGTAATAGGCGGTCTCTATATGAACCCCCGTCAGCCTGAATCCCAGTGAAATAAGGTAGGGCCAGCCTGTGGCACAGACAAGAAACTCATTCCTGTTCCAGCCGTAATCCTTGAGCCGGTTCAAACCCTCCTGATAATAATTCTCCCCCGTCTCGATAAACGTAACCTCATCCATAAAAACCTGGGGATGATGAGCCAGCACCATGACCCGCACAAAAAAAGCCACGGCGAAAATCAAAAAAGCCAGAAACCAGGCTCCCGACGATATGCGTCCCACCGCCCTGCCGATAGATTTTACCGACAGAATAAACCCTATTAACAAAATAATAAGTATGGCGGATAAAAAAAAGAAATAATAATGAATAAGAAAATATTTTACCCCCTCCATAAACTCCCTGGAGGGATTAAAAGCAGCCTTTATCCTGTAAAGAAACTCCGTCAAGAAACCTTTTACCTCTCATTTCCTTATATAGCGATTCCAATAAACAATTTCCTTTATAACCCCGTCATCCTGAACTCGTTTCAGGATCTATTTCGGAAATTTTTATTTGGAGTTACTATAAAACCCGTCATCCTGAACCGATTTCAGGATCTTTTACGAAAGTTTTTCAGGCGATTGAATAGGAGTGTATTTGCCGTATCAGACCGATTCGGGTTTTACTCCGTTTCCCTTTTCAATCAATATCTGTTTTTTATTTTCTTCTTCTCTTATTTTCGTTCGTAATTTCCACCATGTTAAAATACTGTCCAGGGTGATCATGAAGGCATCGGAGAAGGTGGAGTTGGAGCGGTAATAGACCGGATCCACCACAAATCCGTTTTCCGTTTTCATTCCCAGAAGGGCTGATATGATGGAGATCTGCTGTTCGCAGGCATAGCCCCGGCTGTCGTAAAAGGGATAAATTTTTTCAAGACATGACATCTTCATGATCCTGAAACCGCACTGGGTATCCCGGAAGGGAAATCCCGTCAAAAATCCCGCCAGACCGCTCAGAAACCGGTTGCCGACTCTTTTTATAAAGGGATATTTATCGAAATTTCTGCACCCTATGAGCAGATCCAGATCCTTTTCCTTCATAAGAGATGCCGCTCCGGGGATCACATCACAGGGGAGTTGGCCGTCGGAATCGGTAATAACCAGCAGATCCTCCCCGCAAAACTCCTTTTCCTTTAATTCATTTAAGATATACTCAAACCCTCTTCTCAACGCCAGGGATTTTCCCCCATTCTGGTCCAGAGAAATAAAATGAATTTTTTTATCTCCACTCCCTTTTTCCCTCTCCTTTATCCATTGACTGATTACCTGCCGGGAAGAGTCTGTGGACCCGTCATCCACAATCAAAAGAAAATCAATCAGAGACCACAGCTGCTCCAGAACCCCTGAAACCGTGGAGGATTCGTTATAAACCGGCAATAAAACCGTCAGTTTTGTGAGGGACGACTCTTTTCCCATAAAATCCGCTCTTTCTCCTCTTATCTCCGACATCGGGTTCTTTACGGGGAGGGGTTTTTTTCCCACAGATTCTGTTCCTTTTCATTCATCCAGATAATATCTCTGGTTCCCAGGTTTTCATAAAAAGTCCAGCTGGTCTCTCCCTGACCGTTGTCCAGAACGTAATTATAACCGAATTTTTCGCAGAATTCACGGAGCTGAGAGGAAGAAAGATTTATGGGCAGAACACCGCAGGGACGACCTGTCTTGATATATACCTCCCAGGGATCCATGGCGGCAATTAGACTATCGGGTGAGCTGTTGTCGGCAATCCACTGAATCGCCACAGGCAGAGTCCGCCTCTGGAGAGAAAGATCCCTGGAGGAAAGTTCCGGAGCCACTCCCCGGTGATTTGAAGGGAGATAGTGATTCAGACTGATCAATAACATCAGAAGAGACAAGACGAAACCCAGGGGGAACTTTTTCCATTCCACCTTTAACATGAACCAGAAAAACAGGGGAAACAAAAAAACAACGGTAAATACCGAACCCGGCACGAAATCCGGATTAGCCCACATCAGACAGTTGCCGGCAAAATTCAGAACCGCAAAGGAAAGAAAAGGATAATAAGCCCCTGGGAAGGATTCCCGCACCTCCTTGGAAACCAGAAACACCCCCGCCATACCCGGCAGTAAATATAGCAGATTATTACCATTAATAACAGAAGAAGTAAATGATAGTATATTTTTTACTACTTCACCGACTATAAATCCAAAATTACCGGAAACAAAACTTCCCACCGACGGCAAAGAATAACCGTAACTCCTCAACATATATTCCTTATAAGAGGAAATCCTGAAAAACAACGAAACCCCCGGAGGAATCAGCGTCTTGCAATTATGCAGGATCATCATCTCCATAGGAATACAGACCAGCACAAACCCCACCACAAAAAGCCATACCCTCTTGTCCCCGCCCTTATCCCCCTTCTTCTCTCCCTTTTTATCGCCGTCCTTGTCGCCACTCTTTTCCCCGTTCTTCTCTGCCTTCTTCTCTTCTCTTGCCGCTATAGTAAGACCCGGCAAAAAGGCAAGTATGGAGAGGAAACCCCAGGGGGTGGTCCAGAAAATCAGTCCCAGCACTCCTCCCGACAGAAGATGAAGATAATCCCGTTTAAAATATACCGTTATTATTCCCGACAGCAGCACCAGAAACAGTATCAGACTGTGAATCCAGAGATGGGATGTTACCAGATTCAATCGGGGATAAAACAGAAATAAAATAAAAGAGAACCAGGCTGTATCCTCCCCCAGAATCCGGCGGATAAGATAAAAATATAATATGGCAGACATAAAAGAAATAAACAGATTAAGCCCCTGGGGTTCTCCCGTAGCTACAAAAAAACTCAGCAGAAAAGCATATAAAACACCCCGTTCCCCCGCAGGAGAGTGAATCACGGGACTGTTATCGGGATAGGTCTCCCGGATACTGCTCACCCATCCCCTGCCCCCCGCCATATTTTCCGCCATGTTGTACTCCATGATGGATTCGGGAGACATGCCGCAATACCCCAGGTAGGGTTGTTTTATAAAATAAGTCAATATCAAACCTATAAACAGTAGGAGAAGGAACTTCACTAACTCACGAAAATAGCCATTCTCCTTAGCCGGTAAGGAAGGCGGAGCCGGTTTATCTCCCGTAATCCCCGTCAAGGTTGTTTTCCTCCGGTTTTTGCTTCTTCTTCATCCTGGGTGCGGAACTCAACAAAATCCCGGACATAGAGGGAATATATGAAGGAGAGGGGAGCACCTCCGTATTTTTTCCGGATCTCTCCCAGGGTGGTCTTGCCGTTGATGGACTGCAGCACCTTTTCCGCCCGATGGCTGACGGGAATCACCTGAGTACCGTGAATCAGTATCCAGCCGAAATCCTCCACCCGTGCCATATACCGGGGAAGAGGGCAGAGATTTTCATCCAGGGTCACTTCCAGCAGGGGAGGTTCCGAAGGTTTGCAGATAGTTCCCATAATAAAAGGATCCCGTTCCATCTGTTGCAGCTCCGCCAGAGCCTTACATCCTGAGGGGCAGACCGACAGTTTTATGCACTTCTTACAGGCTTTATCGATCCTTTCCCGCCATTTTTTCATGGGAGACGATTGCCAGAGAGTCTTTACCGGTTTTTCCAGCAGATTTCCCCCCGCCACAGCACTATATTCGCAGGGTTTTAGATTCCCCCTGAAGTCCACCACCCCATACGTTATGCCGGCAAAACAGCCCGAGGAGGGAGAAGCATATAAACACTGGGGAATACAATTACCCATCAGCACGTTGAACCCCTGGGATTTTAACTCATCCACCTTCCTGCAGGCTTTTTTGAATTCGTCGGCGGAAATTTCCAACTCCTTATTTTTGCCTATATATCGGGAGAATATGGCGTATTTGGCTCCCAGATCCTGGGAAAGAGATGCTATATCCTCAATATGGTCTATATTATGTTTATTTAAAACCGTATTGGTATTGACGCTGTAGCCCGATGAGTAGGTGAGCCGGATATTATCCAGCAACAGTTCGAATTCCTCCTCTCCTCCCCGTCCCGTGAAAGCCCGGTGGAGCCCCTCCTTATGACCGTGAAGAGGAAAAAGAATGGTATTTATATGGGAAAATTCCATCAGTTTTTCCAGAATATCATCGGTATTTTGCCACAAACCGCCGGTAAATATATGGTAAAACTTTCCCGTTTTTTCGAGAAGTTTTAATATGTCAAAGAAATGGGGAGAGCGGGTGGGTTCATGACCGGCCACCCGATACTCATGGACGTAGGGTTTCAGTTTTTCTATAATCTTCCCCCAGTCCTCCGGATTCAGCACTTCATTTTCCTTCTCATCGGAATTCAATTCAAGAGTAATAATCACAGGACCCGTCAGTTCCAGCATGACGACACCACCTTCTATCGGGATATTCAGAATTTACCACAAGACTTTGTTGTAGGAAGACTTTATTGTAGGAAGACTTTATTGTAGGAGGCTTCTCCCGAAGCCGATTCTACATTCGATACTCCCATCGGGGTCAGGAGACCCCTCCTACAAGCAAGTTTTCTACAAAATAAAAATCCGAAATGAAAAAACCCGTCCGGGTCTTTTCGTTATTAAATTAAAAATTAGTACAGATAATCGCCAGGCACATCTCCCTCGGATACGTTGGTATGAGCCACCGAAGGCTGATTGACATGGGGAAGGTTATTCCATATCACGTTGGTATGGGGGACTTCCTCCACATTGACGTGGGTGTTAGTATGCTCCAACACCTCATCCACATTGGTATGGTCCGTTTCGCTGTTGGTATGATAGATTGCCAGGTTTATACCCCGTTTATTGACGGTTTCGCCCAGATCCATATCCATTCCGGAAAGGATAACCGAGGTACCGGCTTTCGCCACTGACGGAGACGGGGGAACCGAATCCTGGGTCAAAGCCTGAGCAGCGGGAGCCAAAACGTTCATTATGGAGAAAAAGGTAAGAACACTCATGGTTCCCAGAGCCAGTTTTCTTCTGAGTCCCATCATGATGTCGGCGATGTCGCTGTCCTGAAAAAAGTTCAGTTCATAACCACAGAGATCTTCCTCTCTTTTCCGCAGGGAGGAGTTGCCCGTCAATCGGACAGGAACCATCTTTTCTCCTTCCAGGTTCAAGCCCCAGTAAAAAGCGCCTGATTGGAGTTTGAGATTCTCCCATACTCTGAGCCATAAATCGCCGACTTTTTTATTTTCTTCTTTTTTATTCAGATTTATGATAAAATTCATAATCTTACCACCTCTTCTTGCCTTTCAGGGGATAATTATCGATAGTCAGACTATATCGAGACATCTATGGCCCCGCTTCTCCGTTCCAATCGGTTTCGTTGGTATGATACGCGTCGGTATTGGTATGGGGAGTTTCCGTAGTCGTCACATCGGTTCGCTCACTGGTGGAGGCGGTATAATCGACATTATCGTGGGTAACGCCTCCCGAGTTGGTATGTTCTCCGCCGGTGTTGATGTGTCCCAGGGTGCGGAAGGGATGCCGATCCGAGGGGTTATTGAGGCTTGCCAGGACAAAATCCCTATTGCCCGAATCCACCATTATAACCGGAGGCAGTTCCCGGATTTCCTCCTGACTTACCTTACAGGACTCCAGGTTGACTCTGGAGGGGGGAATGATAGAACCATTATCCCTGTGTAGGACTCCCCAGGTAGATATAAAGATGAGTCCGGCGGTAACGACTCCTCCCAGAGCGATCTGGAATTTTTGAAGCGGGCTGAGACTGTCGGCGAAGAGATTCCACTCCAGCCTTCCCGGAACTCCAAACTCCACACCCCGGAGATTCCCCCGTAAGTGAACTCTGGGGACGCCAGGGTATATGGCGGGATAGAAATAACGTCCTACCTCCCAGTTCAATATTCCGTATTGTAAAGACTTCATCGTTCTTTCCAGCAACCCCTGTTGTTCACTGTCATTCAAATTGACCCTGACAAAGGCGTTGCCGTCCATTACGGGATAGAAGTTTTCCTTTTCCTTAAAAAGCATACTTGAAGCCCCCTTTTCGGGATTCTTTTAAAAGTATAGTAGAAATTTTTTTACATTTCAAGGGTTCGCTATAATATTAATTTTCCTTAACCCTTTGCCTAACCGTAGCGAATCACCCGGACGAAGACTCCACTCTTGCCCCACCTACAGACGGGGATCTATCAGGGAACTGGGAGCTTCCAGATAGGAACCTTCCTGCCGGGTCTGAGTTCCGTAGGGGTCTCCTCCGGCGCCGTCTTTCATGGCGATGTCGGTGCGAATGGATATCTTGGTCTTGAGATTCAGGGTATCCTTCTGGTTTCCTCCCGCCCAGCGCTTCATGACCAGATTGACCACCAGAACCGACAGGTTGGATTTGGTACTATCCAGGGGATCCGCATCCCACTTGAAATAGGAAGCGTTCTCCGGATCGTCGGTATCGATATAAAGATCCTCTGCCAGGGTCTGGACGATGGTATCATCGCCGTTGGTTTCCGTGCGGATCAACTTGCCCGTGGCGGAGTCCAGTTCGTAGGCGACGGTTATGGTATCGGGGCTGGCAAAGTCCGAGCTGCTGTCCTTATCTCTGGAATATCGGGTGAACTCCAGAGTCAAAGACGGGGTTACGTTGGAGGTGGAATAGGTAGGAGCTGTGATTCCGCTGGTACTGCTGCCGGGAATAGCCTGCCTCACATCGGTGGTGATCCGGTCGATGGAAGCCCTTAACTCCTGTTTCATATCGGTCTGGGTTTTGCCTTTCCTATAAGCTCTCAAACCGCCGATGGTGATATTCACCAATGCCAGAAGGAATATGGATAAAGCCAGAACAACGAATATCAACTCGGTGAGAGTTAAACCTTTTTTCTTGATTCTTCTGAGCATTTTTCTCTCTCCTTAGATAATATTAAACATATAAATCAATCATCCCGAGGAGGGCCGATTCAACTCAACGGAACCCCCCTCAAATTCTTAACTACCACATACTATTTATGAATCCTCAAACCGTTTCACGGTTACCAGCTGATACAGGTAATATTGCATGTTGGTTTCATCAAACAACCCATAGCCTGTGCCGGAAGAATTATGAGCTCCGCCGGCGTCATAATAGGTTTCTCCCGATTCATCGGTCGTGCCGTCATTATCGTTATCCAGGCTGTCGGATGCGATGGAACTATCGTCCCCCTGGGAGAACCGGTCGGGATAATCGCAAAGGCTGGGGTCAATGGTTCTGCTGTTGCCTGAGCCGAAGTCCCTATAGGGGGCGGCGGGGAAAGTATCGGTTCCGTTTCCTGCCACTCTCTGAGCCGACTCATATTCGCTGAAATAATATACATTATTCTGCAGGACTATGTAACCGGGAATCTCGTCATCCTCTGCGGGATCAATGCTGGCGCTGGAATCGGGGCAGATATAAATGATCTTGTTGGTCTGATAACGCCACACTCCCGTATCGCTGTTATAGAGAGCCAACATAACATTATCCAGTCCGTAGTAGTTGCAGGGAACCACGATCTGGGGATTCCATTTGGTGGCGTCGGAAGGATCTCTGGTAAAGGCATTGGTAAAACCCGACGTGGCACCGGGATCATCGGTATAATAAGCCTTGTAATTGTTAATTACTCCGTCGGATTCGTCCACCACCGCCACCATTCCGGTATCATAGATCTCCTTGGTATCCAGGTTGTCGCTTTTAAACATGGTAAAATTCCGGATATTATCCACATAAAGGACTTTTCCGTCGCTGACAAAATCCGAATCGCTGTTGGTTTTATCCACATCCACCGAGGTGCTGGCCAGATATTTGTTGGCCACAAAGGTGGAGAGAACCACCTCCACCGGCAGAGGGTGGTAGCGGGAACTGTCGGTATTGGCGCTCCAGTTGTCCATGCTGTCCACGGGTCCCCGGACCCACACGGTAACCTGGCTGAGGCTCCCCGCATCCCTGAATTTCAACGCGGGATCCAGCACGGACATTACCTGCACCTTATACCAGAAAAGATCATAATCATCGAATTCCACCCATGAATCCACCTCGCTGCTGGCGTCCACGGTGTTGTAGGTGCAGTAGGTTCCTCCCACCACATTGCCGCTGGAATCCTCCTTGCCGAAGAAATATCTGCAGTCAAAATCGGTGGAACCGCCGCTATAGTAAACGTAAGGATTGGCGGAAACATAGCTGTCGTCCGAATCGGTAGGAATAGGAATATACAGGCACTGTCCTCCGTGATTCGCCTCGCAGTCCACCGACTCCTTATTGTGGATAATCGACTCCAGTTTCTGCTGAGCCAACTGGGTGGCGATGGTCTTATTCTTGGAGCGGTAAGAGGTGGCAAAGCCCATAGGAAATATATTATAAACCATAAACAGCCCTATGGCCATAATGATCATGGCCACCAGGATCTCGATTAAAGTTACACCCCGGAGTTTTCTGGAATTTCGTTTTGCCATGAGGGTACCCCCTTGATGAATATAATGGGTTATCTGAACTTCTCGAACCATCCGTCACTGATGATCTCGGTGGGCAAAGGAGTGGAAGAAGAGGCGGTAATGGGGTGATGATCCAGGCGATAGGGAATCCGCATGATAAGGGTTCTTTTCGCCTTCACGTCGAAATCCTCATACTCCCATGAATCCACATCATCTACATCCACCGTACCGGGAACCACCTTGATCATCCCCTCGGAACGGGCATAGATGACCCGATTGGAGCAGGTGGTAGGACTTCCGCAGGAACAAGCGGTATCGTGGCTTTCGGTACAGGTCAGACGGAAAGTTCCGCAGCAGCGGGGGTCATCCAGAATCCGGTACACGTTGCTGCCGTAAGCCAGAGACGAGATCAGAAGATGTTCTGTCCCTCCGCTGTCATAGACATTTATCACATCACCGACTTCGTCTTCGTTGGTATCCTCGGTATCATCCCACTTCTTGGCGTCATACAGCTGATCCTGATCGTTATTGGAAGAGTCTCTGGGGCGCAGATAATCTTCCTCATCAAAATCCCCGTCCTGATCCACATCTTTATAATAGGGGTAAATCAACATATTATGCTTTATGAGATACTGAACATATTCCAGTCCTGCCTGAGCCAGATAGAAAGTTACGTTGGAGGAGTGGTATGCCTGACTCACCGAGTGGTCGGCGGTAGTATAGGCGGCAAATCCCATGGTCAAAACCATCAGGGATAACAAAACCAACAAAACCGATATCAGAGCTACACCTTTTTTTCCTTTGCGTTTCACGGACTACCCTCCCTATAGAACTTATTCCCGTTACGGTTCGATCAACTTAACCTTACCGTCCTCATAAATCCGGACTTCATAATCCTTCTCGGCCCCGGTAAGGGTCAGACTGTAGTAGCTTATGTTGGTGCCCGAATTGGCGGTCAGAGTGGTGAGAGTAACGGTGTTGCCGTCATCATCGGTATAACTCTTGACTACCTTGCCTCCGTCGCCGAAAGCTATCTGATCTCCGTCGGACAGTCCGTCAAAAGTGGCTCCCAGATACCTTTGAGATAATTTACGATTCCATTTAAGACCGGTGCTGGTGGTGGTGTTATCACTGGGATCCTTATCCTCGTCGCTGTCCCGGACGACCTTGTAACCGTCCTTGCCGTCGAAAATAATAAATACATACTGTTCCTGTTTCTTGGATTCGGCTATGGCATTTATCACGTCGCTCATAACTTCCGATGCCGCCGATTTTATAGCCTGCCGACGCCGGAACTTCTCATACTGGGGAAGAAGAATAACTGCAATAATCATCGCTATGCTTATGGCTACCATCAATTCGATAAAAGTGAAGCCTTTTCTGAACTTCTTCATTCTTACGCCTCCTTTCACAAGCCCCATAATGGCTATTTCAGGATTTTTCTGATAAAGATTAATGGATAAGCATTAATATTATAGTACAAAACAGTCCAAAATACAAGGTGGGAAAGAACCATTTGTACAAAAAACAATGCCTCTAAGATAAAGTCCTTTTTGTTTATTTCTCTCCCCTCCTTTTTTTTCCCTTTTTTGTTATAATGACTTTTAGACAATAAATCCATTTTATTTAAGCCGGAGTCCGGTGGGATCGCAAGACAGGTGTTCAGAGAACTGCCCAAACCCGAATCGCTACCGGCTTATATTCACAGGAGAAAAATATGTCCAAAGCCGATATAAAACTGGGGTATTCCTGCAATAATGAGTGTATCCACTGCGTCATCTCCGATTTCAGGGATATAGTCATAAACAGCGGTATGCCGGAAGATATTCCCGCAGAGCAGTACAAGAGCGAACTGAGGGATTCCCGCCGGAGAACCGACCGCATCGTCTTTACCGGAGGCGAACCCACCATCCGCCCCGAACTTCAGGACCTGGTGGCTTTTGCCAGGGATCTGGGATTTAAAATCATGATCCAGACCAACGGACGAAGGCTCGCCCGAATGGATTATGCCACCGCCCTCTGTTCCCTGTCTCCTCTCAATTTCTGCATCGCCCTTCACGGACCCAACCCGCAAGTTCATGATCAGATCACCCGGAAACCGGGCAGTTTCTATGAAACCGTCCAGGGGATCCGGAATATCATCGAGATCCGGGGAACATCCTCGTCGTTGTCGGGCAAGATCGTCATCTCAAAAGTGAACGCCCCCTACCTCACTCAGACCGCCCGATTCATGCTCTCTCTGGGCTTTTCCTCCATCAACCTCACCTTTCCCCACGCCTGCGGAGACGCCCGCAAAAACTTTTTCGAGGTGGTTCCCCGTTATTCCGATATAAAAGAAGAAATCCTCAATTCCCTGGAACTATGCATTCAACAGGGCGTGGGCGTTGACACCGAAACTATTCCCCTCTGCATCCTCTCCGGCTATGAACATCTGGCCATGGAACTAAACATCAATCAGGAGGAATATACAGAATTAAAACAATACGGCAGCAAGGAAAAAATCATCTCCTGGAATAAAGTCAGACTTGAAATAAAATCAAAATCCCCCCGGTGTAAGGAATGCCGGTTCGATGAGGTCTGCGAGGGTCCCTGGAACGAATACCCCCGCAATTACGGTTTCGACGAATTCATACCCGTCCCCGGAGAACCAGTAACCCGCTGCCAGGATGTCAAGAACCTGCTCCACCGGTCTCCTCTGAAAATCTCCAGAGAACTGGCATACATCCCCGATCTGGAGGTCAGAGGTTAGAAGTCGGAGGTCAGACTGTGTGAAGAGGTCAGACTGTGTGAAGAGGTCAGACTGTGTGAAGAGGTCAGACTGTGTGAAGAGGTCAGACTGTGTGAAGAGGTCAGACTGTGTGAAGAGGTCAGACTGTGTGAAAAGGTCAGACTGTGTGAAAAGGTTGAAAACGACGTTGTAGATCAGGACTTTAGTCCTGCCAATCCAGATATAATGCAGACCTAACAGACTCGTCCGTGGGTCTGATCTACAGAGGTTCTCGGCGATTTCCGGACTTTTTACACACTCTGAGGTCAGAAGGGGAGAAATAGAATCGGTATCCCTTCGATTTCGAGGTTATAGTGATTCCAATAAACAATTTCCTCTATAACCACGTTATCCTGAACTTGTTTCAGGATCTATTTCGGAAATTTTTATTTAGAACCCCTATAGAAGGGAAATTCTCAAAAATGGAGTAACAGTATTCAATCTTTTTTTATTTCACCCTCTCCCTTATTACAACAGAAGGATGTGGTATGAAATGCTAAAATCCCTTATCTTTATTCTGGCAGTGATACTACTGATTACCCTCTCTTACGGCAAAGGTTGGTGTGCAGAAGCCCTCCCCCCGGAGGAAGAACTCCTCAAGATCGCCACCCCCATGATCGAAGACCTGACCAAGGGTATGGAAACCCAGGACTTTGATCTCTACAAGAAACACTGGGATCCCGAATCCATAAAACTCCTCACCAAAGAAAAATTCCTGGAAGCCTGCAAACTGACCGATACCCAGATGGGTAAGGTGGAATCCAAAACCTTTTATAATATCAAGGAAAAAGGCGGATACATAATTATTCACTGGAAAGCCAAACTGAGCAAGATCCCCCAGCAGGAAGCCTATCTCCGGCTGGTGCTGAAAAAATCGGGAGACACCTACCTGGTGGAAGGACACTTCATCACCTTCAGCGCCAATATCTAAACCCCCCCTGATTTGGATTGCAACCGGAATCCCTCTCCTTTTTTGTAGGAGCGGGATTTTGTTTTGATTTACCCCCCACATCGGGACTCTATCCTCCTTCTGCCAGTCCTACGGGGGTGGATTCGATTCGTTCGCGAATCTGTTTTTTCAGGTGGAACATTTCGTCTCTAAGGGCCGCCGCCTGTTCGAATTCCATCCTCTTGGCGGATTCCTTCATGGCTTTTTCCAGATCCTTTATCAGTTTTTCCATGGCGGAGATGGAGAGTTCATCCTGTTTTTCCGTTTTCAGGACATTTCCCGTCTCGGAAAGTTGTATGCCGAAAAGAATATCCTTGACCGCTTTCCGGATGGTCTGGGGAATAATGCCGTGTTCCTCGTTGTAGTCGCTCTGGAGTTGTCTTCGTCGGTTGGTTTCGTCCACGGCTCTCTGAATAGAACCGGTAATCTTATCGGCATATAAAATAACCGTCCCGTTGACGTTTCTCGCCGCTCTGCCAATGGTCTGGATGAGAGAGGTTTCGCTCCTCAAAAATCCTTCCTTATCCGCGTCCAGAACCGCCACCAGGGTAACTTCCGGCAGATCCAGTCCTTCTCTCAGCAAGTTGATGCCCACCAGACAATCGAATTCCCCCAATCTTAAATCTCTCAATATCTGAATCCTTTCCAGGGTGTCGATATCCGAATGCATGTATCGAACCCGGATATTCATCCGATCCAGATAATCGGTCAGATCCTCCGCCATTTTTTTGGTCAGGGTTGTCACCAGGGTTCTTTCCTTCTTTTCCGCTCTCTTTTTCACCTCTCCTATGAGGTTGTCGATCTGCCCCTTGACGGGACGGATGATAATTTCCGGATCCACCAGACCTGTGGGACGGATGATCAACTCGGAAACCACTGCGGACTTTTCCAACTCATAGGGACCGGGAGTGGCGGAAACGTATATCACCTGATTGATTTTCGTCATAAACTCTTCAAAAGTCAGGGGGCGGTTATCGTAGGCACTGGGGAGTCGGAAGCCGTATTCGATAAGGGTTCTTTTTCGGCTGCGATCTCCGTGCTGCATACCGTTCAACTGAGGAATCGTTACATGGGATTCGTCTATGAAGGTTATAAAATCCCCGGGGAAATAGTCGATGAGGGTAAAGGGTGGATCTCCCGGTTTTCTGCCCGTGAGGTGTCTGGAATAATTCTCAACACCGCTGCAAAAACCCATTTCTCCCAGCATTTCCAGATCGTAATTGGTTCTCATTTCCAGCCTCTGGGCTTCCAGATACTTTCCGTTTTCCTGTAGATATTTTACTCTTTCTTCCTTTTCCCGTTTTATGGCTTCTATGGCTTTTTCCAGTTTGGGACGGGTGGTGACGAAATGTTTGGCAGGATATATGACCACCTGTTGAGGAGCGTTCAACAATTCTCCCGTTACCGGATGATATTCCGTAATCTCCTCGATCTCATCGCCGAAAAACTCCACCCGGATGATCTTTTCTTCACTGGCGGGCATGATGTCCAGCACCTCTCCCCGGACGTAAAACTGTCCCCTCTGGGGTGGAATGGAAGTACGGGTGAAGTGCATATTAACCAGTTTGTCAAGAATATAGTCTCTTTCAATCTCAGCCCCTTCTTTCAGCACCAGCACGGCATCCCGGTAATCATCGGGGGATCCCAGACCGTAAATGCAGGAGACACTAGCGACGATGATGACGTCTTTTCTCTGCAAGACCGCCTGGGTGGCGGAGTTCCTCAATCGGTCGATCTCGTCGTTGATGGCTGAATCTTTTTCGATATAGGTATCCGACGAGGGGATATAGGCTTCGGGTTGATAATAGTCGTAATAACTGACAAAAAACTCCACCGCGTTTTCAGGGAAAAACTCACGAAATTCGCTGCATAATTGTGCCGCAAGAGTTTTATTATGGGAGACAATCAGGGCGGGTTTCCCTGTCCGGGCGATGATGTTTGCCATAGTAAAAGTTTTGCCCGATCCTGTAACTCCCAGAATGGTCTGATGGCGGTTTCTTCCGTGAAGGGAACTGCAGATCTCCTCCACGGTTTTGGGTTGATCCCCTTTCATGGGATAGGGTGAATTCAATTTGAACGGGGATGAAGGATTGACCTCAAAAGAGGATAAGGGCACTAATTCGGGGGAATTCCTTGAATTTATATCATCTGCTACAGTCATTCTTACTCCTCCAGGGTCGTCTATACTTTCTTCCATATATAAACGCATTTTCTCAGTTCCTGTCTGCCGTGTTCTCCCATTTGCTGACTACTGTTTCCCTTGCCTGTGGGGAGAGTCCAGATTTTCTCCACCACAAGGCCAAAACTTTCCGCAAAACTTGACAGTATAAGATCCACCGGAATTTCCTCTCCTCCGTATCGGACATTATCGTTGACCATTACAACAAAACCACCGGGTTTGAGAGTTCTTTCCATTTCGAAAATGATAAATGCCGATTCTAAAAAATAATTCTTCACCATTCGCGGAATACCGGAATTATTAAGTTTTTTCTCTTTTAAAAGGTCTGCCAGTATATCGTTTACCTCCTGCATAGATGGACAGGAATAATATATATCCAAAACTTTTTCAAAATCATAACTTTTATTTATATCTTCATAAATTTTTTGTATTTTATCTATTTTATCCTTGTTCTCTACCGTGCAGGATAACATCTGTTGTCGGAGATTTTTAACCTGTTCGTTGTCGTATCCCAGAAAAACCAGTTCCAGGGCGTAGGTGCGGGTATAATCATAGCGGTTGCAGTATGGAGGTGAGGTCATGATAAAATCGAAACTCTTCTCCTCCAGTTTCGGCATAATTTCAAGAGAAGAACCGGAAAGGAGAACAGGAGGATTGCCTTTTTCTTTTTTTTCGTCCATGTCGTCGGGGAATAGATCCATGAATCTGTCCGGTTCCAGATCCTCCCCTATCTGTTTCAGTTTTTCATTTATTGCGGTTTTAAAATCCCATATTTTTCCTTTATCGAAAGGGATCTTTCCCCAACTCTTGTTAGCCCGATGATCCCATCGAAGGTATTGTCCGTCTTTTCTTGTCCAGCTAATATCTTCCAAAATGCAGAATCCCGCAAACCGGAAGAGGGTTTTCATATCAATATCATCAATATGCTCACAGTGATTCAAATATTTATTTAAAAATATTTCATTCTCATGAGGAAAAGCCCCTTCGGTGATGGGAATATGGTTGATTTTTTTCAGGGGTTCCTTTTCTAAATCGAAGGAGTTCCAGAATTCCCTTATCTGCTTTCTGAATTTTAAAGGATCAATCCTTTCAACCGCAATCCGGGCGGATATGGCGAATTCTCCCACTGGTAAAAGTTCTATGCCTGTAGAATTCCAACCCAAATCCCGGGATGCAAAAAGACCGGCTCCCGATCCCGCAAAAGGATCCAGTATATGTCCCGGTTTGGGGTGGTACTTATTTAAAAAATAACTTACCAACGAAGAAGAAAATCCCTCTTTATATTTAAACCATTTATAAAACGATTCTTTTTTATTCGCCTGAAAACTTACCAGAGTTCTGTCAAGATTTTTATCGGTCTCGATAAGGGATTTATATTTATCATAAAGTTTTTCCCGTTCCGCGTCGGGATAGGTTCTGATGTTCATTGTATTCTTTACCATATCAATATCCAAATTTTCCCCCTCCGGATTTCCCATCCCCCTTGAGTTTCTATCCGGTTCAGTCCTTCATCATGCTCATAATTTTGAGTCCGCCGAAGAGGTCGAGGAATTCTTTGGGGGATTTGATTGCCCGCAGGCGTTTTACCACCATGGAGGGGCGCAGGTAGAAACTGAAATAAGCCTGGTTCATCATGCCGATGAGTTGTTTTTCGTCCCAGTGTTTGCTGGGGACGTGGGGGAATTCATTCTTATCCACTTTCAATAATGTATATTTTTTCCAGAAATCCGCATCCACATATCCTCTCCTGACCGATTCATCGAAGAGGTGGGTGGCGGGAAGAGGGGTTGTAATGGAAAAGGAGGCGAAATCCAGATCCAGTTCCTTTGCCAGATCCACGGTGGCGTGATAGGTTTTCCAGTCTTCATCGAGATAACCGATCATGAAGTATCCCCGCACGATGAATCCGTATTTTTTGGCGGTTTTGAAAGCCCATCGCACCTGTTCCAGGGTGATGCCCTTTCTCATGACTTCCAGGATCCGGGGATCTCCCGCTTCGACTCCCATGTGTAAGCCGTAGCATCCCACTTCCTTGAGAGCCTTCATCATGGATTCGGTGATGGTGTCCACTCTGGTGCGGATATTCCAGCGGAATTTGAGATTCATATTCTTGATGAGATCGCATATTTCCAGGACTCTTTTTTCGCTGAGGGTGAAGGTTTCGTCGAACATGACGATCTCACGGGCGCCGTAAACCCGGACATATTTTTCTATTTCGCTGACAATATCCTCCGGAGTACGGAATCGCACCCGGTCTCCGCAATAGACCTGGGAACAGAATCCGCATTTGTAGGGACAACCTCTGGAGGAGATCATGGTGAAGAAGGGGGTTTCCACGGTGAGACACTTATATTTTTCAAGTGGCAGAAGATCTACCGCAGGGTGAGGAAGAGTGCTGAGATCCTTGATCCAGGGTCGGTCGGGGTTATGTTTGACCTTGCCCTCCACCTTCAGGGAAGTTCCTGCAATATCGTCCAGTTTTTTGCCTTTGGCATATTTATCGGCGATCTCCAGCATGGTTTCCTCGCCGTCTCCCCGGACTACCATATCGATGAAGGGGAAAGAGAGGGATTCCTCCGGATAGATGGACATGTGAGGTCCCCCCACCACGATGAGAGAGGAGGGAAGCACTTCTTTAGCCAGTTTTGCCGCCTCCACCGCGCCGGGCCAGCCGACGGTGGTGGTGGTGATACCGATAATATCGGCATTACTGCCACGGATCCGGTCTTTATACTGATCAGGATCCAGTCCCAGAGCCTGGACGTCCAGAATATCCACCTCATATTTGTTTTCCCGCAGGTATGAGGCGATATAGCAGATACCCAGGGCGGGATATATCTGCAGGGTTTCCTCGGCTTCTTCGGGTATGGGGCGGATGTTGGCGCTCTGGTGGTATTTTACGAGTAATATATTAGGTTTTTTCATTATTCTTCACTCTCGGATCGTTGTTTTATTATACTGTAACTGGTATCATAAATAGGATTTCTGCCGTTGCTGGCCTGGGGATACCGCCGGTGCATGTTGGATAGGTAATAGGAATCGTTGAGGCATTCGTTGATATAATTTTTCTGTTTCTTGGTGAAAAGCCCTTCCATGAGTTTATTGGACTCGTCCACTACCGTAATGGCTCCCGTCAGTTGCTGAACCGAGGGGTATATCTGCTGAATCTGCCACTCGGACAATTGGACGCTGGAGTCGGAACTGGCTTCCAGCTCGATGAGTCCCCACAGGAGATCCGGCAGGGTCCATCGGTGGACGGTGTACCAGTTGTCCAGGTTGTTCTTTTCCGTATCGGAAAGGGCGGTTTTTTCCTTGAAAGGGGTCGGCGAGGCGGTGGGCGAGGTCTGGGGCTGCTGGTTCCGGTTATAGGGATCGAATTCGGGTCTTCCCTGGGGAACCAGAGGCTGTCCTCCCTGCTGAAAATTATTCCCCTGCTGATTTCCCTGTTGCCACTGCTGCTGATTTCCCTGTTGCCACTGCTGCTGATTTCCCTGTTGCCACTGTTGCTGTTGCTGATAGTTCCCCTGCTGCTGATTTCCCTGTTGCCACTGTTGTCCCTGCTGCCACTGTCCCTGCTGATAATTGCCGCTGCCGCTTTGCTGATTCATCTGGTCGGGGGTGGTGGGTTCCAGGAAACGATCCTGGGCATAACCGACTGATTCCCGATTTCCGCTCATATTTCTCTGCCACAGGACAAAAGCCTGGAAGAACAGGAGAAGAACCAACATAAGAGATAAACCGCTGTAAACAAAACTTTCCTTACGGTGTTCATTATTTTTATCCGTTTTTTTCATTTCAATCTCCTTATTCATTGGTGGAACTATCCTGGGGTTTGTAACGGGGTTTGAGAACCTTTTCCAGTTTCAGAACGTTTTCCCGCATGGAACTGACTCCCAGAGGGGTAACGGTTCCGGTTTTCATATATTTTCTATAATAAATATACTTCAGTTGTTTTTCAGTCAAAGTGTCCATAATGGTCTTCTGGGCATAGGGAACTACGGTATTGATCTGGTTGCCATCGTCAATGATCTGTTTGATCTTTCTCGCCTGGTTGGGAAGAACGGCGATCTTGTCATCGTCTTCCAGAATGAGAACGGCGTAGATAAGAGTATTATATGCGTTTTCACTACCGGCCAGATCCAGCTTCAGTTCTGTCCAGTCTCTGGTGGCGGCGGGGGCCGTAGGCGGACGGGTGGCGGTGGTCTTGGGGGTGGCGGGCGCTTCCTGTCCCTCTCCCTGACTGGCTCCCTGCACCTGGTTATTCTCTCCCCCCGGTTTGGAGCCTTCTCCTCCCGGAGCCTGTCCCTGGGAATTGCCGTCTTGTTCCACCGGGTCATCTCTCACAGGCGTATTCTGTCCTCCGGGAACTCCCTCCATCTTGCCGGGAACTCCTCCCAACTGGGCTGAACCGGGAATCAGCTGCCCCCGGTAAAAGGGACTCTTCTTGAGGCTCTCGGTTTCATCTCTTCCCTGTTTGGATATTTTTACCGGATCCGCAGTGGAAAAGAAGAGTATATAAACCTGAATGGCCAGCACCACAACCAGCAGTATCACCAGGGTGTTTCCTTTTGATCTTTTCACATCGATTTTCCCCTTTTTCATCATTTGCCTTATATGATACTAACAAAAAAGAATGAAAATTTCAATGAGATCCTAAAGGAATTAAAGGCGGGGGAAATTAATAATAGAGAAGAGAGATTCGAAATAACCGTTCATATCCGGGAAAGGAAAACGCCCATGCAGATAAATCCTTTACAATCACAAAATATATCCGCCTATCATAAAACTGGGGAAAACATTGATTCCTCCCCCTCCATGCCCAGAGACACCCTGTCCAGGGGAAAGAAACACCATGATCCGGGAATCATCGACATGAAAAAAGCCGCCGATGCCGTTTTCGGCAGTAAGAGAACCACCGCCCACATCCACTGGAAATTCCCGGCGGAAAAGGACTTCTCCCTGCCTCCCGCAGTAACCCCCGACGGGAAAAAACTTTTTGCCTGCGACGGATATTCCCTTTATTGCCTCGATGATAAGGGAAACAAAAAATGGGACAAAAAACTGGATTCCTGGACATGCTCCAAACCCGCCTGCGGGCCCGATAATTCCGTTGTTATATGGGATAAGGGAAAGGAACTTAAATGCTATAAAGAAGACGGATCGGAAAAATGGAAACATCCCTTCGAATCCTCCATTCAATCCTCTCCTGCAGTAGGGGATGATGGCACAGTCTTTATCTGCACTCAGGACAGAAAAATCAACGCCCTGAATCCCGATGACGGCAGCATAAAATGGTCAAAACCCATGGACTTTTTCGGCTCCCCCCAACCCGCAGTGGCAAAAGACGGCAGCATATCCCTTATGGACGATGAGGACAGAGTCTATCGCTTCAGCAAGGACGGAGAATTGCTTTGGAAGAAGGAAGTGCCGGGTAAAGTCAACGGACCCGTATCGGTGGGAAAAGACGGAACCACCTTCGTTCCCTCGCAAGACGGCAAACTCTACGCCTACGACACCGACGGCAACATAAAATGGGAATTCGACGCCGGTACCGAACTGCGATATCCCCCTGCGGAAGGAAAGGACGGAACCCTCTATTTATCAACCTTTGCAGGTAAGTCGCTCATAGCCGTAAGCCCCGACGGCAAGACTCAAAAATGGGAATTCCCCATGGGAGGCATCGCCGATACTCCCCCCGCAGTGGGAAGCGACGGAACTATCTACGTGGGAAACTTCGATAGCCACTTCTATGCCGTAAATCCCGACGGTTCCCTGCGATGGAAGGAAAAACTCAACAACCCCGTCTCCAATCCCCCCACGGTTGCCAACGACGGCGGAGTCTATCTGGCAGCCCTGGATAAAAACGTCTATTCCTTCAAAACCGTCAAACAACAACTGCAGGAACTGGCAAAAGAAGCCGTAAACCAGTCCAAAGACCCGGAAGGGGAAAAAGGCAAAAATAAAATCGTCATCGGCGAAAAACAGGTCATCATCGGAGGAGTCAAACTGGATATTCAATGATAATAAATCAGGACTTACGCCGATAAAGCGGACATCGCCGACATAGCAACGGCGGATTCTAACTTTGTGTAACTCCCGTAATGAATAAAACCCCTGATCCCGATGGAAGAGGGGTTTTATTGTTTGAGATTTAATCTTTTTCAGTTATTGTTAAAATTTTATAAACTCTTCCTCATCTTCTTCCACAGACATATCCAGTTCCACTTTCGAGGACGGGGACATGGGCTTGGAACGCAGGGATACGATTTCATTATTTCTTGAGGAAATTTTCTGCTGAGACCGGGATTTTCCCGCCAAAGACGCCTTCTTTCCCGTCTGTTCATCCAGTTTGAAGAAAGCGATGGTTTCCTTGAGTATCTCTGCCTGGGCAGCCAGTTCCTCGGAGGTGGATGCCATTTCTTCCGATGCTCCGGTATTTTGCTGAATCACCTGATCCAGTTGCTGTATCGCCTTGTTGATCTGTTCCGCACCGCTGTTCTGCTCGTTGGCGGCGACGCTGATCTCCTGGATAAGTTCGGCAGTCTTCTGGATCTCAGGCACAATCTTTTCCAACAGTATTCCGGCGTTATCGGCTATCTTAACGCTATCGGCGGAGAGTTTGCCGATTTCCTGAGCGGCAGTCTGGCTTCTTTCCGCCAGTTTACGTACTTCCGACGCCACCACCGCAAATCCCTTGCCGTGTTCTCCGGCGCGAGCTGCTTCAATAGCGGCGTTTAATGCCAGCATATTGGTCTGACGGGCGATCTCCTCGATGATGGAAATCTTGGTGGAAATTTCTTTCATAGCTGTTACCGTGGCTGCCACTGCCTGTCCGCCCTCTTTGGTTTCAGCTGCAGCCCGTATGGCAAGTCTTTCGGTTTCATGGGCATTCTGGGAACTCTGTTTTATATTAGCAGCCATCTGTTCCATGGAAGCAGAGGCCTCTTCCGCCGATGCCGCCTGTTCGGTAGCCCCCTGGGACAATTCCTCGGAGGCGGAACTGATCTGTTGAGTGCCGGAAGCCACACTTTCCACCGCATTCTTGACTTCACCCACCACCTTTTTAAGATGATCCACCATCTCTCCCAGAGCATCCGCCAGGACTCCCACCTCATCCTTCTGACTGACATCCAGAGACACTCTCAGGTCTCCATCGGCGATCTTTTTGGCAAAATCCACTCCCTGCACCAGAGGATCCGCTATCCCTTTGGCTATCACAAAAGCTATTATAGCCACAAAGATAGCTATACCCGCTCCCGTAAAGGCGATGGTTCCCGCCAGTTCATGAACCGGTTTCTGCACTTCCGCCTTATCAATCTCCGCCAGAACCACCCAGTTAAAATCTCCCAGATCTATAGGAGAGTAAACCGACAGCACGGGATTACCGTTATAATCCTTGATAATCTGAGCCCCTTCTTTACCCGACAGGGCTTCTTTTACCGCCAGGGTATCCACGCCGTTTTTCTCGATAGTTCCCGCAAAAGATGCCAGCACCGAGTGTCCGTTGGGATCCAGGAAGGAATCACTCCTCATTCTCTTGTCGGAACCCACCAGATAGGACTCTCCGGTTTTACCCATACCTTCCCGTTCCTGCATTATGGCATTGACCCGCTCCAGAGGCATCTGCAGGGCGACTATCATATCCAGTTTGCCGTTGATTATCACCGGTTTGGCTATAAATGAGGCGGGATCTCCGTTGGAAGGGGCGTAGGGTTCGAAGTCGGCGAGCCCCGCCTCTCCCGTTTCCTTTACTTTCTTGATTAATTTTCCCAGATTGGTGTCGGAATATTTTCCATTCAAAAGATTACTCTGATAATCTGCTTCCTTGGCTACGGTGTAATAGACGTATCCGTCAGGGTCTATAAGGAAAAGATCATAGTATCCGTAGATTTCCTTATATTTCACAAAAAATTCCTTTTGTTTCTCTGTCCAGTTATGAAGGGATTTATTTCCGCCGAAGCCCGCGACGGTCTCCGCCAGAACGTTTATGTCTCCCTTCCGTTCTTCAAAGTAGGTCAGGATCTGGTCTTTTTTTATTCCCTGTACCGCCTTCATCTGATTGAAGGACTGCTCCATCAACGCCTTTTCCGACCGGTTATAACTCCAATATCCCACTACACATAAGGGGATGAGTCCAACCAGTAAGAAGAGAAGAATCAATTTGGGTTTCATTTTAATATCCCTGAGACGCATAAGACGACCTCCTGATTTANTTAGTTTTTGCTTAAAAACCCATATTCTTTTTCGGCATGGGTACTTGTTTTACCTTTTGGAATTACCCTCAAACTGCAAGGTATTTGCCCGATTCACCTAAAATAATGTGCAATAAAATTTAA
>Ga0067045_1028722_pt1 | contig 28531 bp, 24 predicted proteins | sample TerdegcTABiofilm_FD_59184 | JGI IMG/M metagenome (GOLD analysis project Ga0067045, IMG submission 59184) | Combined Assembly of (Gp0054472, Gp0054536) Wastewater bioreactor microbial communities from Singapore -Terephthalate degrading...
GTTCCTCGAATTTCTGTCTCATGTCAAAAAGCATACGAGCTCTTTCTCGTAGCGCTATTTTGCTCAGAGCTTCAAATCCTTTTTGAGCTGCCTCTACTGCTGCTCTAGCTTCCTGTTTTGTGGCGGTTGGATACTGCGCTATCACTTCGCCAGTGGCCGGATTGGGGGTGTCTTGGATTATACTTGATTCGGAATCCACCCACTCTCCGCCGATGAGAAGTCTCAATTTGCCATAGTATGGTTTTACTTCTGGAAGTAAGGCCATAAAGTAAGGACCTCCTTAAGTCTCAAGAATAATTCTCTTAGAGTTTTCAAATGTACAGTAATTACTGTCATCTCTTCATCATGTTAGGTAAGTAAAGAGCAATGTCCGGGAAGATGGTGAGAATTACGGCTACAGCAATAATTGCAAGCAGAAAAGGCGTAGCGCCCTTCATCACCGTTTCAAGACTTACTCCTTTGGCAGAGCCTGCTACGGTAAACAAATTCAATCCCATGGGGGGGGTTATCAAACCCGCTTCCATCATTAGCACTGCAATTACTCCAAACCAAACGGGGTCGAAATGCAAAGCTAATATTATAGGGAAAACAACGGGAAGCGTTAAAACCATCATTGAAATGGCGTCAATGAAGCAGCCTAGAAGTAGATATATAAGCAATATAAGAGTGTGAACAACATATGGAGAGACATCCAGGCTTGTCACCCAGCTAGCTGTTTTAACAGGAATCGTAGATAAGGCCATAAAATAGCTGAAAACATTTGCGCCTGCCACGAGCATGAGAACCATTGCTGAGATGCGCAGCGACTCTGTCATAGCGGTAAACAAGGCTGGCCAGCTGAGCTTTCGTTTTAGGAGAGCGACTAGCAACAGGAGTGTCGCTCCAATTGCTCCAGCTTCATCAGGTGTAAAGAATCCGGAATAAATACCTCCCATGACAAAAAGAAATAAGAATAAGGGTTCCTTAACCCCTTTTAAAGCTGAAACTTTCTGTCTCCATGTCACTGGTTCCAGAATGGCCGGAGCGGACTGGGGATACTTTTTTGCCCATACTATTACTACCGCGATGTAGCTCAGGGCAAGCAATATACCGGGAAAAACTCCGGCAATCAAAAGCTTACCTATAGATTGCTCAGTGAGCATCCCGTAAACGACAAATCCGATACTGGGTGGTATTAAAAAACCAAGCGTTCCGCCGGCAGCTACGCTTCCTGTTGACAGTTTCTGATCGTAATTAAAGCGGTTCATCTCAGGCAGGGCAACCGTGGACATAGTTGCCGCCGTGGCTACCGACGAGCCCGAGACGGCAGCGAAAGCGCCACAAGCTCCGATTGTTGCGACCGCCAAGCCTCCGGGAACTTTTCGAGTCCATTTATCGAACGAGGCGTAGAGTTCACGTGTCATTCCGGAGCTACCTGCAAAAGAACCCATTACTATGAATAGAGGAATCACTGTATAGGGATAGAAGGACACCACCTCCCACATTGTGCTAGCCGTTACCGGCATCGCGGCATCAAGGGACGTCAGTACAGTCAATCCGACAAATCCTACAAACATCATTGCAAAGGCTATATGCATACCGCAAAAAATCAGTAAAAAGACAGCCAAAGATCCAATGGCTCCCACGGTTACAGGATCCATATTCATGTGAATAGCCTCCGCAGATTGTCCATTAGGTCAAAAAAGAATTCCAGGAACAAAAAGACGCCAGCCACAAAAACCAGCAACCTAAAAGGCCATTGCGGAATTCTAAGCATATCCGACACCGACACTGTCTCGAACGTGAGCACCCAGCCTTGCCAAGCCATCACAAGAATGACGGACATTGTCAGCAATGTTGTGAATACAGATAATAAAGCTGAAAGCCTGTTTGGGAGCCGGTCAACAAGTATTGTTACACGGACATGATCCTTCATTTGCTGAGCATAGGCCAAGCCAAGCAAAATAAAAACTGACAGAACGTAACTAGACATCTCAAAAGCACCAGGGATTGGTTTAGACCAAAGGTCTCGACTGGTAGCATCAGCTGAAGTTAGGAACATCATAGGGAAAATGAGAAACATAGCTACATATCCCAAAAATCGAGTTACACTCTGAACAAAAGTTCTGACTGATTGAAACATCATATCCCCTTGTGATACGGCTCCCTCACAAAGTAAGACTACTTCTTCTCTTGTTCAGTCCATTCGGGAGGACATGCGACACAAGATGTGCCAAGTTCGTTTGCAATTTGGTTATACATTAATACCGCTTCCTTGGCCTGCAAGCCTTTTTTTGCTAACTCATCAGCCCATTGGCGTGTGGTCTCCTGAAATTCCTTGAACCATGCCGCTTCTTGCTCTTTGGGAAGGTCGTAAACGTTTACTCCTTTGGCTTTGACCTCGTCCATCATCTTGGCGTAAACTTCTTTGTTGAGGCCGTGGGTAGTGGCAAAAGGATTTCCGCATACTTCCATTATTATCTTTTGAAGATCAGGCGGTGTCTTGTCCCATGTCTTCTTGTTCATTATCACGCCTTCGGAAACACAACCAAATGTCGCCTTGACTGCATGTTTAGCAACTTCATGCAATTTAAACGCTAAAATTAGAGGGGGACACGTGACCAATCCGTCTATGGTTCCTGTATCCATTGCCATGTAAACATCGCCCAACGGCATGAACACAGGTTCGGCTCCTAGCGCCTTAATGTAATTGGTTTGCATACCTCCGGGTGAACGAATTTTCATTCCTTTTAGATCTTCCAGGCTCTTGACCGGTTTGGTTGTCCATAAAAATGCCTGGATGCAACCATTAAGCTCTATCACTTTAACGTCTTGAAATTCCTTATCAAGGGCTTTATGAAGCATTTTATTGCCGATGTCGGTCGCTAAATCCTTTCCGTCAACCCAAGCAGCTAGAGACAACACATCTGTCAGAGGAAATTTTCCCGGAGTCCATGTGGCGGTGAAATAACCCATGTCCGCCAGACCTTTTTTTACGATGTCAAAGTGTTCCGGACCTTTACCCAAAGCCCCTCCAGCATACATCGTATAAGTTATTCTGCCGTCGCTTCTCTTCTTGAGTTCTTCCAACATAGGAATCCAGACCGTAGTTACCTCACGGCTTGCAGGTGGATGCCAGGTGCTAAACTTGATGTGCAATTTAGAATCCTGAGCAGATGCGGGGACAGTTGACGAAAGCAGCCCTATTGATATCAATAGAGCTATGGCCAAACAAATGCCTCTCTTCATAGGAGACCTCCCGTTTTAATTTTCACTTGGTCCGGTAAACCGGGTTGTTAACCAACGCCGATTAATGACTGATTATCATAAACCGACGCAATGCTATTAATCTCAGAGATATATTGCCTGTTTTGCTCCGAGGGGTTAAATCTTTTGGATAGGCCAGGACTTTTATGGCAAAGAAAGACGACAAGTTCCAAACGCTTCCGTGTCTAACGTTGTATCATTTGATTATGATAAGTTATTTAGACAAGTTTCTCAAGCAACCAAGCTGTCAATAGCTCCTTGCTTTTTATTCGGAAAGAATGCGCCTCAGTTCCACAGAACTCTTTGAGGCATGTGATCCGATCCAAATTAAGTATTTATTAATGAATTAAGTATGTATTAAATCTACGACTGAGTCAACATTATTTTTTGGCTTGAATTCATATTTGCGCAATGTTAAGCAAAATGAGCGGTGGAATTAGTGATATCGGTGATGAAATTTATGGCTCAAATCGTTTTTGGTGGTTGTTTGAGTTGGGCTCGCTATTGGCCTGTTTGACTGTAAATTTGAATCGTGACAGAAACTTGTGAGGAATCGACTCAAACAAAGACCTGTCTTGATTCTTACATAGCTATGTGGGGGGCTAACGCGTATCGGAAAATGATAGACCAATAAGCTGGAACTAAGCCTTTGGTAATGCGGCTTTTCCAAATAATAACGATCAACGTAATGCATAACTCACGGCGTCGCAATTTTGCTCAACGCCAGAATCGGATTTAAGGCGGGACGTGGCCCGCCCGGTTTTGTTAATGATCATTTTTTGAAGTTTTTCAACACATTAATGACATCTTCGTTTCTGCGTGACATGGCCCATACCATTGCAGTCCACCCGTTTCGATCCTGGGCGTTAATTTCAGCGCCTTCCTCCAGTAAAGCTTTTACGATATCCGCGTGGCCGCGATACGCCGCCATAATAAGAGCGGTGTTGCCGAATTCGTCAGTTGATTCGAGATCCACGGGATATTCCAATAAGAGTTTTACGACTCCGAGGTGGCCAGCTCTGGCCGCACGCATCAAACTATTTACTCCGGTGTCATCCTTGGCGTTGTAGTTTGCGCCCCAATCCAGTAATTGTCTCACTATTTCTTCATGTCCTCGTCGACTAGCCTTCATCAGTGGAGTGGCTCCATAAGGATCCGGAATATTAGGATCTGCGCTATTATTGAGAAGAATCTTTACAACATCTGTAAAACCCATTGACGCTGCCCAAAGCAAAGGAGTCCATCCCATTTCATCTTTTATTTCAACTCCCGCCCCTGAAGTTAATAGGGCTCTGAGTTCACTCAAGTTGCCTTCTTTGGCCGCCTGCAAAACTTTACTTTCCATCTTCCATAAACCTCCTGGGTTAGGTGCGTCGTTATTAGTGACTCTTTCAGTGTAAGTCAAAGTGTTCACATTTTTCAGGTTCACGTTTTAAACTATCAAGTTTTATGCCAAATCTGGAAAAAAATAAGGCGGACTTGAAAATATTTGCTCTGTATGAACATGATAACTTGAATGTCTAGATTACTCGATAAAAAAGGTACTAAGTTCTTGCTGTTCGTGGTGTTGAGTGGTTGTGAAAAATAGCAAACTGGCCGAGCGCAGCCGTTTATCCCTAAACTTGCCAATCGAAAGAAAATGTGGAGAATGGACGTCAATACACGTTTGGAGACCAAGCTTCTAAAAATACTTCAAATACATGTTTTTTCTCGTTGGCTCAATTCTTTTTTTGATGTAAGTGACAAATTTGATGGATTATCGAAGAGTTTCCAACAGAATGCATTTACTAAATAATTTGCACGGAGTGGAAGTTGCAAGTTTACAGACGTTTACTCAAATACCTTAAGCCCTATTTAACCAGGCTTGCATTAGCCGGAATATGTATGATGGGCGTAGCCATACTAACGGCGTCTCTTGCCTATTTGGTGAAACCTGCTTTGGACGATATTTTCTTTGAAAAGAATCACCAGATGCTTTTCATGATACCGCTGGTAGTGGCTTGCGTATATGTTTTCAAGGGCTTCTGCGACTTCGGACAGTACTACCTGATGTCATTCATAGGGCAGAGTGTCATTAGAGATTTGCGTGATGAAATGTTTAAGAAGCTCTCTGATATGTCAGTTGGTTTTTTCGTGAGACATTCGACTGGGGAACTAGTGTCCAGGATGAATAACGATGTGATGATGGTTCAGGGAGCCATGACCAATGCCATAACAGGTATTGTTCGTGACGTTCTAACGATCATCAGTCTCATTTTTGTCGTTTTTTATCGTGATTTCAAGCTCGCCTTGATAGCTATGATTGTATTTCCGCTGGCCATATATCCTCTTTTGACCTTTGGCAGGCGGTTAAAGAAATATTCGCGTCGAATGCTCGTATCATTGGAAGACATCACAGAGCGACTCAATGAAACCATCACAGGTATAAGAATTGTCAAAGCTTTTGCCATGGAGGGTTATGAAAGAGAGCGTTTTACCAAGGTTAACCAGACTCTTTTTAACGCCTTCATGAAGCGTTTCAAAGTTAGAGCTTTATCCAATCCGGTTATGGAAACGCTCGGTGGTTTTGGGGTTTGCGCCATCGTTTTTTATGGCGGATATCAAGTCATAAATGGATATTCTACTCAGGGAACCTTTTTTTCCTTCATGGCTGCTCTACTAATGCTTTATGAGCCTATAAAAAGGATTAATGAGGTTAACATAACAGTCCAGGAGGGCATAAGCGCGGGTGAGAGGATTTTCGCTCTGCTAGACACTCCATTGGAGGTCATGGACAAAGAGGACGCCATAACTCTAGGGCGCGTTAGGGGAGAGCTTGTCTACGAGAATGTTGGATTTGGTTATGATGAAACGATATTTCTCAAGAATGTTTCTCTGCGAGTAGCTCCTGGCGAGGCAATTGCCATCGTGGGTGAAAGTGGGGCCGGTAAGAGCACTTTGTTGGATCTTGCGCCTAGGTTTTATGATGTTTCCAGTGGAAGGGTTCTGATCGATGGAATAGATGTCAGAAATGTTACCCAGAGATCTTTGAGAGAAAATATTGGCATCGTCACCCAGCAAACTATACTTTTCGATGATACTATAAGGAATAACATTGCCTATGGACGTCCAGACCTGCAGTTAGGTCGTGTAATAGAAGCAGCTGTAGCGGCCAACGCTCATGATTTCATTATGGCGACTCCCGACGGATATGATACTGTAATTGGTGAAAATGGAATAAAACTTTCTGGGGGAGAGCGTCAACGAATAGCTATAGCGAGGGCGCTTCTTAAAGATCCACCAATCCTGATTTTGGATGAAGCCACGTCCAACCTGGATTCCGACTCAGAAATTTCCGTTCAGCGAGCTATAGAAACCCTAATGAAGGGAAGATCCACAATGGTGGTGGCTCATCGATTGTCCACTATTAGAAATGTTAACAGGATCTATGTGTTGGTGGACGGAAAGATCGTCGAGGAGGGAGGGCATGACGAACTGCTAACCAAGAACGGATTTTTCGCTCGTCTCTACAAACTCCAATTTGAGTCTCAAGACAAAGCCGATGAAGGTTTGAAACAAATCTAGTTTACTCAGCAAGCGTATCCATGTCAGTTGCAAAACTTTTTGAAAAACCAGTCAAAGAATTTTCTGCTTTAATTTATGGACTAGTACAGAAATCTTGGGCTTGGTCGTATAGCAGTAATCTGATGCATGCCGAAAGAGCCGCTATTCCTGTAATCTCTGTTGGGGCAATTGCTATAGGAGGTAGTGGAAAAACGCCGCTGACTATCTTGCTGGCAGAAAGACTTTACGATTTCGGATTCAAGCCGGTTATTTGTTCAAGAGGCTACAAAGGTTCCTATCGAGGACTGTATGAACTGGTCAGCGATGGGAAATCGAAATGTCCACTTGTCGATCCTGATGTTTGTGGTGATGAGCCATTCCTAATGGCGTCCAGGCTAAAGAATATTCCAGTGATTGTTGCAAAAAAGCGAATCAACGCAATACGTAAAGCGATAGAATCATTTGAGTGCAACATTGCCGTACTCGATGACGGTTATCAGCATTTGTGTCTGGAAAGAGACATAAACATAGCAATTGTGGATTCTCAAAATGATGCGATGTTTCCAATCGGATCACTGAGGGAGCCTTTGACGGCTCTAGGTCGGGCTGATGTAATAGTTTCGAATTCCTCAAAAGACCAGCTGAACGATCAGACACGAACCCACCTCAAAGGAAAACCATTTTTTCTGTCCCATCATTTGCCAGAAGGTTTGGTTCAAGGGCTCGAGGATGATATGTTGGAAGCTAACCATTTTGATGGCAATCCGGTTGTCCTCGTTTCGGCCATTGCAAATCCAGATCGTTTCAGAGAAATGGCAAAAGGATTGGGGTGGATTGTGGTCGAACACTTCATGTATCGGGACCACTACAAGCTTTCTGATCGTGAGTTGCTCAAACTGGTTTCTAACGCTCGTGGATTACCTCTGATTCTAACCGAGAAAGATTGGGTGAAAACTCCAGATTGGTTTCAGCAAAGGGCTGATACGTTTGCCCTCAGGATAAAGGTTGTCCTTGAAGATGAAACTGGTTTCTGGAAATACATACGTGAGTCCTTAAGAAGGAAATGAACCTAAATTACAAAAGGATCTTGATCATCAAACCCAGCTCGATGGGAGACGTCATTCATGCTTTGCCAGTAGCGCATGCAATTAAAAGGACTTTTCCGAATGTTAGGATAGGTTGGGTGATTCAAAGTGGATTGGAGAGTTTTCTGGAGAATGATTGCTCGGTGGATGAAATCATTAAAATATCGATACCGTCAACTAGTGATCCTCATGCCAAGCGCGGGGCTTATTTGAAGGCGGGTCGTGCCACTATAACCGAGTGGAAGAGATTAAGACGCCAGTTTACTTCATCGAAATATGATGTTTCGCTGGACTTACATGCTTCATTCAGGAGCGGCTTGATTTCACTAGCGAATCACGGGGCGCTACGATTGGGGCTGGCGGACGCTAAAGAACTCAATACTTATTTTCAGCATGAATTGATTCCTCCTGACCCTGGCAAGCCACACGCAGTAGACAAGAACTTGGTATTTCTATCAAGGTTTTCAATAGAGCCCATAAAAGAAGATTTTCTCTTACGACTTTCTGATCAGGTGCGGCAAAACATTCAGGTTTATCTGGATTCACTGAGATTACCTGCGGGTAAAAGGATAATTTATGCAAATCCAGCGGCAAGATGGCGAACAAAAAGGTGGAATATCAAAGGCTGGAGAGAACTGACAGAGATGATCTTGAATCAGATGAGGGCAATAGTTATTTTTGGTGGCGGAATTAATGACCGGTCTTATATAGATAAAATAATTGGAGAAAAAAAATTCCCTGATGTTTTTAATGTAGCTGGACGCCTTACTCCCGTGGAATCAGCAGCTCTCATCGAAAAAAGTCATGTCTACGTTGGAGTCGATTCTGGCCCAATGCACATCGCTGCATTTGTGGGTGTTCCAGTAGTAGCTCTCTTTGGGCCAACTGATCCGGCCAAAGTTGGTCCTTACTCTGAGCATTCCGTAGTTATCAAGAACCGAGCTTTAGACTGCCTGGGCTGCAGAAAAAAATCGTGCGATAATCAAAGATGTATGGATGAGATAACTCCTGAACAAGTCTTAGAAGCGCTTCTAGAGCTTTTGGGATAATCTCTGCGCTGCCGCGCATAAAAAATATTGATCGAGTTCTTGACTGTAAAGTTTGATTTATGTTTTATTAATTATTTACATTTTCTAGTATGGGCGCCGGTTGTTCCGGCTGTCCTTTTCCCAAGGGGCGCATATGAAGCAATACAAGACTGAAGAAGTTAGAAATGTAGCGGTTGTCTCCCATGCTGGCTCGGGAAAAACGACCCTGTGTGAGGCCATGCTTTTTGATTCGGGAGCTGTAGACCGACTTGCAAAAGTCACAGATGGATCTTCCAATTTCGATTTCGAGCCTGAAGAAGTGAAAAGGGGTATTTCCATCAGTACGGCGCTGTTTTCAGCCGAATGGAAAAAACGAAAAATTAACATACTTGATACTCCTGGTGATCCAAACTTCTTCGCCGAAGTTACCGCTGCTCTTCAAGCTGCAGATATAGCTTTGTTGGCTATCGACGCCGTGGACTCAGTAAAGCCTTTGACTGAAAAGGTATGGTCCGCCATCGAGGCAGCCGAAAGACCAAGAATTCTGGCTGTGACAAAGATGGATAGGGAACGGGCTGAATTTGACAAAGTGATTGCGGATGTTAAGGAGACATTAAAGGTGAAGCCATTAGTGCTTCAGGTTCCAATTGGCAAAGAATCTAACTTTAAGGGCGTTGTAGACTTACTGTCTATGAAGGCCTTTATGTTTGACGCGGATGGTAAGGGTGTTTCAAAAGGTGAGATTCCCGCGGATTTAAAGGATGATGTGGCCTCCAAGAGAGAGGTTCTTATTGAGGATCTTGCAGAAGTAGACGACGGATTGATGGAACGATACCTGGAAGGTGAAGAGCTCGGAGCAGAAGAGTTAGCTAATGCTTTGAAGCAAGGGATCCTGGACCGAGTGTTTATTCCTGCTCTGGCATGTTCAGGCCTGACGAATAAGGGTATCCAATCGATACTTGACATTATCGCGGAAGCCTGTCCGTCACCTGCAGAAATGAAGCCTATTGTTGGGGCTACAGCTTCAGGTGAAGAGCAGTCAAGACCGGCAAGCGCTGATGCTCCTCTATGCGCTTATGTCTTCAAAACAATAGCTGATCCATACGCCGGGCGTTTGACTATTTTCAGAATATTTTCGGGAAAACTTAGTCCGGATTCAAATTTTTTCAATTCTTCCCGGGGTGTCAAAGAGCGCTTTGGTCAGCTCTTTTCCATTCAGGGCAAAAATCAGAAGGCTCTTGAATCTGCTCAGGCCGGTGACATTGTAGCAGTGGCAAAATTGAAAGAAACGCTTAGTGGGGACACACTTTGCGATGAAAAAGCTCCAATAATTATCAAAAAAGCGCCCATCCCTCAGGCGGTCATATCATTTGCGATAGAACCGAAGGCAAAGGGAGATGAGGAAAAAATAACCCAGAGTTTGGCTAGACTATCAGAAGAGGATCCTACGCTTTCTATCAAAAGAGATCCTAAAACAAACGAGTTCTTAATATCTGGAATGGGCCAGGTTCATATCGAAGTAACAATAGAAAAATTGCGCAGGAAATTTGGTGTAGATGTCAATCTCAAGACCCCTAAAGTCCCCTACATGGAGACTATCAAAGGCAAGGCCAAGGTTGAAGGAAAACTCAAGAAGCAAACCGGTGGTCGAGGTCAGTTTGCGGTTGCATGGTTGGAACTGGAGCCATTATCTCGTGGACAGGGATTCGAGTTTGTGGACAAAATTGTTGGTGGAGTTATTCCACGTCAATACATTCCGGCTGTTGAAAAGGGTGTTATTGAAGCGATGGCTGGTGGCGCATTGGCGGGACATCCGGTTATCGACGTTAGAGTAACCGTATTTGATGGAAAATACCACGATGTGGATTCTTCCGAACAGGCCTTCAAAATAGCTGCGTCAAAAGGGTTCAAGAAAGGTGTGCTTCAATCGAATCCGATCCTTTTAGAGCCTATTATGAACATGGAAGTTGTAGTGCCTGAAGACTGCATGGGTGATGTGATGGGAGACCTCAACTCCAGGAGAGGTCGAATCAGTGGAATGGACGCCAAGGGTGGTAGTCAGGTTATCAAAGCTCTCGTTCCTATGGCTGAGGTTTTGAAGTATGCATCGGACCTAACTTCTATGACCTCCGGGCGCGGCATCTTTTCAATGGAGTTTTCTCACTATGAAGAGGTACCCGCGCATATAGCCGAAAAAATCATCGAAGCTTCTGGTAAACAAGCTGAGGAAGAAGATTGATGTCAGATCAGTTGAATTCTGATTCGAACAAAACGGGGTCTATCGTTGCAGTGTGTGTGAGTCCTAAAAAAGGGATGATCAAGACAGAGGTAGATTCAGTGTTGATTGAGGAAGGTGTAGGGATAGTAGACGACGCACATAGTGGAGACTGGCACAGGCAAGTTTCTCTTTTGTCGATCGAAGAAATAGAAAAGATGAATCAAAAGGGTTACGATGTTCGTCCCGGAAGTTTTGCGGAAAACATTTGTACCAGAGGTTTCGATCTGTTGGCGGCGTCTATTGGTAGGAAAATAAAAATAGGCGAAAAGGTAATTCTTGAAATCACCCAAATAGGAAAAGAGTGTCATACACGATGTGCGGTCTACAACAAGATTGGAGACTGTATAATGCCTCAGCAGGGTGTTTTCACGAAAGTCATCTCTGGTGGAGTGGTCAGGGCTGGAGATTCAGTAGCCTACATTTAAAGAGCATGCTGGATCTCAAAGAATTTCGGAGTGAGTGAGTCATTAATTTTGATTTTTGGGATCCAGCTTCAATGTTATAGTGAATTCATCAAAGATTTCAGGATAATTTGGTTTGTAAGTTTTCTCAATTAGAGTGGCGTTGTTGTCATAGTCAACCAGAACAATCGTTGAAGACCTAGTGCCGTAAATTGGGCTCGTAATAAATATAGACGACAAAATTCGTTCCCATTCCAAGCCGATTCCCGTGTCAGGTAGAAAATCATCCCCTGGTATAGTTCTGTCGGTCAAAATGTCGAATAGTTCATCAGTCGTGAACTTATCTCCCTGAGACAGAACTTGAGTCAAAGCTTGGCGCCCAGTTTTCACTTTAGGCCATGGGGTGTTGAGCATGTGATTGCTCAATCCGTAAATTCCCGAAGACAAAATTTTGTAGTAGTTATTGTGGCTACAAAAATATATTAAATCATTCGCATCTCCGAATAACAGATTGAATTCGTTGTATTCTTTTGCCCTCTTGGAGATGATTTGGCGATATTCAGCTGGGCTAGACCTGTTTCCGAGAAAATCGCTAACCAGAAGTCCTCTGGACGGCGCAAGTTGTCCTTTGTTTGATGAAGGGTTTCGGTAATTAGTAATTGCAGCTATTTTCCCATTCCTGTTTATCCCAAGCCAAGTGCCTCCCCCCTTTAAGTCTCTCCCGGCAAGGATGCATGGATCATCTTCCCAAAATTGAGCTGACGCCGTTGGCCTTTCGTAATATTCATCCCTGTTGGCGGCAAGAATCAACTTGTAACGATGATCATTCTGATATGAAAACAAGATTAGACACATGTTGAATTCAAATATTGAAGTGAGTGTTAGGTGTTAAGATCTGGATGCTGCTTGCCTATTTATAACAGAGCTAGTTAATTCGTGTCGAGAGGTACCTCTGAATGAACTTGTAGGCTTCACTAGCTGCTTTTTCAGCTTCATGTTCATAAGTGTAAAGCTCTACCGTTACATAACCGTCATAATTGATCGACCGAGCAGTATCTAATACCTGGTGAATGTCTATGGCCCCATGTCCAAGCATTAGGTGATGGTGTTCTCGAGTCGAAGCAATGTCCTCGAGGTGGAAATGATGAATGTATGGTTTCATTTGGATAATTAGCTCACAAGGATCTTCTTCCACACAATAGAAATGCCCTATGTCAAAGTTGATTCCGAAAATTTCCGGATCTAGCTGTTTAATAATCTCAAGAAACTGATCACTTTTTTCTATCAGCAGACCAGGTTCAGGTTCGATAAGGATTCTTACCTTACACGCTCGTGCCGTTTTTTCTACCAGTCTAAGGCCGTCGATAAAAAGTCGCACGCCTTCTTCTCTACTCATTCTTTCTAGCGGGCCGCCAGGTTCGGTAGAGATGTTGGCTACGCCCAACTTGCCTGCCATTTCAATGCAGCTCAGCGTGAAATCCACTCTCTTAAGTCTTAAGTCTGGGTCTTTTTCTATCCAGGATGGGTGATAAGTGTCACCGTCTGCGTGATGCATGAAAGCATTGATGTTGGATATCTCCATGCCACTAATATCAATCTGTTTTCTTATTTCCTTGAGATGCTTTTCTGACATGGCTAGTGGATAAGCATGGGGCACATCGGCCATTATCTCTATGCCCCGATAACCAATAGAGGACAAAATTCTTATGGTTTCCAGCAAGCCGTATCTCAAGAAGGCATTTGAACTGAATGCGAATTTCATAAAGTTTCACCCAAGAATGTTTTTTACTCCAACAAACCGTGTATAATTCTAGAGCCTGATTCCAGGAATATCTTTTAGATAAGACAGAGAATCTTTTGCGGCGCCAATAGGGTCATGTTGAAATGTGTAGAGTTCTACTGAGACATATCCGTCATAACCAGATCTTTCTAATGCTCCAAAAATTGTTTCAAAACAAATATCGCCGGAACCTGGAATTCGGTGATAGTGTTTCTTGCCGATTATGTCCTCAATATGAGCATGGAATAATTTTGATCCGAGTTTTTCTATAACATTTTCCGGGTCCTCACCGACCAAATAGCTATGCCCAAAATCCAGATTGGCTCCAAGATATGGTGAATTGATTTCATCGAGAATGTAGGTTAACTCATCAATATTCTCTACAAGTAGCCCGGGCTCGTATTCTATGCCAATACGAACAGATTTCTTTTCGCAATATTCTGCAAGTCTGTTCAAAGAGTCTTTCAGCAAAATGATGGAATCCTCCGGGAAAATTCCTGAAACTGGTTTGCCTGAGGTGACACTGACGCAATCAACACTAAGAAAATCAGCAATGTTGACGCATTTGAGAGTGTAATCAAGGCGCCATTTTCTGAGGGTTCGATCGGGATTTGCCAGTGAGGGTTCAAACAGAGGTTCCCAGAAATTTCTATTATAATAGCCTACTGCAGTATTCGCGTTAATGTTCGAGATTTTTATATTTGAATCCTCAACAGCCTCTTTCACAGCCATTAGATAGTCTCGCGAAATGTTATCGGCATACAAATGCGGAACATCAGCCAATGCCTCTATACCTTGATACCCTATTTCGGCTACCAGGTTAATTGTATCCAAAAAAGAATACTGAACAAATGCGTTTGAGCTAAAGGAAAGTTTCAATTTAAATCTCGCTCGGCATTTGAGGCTATTTTGTAATTGGAAACATATTTTTCCAACATATCGAACTGATGTGCAAAACTCTGTTCGGGAACCCCTAGAGGGTCTTTAAAGTAAGAAGCTAGGTGAATCATTAATCCTGACTCACCCCTGCGATGCGCCAATTCGGCTAAGCGAACCAGGTCAAGGATTAGAGGGGCTGCAAGAGCTGAATCAAAGCCCTGCCAGGTAAACTGGAGTGACATTCGAGCCCCCAAGAAACCTTTGAAGTGGATGAAATCCCAAGCAGTCTTCTGATCGCCTAAAGAGGGAACATAGTTGATATGAACTTTCGAATGAGGCGAATACCCTAAGATTTTTGGTAGGATAGAATCTTTAGTCTTAATCTTGGATTTCCGATTCTCTGCATGATCCAGAACTTGTCCGTCCATATTGCCCAAAATATTGAATCCTTCCCAACTCATAACTTCAAGATTTCTGCATTTGAACATTGGCGCCAGAACAGACTTTACAAGTGTTTCACCTGTCTTTCCATCGTTTCCCATAACCGGAATTCCGTTTTTTTGGGCCAGTTTAATCATGGCAGGGAATAGTGCGCCGTTGGATGGTGTAAAGTTAATGTAGGGGCAATGGGATGTTATTGCCGCATAAGCATAGAGTGAACTGGCAATAAAATTCTCGCAAAGGTTCTGATCAATGCTTTGTTCCAAAAGTGATACATTCTGGTGACACTCTTTGAGTTCCATGAGCGGTTCGGTAGATGCCAAGTTTACAACCACGAGATCGTCAAGTTCCAGACTTTTCCTGAAATGGTTGAGACGACTTTTTATCAATTCAATAGTTTCTCTGAGTGAAATCGGATCGTTGTGTTGAGGTGAAGAAAGTTTACAAATGGCCTGGCCACAATTTAAACTAATACCGGGGAGTATGAAATCGTCAACATCGCCGAGAAACGGTTGAATAATTCTGAGCAATTCAGGACCGAAAATATCATCGTTCGTTTGAAGTTCCTTGACGATCTCAGACAGTTTGCCTTGACGAATATCGAAGCCGCAGAATTGAATATCCCCCAGGGGCGCCAAATCCAAATCACAGAAGAGCTCCGATTCCGTAACCATGCCCAGAGTGTTCGCTAGGGATTCCTGAATTGCCCTTGCTCCAATTATCGCCGTTAGTGAAATTGATCCAAGCGCTCCAATGAAGCAGGCTCCGATTCTTTTCATAAAATTCAAGCGCCTTTCTACTACCAGTAATATTTTAGCACAGGGGGCCGGGACAAATATCCTTGCGTCCGCAATCCTTACATTGGTCTCCCATCCATATCGTGTCGAAATATTCCATGAAGGGTCTTGTTTCCATTTCGTTCTCCAGTAATAGACCTACCTCAAAGTTTCTTTTTTTTCTCGCCTTTACACCAATTCCAGCTCCCGTTAGGTTCGCGCTGCCTATCAATCCGAAAATTCCATCTACAATAAATATCTTTGCGTGCATTCTGGGGCAATAAAGAAACTCTACGCTTGAACTCAATTGACCCTTTTTGTCAATCTTATCATATCTTTGCCTGAAAGGAGCGGATGGCAATTCAGAATGTATAATCCTAATTCCTACACCCCTATTAATCAAAATCGACATAATGTCTGGAAATGGTACAAATCGATTCTTGAACCTCACGACAGTCATTTTTATGTTTGCCGTCGCAATCCACAAAAAACGTTGTGTGTTCACAAGTAAGTTCTCTGTAAAATTGTCGTATATATCTCGGTCAAAAAGCGTTTTCAATTTGAGTCTTTAGGTATCACTCTTGAAAGGGCACAGCTTTGGCCCAAGCGTTACGCGCCTCAAGGTCCTTGTCTAGCTCAAAACCATTTCTTGCTGCAACCATAAGTTCAGTTCCATTGTCCTGCATTATAAGCTTCCACAATTTGACCTGATTTTTGTCAGCAAGATTTTTCATTACAAGTTCTACTCTTTTTGATTCTTCATCAGCCATTTCGCCGGTAGGATCTTTCAAGACGCCTCTAGTTGTAACCCATCCAGGTACGATAACTCTCTCCAAAATTATTTTTTCAATCGTTTTTTCGTCCATGTGCTTCTCCGATCGTGCAATTTGAATGAATATAGACCAAAAATTCTTCTATGAGATAGCATAAATGTCGGTGGTCATGTTAAATAGGAGTTCTTGGATTCTCTGTCATGGCCAAATTCTCGTCCATTTCCGTAAGGATATGTAGTTAGTTTATTCACTTGTTCCTAACTTACAAATATTCTGGCGCTGAACTTCCTGTTATTTAGGGTATGTCTAGATACAATGTTGTCCTGAAGTCATTACTCGCTAACTTTATGAACAAGAGGCGCTGAGCAATGACCAATTCGAGAGTAATGAAACAAAGAGGTCAATTAATGAACTGCGCAGCCTTGATAACCGCTGGAGGGGTTGGGCTCAGAATGGGATCTCAACTACCCAAACAATATATTGAAATTGACGGTGTGCCAATAATAGCAAGGACCATGGCAGCATTTGACACTCATCCTTGTATTAGCCTCATCGTTGTAACCGTGCCTGCCGGCGATGATTCTTATTTTGAGACGAACATACTGGGCCGTTATCTTTTCAAAAAGCAGGTTATAGTGGCGCAAGGGGGGAAAACGCGACAAGAATCTGTTTTCAATGGTTTAAGAGAACTTCACTCTTCAGAGCTAGTTGCAATTCATGATGGAGTTAGGCCCTTCATAACGCAGAGCGTAATAAGCGGCGTCATAGAGCGAGCCAAACTTAAAGGAGCATGCATTGCCGCCTTGCCAGTCACCGAAACAGTCAAGAGAAAAAGGCAAGATGTTTTGGAAACTGTTCCTCGAGATGAACTTTGGCTGGCTAAAACTCCTCAAGTTTTTAGAACCGGATTGATCCTTGCCGCTCATGAAGAGGCTGCACGTCATGATATAAATGTGACAGATGACGCCGCTCTACTGGAGCGGATCGGGTCTAAAGTCGATATCTATGAAGATTCACCTTTCAACATCAAGATCACCTCAAAGGACGATCTCGTGTTGGGGGGAATACTTGCAAGACTTCCCGAGTTTAACGTAGTGTTGCGTTTGAAAGACAATGAATCGGCAAATAGTGGTCGATAAATATTAAGACTTATCCGGAAAGAGCGTCACCAATCAGTAGAAACACCTGGGGAACATTCCAAACACAACTTGGTAGAATCATCTGTGATTTTAATGGGATATTTTCCGGTAAAACAGGCTGCGCAAAAATCCTCCGCAGGACGAGGCATGGCTCTGAAAAGTCCTTCTAGACTCAGATAACCTAACGAATCGGCCCCTATGAATTTCCCGATTTCTTCAACAGAATTAGACGATGCTATAAGCTCACCCTTGCTGGAAAAATCTATGCCATAAAAACACGGGTATCTTATTGGAGGACAACTTATTCGCATGTGAATTTCCCTAGCTCCGGCTTCCCGGAGCGCTTTTGTCCTGAGCTTGCTCGTGGTGCCCCTGACTATTGAGTCATCTACTACGACAACACTGCGTCCCTCCAGGATTTCTCTTACCGGATTAAGTTTTAGTCTCACACCAAGGTTTCTGATGGCTGGGGATGGCTGTATAAATGTTCTTCCAACATAATGATTTCTAATGACACCGTATTCAAAGGGCAATCCGCTACCTTGGGAATAGCCAAGTGCGGCATAGTTTCCGGAAGCCGGCATTGGAGCGACCAAGTCCGCATTTTCAACCGGACATTCCAAAGCAACCTGAAAGCCTAATTCCTTTCTCACCTTGTAAACGCCATGACCAAATATCATGGAGTCTGGTCTGGCGAAGTAGATGTATTCAAAAATGCAAAGAGCCAGATTTTTTTTCTTGTTTCCCTGAATAGACCTCAGTCCATTCTTATCAGCAATAACAATCTCACCAGGCTCGACATCCCTGACATATTCCGCTTCTATTATGTCGAGAGCGCAGGTCTCAGAGGTGAATATATAGGCGTCACCTTTACGGCCAATGCAAAGAGGTCTGAAACCAAAAGGATCCCTCGCGGCTAGAATCCCATTGGTTGTTAGAAACACCAATGACCAGGCGCCTTTGAGTTCATCAAAAACCCTGATCAAGCGATCCTCCAATGGCCCCTTTTTGTGGAGCACCAGATGAGCTATTAGTTCGGAATCTGTTGATGTCTGGAAGATTGCGCCCGATCCTTCCAGTTTTCTTCGGAGTTTTGTGATGTTAACTATGTTGCCATTGTGAGCAAGGGCGAAAATTCTGTCAATTTGTTCTACCAGGAAAGGTTGAGCATTTCTTAAAAGAGAACTTCCCGTTGTAGAATACCTGACGTGCCCTATACCCATTGATCCTTTGAGTCTCTGAAGCACGCCTTCCTTGAAAACGTCAGACACCAGGCCCATCCCCTTGTGGGACATTACCCTCTCGCCATCACTAACTACAATGCCGGCGGACTCTTGTCCTCTATGTTGTAGGGCATATAGTCCAAGATATATCAGACGCGCCGGATCATCGGCGCCATAAATTGCAAAAACGCCACATTCTTCTTTTTTAGAAGGTTGCCAAAACATTAGAGATTCTCACACCTTTGGGTATTTGCCAGATGATTGTTAACACACAAGAGTGTAACTTATCTGTTCCTTGTTTGAAAGATAGTAATTTTCTACATTCAAATAAATAGTAGGATGGCTTTCTAATTGAAAGGACCCGCTTGCGGCCTCTTAAAGATGGGATGAGCGAGGGATTAAGGGGTTCGAGTAAAACTTCTGTTAATCCATCGCTCAGAAAAAGGGACGCCAAAAGAAATTATCTGGCGGAGGGGCTTGCAGGAGCTCTGTTGAGGGCGGCTCCCCAACCTGCTCTAGGATCCTGTTCCTGGGGTATCTCCACAGGTCTGGGCATTGCAATTGATCCGCCCGTCTGGGGAGTAGAAGAGCTCTGCAACTGTTCACCAGTCTGTTGTTGTGGCTTTGGGGCTGCCTGACGTGAAGCCGTCCTAGGTTTTTGTCTCCGCTGAGGCCTCTGATTAACTTGTTGGTTTTCAGGATCATCAGATGGCGGATAATATTGTACGGTAGTGCCATCAGGAGTAGTCGTTGTAATTCTTACAGCTCCTGCGGGAAGATTCTCATCAAAAAGCTGAGGTTGCGGATAGGAAGGAGAATACTGTCCCGGTCGGAGTTCCGGAGCTTGTTGACCATAAACCGCCTGAGGTGGCCCAGGAGCGGAATATTGAACAGGCGGAGGCCCCTGAGGAGCAGCTGGCTGATTGACGTGCCAATCGGAGTAAACTCCCTGTTGTGTCGCATAGGGGGGCATTTGATATCCATAACCGGCTGGAGGATATCCGCCTTGCGGACCTTCTTGATAAGGTTGCTGATTCGTTTGGCCCTGCATCCCTTGCTGTCCACCTGGATACATAGTTCCCTGCTGATACTGTTGATAATTAAACTGTCCTGAGCTGGGACCTCCCCAAAGGCCTAAACCACCTGGTCCCAACACTGAGTCCATAAAACCTTGACCCATAGACGGCCCACAGAGAAGAGTCATAAATATGATTGCTAGAATGATCCTTGTTGCCATTGGCGTTCTCCTCAAAATCTGGCCAAAAGGGTTTGATCTTTTAAATTCACAACATTCAACCAATAATAAACATCTATAATATTTTACACAATTAGATCAATTTTGTCAATGTAACGTTTGGTTTTGAATTTAGCCAACTAAAGAGATTATCAATTCTGATTGTTTCTTAAGGAAACACACGGGGAAAGTTTCCTTCCGCATAACACCAAAAGGCCTTTTGAGGCTAGATAGAGTTACTCACAAATTTTTAGCTCATAGTCTCTTGAGCCCAAACCAAGTCCATTCGCATATTCCAATTGATGCTTCCATTCTATTTCGGGGAACAGGGCCATGAACTTGTCAGCGCCAGGTTCCCAACCGGATTTAAGACACGACAGAGTGTTTCCTGGAGCCTGATTTACGAGATCGGCCGAAGCTTGATCAATTGCTACCAAATCTCTGGACGCTAGTATTCCTATGCTAGGAACGAAAGCCCTATCGGAGAAAGGAGTGCAATCGCAAAGTGGTGACACATCAGTTAGGAAGTTTAGGAACATCACTTTATTGACCTTGTTTTGTAATACAGCTTTCGCGTATTCAACCATTTTCTCCATAAATACTGGAATAGACTCGTTCCATTGAATACTGATAGCCCCTTGTCTGCAAGTCAGAATGCACTCGGCGCAACCGATACATTTCTCCGGGTTTATTTGTGCCTTCTTGCTATTGTCGAGTTTGACCAGTTTGATTGCTTTACCCCTGCACCATTTAACACACTCCCCGCACCCTATACACTTTTTCTGTTTGACCTTCGGAGATATATTTGAGTGCTGGTCCAGTTTTCCACTTCTGGAGGCACAGCCCATTCCAACATTCTTGATTGCTCCACCAAAACCAGATAGCTCATGCCCTTTAAAATGCGAAACAACTACCAAGCCATCGGCCTGATATATATCTGAAGCAATGTGCGCATGCTTGATGTGTTTTGCTCCAGTCAGTTCAACCTCTACGGAATTTGAACCCCTTAGTCCATCAGCTATCATCACGGGGGCTCCTGTGACATCTCTAGTGAACCCGTTGTCGAATGCGGTGTGCAAGTGAGACCAAGCCTCAGTTCTTGACCCCACGTACAAAGTATTTGTATCCGTGAGAAAAGGTCGGGCCCCGATCAACTTGAGTGAGTCGACTATCTTCCTAACAAATTGAGGCCGTATATGAGCTGTATTCCCAGCTTCTCCAAAGTGAATCTTTATTGCAACCAAATCCTTCGGCTTAAAAATTTTTGAAGGGTCCAATTTATTGAAAAGGTCTTCTACCTTTGTCAAAACACTTCTGTTCCAGTTTGCCGACATATCGGTCATTAAGACTTCAGAGGTCACCATTTCCTCCTAATGAGTGGTTTGAGTAATGGCCACGATTCACAAATTGCGACTTCCAAAGGAATATTATTCGACATTAAAGTTACAATGGCAAGATTAAATAAATCATGAGCTGACTCAGATCGGCTTAAAAAGACTTATGGTTTAAAGGGATAATTATTTTATCTTGACGGCAGATGCGCTTGGCTTTTTTAGGAACTTGCACATGAGCACCGCCGAAACCAATAATATTGCGGAAAGATAAAATGAAATATCGTAGGAACCAGTATAGTCCTTAATATAGCCAGCCATTAGAGGCATGAGAAAACCGAGTCCCCATCCTATGAAAACGAATCCATAATTAGCGCCTAAATTTTTAGAGCCAAAAAAGTCCGCCGTAAAAGCCGGCATCAAGGCTAAACCTCCACCATACTGCCAATATGCAATTCCTAGAGCCAAAAAAAGCAGGGGGATATTCTCAAGACTGATTATAAATGGCGCAGTTATTAGAAAGACAGCCGATACTAATCCATTGATCGTGTATGCGTTGTTCCTTCCAATCTTGTCTGAATAAAGGCCTGTACCCACCCTACCCAAAGCATTTATCGCCCCCCCGAATGCTGCAATGATCCAAGCATTTTGAGCAAAAAATTCAACTTTACCAGCGGTCTTAGCCAGAATGGGGGCTGCATTGGCAATTACCAGGAGACCTGACTGGGCGCTACCTAAGAACATGAAAACTAATGCGTAATATTGCCAGCGAGTCATCATTTCTGGAGGTAGCCAGTCAACTGAGGGGGTGGGCATTCCCTTTGAAACAGTTTTGTTTTGTGGTTGCGGGGGTAGGTATCCTTCGGGAGGCCAAGAAAGCAACTGTCCGGCAAGTATTACGACTAGGGCAAAAATGATTCCCAAACCAATAAAACTTGTAGAGATACCGTAATTGTCGATCAAATATTGAGCTAGGGGGGCTATGTATAAAGCTGCTGCTCCATATCCGGCTACCACGATACCAGAAACAAGTCCTCTTCTGTGTGGGCCGAACCACCTCAGAGCAGCTGGGGTAGGGGCTGCGTAACCAATACCCATACCGATACCTCCCAGAACCCCAAAACCAAGAATCAATCCGAGGTAGCTCTTGGAAAGTCCAGCTACTATACAACCGGCTGCAACGCAGAGCCCTCCCAGGGTTGCCCCAATTTTAGGGCCATAAGTGTCCTGCAATCGCCCACCTGGTATCATGAAGAAGGCAAAGAACAACCCGCAAATGAAATATGCGAAAGTTCCCTGAGCGTCAGTGAGATAAGCCCAGCCACTGTTAAGGCCTGTCATGATTTCGCCAGCATCAGCTTTTGGCTTATCTACCAATGCCTTTTTCCAAACACTCCAGGCATAAAGTATCCCTAGACACAGGTTCACCGCTGCCCCTGCCGCAGTTACTACCCACGCCCGCGTTGGCTCTTTCGAAATTTGGGAAGTCATCTCGATACCTATTAAGATTCTTTCTAGGAACTAATGACAATTGGTAACTGTTAGAGTCTTGACCAAGCAATCCATTTGATCAATTCCATCTGGAAGCAGACCTCACTCCTGTTAGTTGTTGCACATGGAGCTGATCATATCGTTGCTCCTCTCCAGAACCCGGGAATGCAAGAGCCACCAAGATTGCCGCAATAAATCCCAATGGGATTGAAACAATTCCAGGATTTTTCAATGGGAAAAGGGGTTGGTCCAGTCCCACGACTGAAAGCCCATTCTTGAGTCGTTCATAGTCAACTTTGGCCCTGGACAGTGTCTCCTGTTCCATCTGACTGAGAGACTTTCCTTGGACCTGTCTTTGCTCGAGCGCCAAGATTGTGGCTTGGGCTTCCATGGCTTCATGTTTCGGATAATACATATTGGGCGAGACTAAAACCAAAACCAGGCATGTAAGAGTTCCCACAACGAGTCCAGCTACAATTCCCGCTGTATTAAATTTTTGCCAGAACAACGACAGCACAACCACTGGAAGATTCCCAGAGGCAGCAAGCGCAAATGCCAGAGCTACCAATTGCGCCACATTCTGATTCTCGGCCGCAATTCCAATCAATATCGCACAAGCGCCCACAGCAAACGATGTTAGTCTCGCTGCCTTAATCTGCTGTTTCTGGGACGCATGGCCTTTCTTGATCAGGCTGACGTATACATCATGAGCTATTGCCGCTGAAGCTGCCAAGACCAGGCCGGAAACAACAGCGAGTATTGTGGCAAACGCTACGGCGCAAAGAAATGCCAAAAGAGTGTCCCCGACCAAAGGGGCTATCTGATTTCCTAGTACCTGAGCCAGAAGTAAGGTCGCCAAATTCCCACCCGGATCAGTTGCGAAAACGATTTGCGGGCTAACATATACGGCTGCCCCAAATCCCAAGAGAGTAGTAAGGATGTAAAATGATCCGATCACAAACATGGCCACAATCACGGATGTTCTGGCTTCTTTCGCTGTCGGGACGGTGAAAAACCTCATCAGTATATGAGGCATTCCTGCGGTACCGAAAACGAGAGCCATCCCAAGTGAGATTTGATCTAACGGGTTTTTTAGGAATAATCCCGGTTCCAAGAATCTTTGTCCGTAATCAATGCCCGGCTCTGCTACATGGTGTTTTAAGAGAGTAAATTGAACCCATTCCTTAATATTTGGGTTGGTTGCGATGTCCTCAAAAAACTGAAGTGGACTGAAGCCCGCCTGAGCTGCTACGAGAATACTCAGGGCAACCCCGCCAGTCATTATGAGAAATGCTTTAATTATTTGAACCCACGTAGTGGCAATCATCCCGCCAAAAACTACGTAGATAATCATAAGGGTCCCTACTATTATGATGGAGATGTTATAAGGTGTCCCAGCGAGAAGCTCCATTAATTTTCCAGCGCCGACCATTTGAGCAATTAGATAAAATGTCGAAACCGTGAGGGTTGATACGGCGGCCATAGCTCTGACGGGGATAGGGAATGCCCTGAAAGATAGGATATCCCCAACCGTATAGCGGCCAGAATTTCGGCAAGGCTCTGCTACAACCAGTAGCAACGTCACGTATGCGACTAGCCATCCTACCGAATAAAGGAAACCATCATACCCGTAAAGTGATATGAGTCCTGCAATCCCCAGAAAAGACGCAGCGGACATGTAGTCTCCGGCCAGAGCCCATCCATTTTGTGAGCCTGAAATTGCAGATCCGGCTACATAAAAATCGGCTGATGTCTTGGTCCTCTGAGCTGCCCAGTAAACAACTATTATTGTCACTGCTATGAAAATTAGGGTCATCGCTACAGTGAGAGGTCTCACTATGGTCAGAATGGGATGAGAATTCTTTTTTGGAATGGGTCTTAAAGATTCGGAAAATGTGTCTGAATCCAAGGTTGACACCAAGACAGCCTGTGGGTTCGGTGAAGGGGCCTCGGCGTAACAGAAGGTATGACAAAACAAACTCAAAACAATCAAGCAGGACGCTAACCAACATCTAGATGGCTGCCAACTCATGGATTGCTACCCCCTCGTCAGATGTGAGGTTGTTAAAATGCCAAGTTCCAAGGGTTCTTATGGTTTACTGCTGTCAGCATAGGTCGCCAAAACGCCTCTTTGTATAAGACCGATGTAAGAGTAGTCGTTTCCTTTAGGAAAAATCGTCCCGTTATGATTGTAGAGATACTGAGAATAACGACAATTATATCTAAACCTATTTCAGAACTTCAAATAATGTCAAGCACAATTACTCAACGTCACCAAGAGTTTTTTTCGTGACAGTAGAGAGATTATTTTGACGGCTGGCATACGACTGAGCCAATGTCATAAGTCTCAATATGTTTTCTCGTTCCCCTCTACTAATTGCCTGAACAATTTTATTGTTTTCGTTCTTGAATGTTTGAAGGATCTGATGTGAATATGGGTTATTCAAAGCAAGATCGGCATACAGTTCGGAAGGCTGATCGAATTGATGAGTCATCATTTTGATCATTTCCCGAAACCATGAGCCGGAAGCAGTCGAATCTCTTAGCAAGTCAAAGCCAGTTTCTCTTAGTGTCAAAGCCAGAGAAGTCATGATTACATGTCTCAGGGTTTGAACCGTGGCCATAAGACGATCATGATCCGTGGGAGTCACAAATTTTATTCTTGCGCCGAGCTGGGTCAGCAGATTGACGATTCTGGGTAGCCAATAATCTGAACGCACTTCACACACGTAACACAACTGATCCTTAAATGATTCCGCTGAAGGCCCGAACATAGGGTGGGTTCCAATTATTTCACATTGACAGTGATCCATCATAGACCTTAATGGTTTTTCCTTCAGCGATGCAATATCCATCAGCAGTGAATGTTGCTTAAGTAGGGGGCCGATAAGCTTAGTGATTTTACTAATTTCAGGAACAGGAACGGCTAAGATATTGATATCACAGAGAGTGACAAAATCAGATAATTCGGTTAAATTTGTTTTGTCTATCCCAATTACCCGAAGTCCGGCGCTACTGAACTGATTGAAGAACCACGAACCCATTCGGCCTTTGCATCCGATAATCCCAATGGTGGTGTTGAAAAAGTCAAGGGTGTCCAAGAGTCTCCTCGTATTTGCTTAATTAAATGTAGTCAAACAAAATCGTTAGGATCTGTTCTGGGATATGAACCGAGGACCTTCACGTATTCGACTTCTTCCTTCAGTTGTTCCAGGCATTCTGACAATACTTGATCGTTTTGATGGCCCTCACAGTCCACAAAAAATGAATATTCCCAATTCCTATCTTTCAATGGTCTAGATTCGATCCTCGTTAGGTTTACTCCTCGCTCAGAAAATAGGGTCAAGGCCTGACATAGGCTTCCCGGACGATGTTTTGAAGTGAAGTAAAGGGTTGTCTTGTCTTGCCCTGTTGGCTTGCAAACATTGAATCCAATGATGACAAATCTAGTTTTATTGTCGGTTCGATCCTGAATGTTTTTTGCCAAGACATTTAGCACGAACTTTTCAGCCGCTAACTCAGATGCAATGGCAGAACTGCCATTTTCTTGTGAAGCTCTCTTTGCAGCATCTGCCGTGCTTGAACAATCTAGCAGTGTGGCTTCAGGCAGTTGTTTACGTAACCAGTTTCTGCACTGATTGAGCGCTTGTGGGTGTGAGTAAACTGTTTGGATCTTTTTCAGTGAACTTTCCCTGGAAACTAGAGCATGCCTGATCGAGGCATAAATTTCGCCAGATATTTTCAAGTTCGTATCAAGAAAGCAGTCCATCGTGCTGCTCACGCCACCCTCTAGTGAATTTTCCATGGGCGCAATACCGAGACTGGCGCGACAGGTTTCTACTTCTTCGAATACGTCTGCAATTGAAAACATGGGTCTTAGCGAGGCGCTATTTCCAAACCTTCTCACCGCCACATAGTGGCTAAAGGTAGTCTCAGGTCCAAGGAAAGCCACTGTTAAAGGTTCCTGAATCTCTCGGCAAGCAGAAATGATTTCATTAAAGATAAGTTTGAGCGCCTTTTGTGGCATGGTCCCAGTTGATGAATCACAGACGCGTTTAAGTATCTCATTCTCTCTCTCAGATGCAAAAGAATTGGTCCCTGAACATTTTTTTTGAATCCCTATGTGGAGAGCCAAGGAGGCACGCTCATGTAACAATTGAATCAACTGTTGATCTATCTTATCAATCTTATTTCTTTTATCATCGATGGACAGTTCGGCGTCTTCGTTGAAACAAGCTTGTTTAGGCGATCTTAAGTCATTGTCTAAGGAACACATTAGAGGGCCCTCTGAGTGAAATTTTGGATTTTGATCAGGAATTTCAATTTCTCCGGTCTTTTAACCACAGACGTTGTTCAAAAGCAAAAAGCCTCAGGAGCTTTTGGCGCCCAAGGCTTATTACAAAAAAACCATGGGCCTCATTTGCTTACCCATGGCTTTCGGATTGTTTTCAGTGTGCGGTCTGAAAGTCCTTAACTCATGGATAAACTACTACGACAATAATAAAAACCATGACAAAAATAAAATTGGCAAAATACGTGAAAAGAAATGTCCTGGTTTTTGTTCGTAGGTTTATCCACGTTTCTAGGATTCCTTGATATCTTATTATGTAAAGTAAAGCACCATCAGATTCAACTGTCAAGTTTTTCGCTAGACAAGCCAGAAGACAAGTTGATTAGGGCAAATCGTCATGTTTTTCTTGAGAACCATAGCAAAGCTAAGAGGTAGGAATCAAAACCGAAACCCGAGATTGATCCTGCGGTAACCTCTGCCAGAAGAGATATTTTTCGAAAAGATTCTCTGGCCAATGGATTGGAGATGTGAACTTCCACCACGGGAACCGATATAGCGGAAACAGCGTCTCGAATGGCGACGCTTGTGTGAGTGTAAGCGCCAGCGTTCAATATTATTCCATCCGCCGATTCATTTGCCTGTTGAATGCAATCCACGATATTTCCCTCGATGTTGCTTTGAAAAAAATCCACTTCTATTTTGTTTTCCAAAGCTACCTTAATTAGATATGACTGTAGGTCCTCCAATGATTTGTCACCATAGATTGAGGGTTCTCTCTTTCCCAATAAGTTTAGATTAGGACCATTTATGACGACTATTTTCATGTATTCCTCGATACAGATCTTTGAAAGAGGTACGCATCTGCAAGCACAAGCGCAGCCATGGCCTCAGCCACAGGGACCACACGAGGACAGATACACGGATCATGACGACCTTTGATGTTTATCAGCTCGTTCTTGTTGTCAATATTGATAGTTCGCTGTGTTTGTGAGATTGAAGGAGTGGGTTTGACTGCAAGTCTGACGACGATGTCTTGACCTGTAGATATTCCACCCAGAATTCCCCCTGCATTGTTGGTTTCGAACCCCTCTGAAGTTATCTGATCATTGCATTCAGACCCCATCATTTTACAGACTGCAAAACCTGATCCTATTTCAACTCCCTTGACCCCTCCGATAGAAAAAAAAGCCCATCCAAACAATGCATCCAGCTTGTTGAAAACAGGATCGCCTAAACCGGGGGGAACCCCTCTGATAAGAACTTCCACTATTCCGCCGAGAGAGTCTCCGTCCCTCAGGGCTTTCTGAACAACGTTTTCCATTTCTGTAGCGACATTCGGATCGGCGCATCTTAATGGGTGACTCTCGGAAAAATCCAGGTCTATTTTAAGCCCCACCAGGTTGTGCACGCTTCTTACGAATGCTCTGATCTGAATACCCAAAGGCGCCAAGAGTGATTTGGCGACTGCGCCGGCTGCTACTCTCCCCACGGTCTCCCTACCGGAGGCTCGTCCACCACCGGGCTGAGGTTTTATACCAAATTTCTTGAAGTAGGTGTAATCGGCATGTCCAGGTCTAAAAACATTTTTCAGT
>Ga0067045_1028723_pt1 | contig 28520 bp, 25 predicted proteins | sample TerdegcTABiofilm_FD_59184 | JGI IMG/M metagenome (GOLD analysis project Ga0067045, IMG submission 59184) | Combined Assembly of (Gp0054472, Gp0054536) Wastewater bioreactor microbial communities from Singapore -Terephthalate degrading...
AGCTGCCCAAGGTCGCCTTGGTCGCTTGCATGCGCAAGCTGCTGACCACGCTCAATGCCATGGTCCGAACTGGCAAACCTTGGGACAAATCGCTTCACAGCGCTTGACTTCCAAGACGGTTACTCAGTCGCGTGGCCGGGCCCGGACGCGCGAAGACGGCAACACGATGCGGAAGGTCGAGCCTTCGCCCAGCGTGCTGTCCACCTCGACCTGCCCGCCATGGCGCTGCGCCACGTGTTTGACGATGGCCAGCCCGAGCCCGGTCCCGCCGGTTTCGCGCGAGCGGCTGCGGTCGACGCGGTAGAAACGTTCGGTCAGACGGGGCAGGTGTTCGGCGGCGATGCCGGGGCCGGTGTCGGTGACAAAAAACTCGCCGCAGCCGTCGGCGCGGATGTGCCAGCCGGCGTGGATGCGGCCGCCGCCCGGCGTGTAGCGCACCGCATTGCTCAGCAGGTTGGACATGGCGCTGAGCAGTTCGGTCTTTGCGCCGGATACCCAGAACGCCGCGCCCGGGTCGGCCTCGATGACGTGCGGCGGATCGGCGATGGCCGACGACAGGCCCTGGGCCTCCTGCAGCACATGGGTGAGCAGCTCGCCACTGTCGATCCACTCGCCCGCGCCAGGAGCGGGGCTGCCTTCCAGGCGCGAGAGCGTGAGCAGGTCGCTCACCAGCGTCTGCATGCGCTGCGCCTGCTGGCTCATGAGCCCGAGGTAGCGCATGCGATCGGCCTCTTCCAGCTCGATGCTCTGCATGGTTTCGACAAAACCGCTCAGCACGGTCAGCGGTGTGCGGATCTCGTGGGAAACGTTGGCCACGAAGTCGCGCCGCATCGCCTCGGCCAGTTGCACCGCCGTGACATCGCGCGAGATCATGAGCTTGCGCTTCTTGCCATAGGGGTGCACCTGCAGGGAAATCTTGGCCGGCTGTGTCGGTCGCGGCCCCGGGCCGTCGACCTGGATCTCCTGCCGGAAATCGGCCGCCGCCATGTAGGCGCTGAAGGCCGGTGCGCGCACCAGGTTGCGCACGTACTGCCCCAGGTCTTTCTGCGGGTCGAACCCCAGGTGGTTGGCCGCGGTGAGGTTGCACCACTCGATGCGCCCGGCCGAATCGAGCAGCACCACGCCATTGGGCGAGGCCTGGATCGCCGCCAGAAAGTCTTCCAGCCGTGCATCGCTGTTGCTGGCGCGCTTTTCGAGTTTGCGGATGAGCTTGCGGTTGCGTTCGAGCACCTCGGCCCACAGGCCCGACAGGCCCGGCAGTTGGGACAGGTCGCCCTTGCCCAGCCACTGCAGCAGCCGCCGCGCCCGGTAGCCGTCGAAGAGGCTCCAGACCAGCGCGCCCACCAGCGCCCCGACGAACGTCCACACGGCGGATTCGTGGGACAGGCCCCAGACCGCCCCCACCGATACCAGGAGCAGCAGGCCGATCAGCCGCGGGATCATGCGGCGCCGACGCGGGAATTCTGGGCCGTGCGGGCGGAAGGATTCTGGGCAGTCAGGCGATAGCCGGCTCCGCGCACGGTTTCCACCATGACGGCGGCGTCGCCCAGCGATTCTCTCAAGCGTTTCACATGCACGTCCACGGTGCGCTCCTCGATGAAGACATGATCTCCCCAGATCCTGTCGAGCAGCGTACCACGGGTGTGCACACGTTCCGCGTGTTTCATCAGATAGTGCAGCAGCTTGAATTCGGTCGGTCCGACCTTGAGTTCCTGGCCCTGGAAACTGACGCGGTAAGTGGCCGCGTCGAGGACCAGTTCGCCCACCTGCACCGAGTCGTTGACGACTTCCGGAGCGCGCCGGCGCAGCACGGCGCGGATGCGGGCCAGCAACTCCTGCGTGGAGAACGGCTTGGTGATGTAGTCGTCGGCACCGGCGTCCAGACCCTGAACCTTGTCGGACTCGTCGCTGCGGGCCGTCAGCATGAGAATGGGGACGGTGCGCGTGCGCTCGTGCTTGCGCCACTGGCGCGCCAGCACGGCCCCACTTTCACCGGGCAGCATCCAGTCCAGCAGGATCACGTCGGGCAACACGGCGTCGATTTCCCGCTGCGCGGCCTGGCCGTCGAACACCACCGTGGGGGCAAAGCCGTTGTGGCGCAGGTTGACGGCGATCAGCTCGGCAATGGACGGCTCGTCCTCCACCACCAGCACACGAGGCAGCTTTTTCACGAAGGCCTCCCCCGCCCGGCTGGCAGGCTTTCCCCTCGGTGGGTGCGAGACACAACACGGCGCATGCTGTTCATCCGACGACCGACTCCACCTTGTCCATGGGCACATGGCGCACGTCTTCGCCCTTGACGATGAAGATGATCTGCTCGGCAATGTTCTTGGCGTGGTCGCCGACACGCTCCAGCGACTTGGCCAGGAACAGCAGGTCCAGGCTGGGCGAAATGGTCCGGGGGTCTTCCATCATGTAGGTGATCAGCTTGCGAAGGAAGCCATCGTATTCGGTGTCGATGGCATTGTCCTCCTTGATGATGGCCAGCGCCATGGTGGTGTCGAGCCGCGCGAAGGAATCGAGCGTCTTGCGCAGCAGGCCGGCCGCCAGGTCGGCCGCCGTGCGCAGCTCCGAAATCGGCAGCGAGCGCGGCGTGCCGGCTTCGATGATGGACTTGACCATGCGCGCCACCCGGGCGACCTCGTCACCCGCGCGCTCCAGATTCTGGGTGGTGCGGGAGATGGCCATCAGGAAGCGCAGATCGCGGGCGGTGGGCTGGCGCCGACCGATGGTGGAGATGATCTCGTGATCGATGTTCAGCTCCATCTGGTTGATGCGGCTCTCGGTTTCGAGCACCTGCTCGGCCGTCTCCAGGCTCAGGTGCACGAGCGCGTACACGGCCTGGTGGAGCTGCGATTCGACCAGGCCACCCATCTCCAGCACGTGGGTGGAGATGGAGTTGAGTTCGGCGTCGAACTGGCTGGAAATGTGTTTGTCACCCATGTCGGTCTCCCTGGAAGATCAGCCGAAGCGGCCGGTGATGTAGTCCTCGGTCTCGGTCTTGGTGGGCTTGAAGAAGATCTGTTCGGTGGCGCCGAATTCGATCAGCTCGCCCAGGTACATGTAGGCCGTGAAGTCGCTGCAGCGGGCGGCCTGCTGCATGTTGTGCGTGACGATGGCGATGGTGTAGTCGTTCTTGAGCTCGTGCACCAGCTCTTCCACCTTGCCGGTGGAGATCGGGTCCAGCGCCGAAGTCGGCTCGTCGAGCAGCAGCACCGAAGGTTTGACCGCCACACTGCGCGCGATGCACAGGCGCTGCTGCTGGCCACCGGAGAGCGACAGGCCGCTCTGGTGCAGCTTGTCCTTGACCTCGTTCCACAGCGCGGCCTTGGTCAGCGCCCATTCCACGCGGTCGTCCATCTCGCCCTTGCTCAGGCTTTCATAGAGCTTCACGCCGAAAGCGATGTTGTCGTAGATCGACATCGGGAACGGCGTCGGCTTCTGGAACACCATGCCGATGCGGGCGCGCAGCAGGTTCAGATCCTGCTTCTCGTCCAGAATGTTCTCGCCGTAGAAACTGATCTGGCCCTCGGCGCGCTGGCCGGGGTAGAGGCTGTACATGCGGTTGAGCGTGCGCAGCAGCGTGGACTTGCCGCAGCCCGACGGGCCGATGAAGGCGGTGACCTTGTGCTCGGCAATGTCCATGCTCACGTTCTTGAGCCCCTGGAACTTGCCGTAGAAGAAGTTGAGGTTGCGCACCTCGAGCGCGTTGCGCTGCTGGATGTCGGCGGCCATGGCGGTCATGACAGGTCTTTCGTGATCGGTGTGAAAAGGTGACGGCGCGATCAGGCGGAAACCTTCTCGCGGAAGAAGACGCGGGCCAGGATGTTCAGCACCAGCACGGCCAGTGTGATCAGCAGCGCACCGGCCCAGGCGAGACGGATCCAGTTGTCGTAGGGGCTCATGGCGAACTGGAAGATCACCACGGGCAGGTTGGCCATCGGCTTGGTCATGTCGGTGCTGAAGAACTGGTTGTTCAGCGCGGTGAACAGCAGCGGCGCGGTTTCGCCGCTGATGCGGGCCACCGCCAGCAGCAAGCCGGTGATGACGCCGCTCTTGGCGGCGCGCAGCGTGACCATGAGCGACACCTTCCAGCGCGGCGCGCCCAGGGCAAAAGCCGCTTCACGCAGGCTACCGGGCACCAGGCGCAGCATGTTTTCGGTGGTGCGAACGACCACCGGCACCGCGATCAGCGACAGCGCCAGGCTGCCTGCGAAACCCGAGAAGTTGCCCACCGTGGCCACCGCGATGGCGTACACGAACAGGCCCAGCACGATGGACGGGGCGGACAGCATGATGTCGGTAACGAAGCGGGTCAGCTCGGCGGTCTTGCTGCGGTCGCCGTACTCGGTGAGGTATATGCCGGCCAGGATGCCCACGGGCGTGGCCACCAGCACCGTCAGCCCCACCATCATCAGCGAACCGACGATGGCGTTGCGCAGGCCCCCGCCTTCGGTGCCGGGCGCCGGCGTGTCGTGGGTGAACAGGTTGCCGTCCAGCGCGGACAGCCCGTTGCTGAGCAGCACGCCCAGGATCCACAGCAGCACGGCCAGGCCGAGCACCATGGCGCCCATGGAGAGCGTCAGGCCCACGGCGTTGGCGCGCTGACGGCGGGCATATCGTTTTTGGTCGAAGTTGGGATTCATCTCAGTTTTCCAAAGCGTCGGACACCAGGCACATCGCCTGCCACACCGTGGCAGGAAAGGTCACCCTCACGCTCCCTTGGCCTTTTCGGCGCGCAGGATCATGACCTTGGCCAGCGACAGCACGATGAACGTGATGACGAACAGCAGGAAGCCCAGCGCGAACAGGGTGGAGAGGTGGAAGTCGGCCGCTTCACCGAACTCGTTGGCCAACGTCGAGGCAATCGACGTGCCCGGCGAAAACAGCGAGGTTGGCATGCGGTTGGCGTTGCCGATCACGAAGGTGACGGCCATGGTTTCACCCAGTGCCCGGCCCAGGCCGAGCATGACGCCGCCAATGACGCCCTTGTTGGTGTACGGCAGCACGACGCGGCGCACGACTTCCCAGGTGGTGCAACCCAGGCCATAGGCCGATTCGCGCAGGATGGGCGGCACGATCTCGAACACGTCGCGCATCACCGCCGCGATGAACGGCAGGATCATGAACGCCAGCACGATGCCCGCGGCCAGGATGCCGATGCCGTTGGGCGCGCCCCCGAACAGGAAGCCCACCAGCGGCAGCCCCCCCAGCACGCTTTGCAGCGGCACCTGCAGGTAGTCGGCAAACAGCGGGGCGAACACGAACAGGCCGAACATGCCGTAGATGATCGAGGGCACGGCGGCCAGCAGCTCGATGGCGGTGCCCAGCGGCCGGCGCAGCCAGGTCGGGCAGGTTTCGGTGAGGAACAGCGCGATGCCGAAAGCCAGCGGCACCGCGATCAGCAGCGCGATACCGGCACTGGCCAGGGTGCCGACGATGGCGATGGCGGCACCGAAATCTTCATTGACCACGTCCCATTCGACGTGCCAGATGAACTGAACGCCAAAGCGCTGGAAAGCGGGCCAGGCGTTGATGAACAGCGAAATGATGATGCCCAGCAGCGCCACCAGCACCAGCAGCGAAAAGACCTGCGTGACGCGGTGGAACAGTGCGTCCTGCAGACGCTGGCGGCGGGCGATGGTTTCCATCGACACGGTGGTGCCGGTCTGCGCCGGCGCGGAGGGCGAAGTCATGGTGGTATCCAGGCTCATGTTGGCTCCCGGTTCGTTCAAAGGGCCCGCGCCGCCCATGGCGGCGGCGGGCCCGGCCAACTTACTTCTGGATCTGCGACCAGACCTTGCTGCGGATCTCGTTGGTCAGGCTGTCGGGCAGCGCGACGTAGTCCAGGTCGGCCGCCATCTGCTTGCCGTTCTTGAAGGCCCAGTCGAAGAACTTGAGCACTTCGGCCGACTGCGCCTTGTCCGCCGGCTGCTTGTACATCAGGATGAACGAAGCGGTGCTGATGGGCCAGCTTTCGGCGCCCTTGGCGTCGACCATGGACACGCCCATGCCCGGCACGCTGAACCAGTCCACCCCAGCGGCAGCGGCGGCGAAGGACTTGTCGTCGGGCGAGACGTACTTGCCATCCTTGTTCTGCAGCTGCAGGTAGGGGATGTTGTTCTTCTTGGCGTAGGCGTATTCCACGTAGCCCAGCGCGCCCTTGACGCGGCTGACGTTGGCGGCCACGCCTTCGTTGCCCTTGCCGCCCACGGAGGTGGAAGCCGGCCACTTGACGGCAGCGCCCTTGCCCACGGTGGCGGACCAGTCCTTGCTGACTTCGTTCAGGTAGTCGGTGAAGTTGAAGGTCGTGCCCGAGCCGTCCGAACGGTGCACAACGGTGATGATCTGGTCGGGCAGCGTCTTGCCGGGGTTCAGGGCCACGATCTTGGGATCGTTCCACTTGGCGATCTTGCCCATGAACATCTCGGCCAGCACCGGGCCGGTAACGCGCAGTTCACCGGGCTTGACGCCGTCGATGTTGAACACGGGCACCGTGCCGCCGATGATGGCGGGGAACTGCACCATGCCATCCTTGTCCAGCTCTTCGCCCTTGAGGGGGGCGTCGCTGGCACCGAAGGCCACGGTCTTGGCGCGGATCTGGCGGATGCCGCCCGACGAGCCGATCGACTGGTAGTTCAGACCCACGCCGGTCTGGGCCTTGTAGGCTTCGGCCCACTTGCCGTAGATCGGGAACGGGAACGAAGCGCCAGCGCCCGTGATGTCGGCGGCCAGGGCGGCCCCCATGGCCAGCGAGGCGAAAGCGGCAGCGGCCACGGTCTTCAGAAGGGTTCGTTTGGTGTTCATTCGGGTCCTCTCGGTAGATGAAACAGGGGGTTCGACCGAGACTCTAGGGACGCCATGTGACAGCTCTGTGACAGTCACAAAGAAATCTGAAAACCGTCTGCCGGCCGCCACCCGGCGCTGGCCCGGCCCCGGCCAGGGGCATGGCAATGCGTCACAATCCCCCCGACGCACTTTCACACTGGCCACCCCTTTCCGGGGTCGGCCCGCCTGACTTCTCCATGCAAAACGGAACCCCGCTTGCCGCCATCGACCTGGGCTCGAACAGCTTCCGGCTCGAAATCGGCCGCTACCACTCCGGCCACATCGAACGCATCGAATACCTCAAGGAAACCGTCCGCCAGGGCAGTGGCCTCGACGAAAACAAGGTGCTCAACCAGGCCGCCATGCAGCGCGGCTGGGACTGCCTGGCGCGCTTTGCCGAGCGCCTGCACGGCTTCAAGAAACACCAGGTGCGTGCCGTCGCCACGCAGACCTTGCGCGAAGCCCGCAACCGCGACGAATTCCTGCGCAAGGCCCAGAGCATCCTGGGTTTCCAGATCGAGGTGATTTCGGGCCATGAAGAGGCCCGCCTGATCTACCAGGGGGTGTCGCGCTTGCTGCCCCAGTCGGACGAACGGCGTCTGGTGGTGGACATCGGTGGGCGCTCGACCGAGATGATCCTCGGCCACGGCTACGAATCGCGCGAAATGGAGTCCTACCGGCTGGGCAGCGTGGCCTGGACGGGCCGCTATTTCGCCAAGGGCCAGATTTCCGCCACGGCCTTCCGCACCGCCGAGGTCGCGGCCAAGGCCGAAATCGACCAGGCACTCGACGTGTTTCCGCCCAGCGAATGGAGCCTGGCCTACGGCTCCTCGGGCACTGTCAGTTCGGTCGCCGACATCCTGTCGGCCAACGGCTGGGCCTCCGGCGTGGTCACGCGCTCCGGACTGGACTGGCTGGTCGAACGCATGATCAAGGCCGGCCACGTCGACCAGTTGCGGGTCGAGGGGCTCAAGGACGAGCGGCGCCCGGTCCTGTGCGGCGGGGTGAGCGTGTTGCGTGCGATCTTCGACCTGTTCGGGATCGAACAGATGATCCCGACCCAGGGCGCGCTGCGCCATGGCGCGCTGTACGACCTGATCGATCGCGAAACCGACGGCACCGACGTGCGCGAGCGCACCGTGCGCTGGCTGGGCGAGCGCTTCTCCATCGATGGCGGGCAGGCCGACCGCGTCAGCCGCGTCGCCACGGCGCTGTTTGCCCAGATCGCGGCCGACGACCCGCTGGCCGGCCGTTATTCGCAGAAACTCGCCTGGGCCGCGCACCTGCACGAGATCGGTACCCACATTTCGCACGACCGCTCGTACCACCACGGCGCCTACATCCTGGACAACGTCGACGCGCCCGGCTTCTCGCTGGCCGAACTGCACCGCATGAGCCAACTCGTGCTGGGGCAACGCGGCAAGCTCAAGAAGATGGAAGACGCGCTCACCGACGAGCTGTTCGCCAAACAGCTGATGAGCCTGCGGCTGGCGGTGCTGCTCTGCCATGCCCGCCAGATGCCCGAATACGAGCTGCTCAAGCTGGGCTACAAGCCCGGAACGTTCCGCCTGAGCACCGCGCCGGGCTGGGCCAAACGCTTCCCGCAATCGGCCTGGCTGCTGGGGGAAGAGGTTCAGGCCTGGCAGAAAACGCCCTGGAAACTGCAGGCCGACATCCGTTGACCCTGGGCGTCACGCCCGTGAATCTGTCACGCAAACCGGACACGGTTGCGCTTTTGCGCGCCGGCACGTGCTTCGGCTGCCTTCTGCCGGCCTACCATGCGCCCATGAGCGCCCTCACAAAACACACAAGGCAGACGGCATGGCCCTGATCCTGGTGGCGGAAGACGATCCGGGCACGCTCAAACTCCTGAGTGTGGTGCTGCAGCACCAGGGTCACGATGTGGTGGAAACGACCACCGGCACCCAGGCCTGGGACCTGATCCAGCGCCTGCGTCCCGACCTGGTGGTCAGTGACATCAACATGCCCGGCATGACCGGGTTTGACCTGCTGGGCCAGGTGCGCGACGACATCGACCTGGCCCTCACCCCCTTCATCCTGCTGACTTCCCTGCAGGAGCGCCGCGACATGCGCCAGGGCATGCGCATGGGCGCCGACGACTACCTGACCAAACCGTTCCAGAGCCGCGAACTCATCGACGCCGTGAACGCACAACTGGGCAAACAGGCCTTGCGGGCGGCGTCGCAGGAAATGCAGTTCCACGCCCGCCTGCACGACGCGCTGGAGGCCCAGGCGCGCGACCTGGGCGATGACTACGAGGACAAGCTCGCGCTGGCGCTGAGCCAGCAATGGCCGGGCACGCACGACGAAGGCCGCGGAGCCCCCGAGGTGCAGGGCGTGCTGCTGTGCGCCGGCATCCTCGCGCACGACCAGTGGGCCGCCACCCTGCCCCCCCCGGCGCTGGCCCACCTGCTCAAGCGCTTTCACGAAAGCTGCGGCGACACGGCCCACCTGTTCGGCGCCAGCCACATGCAGTTCACGGGCGACGGCATCGTGGCCCTGTACCAGGACCCGTCTCCCACGCTCGCCACCTCCCCGGCGCTGCGCGCGATCAAGGCGGCGCTGGGCCTGCAGAAATCGGTCGCGGCCCTGCGCGCCTTCATCGCCCGCCAGCACCCGGGCCTGGCGCTGCCCACGTTCGACATCGGCATGGCCGTGCACTGCGGCCCGGTCGGGCTGATGCGCCTGGAGGGCCTGATCGGCGGCGCGGCGCAGACGGTGCCGGTCGGCCAGACCGTGGTCGACACCCTGGCCATCCAGCGCCATGCCGTGGGCGGCGGCACCCCGATCACCGTCACCGTCCCGGTGCTGCGCAGCATCACCGGCGCCGTGGTCGCGGCCCAGCGCTACCTGCTGGCACTGCCGCACCGGGAGCAGCCGATCGATGTCTGCCGCATCGAAGCGCTGACGCTCTGACGCCCCTCCTCCCCCCTTTTTCACAGCCGCGCACCATGGCCCGCCGCCTCTCCCTCGGCCCGACCCTGATGGCCGCCTTCTTGCTGACGGCCCTGCTGCCAGCGACCATGGTCGCCTGGCTGCTGTCGTCCAACAGCTCCCAGTCCATCAAGACGCTGGCCGAGAACGCCATGAGCCAGGCCGCCCACCGGGTCGACGTGGGGGCCCTGGCCCATTTGGGTGAGTCGCACACCGTGGTCAACGCCCTGGTGCCGCCGTTCGAAATTTCGGGTGCCGAAGCCTCGCGCACCCGCAACTGGCTGCGCGACCCGCAGGCGCTGGAAGAAATGGCCTATGCCCTCACCCAGCAGTCACCCAACGTGCCCTATCTGTATGCGGGCAAGGCCGACGGCGCCTTCTTCGGGCTGGAAAAGGAGGAACGGGGTTTCGTGGTCCGCGAAATCCAATCGGGCGAATCCGGCCGCCGGCAGTACCTGATCCGCAAGCCTGGCGACCGCAGCACGCTGGAGAAGGTGGAGGACACGCTGTACGACCCCCGCCAGCGCCCCTGGTACCAGCTCGCAGCCCGCTCGGGGCAGCGGGTCTTCACCAGCGTCTACCGCTCGGCGGTGAAGCCCCAGTTCGACCTCACGCTGGCCCACCCCATCTACGCCGCAGGCGGTCATCAGTTGCTGGGCGTGATCGCGGTCGACATGAGCCTGGCCCGGTTGACCGACCTGATCCGCAGCACCCGCATCAGCGAGAACGCGGTGACCTACCTGGTGGACCAGCAGGGGCTGTTCGTCGCTTCGTCCGTGGACGAGGAACTGAGCACCCTGGTCGACGGGCGGCACCGCCGCCTTTCGCCCGACCAGAGCCGCGATCCGCTGGTGCGCACGTCCTACGAACAGCTGCGCACGCTGCCGCCGACGGAAGACCAGACCTCCGCCGGCCTGGTGCGGCTGTCGCCACCACCCAGCCTGTGGCACCAGATCGGCCTGGGCGAGAGCCGCCTGATCGCGCTGCAACGCCCGTTCGGCGCCAAGTTCGGCCTTGACTGGCGCCTCATCGTCGTTGCGCCGGAACGCGATTTCACCGGCTCCGTCATCCGCGCGCGCCAGTGGGCCCTGGCCGGCATGGTCGGGCTGATGCTGGTCTGCGCCGCCGCCGCCCTGATGCTGGCGCGCGGCCTGTCGCGCCAGTTTTCGCGGCTCAACGCTTCCGCCTCCGCGCTCGGGGCCGGCGACATCCCGCCGATCCACAACGACGCCCCCCTGCACGAGGTGCGCCACCTGTCCCAGGTGATGCACGACAGCGCCCACCAGTTGCAGGCCTACAACCGCGAAATCCGTCTCAAGAACGAACAATTGCTGCAGGCGGCCCAGTTGCTGGAGGAGCGGGTGCGCGCGCGCACGGCCGAACTGGCGACTTCGCGCGAGGAAGCGCTGGCGGCCGCGCGCGCCAAGGCCGGCTTCCTGGCGGTGATGAGCCACGAAATCCGCACCCCGCTCAACGGCGTGATGGGCATGAGCGAGCTGCTGGCCGACACCCCGCTGACCGACACCCAGCGCGGCCTGTTCAACGTGCTACGCCTGTCCTGCGGGCAGTTGCAGTCGGTGGTGGGCGACATCCTCGACTTCTCGCGCATCGAAGCGGGCCGGCTCGACCTCGAACAGCGCCCGTTCGACCTGCATGCTGCCATCGGCGATTCGCGCCAGATGGTGCAACTGGCCGCGCTGGAAAAAGGCCTGAGCCTGCAGACGCACATCGGTGCGGACGTGCCCCGGGTCATCGTCGGCGACCTGACCCGGCTGCGCCAGGTGCTGCTGAACCTGCTGAGCAACGCCATCAAGTTCACCCACACCGGCGGCATCACGCTGGACGTGCGCCAACTGGGCACGGAGGCGGATGGCAGCCAGCGCATCGGCTTCACCGTCACCGATACTGGCGTGGGCATCCGACCCGAAAATCTCGGGCAACTCTTTCAGCCCTTCGCGCAGGGCGACACCTCGACCACGCGGGTCTACGGCGGCACGGGCCTGGGCCTGGTCATCTGCCGCCACCTCGTCGGCCTGATGGGCGGGCAGATTCACGTCCAGAGCCACCCGGGCCAGGGCTCGGCTTTCACCTTCGACATCCGCGCCACCGCCGGCACCACCGACGACCTTCAACCGGCCAACGCGGCCACCCTGCCCCCCTTGCGGGCCGGTCTGCGGGTGCTGGTGGTGGACGACAACGCCGTGAACCTGCGCGTGGCCGCCGCCATGCTGCACCGCCTGGGCCATGCCCACGCCACCGCCGACGGCGGGCAGGCGGCCATTGAAGCCATTGCCGCCGCCCACACGGCCGGCCAGCCGTTCACCCACGTGCTGCTCGACCGCCACATGCCCGACCTGGACGGCATCGCCGCCGCCCGGGCCATCCTGGCCGGCTGGGGCGACCAGGCCCCGCGCCTCATCGGCGTGTCGGCCTCGTCCCTCGGTGAAGACCGCCAGCGCTGCCTCGACGCCGGCATGAGCGACTACCTCGCCAAACCGCTGCAACTGGCCGAGTTGGCGCAGGCCCTGGCCAGCCCGACCGCCGGCGCGCAGCCAGCGCCACCCGCCGTGGCCGCCCTGCCCACCGAAGCCCTGCCCTGGCTCGACGCCGGGCGCTGGGCGGGGTTTGCCGAATTCGACGATGCCGCAGGCACCTTGCGGCGCGAAGTGATCGGGGAGTTTCTGGCCGCGCTCGACGCGCGCCTGGCCGGTCTGACGCAGGCCCTGCAGGACGGCGACATCTCGCTGTTCCGTGAGCGGGCGCATTTTCTGGCGGGATCGGCGGCCAACGTCGGCGCCAGCCGGCTGGCGGCGGCCTGCACGGCGGCCGAGCAGATGGCGGCCCATGCCAGCGGTGCCGAGCGGATGCAGCAACTGGCCCTCATCCAGGCGGGCGCGGCGCCGACCCGGGCCGCCCTGCTGGGGCTGATTCAGCCGGCGGCCTGAAGCCCCGCCCTCGGCGCGGCAACACGCGGCGGCTCAGAGCAATTCGGGCGTCTGCACCGTCACGATCACGGTCTCCAGGCGACCGTTGCGTTCGCGCTGGCGCAGCCACCAGACCGCGCCTTTTTTCATGGGGCAGCCGTCTTCCGGCAAGCCGAGCAGGCGCGCGATCACGCGCCCCAGGGTGGGCTGATGCCCCACCACCAGCGTGGGCGACTTGCCGTGCGGCCACTGCACCAGGGTCAGCAGGTCGGCCGGATCGCCTTCGGGCGCGAGTTCGTCGCGCAGCTTGTACCTGCGCCCGAGCGCCAGCGCGGTCTGTTCGGTGCGCTGCGCCGGGCTGGCGAAGATGCGTGCGCCATCGGGCAACTGGCGGTCGAGCCAGGCGGCCATGCGGGCCGCCTGCTTCTCACCGCGCGGCGTGAGCCGCCGGGCCAGGTCCAGCGCATCGCCCTGGCGCCCCTGCTCCAGTTCCGGGTGGTCAACGGCTTCGGCGTGGCGCCAGAGAAGCAGGTCCATGGCATCGGCTCCCGAGGTCAACCCTTGCTGCCGTAACGCGCCATCAGGCTGGCCTGCGCCGACAGCGGCGTGGGCGCGGCCTTGCCACGTGCGCCCGGCAAACTGCCCGCCGGCACGTAGCGCCCGTCGGGTTGCAGCAGCCAGGCGTCCCGCGTATCGTGCAGGTAGGCGGTGAGGCATTCGTCGATGATGCGGCGGCGCAGCTCGGGATCGGTCACCGGCCAGGCCAGCTCCACCCGCCGCAGCATGTTGCGGTTCATCCAGTCGGCGCTGGACAGCCACAGCTCCTCCTGGTCATCGACGCGGAAATAGAACACGCGCGAATGCTCCAGCAGGCGGCCGATGACGGAGCGCACGCGCACGTTGTCGGTCACGCCCGGCAACTGCGCCGGCAGGATGCAGGCGCCGCGCACGATGGCGTCGATCTTCACGCCCTGCTGCGACGCCAGGGCCAGTGCACGCGCCAGCGGTTCGTCGGTCAGCGCGTTCATCTTCAGCACGATGCGCGCCTCCTTGCCGGCGGCAGCAGCAGCCGCCGCCGCGTCGACCTTGTCCTGCATCGTCTTGTGCAGATTGAACGGCGCGTTGAGCACCTTGCTCAGCTTGGGCAAACGGTTCTGGCTGGCCAGGTGCAGGAAGAGCTGGTCGAGGTCGGCGGTCAGCGCCTCGTCGGCCGAGAGATAACTCAAGTCGGTGTACAGGCGGGCTGTGCCGGCGTTGTAGTTGCCGGTGGACAGGTGGGCATAACGGCGCAGGCGGCCGTTTTCGCGGCGCGTGACCAACAGCATCTTGGCGTGGGTCTTGAGACCGACCACGCCGTACACCACCTGCGCCCCGACCGACTCCAGCCGCTCGGCGTAGCTGATGTTGGCCTCTTCGTCGAAGCGGGCTTTCAGCTCCACCACGGCCATGACTTCCTTGCCGCGGCGCACGGCTTCGCGCAGCAACTCCATCAGCTCGGAGCGCGCGCCGGTGCGGTAGATGGTCTGTTTGATGGCCAGCACATCGGGGTCTTCCACCGCCTCGCGCAGAAACGCCAGCACCGCGTCAAAGCTTTCGTAGGGCTGGTGGATCAGCACGTCGCCCTGCTGCAGGCGCTCGAAATACGACTGCCCCGGCACCAGTTGGCGGGGCCAGCCGGCCTGGTAGCGCTCGAAGCGCAGCGTCGGGGCCTCGATCTGGTCGATCAGCTGGTTCAGCCGCACCAAATTGACCGGGCCCGGCACGCGGTACAGCGCTTCGGCCGGCAGGGCGAACTGCGCGCGCAGGAAACCCGAGAGGAATTCGCTGCAACCGGCCGACACCTCCAGGCGCACCGCCTCGCCATAGTGGCGCTGCTGCAGGCCCTTGCGCAAGGCGGTTCGCAGGTTCTTCACCTCTTCTTCGTCCACCGCCAGATCGGAGTGGCGGGTGACGCGGAACTGCGAGAACTCGGTCACCTGCCGGCCGGGAAACAGGTCGGCCAGGTGCGAGCGGATCAGGCTGGAGATGGAAACGAAATGGCTCTGCTTGGAACCGCGCACGGGCGGCATGCGCAGGTAACGCGGCAGGATGCGCGGCACCTTGACGATGGCCACCTCGTTCTCGCGGCCGAACGCGTCCTTGCCGGTCAGCCGGACGATGAAGTTCAGCGACTTGTTGGCCACCTGGGGAAACGGGTGGGCCGGGTCCAGGCCGACCGGGATGAGCAGCGGCTGCACCTCTTTCTGAAAGTGCTCGCGCACCCAGCGGCGCTGGCGCGGATTGCGCTCACCGTGCGAGACGATCTTGATGCCCTTCTTCTCCAGCAGGGGCATCAGCTCGTCGTTGTAGATCGCGTACTGCTGGGCCACCAGGTCGTGCACCTTGCCCGACAGCTGCTGGTAGCTCTGCTCGGTGTACAAACCGTTCTGCTCGTGGCTCTTGCCGGCAGTCAATTGCGGCGCCATGCGCACCTCGAAGAATTCGTCGAGGTTGGACGAGACGATCGCCAGGTAGCGCAGCCGCTCCAGCAGCGGCACGTCGGGCCGGCGGGCCCAGTCCATCACCCGCTCGTTGAAAGCGAGGATGCTGTGGTCGCGGTCAAGAAAGGGCAGTTTGTTGTTCTGGGAACTGGCGCTCATGGTGGGCGAGCGTGCCGGCAGCAGACGGTCCGGGCATCGCAGATGACGGCAATATGACCATTATTCAACGACCTGATGACGTTTGTGTGACACCCTGCCGGCGCACACCAGCCCCGGCCCCGGCCGCTGCGGAAAACGGCACAAGCTCGCGCTCGAACTGGGCGGCCACGGTGTCCCAGCCGAAGCCCAGCGCGCGCTGACGGGCCTGGTGCCGCGGCAGTTTCAGCGCCTGGGCCCAGGCCGCCTGCAGGTCGTCGTCGAGCGCACCGCCACCGCTTTCGCCCACCACCTGCAGCGGGCCGTCCACCGGGTAGGCGGCCACCGGCGTGCCGCAGGCCATGGCCTCCAGCATCACCAGCCCGAAGGTTTCGTGGCGGCTCGGGAACACGAACACGTCGGCCGCCGCATAGACGTGAGCCAGCTCGGGCCGCGACAGCAGCCCCAGCCAGTGCACGTCGGGGTAGCGCGCCTGCAGCGCGCTCTCCAGCGGACCGACCCCGCACACCACCTTGCTGCCCGGCACATCCAGCGAGAGAAAGGCATCGATGTTCTTTTCGTAAGAGACACGCCCCACGTACAGGCTCACGGGCCGTGCCAGCGCCCCGAGCAGGTCGGACGCATGCGGCGCGGGCGCCATGGTGAACAGCCGCGTGTCGACGCCGTGGGTCCAGGGGCGCAGCCGGCGGAACCCGCGGCCAGACAGCATGCTCAGCACGCCGTCGGTGGGCACCAGGACTGCCTGGCTGGGCCGGTGGAAGCGCCGCAGCAAGGCATAGCCCCAGGCCACGGGCACGCGCAGCGCGGCGTGGAGGATTTCGGGAAACCGGGTGTGGAACGCGGTCGTGAACGGCCAGCCGCGACGCAGGCATTGGCGCCGCGCGGCCCAGCCCAGCGGCCCTTCGGTGGCGATGTGCACGGCATCGGGCCGGAGTTGATCGAACAGCGCCTTCATCCGGCGGCCCGGCCACACCGCGATGGCAATGCCCGGGTAGCCCGGACAAGGGCGGGTGCGGAAATCCCCGGGTTCGATCACCAGCACCTCGTGCCCGCGCTGGCGCAGTTGCTGCACGAGTTCGACCAGGGTCGTCACCACCCCGTTGACCTGGGGCGCCCAGGCATCCGTCACCAGAACGATCTTCATGCGGTTGGCACCGGTTCAGGCTGTGGCCGCCCTGGCCGGCAGGGGCGCGGGCAAGGCTTCGGGCAGCGGTATCCGGGTCTGGCGTGCCGGCGGCTGCCAGTGCACCAGCTCCAGCCGGCCGTCGCTGTGTTCGACCAGGGCCGACAGACTCTCCACCCAGTCGCCGTCGTTGCAATAGAGCGTGCCGTCGATCCAGCGCATCTCGGGGCGGTGGATGTGGCCGCAGACCACACCCTGGTACCCGCGCGCACGGGCCTCGGCAGCCACCGCGCCCTCGAAGTCGCTGACGTAGTTCACCGCCGTCTTGACCTTGTGCTTGAGGTATTGCGAGAGCGACCAGTACGGCAGCCCGAGCCGGGCCCGCAGGCTGTTGAGGTGGCGGTTCAGGCGCAGCGTGAACTCGTAGAGGTTGTCCCCCACATAGGCCAGCCATTTGGCGCACTGGATCACACCGTCGAAGTGGTCGCCGTGCACCACCCACAGGCGGCGCCCGTCGGCGGTTTCGTGCACGGCTTCGTTGCGCACCTCGATGCCCCCGAAACTGTGGCCGTGGAACTGGCGCGCGAATTCGTCGTGGTTGCCGGGTACGAACACCACGCGGCAGCCCTTGCGGGCGCGGCGCAGCAGTTTCTGCACCACGTCGTTGTGGGCCTGCGGCCAGAACCAGCGGCGGCGCAACTGCCAGCCGTCGACGATGTCGCCGACCAGGTACAGGGTCTGACTCGGGTAGTGCTTGAGGAAGTCCAGCAGCGCCTCGGCCTGGCAGCCGGCGGTGCCCAGGTGCAGGTCGGAAATGAAAACGGCCCGGTAGCGGGACCGTTCGGCGGCATCACCTGGGCGCTCCTCGTCGGGCAGTGGATCGGCATCCTCTTCGGCCAGGGCACCGCGGAACTGGCCCTGCCAGGCCACCAGTGCCGCCCCCTGGGGGGTTCCGCGGAGCGCGGCGGGGGGCACCATGTCAAGCACCCAGAAAGTGTTTGCGGTACCGGGCCGGCAGGTCCTGCAGGCGCATCATCAGCGGCAGGTCGGCGGCGTTGAAGTCGGGGTCCCAGGCCGGCGGGCCGAGCACCTTGGAGCCCAACCGCAGGTAGCCCTTGATCAGGGCCGGCGGCTCCACGTCCAGCGTGTCGTCGAGCTGGTCCACCGGCAGTGGCAGGCGCGGTCGCACATGGAATTCGATCGAGGCCAGGTGCTTCTCGCGCACCTGGCGCCAGATACTGGCCGCAGCATGGCCGCCGCCGACCATGCCGTGCGGGCCTTCCAGGTTCATCGGGATGCTGGCGCAGCCGATCATGGTGTCGAGCCGGTTGCGCACCATGAACTCGCCCAGCGCGCCCCACAGCGCCATGATCACGCCGCCGTGGCGGTGGTCGCGGTGCACGCAGCTGCGGCCCAGCTCGACCATGGATTCGCGCAGGGCACGCAAGCGGGTCAGGTCGAATTCGGTGTCGCTGTAGAAGCTGCCGACACGGCGCGCCTGGGCCGGGGTGAGCACGCGGTAGGTGCCGATCACGTCGCGCGTGACGGCATCGCGCACCAGCAGGTGTTCGCAGTAGTCGTCGAACAGATCGACGTCGTGGCCGGGCACGGTGTTGGCCAGGATGGCCCCCATCTCGCCGGCGAACACGGCGTGCCTCAACCGCTGCGCTTCGCGAACCTCGTCCAGATGCCGCGCCCAGGCAACCTCGATGCCGCCAGCGGCCGGTGTCGCCAGGGGGCGAGGCTGGAAATCCGTGCGCGGATGAAGTGACCCCCTGGGCAAGGAGACGGGCGAGAGGTCCAGCGTCGGGGTGGGCAATTCTTTCATGGCGATCTCCTGGAACTGGGTGCCCGACAGGGGCACGGTGTCAGCGGTACTTGATGTCATGAGCCCGCATTCTGGAAATCGCCGATGAACCCTCCGTGTCAGAACCGTGGCATTTGCATGACGCGAACCACTGCCCACCCGCCAGGGCCGCTCAGCACCGCCCGGTCGGGCGATCGGCCGGTACACCGGGGCCGTGCCGGTCGTGCGCCGCCTGCGCTTCCAGCGCCGCCACCTGGGCGCGCAAACGCTGCGCATGGCCGGCCGCTTTCAACAGGGCGTCGCTCAGTTCCTTGGTTTCCGCCTCGGCCTGCGTGCGGCGCTGCGCCTGCAGGCTGCACGCCTCCATCCACTGGTCCACTTGCGCCTGCAAGCCGGCCAGTTCCTGCATCAGTGCCGCACGCTGTGCCAGCAACTGTTCATGGAGCACGCTGAGCTGGTCGTGCTGCTCGACCAGCGCGCGGTAGTCGGCCTGGGCACGACCGAGATCGAATTCGAGCCTGGCGGCCTCGCCCGCCGAACCCTCGACGCGTTGGCCCAGGCGGCGCAGTTCCCCCTGAAGCGCGACGATTTCCGCGCGCCGCCCTTCAGCCACCTGCGCCAGACGATCCCGCTCATGGCGCAGCGCCTCCAGTGTCTGAAGCCGCTCTTCGGTCTGCCGGGCGGCCTCGCCTTGCGGTGTCGGCTCTCGCGAAGCACTCATCGACCCACGCTCCTTGTCCGTTCGCTGTCGGTGGGCCTCGAAGCGTGCCCAGTTGACCCGTCGATCGGCAAGTTCCATGCCCAGCCCTTGCCGTCCCCAACGAACCACCCTGCCCCCGGTGCCTGCCCCGAAGGCCGAGGGATAACCCTGAAGAAAAGACCACCAGCCAGGGTCGGTGTTACGGCCGACCCGTTACGTGCTCACAGAAACGAAGGCGGCAGACAAGATTAGCGACAACCATTCGCAGCATCAGATCAACCGCTGGTCGCCAACCGCTCAGGAGCACAGCGAACGCGTCGATGCCTATCACACAAGAAGAGAAATAAGAATACGAATAAAAGAATTTCGCCACCAGTGTTGATGCAGATCAACTTCTGAGATCAGGCCAATTCGTTACGTAACAGGAGGGAAGGATGCGACGTAACAGACACACAGCAAACCGCTGAAAAACCGGAGGCCACGCAACGTGAATGCCTTCGTCTTACGCCAGACCGCCCGTGGGGTTAGCGCCCCATACACGAAAGAATCCTTGAAATCAAAGGGTTTTTTCCGCGCTGCAGGCGCCCGCTCAGCGCCGCAGAAGATCGCCCGCGCCGGATTGCCCCGCGCTCCGCCGGCGCGCCGTAACGCTGGCACCGAAGGTGCTATGAAATGTAACCAGCCGGCCCGCGCGGCCACTGGGCGCTTCCGCTGTCACTGCCCGTTCACCCTTACCCCCAGGAGTTCCCCATGAAAGCACGCATCATCCAGTTCCTGCGCGACGAAGAAGGCGCCACCGCCATCGAATACGGCATCATCGCCGGCCTGATGGCCCTGATGCTGGTCACCATCTTCGGCACCGACGGCGTCATCCAGGAAACGCTCAGCGACATCTTCACCAACGTCAAGAACATCGCCACCGGCGCTGGCGAATAAGCCGTTGCCATGCTCGCCGGCCTAGCCCTCTTCCTGCTCGCCGTCGTGGTCAGCGACTTCGGCCGCCGCCGCGTGCCCAACAGCCTCGTGCTGCTGGGTGCGCTCGGTGCCATCGCGGCCTTGCTGCTGAACCAGCAGCCGTTCGGTCTGGGCTGGCGGCAGGCCCTGGCCGGTGGTGGCGCGGCATTCGGCGCGCTGCTGCTGGTTTACGCGATGGGCATCATGGGCGCCGGCGACGTCAAGTTCGCCGGTGCGCTGGGCCTGTGGACCGGCCTGGCACCGCTGCCAGCCATCTGGATCGCGGCCACCCTGCTGGCGGCCGTGCACGCCCTCGTCTGGCTGGCCCTGCACCGTCTGCAGGTGGCCCCCCGCCTGCTGCGGGCCCTGTCCCACCCCCACGGTGGGCCGGTGCAGCCACCTGACCCGGCGCCCGCGCGCCAGGCGCGGCACCTGCCTTTGGCCGCCTACCTCGCCATCGCTGCCCTGGGCTGGATGGCGTGGTACCGGACCGCCACCCCCCTCTTTTCCTAGCCAACGCCCCAGGGCTCTGCTGCCATGCTCCGCTTTTCCAAGATCATTGCTGCCGTTCTGGTGCTGCTGGCCCTCGTGCTGGCCGCCTACGCCTGGAAGCTCAGCCGCCAGCCCGCGCCGCGCCCGGCGCCGGCCAACGCCCACCGCCAGGCTCCTGCCCCCACCTTCCCGGTGGTCGTCACCACCAAACCCTTGCCCGCCGGCGAACCGATTCCCGCCGACGCGCTGCGCCTGGCCGAACTGCCCATCAACCCGAGTGGCGCCTTCAAGACCGTGGCCGCCGCCACCGGGCGCATCCCGGTGCTCGATCTGAGCGAGGGCACGCCACTGCTCGATGGGCAGATGGCGTCCGGCCTGGCCCTGCGCCTCGGCCCTGGCGAGCGCGCTGTGGCCGTCAAGGCCGACGAGGTCATGGGCGTCGGCAACAACGTGCGCCCGGGCGACTATGTCGATGTGTTCTTCACCGTCAAGGTCGACCACAAGGACGTCGACCGCAGCCAGGCCCGCCTGCTGCTCGCCCGCAAGCGGGTGCTGGCCTACGGACAGGCCTCGCTCGAAGCGCTGCCCGATGAGGCCGGAGCCGAAGAAGCGGAGGCCAAGGGCCGCTCGCTGAGCACGCCAACGCGCAAGAGCACCGAGCGCACACCGCCTGCCCGCACCGTGGTGCTGGCCGTGCCGGTGGAAGACGTCAACCGCCTCACGCTGGGCGAAGCCAGCGGCCGGCTGGTGCTGGCACTGCGCCACCCCACCGACACCCGCGAGCCCGATCCCACGCTGTTTGCCGAGCTGCCACCGGCGCTGCAACCGCTGCCCGCCCAACGCAGCGCGCCTGCCCGTGCGCCGCTGACCGGGGTGGACCGTGCGCAAGCCGGCCTGGCCACGGTCGACCTGGTGGCCGGTGGCCCGGCCCCGGCACGCCAGACACGCACCGCAGCCCGGTCGTCGGACGCACCGCGCGCGCGGCCGGCCGGCACCGAAGTCGAGATCCTGCGCGGCGATCGCCGCGACACCGTGCGCTACTGACTGGAAGACCCCCGATGCTTCGCCCCATCCCGCCCTCGTCCCTTCGCGCTCTGTTTCCCCTGCTGCTCTGGGGCGCCGTGCCGCTGAGCACCCACGCCCAGGCCGGTACCGAACTGCTCAACCTGACCAGCGGCACCCAGCACGAGCTGCTGGTGGAAAAAGGCGTCAGCCGCATCGCCATCGCCGATGAAGGCGTGGCGGGCGTCACGCTCACGCGCCAGACCAAGGGCTCGCCCGCAGCCCGGCTCGTCATCACCGCCAAGGCCCCGGGCAGCACCTCGCTGCTGGTCTGGGAGCCCGGCAGCACACGCGCCCGCACCTACACCGTGCAGGTGCAGCGCCGCCTGGCGGTGTTCGACGGCGACTTTCCCGACACCCAGGCGCGCCGGCTGGCCCTGGCCACCGCGCTGGCCAGCCACCCCGAGAAGACCGAGGCCATCGACCGCTCGACCGTGCAGCTCAAGAGCCACACGGTTCAGGTGGACGTGAAGATCGTCGAGTTCAACAAAAACGTGCTCAAGCGCGCCGGCATCAATTTCTTCAGCGCCGCCTCCAACCGGCACGGCTTCACCTTCGGCGTGTCCACACCGGGCACCACCCCGACCTACGGCGTGGGCGTCTCCAACACGCTGACCCAGAGCCAGAACAGCACCTCCAGCCTGGGCGCCAACGGCAGCGTCACCGTGGTGCCGGGCGCCCAGGCCACCGGGTCGCTGACTCTGGCGGGTGCGCTGTCGAGCGCGGCCGCCGCAGGCAGCGCCGGCACCACGGCGCTCAATTACGGCCTCACCTCGCCGGTGGTCGACGCCTTCAACCTGCTGGGCTATTCCACCAAGGCCGGCATCGGCATGGCGCTGGGTCTGCTCGAAGGCAACAACCTCGCGCGCGTGCTGGCCGAGCCCACGCTGGTGGCGCTGTCGGGCCAGAGCGCCAACTTCCTGGCCGGTGGCGAGATTCCCATTCCCATCGCCCAGGGGCTGGGCACGGTGAGCGTGGAATACAAACCCTTCGGGATCGGCCTGACGGTCTCGCCCACCGTGCTGGCCAACAACCGCATCGCGCTCAAGGTCGCGCCCGAAGCGAGTGAGCTGAACTACAGCAACGCGGTCGCGCTCAACGGCACGGTCGTGCCCGCGATCGCCACCCGCCGTGCCGACACCACCGTCGAGCTGAGCGACGGCGAAAGCTTCGTCATCGGCGGCCTGGTCAGTCGCCAGACCTGGTCCAACATCGACAAGGTGCCCATGCTCGGCGACATCCCGGTGCTGGGCGCGCTGTTCAAGAGCATGGAATTCCAGCGCAACGAAAGCGAGCTGGTGATCATCGTCACCCCGCACCTGGTGCAGCCCATGGCCCGCGGCGCGGTGCGCGAGGACGCGCTACCCGGCGCCCACGAACAGCGCGGCGATGCGCCCGTGTGGCGCAGCTACCTCAGCGGCGCGGCCAGCGACGACGCCTTGCCTGGGTTCTCCCGGTGAACACCCCGAGGACCCCCATGACCACCCTGCCCAGCTTCGGCGGCGACCCTGCTCTCGGCAGTGCCGTCTTTCTGCACGCCTCGGACGAAGGCGCCCACGCCGCCTGGCTGATGACCGCGCTCAGCGGCCAGGGCCTGCTCACGACCGTGGCGTTGGACGAAAAGCTGCTCAAGGCGCGCATCGCCGCCACGCAGCCCCGGGCCGTCTTTCTCGATTTTTCGGGCAGCCAGCCCGAGCGCAATGCCCCGCTGGTGGCCGCGCTGCGGCAAGAATGGCCCACGCTGGTACTGATCGCTTTTGGCCACGCCAGCCAGGCGCAGGGAACCTTGTGCGCCTGGCGCGCCGGTGTGGACGACTTCGTCGATCTCGACGCCGCCCCCGACGCGGTCTGGCCGCTGCTGCGCGAGCGCCTGGCTCAGCGCGATGCCCAACGCCCCGCTCCCCGGCGCGGCAAGATCCTGGCGCTGCTGGGCGCGCGGCCCGGGCTGGGCGTCAGCACCCTGGCCTGCAACCTCGCCGCCAGCCTGCAGGCGCAGCGTGCCCAGGCCCGCACCCGCGCGGCCGACCCCGGTGCGCCAGCCCACGAAACGGCGCTGCTCGATCTGGGCCTGCCCGCGCGCGACAGCCTGCTGTACCTGGGCCTGCAAAGCCAGTTCAGCTTCGTCGACGGCGTGCAGAACCTGCACCGGCTCGACCGGACCCTGCTGCAGACCGCCTTGCCCCAGTACGCCCACGGCGTCGCCGTGCTGCCGCTGCCGGTCAACCTGGCCCAGGTGCGGGAGATCTCGCACACCCAGTCGGTGACGCTCACGCGCAAGCTCACGGAATTCTTCGACCTGCAGATCGTCGATCTGGGCGGGTTCTCCAAAGCCGAATTCGTCGCCCACATGGTGCGCGAGGCCGATCAGGTCTGGGTCGTCTGCAACCAGAGCCTCGGCGGCATCGTCTCCACCGCGGCCCTGCTGCGCGAACTGCGCGAGCACGAGGTCGACACGCACCCTTTCTCGCTGGTGGTCAACCGCTTCGAGCCCAGTGTCGATCTGCCGGCCAGGGACGTGGCGGGCCAGCTCGGCCTGCCCCTGGCCCATGTGCTGCCCTCGCGCCATGCGGCGCAACTGGCGGCCACCGCGCAGGGCAAGCTGCTCACACAGGCCGCGCCGGGCGACCCCTATTCGCAGGCCGTCAACGGCATGGCGCGCGGCTTGCTGGCCTGGGTCGACGGCGGAGCGCTGCCCGAACGGGCCAGCGGTAAACACTGGGCGGAGCGCGCAGCGCACTGGCTGCGAACCTGGAATAAACACCAAGGGTAAAGAGGAGCCATGTCCATCGACGTTGAATTCTCGGACAGCAACCGGGCCTTCCTGAGTTCGCAGGAGTTCCAGACGGTCAAGGCGTTCATTCATGAACACCTGCTCAACCGCATTGAGGAGCTCGGCGCCGAATTCGGTCGCTGGTCGCGCGCCACCATTTCGCAGTTCGTCAGCCTCGAATGCGAGAGCCTGGTGCGGCTGCACCGGGTGCCCATCAATGCCCAGGAAACCCAGGCCGTCGCCGACGCACTGACCAAGGAATTCGCCGGCTTCGGCCCGCTCGAAGACCTGCTGGAAGACCCGGCCGTGGAGGACATCCTCATCAACGGCAGCCACCACGTCTACGTCTCGCGCCACGGCGTGCTGCAGAAGGCCCAGCTCAAGTTCAACGACAACGAGCACCTGATGCGCATCGTGCGGCGCATCCTGGCGCCCATCGGCCGGCGGCTGGACGAGTCCAACCCCATGGTGGACGCGCGGCTGAGCAACGGCGGCCGCATCAACGTGGTGATCGAGCCGCTGGTGATCGATGGCCCGGCGGTCTCCATCCGCAAGTTCCGCAAGGACCCGCTCACGCCCGAAGACCTGCTCAAGCTCGGCACCTTCGACCTGGCCATGGGCCAGTTGCTGGAGCTGGCCGTGCGCTCGCGCTGCAACATCCTCATCAGCGGCGGCACCAGCTCGGGCAAGACCTCGCTGCTCAACGCCCTGGCCAGCTTCGTGCCTGCCACCGAACGGGTGGTCACCATCGAGGACACGGCCGAACTCGCGCTCAACCACCCGCACGTGGTGCGGCTGGAAAGCCGCCCCGGCGGTTACGACGGCGCCGGCAGCGTTGCGATCCGCGACCTGCTGCGCAATACCCTGCGCATGCGGCCCGACCGCATCATCGTGGGCGAGGTGCGCGGCGGCGAGGTCATCGAAATGCTGCAGGCCATGAACACCGGCCACGACGGTTCGATGGGCACCATCCACGCCAGTTCGCCCCGCGAATGCCTGTACCGCCTGGAAATGCTGGCCGGCTTCGCCGGCTACCAGGGCAGCGAGGTCAGCCTGCGGCGGCAGATCGCCAACGCCATCGACTTCATCATCCAGATCGGCCGACTGCCCAACGGCGCGCGGCGGATCGTTTCGATCAGCGAGATCACCGGCCTCAACGACAACGTGGTGGCCATGCAGGAGCTGTTCCGCCACGACACCATGACCACGCCCGACGGCGAAGAGCGCGACCGCTGGGTCTCGCTGGGCATCAGCCCGCACTCGCCCAAGATCGCGCGCTTGCGCCAGTCCTTGCAGCGCCAGCAGTTGCAGGGCCAGCGCGAAGGGGGTTCGCATGCCTGAGGTGCTGATCCTGCTGTGCGTGTTCGCGCTGCTGCTGGCCGCGGCCGGCCTGCTGTTGTGGGACTTCAGCGTGCGCCGCCAGAGCCGGCTTGCGGTGCAGCGCCACCTGAAGGAAAAACTGACGCCGGCCCCCATGGGCGTCAACCTGGGCGATCTGCGCTTTGGCGCCCCGCCGCCGCTGGAAACCGCAGAGCCCCACCCGGCAGCGGCGCGCTGGCCCCTGCCGGGCTGGGTGCAAGGCGCCGTCCCGCCCGACGTCTTCTATGGCGGCCTGCTGGCCATGGGCATCGCCGTGCTGCTGGCTCTGGTGCTCAAAGGGGGCTTCCACGCCCTGGCCCTGCTGGTGGTGCTGCCCGCGGCCGGAGCCTTCCTGCTGTGGCTGCGCATCCAGAAGATGCGGCAGGAACTGGTGCGCCAGCTGCCCGGCTTCCTGGACATCATCGTGCGGCTCATCGGTGTCGGCAACTCGACGCAGGCCGCCTTCCAGACCGCCGTCGGCAGCGCCAAGCAGCCGCTGCGCGGGCACATGGACCGGACCATGGCGATGGTGCGCGCCGGGGTCGACATCGACCAGGCCCTGCTGCAGACCGCGCGCCGGGTCGGTGTGGAAGAGATGTTCCTGCTCTCGGCCATTCTGGGCCTGGGCGTGCGCTACGGTGGCCGCTCCGACGTGCTGCTCGAACGGGTCGCCAACTTCATGCGCGACCGCAAGGAGTCCGAGCACGAACTCTCGGCCATGTCCGCCGAAACCCGGCTCTCGGCCTGGGTGCTGGGCCTGCTGCCCCTGATCGTCGGCGGCGCGATCCTGATGCTCAACGGCGACTACTTCCTGCGCATGTGGGAAGACCCGGTGGGCCGCCGCATGGTCATCGGCGCCGGCTGCCTGCAACTGGTCGGCGTCGTTCTGCTGTACCGCCTGGCCCGGCTGGACTGAAGGAGGCCCGCGCATGACCCCGCTGCACCTGGCCATTCTTGCCCTGATCCTGCTGGCCCTGGCGCTGCTGCTCGGCGCCGGCCTGCTGCTGCGCCAGCAGGCTCTGCGCAGCCAGAGCGCCAAGACCCTCCAGCGCGCGCTGGGCCAGGGCGCGGCGCCGGGCGACGAGCCCGCAAACCCGGCCGACCTTGCCTTCCTGCGCGACGACCAGTTGCCAACGCACTGGCTCAACAGCCGCCTGGGCCGCCTGCTGGTGGCCGACGAAGACCGCCGACTGATCGCGCAGTGCGGCTTTCCTTCCACCCGGGCACAACTGGCGCTGCTGGTCTCGCGTTGTGCGCTGGCCGTGGCGCTGCCCCTGCTGGCCAACGCCCTGCTGCTCGGCGACGCCGATCCGGTGCGCAAGACCTACCTCGTGCTCGGCTGCGCCTTTGGCGCCGGCTTCATGCTGCCCAAATGGCTGCTCGGCCACTGGGCCGGCAAACGGCGCGACAAAGTGGGCCAGGAACTGCCGCTGTTCGTCGACCTGCTCGGCCTGCTGCAAAGCGTCGGTCTCAGCCTCGACCAGAGCCTGCAGATCATCGCCGCCGACTTCCGCCACGTGCTGCCCGTGATCGGTGCCGAACTCGATGCCGCCAACCGCCAGTACAGCCAGGGTCGCACCCGCGAACACGCTTTCCAGCGCATCGCGCACCTGCACGACAACCCGCACCTGGCCGACCTCGTCACGCTGGTGATCCAGGTCGACCGGCATGGCGGCGCGATCCAGGAACCGATCCGCCAGTTCAGCGAGCGCCTGCGTCTGCAGCGCAAGACCGACATGAAAGCCCGCATCGGCAAGATCACCGTGAAGATGACCGTGGTCATGGTCACCACCTTGCTGCCGGCCCTGATCGTCATCACCGCCGGCCCCGGCTTCCTGGCCATCGCGCGCTCCGTCTCCAGCATGGGAACCCGATGATGAAACGCCCCGCCCGACTCCTCCCGCTGGCGCTGGCCGCTGCCCTGCTGGGCGGCTGCGCGAGCCAGCCGTCAAAAAGCGACAGTGCGGCCGCCGAAGCCACCGCCTCCGGCGCGGCCCTGGAAAACGCCGCCACCCACGGTGCCCTGGTGCGGCAGATGCAGGGCAACGGCCTGTGGTTCGCCTCGCTGGCCCACATCGACGCGCTGGAAAAGCGCTGGGGCGCCACCAGCGAAACCCGCCTCATGCGCGCCGAAGCGCTGCGCCACACCGACCAGGCCGCCGCCAGCGCCGCGCTCTACCAGCAATTGCTCGACACCCCCGAGCGCGCCGCCGCCTGGCGCGGCCTGGGTCTCATCAGCGGCAGCCAGGGCGACTACGCGCGCGCCGCCGAGTGCTTCGAAAACGCGCGCCAGATCGCGCCCACCGACGGCCTGCTGCTCAACGACCTGGGTTACGCCCTGCTGATGGACCGCCGCCCCGAGCAGGCCCGGCTGCCCATCATGCAGGCCGTGCAGTTGCTGCCCCAGCAGCCCCGAGTGCGCAGCAACCTGGTGCTCTACCTGCTGGTGGACCAGCGTCCCGCCGAAGCCCGCCGCCTGATGGACGAAGCCGGCCTGAGCGCGGCCACCCGCCGGGCCATCGAACAACTGGCGCAGGAGCTGAACAGCGCCGCCACCGTCCCAGCGGCCGTGACCGGCCAGCGGCCAGTGGGGCCAGTGGGGCCCGTGCCGTCGGCCGGCAGCAGCGGGCTCCTGCTCAAGAGCAGCCTGCGCCTGAGCCAGGCACTGAGCCACGAGCCCGGCACCGCCGCCCCCTGATCCCTTCCCGCATTTTGTCCACGCCCCGCCCCGAGAAGCCCGCCATGAACACCCTCCGCCCCCTTCGCCGCCTCTCCCTGGTTCTGCTGCCGGTCTGGTCGCTGTCGGTGCCCGTGTGGGCCCAGGCGGCCGACCCCGTGGCCGCGGTCGCCGCGGCGCCCGAATCCGGCCCGGCGGCAGCCGCCCCCGAAGCGCTGCCGCCGGCGGCGCCC
>Ga0067045_1028724_pt1 | contig 28507 bp, 24 predicted proteins | sample TerdegcTABiofilm_FD_59184 | JGI IMG/M metagenome (GOLD analysis project Ga0067045, IMG submission 59184) | Combined Assembly of (Gp0054472, Gp0054536) Wastewater bioreactor microbial communities from Singapore -Terephthalate degrading...
AGAAGTAATACAAAAATAAACTATCATATAGAAGTTTCTGACATTCTCAAAAAAAGTAACGGAAAACGTATTTTGATTTTTGCACCTCATCCTGACGATGAAATTGTTGCTACAGGGGGTTTGATTTCAGAAGCAGTAAAAGATGGCTTTACTGTCAAAATAGTATTTATTACAAATGGTGATGGCTTTGGAAATCTTATAAATGCTGATCCTCTGATAAAAATTAATAATACGAATGAAGCAATTGCGCTTGGTTATGAGAGAGAAATTGAAGCCATTCAAGCAGCAAAAGTATTAGGCCTAAAAAATGAGAACCTGATTTTTCTTGGTTATCCTGATAGAGGAATAAACCATTTATGGTTTTCGAACTGGTCAAAAGCTTATACTTCAGTTTATACATTTAAATCTTATTCACCTTACAATAATTCATACACTCCGAAAGTTTCTTACAAAGGTGAAAACTTATCTAAAGATATAAGGTCTATTCTTGATTTGTTTAAACCAGATTTAGTTTTTACTCCTTCATATTTTGATATGCATCCGGATCATTGGGGAACATCCTGTTTCGTAATATCTGAATTAGCGGCGCTTGAAGAAATGGGTAGAGGCTGGGTAAGAGAAATAAAAATATACTTTTATCTTGTTCATTATGGCAAGATAAGTTGGCCAAGAGAATGGGGATACAAACCTTCAAGAAAAATTCTTCCACCTTTAGAACTTCAAAGAACAAGAATAAAATGGTTAAGTTATCCTCTTTCTGAAAATGCAGTTCATGTCAAATTAGCTGCAATTTCAAAGTATAAGAGTCAGGTTATTCTAATTGGAAGCTTTTTAAAGGCATTTGTGAGAACTAATGAATTATTTGAGGAATTATCCTCACTGGATACTGCCTTTATAATTGACTCTGAAACTCACCTTATAAAAGAAGAATTTATTAAGATCAGAGGTATTAAGCCATTAGAGATAAACTTTGTTAATAAAGGTTTAGAATTTCCTAAATTGTACAGATTTCTTATAATAGGTTACAAGGCAGATCTTGTTCTTTTTATTAAAAATAAAAATTATATTTCGCAAAAACGAACAAGGCTTTATCTTAATAATTTAAACTTGCAAATAAAGAAAGATAAAATACTCATCGATTTTGTTTCTGAAGGTGAATACAAAAATTTATATGCAGCCTATTTAAATATAGAGTCTTACTTTCTTTTACCGTTGTTCCCGATTTATAGAAGTAACTGGATATTTTTTAGAAGGAAAAATCTCTAACATAGCTCTCTTTGAGATTAAAACATTAAAATTATTTGGGCAATTATTATTTTGAATATTAATGCCATAGGATAAATACTTGCATACGAAAGATTTACAAGATCAGTTTTCGATTTCATATTTGCTGCATTTAATGCAGGCGGATTTGTCATTATAGCACTTACTGCACCCATAACAGAGGGAAGATTCATTTTAAACAAAAAAATCATTAATAAAAGACTAATTACTATTGTTATTATCGTTATAAATGCACCACTCAAAAATAATATTAGTCCTTGCTTTTGAAGTATTCTCACAATACTTGAGCCAGCAGTTGTTCCAACCCCTGCAAGGAATAACATTAATCCAATTTCACGTGAGAAGTTTATTGCAGCTCGAGGAACATAGATGTAGAATTTACCTATCCTACTAAAATGAGCAATTAGAAGGCTAATTAAAAAAACGCCACCTGCTGCTCCTAACTTTATCTGAATCCCATTCGGAAATTTTACTGGTACATAACCTATTGCTATGCCAAGAAATAATCCTATTAAAAAGGGCAACATATTTGTCTCTTCAACACTCTTAGACGTTCCCTGAAATTTTTTCATTAAATCTTTTACGTCTGTTTCCTTTCCAACAATCTTTAGAATATCCCCAGCTTCGATGGCCAAATTGCCTCTCGGAGCCATTTCAATGTCATCTCTTCGAAGTCTTGTTACAACAACATTATAGTTTTCAAATAATTGGAGATCTTTTAATTTTTTGCCAATACATTCCTTTTCTCTTACTTCAACCTCAAGACTTATTATGTCCGTTCCCATATCCATCTGTGCTTCTACTTTTTTTCCTAAGATAAATTCTAACTTTTTAAGTTCTTCACACTCACCGACAGCTCTAACTATATCACCCTTTTTTAGTCTAAAATTAGAGGTGGCAACAAAAATTTCATTTCCCCTTTTTACTCTCGAGATTGTAACATTAATTGTTCTACTGGGATTAATTTCTCGAATTTCTTTATTAAAAAAATTTGGATTATCAACTAAAAAGTGCTTTACGAAAAGTTTCGGCAGCCCTTCTTGCTCTTTCTTAAGCCATTTTAGTTCTTCTTCATAAATATCCTTCTTTAAAATTTTTGGAAGGAACTGAATAAATAAAACTGTTCCTATCATACTAAAGGGATATGCTATCCCATAACCTGCTGTGACATTTTCGATACTTCCCCTTGAGAAACGTTCCACCACTTCCATTACAGCAGCCAAAGCAGGTGTATTTGTAAGAGCTCCTGCATATAGTCCCGCTGTTAAGTCAGAAGGGATCCTTAAGAAATATGCAATAAAATAGGCAACAAAAGCACCAAAACCAGTAGTTATAAGACTTATTGTTATGAAGTTAATTCCATTTCTTTTAAACATCCTGAAAAATCGCCTTCCAACCGACAAACCCACAGCATAAACAAATAGAATTAATCCTAAATCCATAATTTCAGAAGAAATCCTAATTTTGAAATAACCAAAGATGATTGCCACAAAAAGAATTCCAGTAGTGCCTAAGGAAATTCCTCTAAATTTTATCTGTCCTAATAAGTAGCCTACTGCAAGAATCAAAAAAAGATAAAGCATATTATCTTATTATTTCCTACATTTTCCATAGCAATGCCTTCAGATTTTATCATTAACCTCTTTACTGGTCAACTTTTCGAATTTAACTAAAATTAAACTCTCGCAACGAATAATAATTAGATATGCGAAACAATAAGCTTTAATAACTAATTAAGAAAACTCTCTTGGACGTCCATTTACATAATATTTCACGTGCAAAGATATAACTTTCCTTACACTTTTACAGTTATCATTATCTTTGTGTCAATGATGTTAAGGATTTGAGACTTTTGTCCTCTGATAAAAATTTTACCTCCCCGATAAAAACATTTTTAGGAAAATGAATCACTTCGTTATAACTTTTCATAATCTTTCTTATGGTGTACTCTTTTTCTAAATAACTAAAGTTTGCTCTTTTTCCCTGAGCCACTCTTGTGCATCCTTATAATCTGGTAAGATTACTTTCACATGTTCCCAGAATCTTTTTGAATGGTTGTGCTCAATTATATGACAAAGTTCATGCACTACCACATAGTCTATTACAGAAACAGGTGCCATTACAAGCCTGTATGTAAAACTCAAATTTCCATTACGGGAGCATGATCCCCACCTCTTCATTGCGGAGGTTATTTTCACTTTGTTGTATTTAATGCCTGCAAAATTTGAATAGTAATTCACCCTTTCGGAAATAAACTTTTGCGCAGTATCTCTGTACCAGTTTATGAATATGCCTCTTGCAAAAGGCTGCATATTCTCCCTGATGTAAAAAGCATTATCAAACTTTAGAGTCTCTTTCTGCTCCTTTACGAGTGATAGCTTGTAAGTTCTTCCAAGGTAAAGGAAGCTTTCCCTTGAAACAAACTCCTTCGGAAAACTCCTTTCCTGGGTTCTGACAATTTCTATTCTTTTCCTTATCCACTTGATATGCTTTTGAATTACCTCATCAATAGTTTTATTTGATACATAATAAGGTGCCTTAACAATAAGAGTTGCTTTGTCGCTTACTTCAAGAGCAATAGTCTTTCTTTTTGATCGAACAATCTTTTCTATTTCGAATTCTCGCATCTTTCACAAAATTCATATTTTCTAAATAACATCACTTACAGCTTATTATTAATTTTTTTAAGAACTTCAAGTAATCTCTCATTTTCTTGCTGAATTAATTTGATAGGTTCGTCTGGGGTTCTTTTATCAGAATCGTCTTTTCTGTTCGGATTCACTGCTTTCAAGTCATAGTTCTTCTTTATTATCTCGTCAACTGAGACTTTCCAAGAGCGCCCATAAAAAGTCCTCCGTAAGTTTCTCGTCCCGTAAGAGTGTTACCATGCCATATGTGTGGTTCATCAATACCTTGAAGCACAAGGTTTGCAAGAGCAATAGGATAGACAAGGTCTTCCTTTTCTCGACCGTAGAAAGTGCGTGTTTTTAAAATTCCCTATCAGTTGCAGTAGAAGCTTTTTCACTCATATATTGATATGCCTGAGCAAGAAATCCGCCAGTTCCACAACACTGATCATAAACGGTTTCACCGATTTTCAGATCAATAACTTTTACCATTACTCTTATTACTTCCCTTGGCGTGAAGAATTATCCTCCATCATTGTTCTTTTCGCCCATTTTCTGAAGAAGCCCTTCGTATACCCGTGATAGAGTAAACATATGCTTTTCGTCCACATATTCAATCGAAAGTTCATTAATACGGTCAAGAATATCTAAAAGATTTCTTTCAGTGTCGATTCCTGTTTTTTCTATGTATGAAAATGCTTTGCTTATGACCTTTTGCCTGGGCATTGCATCTGGCTTATTCTTTAAATTCTTAAGATATGGAATAAGTTCTCCGTTAACAAAACTCATAAAAGCACCTAAAGTGCTTTGCTGCAATTCCTGTCGCCTCTTTCCAGTTGAGTCTGGCCAGTCCCTCCACCTGTAAGGATAATTCAATGAAGGGTAGTATATATGACCAAATGTTTCTGTCTCTTTTTTTTCTTTCTCCTAAATTTCATCAAGGATTCTCAAGAACAGTATCCAGGTAAGCTCAGAAACATATTGGAGAGTAGAAGCTCTGCCGGACCTTCTCATAATGTTGCATATGCCTTTAACATAGGCATTAAGCGATTGTGGAGTTGAGATTTTTCAGTGATTATTATTTTTCATACTATACTCCCATCGCTATATTAGATTATCTTTGTGGAAAAGCTTTACATTTTCCTTTTTCGCAATTCTTTTCATCTCATCTGTGAAACCATTTTTTGAAAACAGGCAATAATATTCTTTCCTGCTTTCTTTCCCCCACTGTACCAAACTTGATTTTCGTTTTAAATTCTTATAAATGTCTATTCCTACAGGTTTATTACTCCACTTTACTTCACCAAATAGTATCTTGTTTTCTTTCTCATTCAAGGCAACCACATCAATTTTCTCGTTTCTATCCCACCATCTTCCAATGCTTTCAATAGGAAAGAATCTCTCTTCGTTCCTTCTTAAGATATCCCGTGCTACCCTTTCGTAGTTTTCTGCAAAAATAGTATTGAAATCCTCCATTATGTTCTTTAATACTATATCCGTTTTTCCCTCTTCAATTCTACTCCTACTGGGTAATATATATTTGAACCAGAACTTGAAGAATTGATCTTGCAGTTTATAGATTCCTTTCCTTGATTTCTGAGGATTTTTTTCCGTAACCGGTATTTCCTTTTGAATAATTTGCAGGTTTTCAAGCACAGAAAGATATTTTGGTATTATCTGGATATCAAATTGCGTTTCGTTTACAATCTCACTGACACGGGTTTTCCCAAAGGCAATTGCCTTTAATATTGAGAAATAATTGCGAGGCTCTCTTAATTCTTCATGAAGAATAAACTCAACCTCGTTATAAAGCAAGGATTCCGTTGAAAGTAAATTATCATTTATGTTATCCTCCAATGATTTATTTACATCAACTCTGTTTAGATAACTTGGGTTCCCGCCCATCATCGAAAAAAATATTAATCTTTCCTCAAAAGATAACTGAGGAAAGAATTCTGAAGCTTCATAGAAATTAAAAGGCTTTACAAGTATTTGCCCTGTTCTTCGGCCGTAAAGAGGTGCCTTATATCTAAGAACTTCTTGTTCCATCATTGCAATGCTTGAGCCGCAGAGAATCAAATATACAGGAGTTTCTTTTAGAAATTCGTCCCAGCCTGCTTGAAAAATCGAAGAAATCGCCTTATTGTTCTCTGCAAGGTAAGGAAATTCATCTATCACGAAAACCAATCTTTGTTTAACGTGTTCCTTTAAATATTCAAAAAGCATCTGCCACTTTGAAAAACCATTAACTTGCAAAATAGTATCTCTGAACTTTTCTCCAACTAATTTGCCTAACATTTTTAAGTTTTCCTGCTCGCTAATTTTTTGTGACAGGGAGTACATATAAGACTTGTCTTTAACAAATTGCTTAATTAATTCCGTCTTTCCAACCCTTCTTTTGCCATATATTACAATGAATTGCGGATCCTCTCCCTTCCAGAATTTTGCTAATGATTTTAGTTCTTTTTCTCTATCAATAAATTTCATTGAGCCTCCTAATATACTCTAAAGTATTATACTCTAAAGTATATTATTTTTCAAATCAGCAATACCTAATCTCTAAAGCTCTCCTCTGAAAGCTTTGTTCAGTATTGATTGAGGTAATGCACTAATTGTTTCAAGTTCCTTTTCAAGCGTTTTGCGCAATTTTTCCGCTTGATCGATTTTCTCTTTGAGGTATGCAGCAATCCGCTTTTGCTCAGAAAGAGGAGGAAGAGAGATTTGTAAATTGTAAAATATGTTTTTCTCTAAATGTGGTATAGCAGATCCTCTTTTGGGCTTATTTAAATTTGAAAAATTCATCTTAATAAACCAATATAGAAATTCAGTCATAACTCTTGTCTCTTGAATTTCCAGTTTTCCCATAGTTGAAGCTAAAGCGCCTTCATAACCTATAAAAACTTCCACTGAAATTGAACCATCAGCTATTATTATAATTTCGCCTTTGTTTACTTTAACAATATCTCCGTTTGACTCCAAGCATCAGGTTGGCTTTAAATTGCGTCTAATTACCTCAGCTGTTAAGTATGGAAAAACTTTTTCTGAAATTCTTTCGGCATATAATTGCGGTTTCTTGCCTTTTATTATCTCGCACACTTCGCCGAGTTTTACCACTTCCACCCATATGGAAGGTCTTTTCTATTCTCCATTATCAGCCTCACTTTCGTTTGATCCATTCTGTTTTAATTTTCGTGACATTTTGCGTGACTTTTTTGCTTTTCCATGACTTTTACCTTGCCTTGAATTTAACTGCCTTACCAGTACCCTCCGAAGTTACAAAGTTAAAGTTCGAAAGTTCTCCCCTTGTAAGTGCACTTATCCAAAATAGAGCATAATTAATGTACAAGAGGAGCCACTAGCAGCGCAGTCATACCTATTAATTTCATAAATATTAAAAGAGATGGTCCTGCGACATCTTTTAGTGGATCACCAACTGTATCACCTATAACTGCAGAAGAATGTTCAAAAGTGCCTTTCAAATGCCGATTTTCTTCTATTACCTTTTTAGCATTGTCCCATGCAGTTCCTGTATTATTAAAGAATGGACCAAGCAAAGCTGCACATGAAATGGATCCAATTAAAAGTGCTCCAAGTGCATGTGATCCAAAAGCAAGCCCTACAAGAACTGGTGTAATAATGCTAATTAATCCCGGTACAATCATTTCATGTAATGCATTTCTTGTAGCAATATCTACACATCTTACATAATTAGGCTGCACTTTCCCGGTCATTATTCCAGGAATAAATTTAAATTGATATCTTACCTCATCAACCATTAATTCTGCAGTTTTAGCAATAGAATTTATAGTTATTGATGAAATCAGGAAAGGAAGAGTAACACCTATAAAAAGAAAAGCTAAATCATGTGGTGCATCAATGACTAAGGAATTTATCTTTGTTAAAGAAAAAAATGTTGCGAAAATAACAAAAGAAGTCACTGTGCCAGAGCACATAGCATAAGATTTTGTAACTGCTTTCATTGTATTTCCAACTGAATCCAGAGATGAAAGAGATTCAACTACCTTTTCAGATGCTTTAGACATTTCTGCAATTCCAGCAGCATTATCAACAATTGGACCAAAAGCGTCAGAGGCCATAATGTAAGATATTAAAAGATCAGTTCCAATATTTACCATAACTATCCCGAACAAAAGTCCACCAGTGACATTGAAAGCCAAAAGTATCGCACCAACTAACATTAATATTGATATTATAGGACTTTGTAAGCCAAAAGCTAAACCAGTGATAATATTAATAGCAGGTCCTCTTTTTGATGCTTTAGCGATTCTCTTAACAAGCTTGCTATGCATACCTGCATAATATTTAGTCGAAATTGTAGCAACAAGAGTTGTTGTAATTCCAAGCGATATTGCGATCCATAAAGATAAGCTATTGAGGATTATTTTTGTTAAGAAAAATGAACCTAAGAAGCATAATATAGTGCTTACTGTAAGACCGATATTAAAAGTTTGAGTAGGTTGAAGGCTTTTTTTCCATTCGCTTATAACTAATATTCCTATCGCAGAAGATATGACACCAACAACCTGAAGTAAGATAGGAAAAAAGATGATCTTTGGACCAAATTTAGGTATGAGCAATACTGCAACTAAAGTGCCCGTAACAATATCATCACTAAAAGTTTGGAATAGATCGGAACCTCTTCCTGCACAATCTCCTACATTATCACCGACTAAATCTGCAATAACTGCTGGATTTCTCGGATCATCTTCTGGTATGTTTGCCTCTGTTTTACCAACAATATCAGCACCAATATCAGCAGATTTAGTAAAAATGCCACCGCCAATTTGAGCGAATAAAGCAGCCAGACTTGCTCCAAAACCAAAACCAATAAGCATACTCGGGTTTTTGAAAATATAGAAGAGTATCGAAAGTATTGTTAAGCTGAAGCCTGTAATCAAAAGACCCATTACTGAGCCACCAAGAATGGCAATTTTAAATGCTTTAATTGGAGAATTCTTTGCAGAGTCAGCAGTTTTTAAATTTGCTCTTACACATATAGCCATACCAGCAAAAGCTGATAAAACTGAAGCAAAAACACCTATTACCGCTGTTAATCCAGCCTGCCATCCTAATGCAAAGTATAGAAATATAAAAAGAAATGGTGTCACCAATACAATGGTTTTTATTTGTCGTAATAGATAAGCATTGGCGCCCTGTTTTATGAAATCTGCAATTTCCTTCATACTTTTAGAGGAAACTTTTTTCTTAATTACTATGTATGCAAAATAAATTGCCAAAATTATCGAGCCTAAGCCAACAACAAGGGATATTTTAAACATGAACAACACCTTTTAAAATTTCATAAAAAGTCTTCACAAAGCTTGTAATTTTATATTTTGAATTTATTCTGTCAATAGAGTGGGTGATTATTCTAATTTTAGTAAAGATGTTTTAAAGGGAATGAGTCTAAATAATCAAATAAATTCACTTTGTAGATAAACCAATGACATATCCAGATGCTATAGCATATAAGAAAATGAGTAAATTGAATATAAAAACGAATTTCCACCCAAGTATAGCAATAGCAAAAGGAATCCATTGAACTTTTATTGCCCAGGCACCAATAGTTGTAGCGATAACATTCTTACCTGCACCTTTATCAATTAAGCTTTTAAACAATGCATAAAAAACATAAGTAGGTCCAATCATAAAAGTACCGAAAATTGCTCCAATTAATATACCTTTAAATCCGTTTTCTTTTCCAAGTATTTTCGCAATTAAATTAGGTGGAATTGCTTCAGAAATGAATCCTGACAAAAAAGCTACAGAAAGAATTATAAGGAATAGATTAAAATACATAGTTAAAGCATATTTAAGTGCTAAACTTAATTTAGTTGAATTAAAAAAGATCAATATTATTGCAAGGACAAGTATTATGATTTCAACCATATATTCTTCGAAAATCTTTTTCATATAATGGCCTCCATTAATAGTGAAATTACAATAATAGAGATTAGAGCAAAAATGTTTCTTACTACTGTAAATTTCCATCCAAAATATCTAAATTCGAGCGATATAGAAATAAAACCAATCATTACCCAGGCTGCAAGAAATGAAGAAATTAATGAAATTGTAGCTCCATTTTGTAAAAGATAGCTACAGATAGGATATCCTGTAGCAATAGGCCCCATCATTATAGAACCAACCGCTATTCCAGCAAAAATACCTTTTATACCAGAAAATTTCAAAAGAAAACCTCCAACTGATTCTTTTGTTAAAAAATTTTGTAATATTCCAATAATTAAAAATATTGCAAAGATTCTAATTGAGTTTTTAGTTAGATTATTTGTTCCCTTTCTAAGAATTTTATTTAATTTAGATTTGTTTTTACGAAGATAAACAATATACAGACATATTGTTAAAGCTAACATTATGAAACCTGTTATTAAATTTTGCACAGTTCCTCCTATCTTGCTTCTTTCAAATGAAACAAAACTTTATTCATAATTAATAAATAACTCTTAAGACCAATTTCAATTTTTTAAATTATACCTTATTTTAATTAATCTAATCTCTTTTACTATTAATAACTTAGCCTCTCTTTCTCTTAACATTTTAATCTTAATTATCTTTATAGTAAGTAATATCAACAGAAACAAATTGACTGATAAAGTGATAAAAATTAGCAAATTTTGGGGACAACTTCCAAAGAATCCTATAAGAAGTTCAAGGAGATTATTAGCTCACCTGTATGAGGGCAGGAAATAACAGAGAGTGTGGTAATTTTCTTATTTCAATATTGCTGAAGCATTTGAAATTTTTCTTAATTTAAGTAAATTCTTGTTGGATACTTATTTAAGCCGAAGTGGCGGAATTGGCAGACGCGCTAGGTTCAGGTCCTAGTGAGGGTAAACCTCTTGTGGGTTCAACTCCCACCTTCGGTATAGTTTTCCAAAAATTCCTTGAATTTTCTTAAAGCAATTCCTCTATGACTTACTGTGAATTTTTCATAAAAATCCATTTCGGCAAATGTCTTCCCTCTATTTTGATAATAAAAAATTGGGTCGTAGCCAAATCCTGTATTCCCTCTCTCCTCTGTAATAATTAATCCTTCTACTTCTCCTCTAAAAAAGTAAAATTTGTTCAAAAGGCGTAAGTATAAGACACATACAAATTTTGCAGTTCGATCTAAGGGTGGAATATCTTTTATATCTCTAATTAGTTTTCTTCGATTATCTTGATCGTTGCCAGATTTAGCATATCGTGAGGATAAAATTCCGGGTCTTCCTCTTAATGATAGAACCTCAAGACCTGAATCGTCCGATAAGGTCGGCTTTAGTGTTTTTCCGAATATAAAATCTCCTTTTGCCTTTGCATTTTCTTCATAAGTTGAAAATTTTTCAATTGAGTGTGGTATCTCTATATCAAAATCTCTTGGCGTTAAAATTTTTATATTAAGACCTTCTAATATGTAACTTATTTCTTCTATTTTGCCTCTGTTTTGAGAGGCAATAACTATTTCATCTAAGTGCAGCATCTTGTGCTATAAATAGTTCATTTATCCCCTTATATCCTAAATCTATGAATCTTAGAAGATCTTCCCTTTTGAAAGATTCTTTTTCTGCTGTTCCCTGGATTTCAATAATATTTTCATTTCGATCCATAATTAGATTAAAGTCAACATCTGCTCTGGAATCTTCCTGGAAATCGAGATCAAGTAATAGTTCACCGTTTACAATTCCAACACTTATTGCTGCAATTTGACGTATAACTGGTAAGGGTGTGATGTTTAATTTTTTAAGAGCAAGAACAATTGCCACAAAACCTCCAGTTATCGCGGCTGTTCGAGTTCCACCATCGGCTTGCAATACATCACAATCAACTGTTATTGTCCTTCCTTTAATTTGTTTTAAATCAATTATAGTTCTTAAGACTCTTCCAATAAGTCTTTGAATTTCAATGCTTCTTCCATGCCTTAAAGTGCCGAATTCTCTTGATATTCTGGTAGGACTTGAAGTGGGCAGCATTGAATATTCAGAAGTTAACCATCCTTGATCAGAATTCTTTAAAAATAGAGGGACCTTCTCTTCTATGGTAGCAGAGCATAATACCTCTGTAAAGCCTAACTTTATTAGTGCAGAACCCTGAGCAAATTTAAGATACTCAGGAATTATTTCAACTTTTCTTAGTTCATTATTTCCTCTGTTGTCTTTCCTCAAGAATTTTATTCCTTTCAATCTACTGTTAATGTTTTACTTATGTTTCGCGGAAAATCAGGATCTATCCCGCTATTAACGCTCGCGTAATACGCAATCAATTGTGTTGCAATTGTATTGATAAATGGAGTTAAATATTTTTGAGCATTGGGCAATGGAATTATATTTGTGCTGTTTTCTTCATATTCGCGTAAATATGGAGAGATCGTTATCACACAACCTCCTCGACATGTTATCTCATTTATATGCGAGAGCACCATAAATGAGTCTTCTTTGCAAGCAGTAAAGATTATGGGATAACCCTTCTCAACAATAGATAAAGGGCCGTGCTTAAATTCAGATGAATACATTCCTTCGCAATGTCTGTAAAATACTTCCTTGATCTTAAGTGCTCCCTCAAGGGCAGTTCCATAGTTTATACCATATCCTAAATAGTAAAAGTCGGTAGCTTCCTCACACACATTCTCAATAAGATTCCTACATAAAGGTGCAGCAACTTCCAAAGTTTCAGTTAGAAGAGATGGGATTTTCCTTATCTCTTCTTTCAATTTAATGGTGTAAACATTTTCTTTTTTTGAACCAATGTATAATGAGAGATAAAGAAAGAGCAATATTTGATTCATAAATGTTTTTGTAGCTGGAACGCTTATCTCCAAACCGGCAGCGATATTCAAAAATTTATCGCTTTTTATTGCAATAGAAGATCCGATATTATTTACAATACCTATTATCTTGCCTTTATTTCTTTTTCGTAATGCATTCATAACATTTACTACATCCTTTGTCTCGCCGCTTTGTGATACACATATAACTGTGTCTTGCTCATTAATGTTTTTAAGATAATACTCGTTAAATGCTCCTGCAATAAATGGAATAGCTGTCAAGTTAGTAAGATTACTTAAATAGTATGCACCTATCAAACAAGCATGATAAGAAGTTCCTGAACCAATTAGGTATATTTTATCTGATTTCTCAAGAATTTTATAAATCTCTTCAATATCACTTGTCGAGTTCTCAAGCAATTCATAAAGTTCTTTTGTCTTTTTAGGTTGCTCATAAATTTCTTTAAGCATAAAATGAGGAAACCCTTCGAGATTTGCTGATTCAATCGAAATTAGAGATTTCTCTGGCTCTCTCTTAATTTCTTCGCCAGTTTTTATGTTAAATATTTGATAGTTCCGTGCATCGTATATTACAAACTCATCATCATTTAACTTTACAATCTGATCAGTGAGCTCAAGAACAGATGATAAGTCTGAGGAACAGCATATAAAGTTATTTCCAACTCCCATATATAGAGATGAACCCATTTTTATTGCGACTAACTTTTTTATATCTTTCTGTCCTGCAATAAATGCATAATCACCTTTTAATATTTTATTAGCTTTGATAATTGCTTCTTTCAGATCTTTAGTTTCATCAAAGAATTTTTCAAATGCATGAACAACTACTTCACCATCATTTGTTCCTCTTACGGTATGCCCACTTCTTTTAAATTCCTCAATCAGAGAGATTGTATTAACAATGTTTCCATTATGGGCGCCTATGATATCACCATCACAATCATAATGAGGTTGAGAATTTGCTTTGGTAGGTTCACCAAAAGTTGCCCATCTTAACTGAACTATTCCTCTCTCCCCTTTAAGCTCCTTTATATTGAGTTTTTCTACTACTTCCTCTAATTTTCCCGGAGCTTTTCTTAGAACAGATTCTCCATTTTCAGAAAATACAGCAAATCCAGCGGAATCATAACCTCTATAAGTAAGTCTTCTGGCTGCTCGAATTAAAATTTCTCCAAGATCAACTCTTTCAGAGTCAAATATTATTCCAAATACACCACACATCTTCTCTCTTTCCTTTCTGTTTATATAGCGCGCAAAATGGCCATAAGTATACTATTTATTATGCTCATCACTATCGCTAATAGTAATGCCTGAGGGAATAGACCTGGAATCTTAAAGCCTGGAACTATTTGTGAAACAAAATATAGGATTAATGCATTTACAACAAAAGTAAATAGACCAAGAGTCAAAATGTTAAGTGGAAGTGTAAGTATTATTAAGATTGGTCTAACAAGAAGATTAAAAACTGCTAAAATTATTGCTGAAATTAAAGCAATCCATATAGAATCAATGCTTATCCAGCTGCTAATTAAAGTTGACAGAAGCATAAGAGAGATCCAGTTTGCTATTATGGATAGTAAAAAGTTTCTCATCCCTTTATTAATACCTCCTTGTCCATTTCTTCTCTTCCTTCAAAAGCTTTTTTAAGTGTTAATTGGTCAGCATATTCTATATCACTACCAACTGGTAGACCTGAGGCTATACGAGTTATCTTTAATTTTATATCTCCTAACTCTCTCAATATAAACATTGCAGTTAATTCACCTTCATAAGTTAAGTTGGTTGCTAAAATTAATTCCTTAATATTTGAGGATTTAATTCTATCTATTAATTTATCTATTTTTAGATTTTTTGATTCTATATCATCGGATGGCCTTAAAATCCCATGCAAAACATGGTAAAGGCCATTATAGACACCAGTCTTTTCAATTGCAATCAAGTCTTTTGGCTCTTCAACTACACAAATTGTATATTTATCTCGCGATTCATCTTTACAGATATCGCAAATTTCCTCTTCTGAGAGATTGAAGCAAATTTTACATTTTCTTATTTTTTTTCTACCATCTTCTAATGAATTAATAAACTCACCAAAATCTTCTTCGTTCATTTTAAGTATATAAGAGGCAAGCTTTTCTGCGCTCTTAGGGCCAATGCCGGGAAGCTTGTTTAACTCATCTATTATTTTCTGAAAAGGTGGTATATAATTTTGCATTAAATTCCTATTCCCAAGTCTTTTGCAATCTTTTGGGTATTATTCTTCATTGTATTTTTTGCTTCGTTTAAAGCTCTGTTTGCTGTGTCAATTAATGTTTTCCTTAGTGAATCTAAATTTTTTTCACTTAGTAAAGATGGATCAATTTCAATATTTTTCAAAGACAGGTCTCCTTTTACGGTCACCTTGATTTTGTTATCCTTGCTTGCACTTGTAAACTCCATTGCATTTATTTCATCTGTTAATTTTTTTAACTCTCTAAGTTTGTTAACATTATCAAATATACTCATTTCTTATCCTCCTTTATCTCTCTTACTTCCTGAACTGTTGCATCAAATAAATTTAATATATCTATTATACCCTTATCACTTAGAATTCTATCCTTAGGCTTTATTTCTTCTTCTTTTTCATCTTTTCCCTCGAGTTTTGGGTTAAGAAGTATATTTTTACCAGAGAAAAGAATGAAGTTTTTGTGGATTTTATTTTCCCATGTATCATTTTTTGTGGCATTCTTGAAGTGAAATTCCTGGTTTTTTGGAAAAATTATTAAGGCTACATTTTCATCTACCTGTTTAAAAGAGGTTTTCGCCACTAAAATATAAGTCGGAAAATCCTTTTCTTTAAGGTAAAGTAGAAATTTACTCCATTCATTTAATTCTTCCCCTTTTTTTATTTCTATTTTAGTAGCTGGAGGAGCTTTTGTTGAGATCTGAGATTGAACCTCTGGGCTTAGAAGTTCATTTTTGAGTTTAAGTAGAGTTATCTCGAATAATAGAAAAGGGTCAAGAATGTATCGCATCTCAAAAAGAGATTCTTCGAATGCAGTAATTATTCGCAGAAGGAAATTTTCCGTGAATTTCTTTGCCTGAGGAAGATATTTGTTCTTATCTTCAATTGGAATAACCTTTAATATGTTTAGATTTTCTTCTGATTTTTTTAAGATAAATAGGTCTCTTGCATAAGTTATTACTTCTTTTGTAAGTTCCGTAAAATCAATTCCTGATTGAGATGTATTATTCAGGAAGTTTATCAATTCAGAAAATTCTTTATCAAAAAGAATCTCAAACATTTCATAAATCTTTTCTGGACTTACTCTACCAATTATATTTAAAACATCCTCTTCTCTTATAATATTCTCGCTATAGGATAAGAGTTGCTCTAAGAGAGATTCAGCATCTCTTAAGGAACCTTCTGAAGCTTCAGCAATCCTTAGTAAGGCTTTATCTTCTATATCTATATTCTCAGCTTTTGTTTCTTCCTTTAACTTTTCTGCTATCAATTTTTCAGGAATTCTTTTAAAATCAAATCTCTGACATCTACTTATTATTGTCTGGGGAAGCTTTTGTGGCTCTGTGGTTGCAAGCACAAAAACTGTGTGAGAAGGTGGCTCTTCAATTGTTTTAAGAAGTGCATTAAAAGCCTCTCCCGTTAACATATGAACTTCATCGATTATATATACCTTAAATCTTCCCTGGACAGGTGAAAGTTTAACACGCTCTCTAAGTTCTCTTATGTCATCTATTCCTCTATTAGAGGCTGCGTCAATTTCCATTACATCCATATTTGTGCCCCTTGTTATACTCTCACACATATAGCAATTCTGGCAAGGGGTATCTATAGGACCATTTTCACAATTTAAGGCTTTTGCAAGAATTCTTGCAACTGAGGTTTTACCAGTACCTCTTGGACCACAAAATAGATAAGCATGTGAAATTCTATTCAATTTTATTGAGTTTCTGAGTATTTTAACAATCTCATTCTGACCTACGACATCTTCAAAGCGCTGAGGTCTCCACTTTCTATAAAGGGTTACATACATTTGTATCTCACATCCTTTCTGGAGCTTTTATTCCAATAACATTGAATAGTTCTTTTAAAATCTTTTCAGTTGCCATAACAATACTCAAACGAGATTTTTCGAGTTCATCTCCAGCTCCAATAACCCGGCATTTTTCATAAAAGTTATGGAAGTCATCTGCAATTGAAAGTATTGTCTGTGTTAGTAGATTAGGTGAATAATCGCTAAAAGCTTTAAATACATAATCTGGAACTTTTGCAATTTTTCTCATAAGTGCTATTTCTTCCTTTGTTTGTAGGCAAGAGAGAGACGAGTTATAGGAATCATCTAAATTTATTTTTTGTTGCCCTTCTGCTTCTCTCAGAATACCTCTACATCTTGTATACGCATATTGTGCATAAAATACAGGATTCTTGGGATCTCTACTCCGTGCAATATCTATATCAAAATTTAGATGTGAATCATTTGCTCTTGTTAGGAAAATAAACCTTGCGACGTCAGGACCGACCTCATCTATTAGCTCTCTTAATGTTATATACTCTCCGCTTGATTTGGACATCTTAATCTCCTCTTTTTCTCTAAAGAGATGCACGAGTTGGTAGGTGACAGCCTTTAATTTTCCCATATCATATCCTAAGGCTTTAAGAGCAAGTTTTAGTGAATTTATATGACTCTGATCTGCTCCCCATATATCTACCAATAATTCAAACCCTCTTTCAAATTTATTCCTGTGATAAGCAATATCCCCTGCAAGATAAGTTGAGGTGCCATCACTTCTTATTAAGACTCTATCTTTATCATCTCCTAAGGATGTACTTTTAAACCATACTGCACCCTCAGCTTTATAAATATATCCACTTTTTGCAAGCATTTCGATTGTTTCATCAATATAACCTTGATGGAGAGTATGCTCCATAAACCAGTTATCAAAATTAATATTTAAAAGAGAAAGGTCTTCTTTCATATTTTCTAACATTTTATTAAGACTAAATCTTGAAACTTCACCTATTATTTCATTCTCTGCTCTATCTAAAAGTGAATTTCCATAGGTTTCTATCATCTTTTTTGCTATTTCCTTTATATACTCTCCAGGGTAAAGCTCTGCTGGAGGTGCAGTATCACGATTTAAAAGAATTTTGTAGTTATATAAAACTGAACTTCCAAGTTTAAGTATTTTTGCTCCAGCGTCATTCACGTAAAATTCTCTTTCTACTTTGTAGCCATTTATTGAAAGCAAATTTGCTATCGTATCACCTATTGGCCCGCCTCTTGCGTTTGCAACGGTCAGAGGCCCTGTTGGATTTGCGCTCACAAATTCTACTAAAGCCTTTCTCCCTTCACCAAAATTTGTGCTAATGTAACTTCTTGGATCAATTAATACCTTCTTTATAGAGTTCTCAAGGAAGTCTTTTGCCAGCCAAAAGTTTAGATAGCCATTTGAAGTTACATCAATAGAATGAATAAATGAAATACTTAGATTATTTTTAATTTCTTCGCCTATTTCTTTGGGATTTTTTGAATATTTCTTCCCAAGAACTAAAGGGAGTGTAGTGGCATAATCTCCGAAAGAAGAATTAGGCGGTTCATCAACTAATACTTTAGAAGAATCTATATCATAATTCAGCTTAATAACTACATTTTTTAATATTTTTCTTAGTTCTTCTTTAATTTGCATCTTATAATAAAATTCTTAAAAAGCCACAATAAGCTGATTAAAGATTTCTCTTAAGCCTTCGATTTCTGAAACTTTTTCTTCAAGATATAGCATGTCACTATAACTCTCCACTTCACCATTTAGAAAGACTGTGCTATCTATTGCAAAAATCTTTATTTTGTTTAAGTTTAAACCCTCTCTATTTAAAATAATTTTCTTTATCTCTTCCTCAATGTTTTCTTCCTGCGAGGTATTTAGTGAGTCAACAGAAAATGAAATTACTATATTTTTTATTCCCTCTATCTTAGAGAGTGTTTCGCAAATTTTATTTTCTATTTCTTTATCATTTTTATTTAATTGTGCCTTGAAATATACTGTATTTCCCTTAACTCTAAAGCTGTATCCAATCAACCCCTTAATTCCTATCCTTTCTTTTCCTATAACTTCAGCTATTTTATTAGCCAATCTTGTTTCAGATAAATCATTTAAGGGTTTAATTTTTAGCTGGTCGCGTATTTTTAAGGGAGCCAACTCTTTGATAGTGCTTAAGAAAAGATTTTTCTCATAAAGAGTTCGCACATTTCCTATTACAGAGATAATCCCCTTTTTAATCTCGATTGATGCATAATTTAAAAGCGTTGGTGCTTTTTTATTTATTTCGTTAATTAAATAATTTTTAAGCTCTTCGTCATCTCTAAATGCAATTACTTTTTGCTTAGAATTCTTCTCTACTTCTAATCTATTTTTTGTCTCCCTTTTTTGTTTTGAAGGGATCTTTTTTTGCCAATGCTCTTCTCGAGGTTCTACCATATTTAATGTTTACCTCACTTTCTAAAATATTTCACCAAATAATATTTTCTCTAAGAGACTATTTTAAGCTTTAGAGAGAAAAATACAAAATGTCTTATAAATTTCTTCAATTTGATAGCTTAAAAAGGATTAGCTTTCAACAATTAATAAGGAAATTTCCACTACGCCAAAAGACGCAGCTTTGCTACGATGAAGAGAATATGTTATTAAATACTATAGATAGTTAAAGAACATCAAATACTTGACACAATTATTCGTGGAAATAAAATTAACTTGTGAAAATGTTTTTTGGGCGGGAGTAGCTCAGAGGTAGAGCATTTGCTTCCCAAGCAAAGGGTCGCGGGTTCAAGTCCCGTTTCCCGCTCCAAATAACTATGTGGCGACATAGCCAAGTGGTAAGGCAAGGGTCTGCAAAACCCTCATACGTCGGTTCGAATCCGACTGTCGCCTCTTAACTCTTTTTTTGAAATAATTAATTGGAGGCTCTTATTCTATGAAAAAGAAATTTGTTGGGTTATTATCAATTTTTCTCGTGATTGTTATGGTTACATTCGTATTCGCTGAGCAGAATATCATTGTTAAGCTAACAGTTGGAAGCAAAAATGCAACAGTAAATGGTAAACCAATAACTCTTGATGTACCACCAATTGTTCAAAATGGAAGAACCTTAGTTCCTTTAAGATTTATTTCTGAAGCGTTTGGCGCGAAGATTGATTGGGATAGTAAAACTCGCTCTATAACTATAACTATGGCAGATATAGAGAGCCTTAAGGCTGAAATTAATAGTTTAAATTCACAAATTGATTCTATTAAAGCTTCCTATGAGAGTAAAATTGCTGAACTAAATAAAGAGATTGAAAATTTGCAAAGGAGTGTAGAAGATAAAAGTGCCACAATAGCAGAAAAAGAAGAAGAAATAGAAAGACTTAAGGCAGACTATGAAGGCAGAATAAAGGCTTTAGAGGATAAAATTAAAGAGCTCGAAGATGAAGTTTCTCGTCTTAAAGAAGAACTTTCAAAGGTTGGGGGAAAGGAAGAGAATCCTCCAAAGATTTCTATTTCCAATCTGGTTGATGGGCAGACGATAACTGAAAAAGTAGCAATAAGTGGAAAGATAGAGGATGAAAACTTTATAGCTTTTGTTAGAGTAAAACTTGGTTCTTTTCTGATACTTGAGGGAAAAGAGATTGGTGGAGAAATCGATCCAGTCAATTTTGCCTCTGGAGAATATAAACTTTCAATTGAAGCCATAGATAGCTTTGGAAACAAAGGATTATCAGAAATAAAGGTAAATATTAAAAATGATGAAAAGAAAGAGCCAGTTAAATTATCACTAAACGCAATGGATACACCTGTTTCCGAGAAAGAATCAATGCCTATTCTCTTTGTCCAAATCGTTAATAATGGCTTGTCTAATTTAGAAGTTCTTAAAGTCGACACTTTCGACAAACAGGGAAATCCTTTCCTAATTCAGGGGATGAATCTTTTTGATTTAGTGAAAATGCAGATGGGTCTCGAACATTTATGGCTACACTCTAAGGAAAAAATTATGATTCCTGCTGCTCTTGATATGCAAAACACAGGTAAAAAGGCAAAAGAGTTATTTAAAGACTACAAAGTTGTAATTACATTTTACGATTCTATAATGGAAAGGGAATTTGTTAGAGAGATTACCCTTAAAGGATAAGTTTTATGGGTTTTGCCGGAGTGGCGGAACTGGTAGACGCACGGGACTTAAAATCCCGCGGTGGCAACACCATATCGGTTCGATTCCGATCTCCGGCACTCTTGTTATTTATGGATGGTTTAAATAATGGCTAAAGTAAGCATAAAGATTAAATTAAGCCTAAAATTCATAGCAATTCTTTTGATTTTAGTCTTGATAGGGTTAGGGATTACTTTTTATATTTTGCATGTTTCTTCTCTTATGAAGGAAAAAAAGCAAATTCTCTCAGATGTAGAATATATTTACTATTATCTAAAGAATGAGCCAACTAATTTGAGGTTATTTGGAGCAATTGAAAAGGGAGATGGTGTTGCTCGATCTGCATGGGAAAATTATTTTTCAAATTCTGATAGTGAAATCAAAAAATTATCTGGACTTTTAGCAAAAAATAAAGAGAAAATTAAAAAATTTAAGGAACTCAGCGAAACAAAACTTTTTGATAAACTACAGCTATCTTTAGACAAATTTAAAAAAATAAGGGACGAATCAGAAAAAAGAGTGTGGAATAATTCCTCATTTTCAGAAGAAAAATTAAAGAATTTAGAGAAAGAGCTTGATAATATCCTCAAAGAGATAAGAAAAGAAGCTAAAAGCCTTGGATTAGATTTAAGGTAGTCCTTTAATTCAATTTTATTTATTAGGGGGCACCAGGATTATGCAAGAGTTAAAAACAAAGGAGCTAAAGAATGCTTGTATTTGTGAAAGGTTTACATTTTTAACAACAGATGAAGTTCAACCTTTAATAAATATTGTAGGGCAAGATAGGGCAATTAGAGCAATTGAAACAGGCTTGAATACTAAAGCCGATGGTTTTAACATTTTTATTACTGGTCCAACTGGTACAGGAAGAAATACTACTATAAAAGCAATTCTTGAGGAAAAAGCCCAAAAAGAGCCTTCTCCTTCTGACTGGTGCTATGTCTATAATTTTTCAGATCCTAATAGACCTAATGCGATTTCATTAAATCCTGGTGAAGGTTATAAGTTCAAAAGAGATATGGCAAAATTTATAACTATTGCAAAAGAGAGGATTTCAAAGGCTTTTGAAAGTGACGAGTACGACAAAGAGATAAGTAGAATAACTGATGCAGTAAATAAAAAGAGTATTGCTCTCTCTGAAGAAATAGATGAAATTGCTAACAAACTTGGATTTAAGGTTAATTATTCTCCTGCAGGAGTTTTTACCATTCCAGTGATAGACGGTAAGCAAATAAAGCCAGAGGAGTATCAAAATCTACCTGAAAACCAGAAGAAAGAAATTGAGAAAAATAGACAAACTCTTCAAAACGAAATAAACTCCGCTATTAAAAGAGGACAACAACTTGAAAGAGATCTTAGGGAAAAAATAGAAGATCTTGACAAAAAGGTTGGTTTATTTGCAATTGAGAGCTTAATTGAAGAGTTAAAGCAAAATTATGCCCATAATGAAGAAATTTTAGTTTATCTTGATAATGTAAAAGATGATATAGTAAATAATCTCACCTATTTTAAAGATTCACAGAAAGCCAAAAAGACTGCAACTTCGCCTTTTGATTTTGAAGCTAAGTCCACTGAACTTTTCTTTCAAAGATATTCAGTTAATCTAATAGTCGATAATAAAGAAACAAAAGGTGCTCCAGTAGTTTTTGAGTTAAATCCAACTTATTACAATTTATTTGGTAGTTTAGAGTATATGCAAGAGTTTGGTGCTTTAACAACTAACTTAGGCTTAATAAGAGGTGGCTCATTCCTTAAGGCAAATGGTGGATACATTGTTCTTCAAGCAATGGATGTCTTAACTTCACCTTATGTTTGGGAAACATTAAAAAGGACTTTAAAAAGTAAAAAATTAAGTATAGAAAATCTCGAAGAGCAATTTAAGATAATTCCCACAGTTTCTATGAAACCTGAACCAATTCCAATCTCAGTAAAAGTTATTTTGATAGGAAGCTCTTATGTATACTCAATTCTGTATGATATAGACGAAGATTTTAGAAAACTTTTTAAGATAAGAGCTCAGTTTGATTATGAAATGGAAAGAAATGAAGAAACTGAAAATCTCTATGCTTCTTTTATTGCTACTCGCTGCAGAGAATCAGGAAAGGATGTTCATTTCAGTAATGACGGAATAGCAGAAGTTGTAGAGTATGGATCAAGATTGACTGAGGATAAATATAAATTGACTACTCAATTTAGCAATATAGTAGATGTTATTAATGAAAGTATACAATGGGCGCTTAAGGATGGGCGAAAGATTGTAACTCGAGAAGATGTAAAAAAAACTATTAGTGAAAAGAAATATAGATCAAATCTAATAGAAGAGAAAATTCAAAAAATGATTGAAAAGGACCTCATTCATATCGAAGTTAGTGGTAGTAAAGTTGGGCAAATAAATGGCTTATCTGTCGCAAGTACCGGTGAATATGAATTCGGCAGACCTTCTCGTATAACTGCAGTAAGTTCAATGGGGAGAGGCAATGTTATAAATATTGAAAAGGAAAGTAAATTAAGTGGTCCTATTTTTGATAAAGCTGTTATGGTTATATCTTCTTATCTTTCGAGTACATACTGCAATAATAGGCCATTTCCTCTATCTGTAACAATTTGTTTCGAACAGAGTTACGAAGGGATAGAAGGAGACAGTGCTTCTGCTGCTGAATTTATTGCAATTCTATCTTCTATTGGTAAGATACCTTTAAGGCAGGATTTGGCAATTACAGGTTCTGTCGACCAGCATGGTAATATCCAACCAATTGGGGGAGTAAATTATAAGATTGAAGGATTCTTTAATATTTGTAAAGAAAAGGGGTTAACTGGTACTCAAGGAGTTGTAATTCCTGCACAAAATATAAGGAATTTAATGCTCAACGAAGAAGTTATAAATGCTGTAAATGAAGGAAAATTCCATATCTATGCAATATCAAATATAAACGAAGGATTAGAATTATTCACCGGTATAAAAGCTGGAGAATTAAGAGAAGATGGAACTTACCCTGAAGGTACGGTAAATAGAATTATTGACGACAAGTTAAACGAGTATATAGAACTAAACAGAAAATTCTCAAAAGAATCTGAAAAAAAGAACGAAATTTCTAACTGAAGCACTCTTTATCCGTTATAAAGGAGACCTTCATATTCAGGATAAATCTCTTGCTCATAATCTAAAAATCTTGCATTTATTGCAACTATGACAGTGCTAATTGACATAAAAGTAGCTCCAAGAGCTGGACTGACAAGAATTCCAAGTTTCTTAAGTATGAAACTACTACAAAAATAGAAAATTAGAGTATTAACATATATAGAAGAACATTATTTTATGGGTAATGCGAGAGGCGGGACTTGAACCCGCATGGAGTTACCCACTGGATCCTAAGTCCAGCGCGTCTGCCAATTCCGCCACCCTCGCGCGAATTGTTTTGGAGCGGGAGACGGGACTTGAACCCGCGACATCAACCTTGGCAAGGTTGCGCTCTACCACTGAGCTACTCCCGCATATTGACAAAATCTCTCTGGGTCGTACAGGACTCGAACCTGTAACCGCCTGATTAAGAGTCAGATGCTCTACCAATTGAGCTAACGACCCAAAATTACAGAAAAATTATAATAAATTTTTAGCAAAAATCTATAAACGATTTACCTTAAACTAAACTCTTTATGAAAATTTATAACATTCTCCTTTAGAGCGGTTACAGAAAGTGTAAAGTAAAATATCTACTTATGAGTGCGAGAGAAAGAGTGACCAAAAATGTGCAATTTTTTTCATTCTAATAAACATTATCATTGTAGAGACGCATTGCAATGTGTCTCTACTCATTAGATCCAGAGGAGGCTTCTAAATTAGAGCAATCTGCACTATCAGGGTGAATGAGGCAATGGAAAAGTTAGAAAAACATTCCAATTACTAAGAAATTGATATAATGAAAATAATAACAACCTGCCTTTAGTTCTTTTATTGCATAGCAATATAATTCTCTGAAAAGAATTAAATAAAACAGCGAGACGTCAAAATCATATACTCTTTGTGAAAAGCTAAAAATATGGATATATTTTAATTCAATTTTCTTCATTTAAGTAAAATATAAATTAGGAAAGATAATTTATACCAATTAGCAGTCTAAAGGGGGTGAAGTAAATGAATATGAATGAAAACTCAGAGTTGCTGCTAACGAATTTGCTGAGAAAGCCAGAAAGTTATCAACTGTTCTCGAAATTGACATAATAGGATTAGTGGCTGGTGGTGATCCGTACCCAAATGACCTTGATTTGGCTGTTATTATAAGTGGTTTTGATGAAATTGAAACTTTAGCCAAATATGCATGTCAAATAAGAAGCTCATTATCATTCATGGGATGTTTTCTTTTTTAATGAAAATTTTACTCCCTTAGATAGAATATGTTACCAGAAAAACTGTCCTACAAACTCTATTGATTGTGTTGTTAGAAATTGTGGCAAATATCCTAATTTAATGGTAATTCCTGGTTTCAAATTTGGTAAGAAGAAATTTTTTGGCTTCACCTATTTAAACTTTATGGAAATCTTTCGATAAAAGCGTTTTTACTCTCGCATAGAGAAAAATTAGGTATTACAAAAATCAAAGAATACCCTATTCTAAAAGATATTAAGATAAAGTGCATAATTTGGGTAAGTACTTAATGGAGCAGAAAATCTATCAGAAGCGAGGCTTTAAACAGCCAAACGATGTCCTGACTGCAAAATGAAAATTTTAATAGATGAATTTGGATATGCTTAGTTCAAAACTTTGAAAAATGTTGAGCTCTTTACTTACACCGACTAATCAGGTAAAAACCTATTCAATACCGTAGGACGTAAATGACAAGATCTTAACCTCTTTTGCTGAAACAGGAAAAGCTGTTTTATAAGTGAAGTTCATCATTTAATATAAGAAACAAACGCGCCCAGCAGGATTTGAACCCGCAACCAGTGGATCCGAAGTCCACCGCTCTATCCAATTGAGCTATGGGCGCACAAATTAATTTTTATGTCTGTAATGTAGCCTTTACAGACATTAAAAAATTTTTCTAAAATTTATTTTTAAATATCTATAGAATACAATATAGGAGTAAAAAAAGAAAGTAAAAATGCAAATACTCTAATCGTTTTAGTTAATTTATATGCCACTTTTGCAACATAAATTTTACCATATTCATAAATCAACCTTAGAGACTCTTTTCTATGAATTTTAATAATTTCATACTTTCAAAATATTTTCTCTTAATTTAGATATATTTTTATGCAAGTTTAAAATTTTATGTCTTAAAAACAGCTTTAGCGACTAACTTACTTCTTAATAATTACTGAAATGTTAAAAATATAGACTTAAATTCCGAGGGATAGATTTTCCGAATGAATTTTGCATTATTGGATCAGTAAGTGATAAAGAGGCAGGTGTCTTTCATAATGAATCTACTTGCCTCTGGGTCATAATACCTTGCATGCATATAGTATAATCCAGTTTCACTGTCATACAAACAATCATCTCTACCAATGAATAGCTTAGGGTTGTAGATTGATGAAGTTGATAATAGGTTTCCAAATGGGTCATAAGAGTAGGTTTCTATGATACTGCCCCCTTCATCTGTTAGAGCAATTACACTTCCTCTCATATCAAAAACATAAAGTTACATTGGGAGTTTTTTTAGCCTTATTCTAACCTTTCAGATATCAATTTCTATTTGCGAAATTAAAAAATTTAGTCAATTATTGCAATTGCGATAACTTCTCTTCCATATCCATCTTCCTCTGTTGTGTAGGCTATTGAAGTATTTTCTGTTTTTTCTCTTTTCTTAATCTTCTTACCAAAGTAACCATATTTTTCTATTACTGATTTAGGCTGTTCTGTACCTATCCCAATAGAAAATATTGTTTGAACTTCAATAGGTCCCTTAGGAATACCTAATATCTTAACTTCACCTTCTCCATTTTTTATTCTAAATTTACCACCTCCACTTTTATAAGGATAAGCATTAAGTTGTTTATATCCATAATAAATTAATGCTCCATCATCCAAATTAGTTTTTACTTTAATAATGAGCTCACTTCCATTTTTAGATGCAGTTAGTCTTAAATCAACTTTATTAAAAGATTTTGGGTGAGAAGCAGCGTAAAAAAGTGAAGTTGGAATAATAAGTAAAATTAGTAAACAAGCGAACAATCGGTGCATTATCTTTCTTATATCAATTTTTAGATGAGCTTCTGCATAACTTTTATCTTTGGTCATTATGTATACTTGAAAAATAGCAATTATCTGACAAATTGTTAAAGTAATAAAGGAAAAGACATGATAATAAAATACTGAATTACGAAAGAAATCGGAAATACCATAGATTATAGGGAGAGTCATAAACCAGGAAAATACAATCCAAAACTGGGAATAAAGAAGTAGTCTTATAATTCTAATTTTATCAGAATAATGGTCAAACATTATAAAAATTATCCATAGGATTAGTTGAAGATATCTGGACAGGAAAAATACAGTTCCTTCATCAATTTGCATAAATTGATAAATTCCTAAAATAATGTCTGGTGTTTGGAAACGCTCTCCGTTAAATAAGAACCAAGTTCTGTAAGTATCCCAGAAAATGCATATTACTTCAAATATGTTTATGACTAAAACTGCCCAAAAAATAATTTTAAAAGTCCTTACTAAGGTACTTTTTCTTTCTAACTTATAGACTGAGAGAAGAAAGATATAAAGTAAAGGAATAAAAATTATAAGATATATAAAAAAGAAAAGAAAACGCTCTAAGGAGAGAGGTGGTAAGCAACATGGACAAATCCTAATTCTTGCCTGAAGAAAATAGCAGAATAATAACATAATAGCTTGTAAGAGCAATATACTAACTCCACCTATAAAAACATTTTTTCCTAAAGAAGTGAATGATTTTTCCTCCTTTTTACTTTCTAACTCATTCATATTTATCACACATCCTCTATAATAACCCTCAATTTACTCATTAATGTTTTGTCCCTCCCGAGATAAATACAGGATTAGCAATTGCTGAATGAAAAGAAATAGCTCCTGAAGATCCTGTTCTATAATCAAACTTGTCCCTAAAAGTAAAAGCTACAACAAGATAATCTAATGGATAAGGTTCGTTTTGATAGATTTGAACAGGTTTACCATTAAGCTCAGGTAGCATACCGAGTTACAACTCGTTCAATTGGCGCTAATCCTTCAAAATGTGCTTCAAATATTAAAACATAATTATTTCCTTTTAAGTGATTTTCCCATACATTACTTAAATTTATCTCAACATTTGTGCAACCAAGTGCACTCTGAGAGTCATAGATTTTACTTCCTATGTCGGTGATTATACCCAAAAGGTGAGGTGGATCACCTTGAGTAAATCCTATTGCCTGTTTTAGTGTATCATCATAGCAAATATAGTAACTTCCTTCGTTATCTTGTTTTAATTCTGGTTCAACTTTTAATACTTTTCTCTCAATTCCTGAATAATCTTTATAAGAGATAGAATAAGCAGATTCTAATGTTGCACCGATTTGAATTGTTTTCGCGTAAATCTTTTCTTCGCCATCTATTTTGTATATATCTATCCTTTTTAAAGTTCTTTGTTAAATAGTTCCCTGATTGATCTT
>Ga0067045_1028725_pt1 | contig 28502 bp, 25 predicted proteins | sample TerdegcTABiofilm_FD_59184 | JGI IMG/M metagenome (GOLD analysis project Ga0067045, IMG submission 59184) | Combined Assembly of (Gp0054472, Gp0054536) Wastewater bioreactor microbial communities from Singapore -Terephthalate degrading...
CAGAAGGCATCATGAATCTCCTGGTATGCGGTTGCGTTCAATGAATTGACCGGGGGACGGTCCAGGGTGATTACCGCGATACCGTCACCTTTTTCAATCTTTAGATACTCGTATGGCATACGTTGCCTCCTCTATTATTTCTTGGGATAATCGTACCAGCCGCCGTTGGTCTTCATGCCGAGACGGTTTGCCTTGACCATATCCTTCATCAGGCGCGGTGATACCCATTTTAACTCCTTGTTCATCTCTTTATAGAGGTATTCAGCTACATGATAAGCAATGTCGATACCCGTAAGATCCATCAGCTCAAATGGGCCCATGGGATAATTCAGACCGAGCTTTGCTGCCTTGTCAATGTCCTCGGCGGAAGCAATGCCTTCCTGAAGGAGCAGAATGGCCTCGATGAAATGGGGCATCATAAGTCTATTTACGACGAAGCAAGGTATATCCTTCTTTACTTCAATAGGCTCCTTTTTAAATTTCCTGGCAAGGTCCATAGCTACTGCTATTGTGTCATCGCTGGTGTTGAATCCCCGTATGACTTCTACCAGCCGCATCAGGGGTACCGGATTGAAGAAGTGCATGCCCACAACCTTATCCTGCCTGTTCGTCGCCGTTGCAATTTCGGTAATCGACATGGAGGAAGTGTTTGTCGCAAGAATTACCTCCTTTCGAGTGAGTTCATCAAGCTCCTTGAATACTTTCTTTTTGAGATCCATATCTTCAAGGACAACCTCAACAACGAAATCAACGTCCTTCAAATCTTCCATCTTCGTTGTCCCTTTAATCCTTCCAAGAGTGGCGCTCTTATCATCTTCAGTTATCTTACCCTTTTCAACGCTTTTTGAAAGGAATTTATCAATACTCTTTAAAGCTCTATCAATAAACTTGTCTTCAATATCCCTCATTACGACGTTATAACCTGACTGCGCCGCAACCTGGGCGATTCCGTTTCCCATTGATCCTGCTCCTAATACTCCAATTGTTTTAATATCCATTTGTTACCTCCTAAATTTGTGATGTTCTCGGGATACAGCAAAATTCCCTGATACATACTACATATATGTTTGGAGCACATACATGTAGATAACGCCATGAAGAAAAAGCTATCAAAGTCGTGAACCAAACATTTCGATTTCAGCCAACCTTGAAAATTAGAGTGGCTGCACCATCTCCGGCACAACAGCCTGTCACGAGGCCGTATCCTCCTCCGAGAATCACGAGCTCTTCTATTAATTCGCACACGGCCCTCCCTATTGTTGGGCCCTGGGGGTGGCCGTATATCAAGGATGAACCATTGTTGTTCATCTTCATGACATCAATCCCGAACTTTTTTGCGAAGGCAAGATCATTGACTGCAAAGGGATTGTGCGTTTTTATGGCTTTCATATCGGTGATCTTCAGGTCTGCGTTAGCTAGTGCCATTTCAGATGCTGGGATTGGGGCTGAAGGCATAAACATTGGTTTTACCCGAGCGTAACCGTAGGAGACAATCTGTATCTCTAATTTTGGATCAGCACTCAACTCTTTTGCCTTTTCTCTTGTTGCCACAATTATGCCACAGTTACCGTCAGCAGGAAATGTCTGGGCTCCAAAACTAAGGCACCCACCAGGAACTACTGGTTTTAGCTTAGCAAGGCCTTCCGCTGTGGTGGGGGTCCAGCCTTCGTCTTCCTCCATCAGTTTCTTTTTTTTCTTGTTCACCGTTACCTCAGGGGCAAACATGTAGCGTTTCTGGAATTCTCTGCCATTGGCGAGGGCTTCCTGATACTGTTCATAGCGCCTGAGCACTACTGCGTCACATTCTTCCTTAGTTATACCAACCTCTGCGGCTACGTTTTCAGCAGTCTGTACCATAGCGGCCCGATGCCTCGGGGTTCCACCAAAGTTGTCCATGTTCCAGTCTTCTCTATCTGGCTGGCCTCCGGGACCAAGCGGATCTCCCCAGGTGGTATGGGGCCCGTTCGAACAGCGGTCGGCCATAAGGGCAAAACCTATCTCATATACGCCAAGCTCCAGATCTTTTGCTGCGAGGTTTAACGCAGTAGTTGATGTGGCGCATGCCTGGTTGATGAAGAGTGCCTTGAGGAACTTCTTGTCATCGGTGAGCATCGCTGCAGCCCAATGATGGGAGCAGAACCAGTGATTCTGGGCAACTGTGGAACCGAAGTACATGTAGTCAAGAATTGCCGGATCGATCTTCTTTTCAAGAAACCATCTTCTCGCCGTGTTGGCACCCAACTCGACTGCATTGTCATACTGCATACTCCCCTGCCAGCGGGAAAAAGGGCTTGAGAAGTAGCCCTTGTACGGTATAAAAGCTTTGGTGTAACTTTTCATGTTTGCTTCCTCCTATTTTATTTTATTTTAATTGCCTCATTCAATTGAAGAGTATAAGATGTCTATAATAGAGAACAAACATCAATTTTGTATACTATAGAGAACATTAAATGTCAATACAGAAAAACTTATAATATGTTAAAAAAAGTTATAAATAATTATTATTGGTTATGATAGGTAATTATAATCTAATTGCCTTAAGTAATTCCTGCTGTCTTTCATCCGTTTAATGATTTGGCTGAAAATTATGTTTCAATGACGTGCCCATAGTTTTTAAGATATGTGATTTACTATCAATGTGCTTTATTTTCTCTTTTCGTGTCAATTGAAACGCCAGAGGTGTGCCGTCGCTGCCGGGCTGAATAAATGCCCATTCCGTAAATTTCGGTATTTTCATCAATTCCAGAAGGGTGTTGACGTGGTGGTGGTAGTGCTTCTTGTTTGTTAGCACCCCTGATTCAATTAATTCCCTAATATTCTGGGCGGTTGTCTTCAAGGAGGGATGAACTTTCGATCCCCAGAATAGCGCGTAATCTGCATATATTGCAGGTTCATCTCCTATCCAGTGACGTGTTGAAATCCAATGTCTGAAATATTCAAGACACCACCAGGAAAAACCAATTTCGTTTCTATAAAACAAGGAGCCTATAGCCGTAGAGGCTAATTTTTTATAGTCTGGGGGAGGAGAAATGCATCCAAGAAAATTTCTTTTGTCGAACCCGATAGCTATAAATTTTTCAAGGATAATTTCGTGTTCAACGAGGTTTCCAATAACCGGGTAAAAACCAGTAAAGGCCTCAGCATATTGAATTAATTTATAGGGTATAAAAAATTTTTCGCCAAAAGGATAGCCCCACATTCGAGTGCCTAGGTGAAGCAGTTCATGAAATAATGCCTCTGCTGTCCTGTGTGTGTCAAGCTGAAGATCGATACGTGCGTGACGGAGCGTTATTGGATCATGTTGAAGTTTTATCTGATATTGACTTGATTCAAAATTGCTATTTTCATAATAGAGTAAGCAATCTCCATAAAAATCACAGATTTCAGCCGCAAGTTTTTGTGCACTTGGCAAACGAACTAAACGGTTGAGTATTGCCTTTTTCGCAGCAAATCCTTGATACTGGTGATATTCTCGCTCGCCGGCTAATACCATAACTGCGCTCTGTCCAATGAGGTACGGATCATTGTTCTTTGTTTCATCTTCCTGCAATGTTCGATCAATCTTAAAACCTCATAGTAACGTGTCAACAGCGCTCCTTTATCCTAACGATTGTTGCCATTGCTGCAAGAGCTTTATTGATATCATCTTCTGTCGTAAAAGGCCCAAGGCTGAACCTTACACCCCCTTTCGGTGATGTGCCCAAACTCTCATGAACGAGGGGTGCACAGTGAAGCCCCTCCCTGACCGCAATGCCGAAGTCAGCGTCCAGTATCGAGCCCACATCTTCAGGATTCATGCCTTTCACATTGACCGTCAGAAGTCCAACATGATTGGAAAGGTCTTCGGCGCAATAGATCGTGATCTCGTTGAACAGGGAAAAGCCATCCCGAAGTTTCCGTAATAACTCCATTTCTTTCTTATGGATTGTTTCGATTCCTTCCTTCAAAAGAAAGTCAAGACTTTCAGAAATGCCGATGATACCGAGGAGATTGAGAGTCCCTGCTTCGAGTCGGTGCGGGAAAGATGATGTGTGCATCAAGCTCTTTGAGTCAACACCAGTTCCACCAAAATGAGTGGGCTCAATTTCAATTCCCTGATCGAGAACCAGCCCACCTATACCGGTTGGACCCAGCATCGATTTATGGCCCGTGAAGGCCACTCCGGCAAGAGACCAGGATTTTATGTCGATTGGTATCACACCAGCCGTCTGAGCCGCATCGATGAATAACGGCACTCCTTGCTCTGAGCACAATCGTCCTATCTCCTGAACCGGTTGGACTGTCCCGAGAACGTTGGATGCGTGGCACATGATAACGAGCCTGGTATTGTGTGTGATTGCACGAACAATATCGTCAGGATCAACAAAGCCTTTTCTGTCGAAGGGAACCAGGTCGTATTCTATGATGCCCTTCATATGCATATGATTGAGAGGTCTCAAGACGGAGTTGTGCTCCAGTTGGGTGGATACAACATGATCCCCGGGTTTCAGCATCCCTTGTAGAACCAAATTCAATGAATCGGTAGCGTTGTTTGTAAAAATGACCCGCTCCGGGTCGGGAGCCCCAAAAAAATTGGCTAACTTCTGCCGGATTTTGTTGACTCGTTCCTCCGCCTCAACGGCCATGTCATAACTTCCCCGGCCCGGAGATACTCCCATTTGAAGGTAGGTTTCAAGCATCTGTTTCAAGACAGAGGCAGGTTTTGGAAATGTTGTCGCAGCATTGTCAAGATATATCAATTTTCGTGTCATACTCCTATCCTGTGCAGGCCCTCGGGTTCGGCAATCCGGCGATGCGCCGTGCGCCATGACGAATCCCTCCCGGAAAAAGGCATTCAAGGTCCATAAGGCTCATGCCTAAACCGGCTTTCAGATCGCGATTCAAGGGCACTCTGCCGTGATAGGCAAAATAGTCCCGGAGAAAACGGATAATCCGCCACTGGTCATCACTCAATGCTTCGATGCCGGATTCTAATGCAAGCGCCACGGCCACCTCTTCTGACCAATCCTCCGGGTGCCAGAGAAATCCCTGTTTATCAAAAAGGATTTCCTTGCCGGCAACAGTGCGGAATTTCTGGTGGACATCACCCGCTTCGAGATTGTGGGTCTCAGTATCATTCATTGTACCCTTCAGGATAGTCCAGGATGCCCCATCTCCTCCAGCAACGTTGATTTGGGGAATCCCAGACTTCCACTATTACCTGGCTATTTCTTGGCAGCAAGGGCTGCTCTAATCTTTTCCGGTGTAGCAGGTAAATCGAAAATTCTTATTCCGCATGCATCATAGATTGCGTTTATAATGGCAGGCGCGGTCGATACCATGGTCATTTCTCCGATCCCGGTAGCCCCGAGAGGCCCCTTTGTCCGTGGGGTTTCCCTAATGATCACATCTGTTGGAAAGGATGTTTTTATAGTGGGGAACTTGAAGGTATGCCAGTCCTTCGTCTCGCCGTGGATGTATTCTTCCCTGAGGGCGTAGCCCACACCCTGGTCCATACCTCCCTGCAACTGACCTTCGAGGTTATGGGGATTGATGACCGTACCGGCGTCAACCGCTGTGGTCATCTTTATTACGCGTACCTCGCCTGTATCGGTATTGACCTCAACCTCGGCCATCTGAATGTTATGAACCCGCGACTCAAAGGAGGGACCCTGACCAGTTACCGGATCCAACGGCCCTTCCTGTCCCGCGGCCTGTTTGGAGCCAACGTAATGTGTAGGTTTGCCGGCCTTTGTAAGACCTTCATATGTTTTGGTGCCAGCCTCCTCCATTGCCTTTTTGAGTTGTTCAATAGCGAGGACCAGGGAACCGCCAGCCATGTAGGTCATCCTACTTGCCGCGGCCGGGCCCATTTCTGCAGTATGGTCCGTGTCACGGGTTACGAGACGTACTTTGTCCATGGGTAATCCGGTAAGATGCGAGGCGATCTGGGTTAACATGGAATCGTTGCCTTCTCCTGGGTCCGCAACAGCAGCATAAATAGTAATGCCGTTGTCAGGGTCAAGCTCCACGGCAACCCTGCCCACATCACCGGGACCTCCAATGCCGAAGGCATGGGTAGCAATGCCAACGCCTCGTTTCATCGGACCCGTTTTAAGAGTAGCCGCTTCTTTCTTCGCTCGATCATAATGGGATTGGATTGCGTCACAAAGCTCCGGGAAGGGCCACTGTTCGTAAACCATGCCCGTGGATACGCTTTGGCCCGGGAGGAGGGAGTTAATCTTCCTGAATTTCAGAGGATCCATGCCGATTTTCTCTGCCAGCATGTCCATAGCTGATTCAAGGGCAAAGGTAACCTGAGGCGGTCCGGCACCCCGCGCTGCTCCGCCTGCGGGATTGTTCGTATAGACGAGTTTGGCCACAGCATTAACGTTCGGGATGTTGTAGGAGCCGGAGAGCATCCACATAGCCCGCATTATGACGTAGATACCGATAATCTGGTATGCTCCGTTATCGACAATGTAATCGATGGTGAAAGCTGTCAATTTACCATCTTTGTCTGCAGCGAGCTTGACCTTCATATCAAAGGGATGGCGTTTGTTGGTCAAAAGCATGGATTCGGCAAGGCTGGGTATGTATCGTACCGGACGTTTGAAGTGAAGCGCTGCCGCCGCGGAAATACCTTCAGACGTAATTGCCGCTTTTATACCGAACTGCCCGCCGCTGTAAGCTTCCTCGTATCGAATGTTCTCATAGCCGAGCGCTTCCTGCAGATTGCTCATGACGCCATGGATTTGAATGCTTCGTCCCACAACCACCAGCTGGGCGTCTTCTCCCTTGCCTTCCATGTAGGCAACGGTGGCTTCCGGTTCCAGTGGCGCCTGATGATTGATCTGTGTGGTGAACTTGCCTTCTACCACAGCAGCCGATGCTGCAATGGCCTTTTCGGCGTCGCCCTTTATCTGGGGCTGGACAAAACAGAGATTGGGCCACTCTTTGTGGATCTGGATGGCGCCTTCGGCCATAGCCTCCTGGGGACTCCGCAAAACAGGCAACGGTTCATAGGTTACTTTGACTGCTTCAGCGGCTGCCTCTGCCTGTTTTTTTGTTTGTGCGGCAACAATTGCAATGGGATCTCCTAGACATTGAACTTTGTCCTTGCACAGTATGGGTTGATCAGGGAAGATGATAACAATTCGGTTGGAGCCTTTAATATCATTTGCAGTCATGACCCCGATGACTCCTGGCATTTTCTCAGCATTGGATGTGTCGATCGATTTTATCGTTGCATGATGCTCCGTGCTTCTAACTACTGCAAGCTCCAAGGCATTCTGGAGCTTAATGTCTGCAGAGAACGGCGCCACACCGCAGGCCTTGAGCATAGCTGAAGGCCGTGGATGGGAAACGCCTATTTTTGGTCCGTTCGGATCGGGCCTGACCTTATCGGGGGCGGTTTCTCCACGGATAAACCTGCTGGCCAATTGAACTGCTTCTATAATCTTGGTGTATCCGGTACAGCGGCAAAGATTGTGCTCAAGAGCCTTCTTTATCTCCTCTTCTGTTGGATTCGGATTACGGTCAAGAAGGGCTTTTGTTGCCATTATCATGCCTGGCGTACAGAATCCGCATTGTACAGCGCCTGAAAGGACGTATGCTTCTTGAATGAGATGAGGATTATCTGGTGTACCCAGGCCTTCAACGGTTATAACTTCTGCGCCATCGAGGTTTGCTACCCTTTGAAGACATGAACGAACCGCTTGACCGTTCACAATAACAGTGCAGGCACCACACTGCCCTTTGCGATCGCAAGACTGCTTCGCGCCAGTCAAGAGCATGTCTTCTCTTAATAAATCAAGCAAGACACGATCCGGTTCAACGACAAACTGATGCGTTTTTCCATTGATTTTCATTAGCACCTTTTTCATCTCTGCCCCTCCTTACTTGTATTTTTGTTATACTCTTAAAAAGCTCAGCTCATCTATTACTGGGCTTGCCAACTGGAATCGACACTTAAAACATTGAGGGTTATATGGTGTTTTCCATGCTAGGTAGATTGTTTTTTAGTTCCACCATCCTCTAATTAAAAACCTCCTTTGCCCACCTGCAGGCAAAGGAGGCTCCATCACCCCCTAGCTACGTTGAAATCCTTTGCACCAAATTCATCCCACTATTTTTTGAATATACCCAACTTAAAATAATCAAGTCAAGAAAAAAAACAAAATATAACAAAAATAGATTATAATAATATTATTATTACCTATAATAACCTATAATATAATAATAAGACAGACAAGGCATTGACAGTTATGCCTTTTTAGAAGAATTAGGCCAAGCAGAGTAGGTGGTTATGGCCGACGATCTCATGAGAATGCTTCCACAATCGATGCGTGCACCCAGGAGGTTTTATCTTGGCAACCCTATGTAATTTAGTATTCATCATCTAGCGCTCAGATATGAGAGTCCCAGGCACTATCGAAAAACACTCTTGCGAACATCAAAGGCATGTCTGCCGTTTTCTTGGAATCCCCGTGGAGGAATATGATGACTGGTTGGCCAGTAACAATCTTATTCTATGGACAAAATTTAACCATTTTCTGATGGATCTCAGGGATAAAGTCGATGAGAGTCTAAAAAATAACTTGCCGCTTTCAATAACTTTAGAAGAAGCCCTGAAGCTCTATGGGATGGAAGACTATACACTGACCCCACCACAGCAAGAATTGCTCATAGCGTCGACAAAGGCAATGTTAGAAAAACACGATTTGAATTGGTTCCTTGAAAACCACGAGTCGCTCAAGGATTCCCTTGAGTTGGCTCTTGACAAGCTTTAAAAATACAGACGAATACCATTTTTGTTGCCAAACACGCAGCAAAAGGTACCTGTCCGTTTCTCACAGTTGCTCGGTGAACAAAATCATCCGTCGAATCACCAGATCCAAAAATGACCGATTAAGATTTCGCGATTCTCAATTCTTGACATTTTCCCTTAATTCTTTGAATCTTGATTCCTGGTAGTACTACAGATTATGAGTAATATCATTAATGTACCCAAATAATCATAATATTGATTTTATGGTTATTATTTGGTAGTATTATCGTAAATAATAATTGATATGCTGCGAATTGAATCGCAAGGTGGAGTCTATATTTATTGACTAAAGCTGGAAAATTCAGGCAGCAGACAATTAAATGGTCTCAGAAATTGTAGGAGGTAGACAATGGAAGTTATTAAAACAGATTGTGGTTTATGCATTAACTGCTGCGGTGTCAATGCATACGTTGAAAACGGCAGGCTGGTCAAGGTAGAGGGCACAAAAGAGAACCCTATTAGCAAGGGGAGACTATGCCCGAAAGGCGAGCGCCTCACTGATTTGTTATATTCACCTAGTCGCCTGAAATACCCCATGAAGAAAGTCAACGGACGTTTTCAGAGAATATCCTGGGATGATGCATTGAGAGAGATAGCTGCAAAGTTACAGGCACTGAAAGATAAGTATGGCGCACACACACTGGCAACGTGGACGGGCTCAGTGGGTGTTGAGCATTTTGAGATGGCGGCCTTTAATCAGCGTTTCAAAGGGGCCTTTGGTACACCCAACTTCTTTAATCCCGAAGGCATATGCTTTCGTGCCCGCATCCTGGCGCGCCAGATCACCTTCGGCCGCTACCCTGTAGAAGAACCGGTGAATGCAAACTGTATTCTCCTCTGGGGACGTAACCCAGACGAAAGCTACCCCCCTGTGGGCAGGATTGTGCGGGAGCGGGTTGAGGCTGGAGCGAAGCTCATAACAATTGATCCCCGCCGCATTCCAATTTCCAAACTGGGGATCTATTTACAGCCCCGTCCCGGCACCGATGGTGCAATAGCTCTTGCCATGATGAATGTCATCATAGAGGAAGACCTATGGGACAAAGAATTTGTTGAGAAGTATACCTTCGGTTTTGACAAGCTGGCGGACCATGTCAGGGAATTCACCCCTGCGAAGGCGGAGATAATAAGCAGCGTACCGGCCTCAGAGATAATACGGGCAGCACGGATCTTTGCCACGACGAAAAATGCCTGTATCCTTGAAGGTGTTGGCCATATGAATCAGTTCGCCAACGGTCTCCAGACAAATAGGGCCTACTCAATACTCATGGCAATAACGGGCAATGTTGATGTACCGGGCGGATGGGTCACCTGTCCACAGGTAAGGCTGGCTGATTTGCGGCTACCTCAGGAGGAAAACAACCTCGGATGGGGCGAATTTCCAGTATTCCATCAGTTCGCCAAGCGTCCACCCCCTTATGGTTCAGCATCGTTGATGACCGAGACCATGAAAACAGAAAAGCCTTACCCCATAAAAGCTTTTATCAGCTCAGGCAGTAATCCTGCCTTAACCTTTCCCGATACCAAGCTTTTTCTTGATGCTGTAAATAATCTCGAACTATTTGTCAACATTGACCCCAACATGACTGAAACAGGACAGCTTGCTGATTACGTTCTGCCGGCCTGTACTTTCCTGGAAGAAACAGGCATAGGCGGCTTCCCCTATGGCATATCCTATTGCGAGCCCTACGTGATGTTGCGTAAAAAGGTTGTGGAGCCGCTGTATGAGAGCAAACCGATCTGGTTGATCTGGTCTGAACTGGGTCGGAAGATGGGTTACGCGGAACATTTTCCCTGGAATACTGATGAGGAAGTAGCAGAACACTTTTTCTCAACCAGCGGGGTTACGATGAAGGACCTCACGGATCATCCCGAAGGTGTCTACTTTGGCAAAAAGGAATACAGGCTCTTTGAAAAGCAGCCTTTCGGAACATTATCGGGCAAAATAGAGCTGTATTCCCCGCGGATGGTAGAGTTGGGTCATTCCGGTCTGCCCGTACACGCAGAACCACACCAGAGCGCGGTAGTGAATCCGGAAATAGTAAAGGAATATCCTGAGGTCTTACTCACCGGTGTCAGGCAGGTTGAATATATCAACGCCCAGATGCGTGATGTGACAGCCTTGCGGGCCAGGATACCGGAGGCAGAAGCAGAGGTAAATCCAGTCACAGCCGCGAAATATGGTATCGTCCATGGTGAGTTGATGGGCATCGAAACCCCCAGGGGTTCCATAAGGATGAAGGCAAATGTTACCCAGGACATTAAGCCGGGTGTAGTATCTGTTCCTCACGGATGGGCCGAGGCGAACTGCAATATACTCTTAGACGCACAGCTAAAGGACCCGGTTTCAGGTTACATAACAATGAACGGCAACGCCTGTCGTCTTCTGAAGTTGCGCATTTGAGAAATATCTCTTTGTTATTTGAGGTTTTGTGTCCGTACTGAACCGAAACGAGCGTGCACAAAACCTCGAATTTGGCATTACTATCTTTGTCCAGAAAACGAAATGAATGGTAAGTTTTTTGGCAAAAAATAAACGATTTTAGAGGAGAAAAATAGTGCCGAACATACTCTCGTATAGCTTTGATGAATATTTGAATATGGTTGCCTCTTTTCACGGAAGCCCTGCGCCTGGCGTATTGATAGGGGGCTATATGATTGACTATGCCTATAGGAATCTCCCTGAGGGCGGTGAATACAATATCATATGTGAGACATCGAAATGCCTGCCGGACGCGGTTCAACTCCTCACCCCTTGCTCTATCGGAAATCGCTGGCTCAAGATCATAGATGTAGGCCGTTATGCCCTTATATTTTATGAAAAGCATTCCGGATTGGGGATTCGAGTCTACCTGGATTGGAAGCTCCTTGACGAATGGCCAGTGATTAAGAGTTGGTATTTGAAACTTGCACCAAAAGAGGAGCAGGACGAAGAATCGCTTCTTCGCGAAATAAAGGAAGCAGGGGTAGATATCTGCCGTATTGAAGAAATTAAGGTAAATATTGAATCTCTCGGCAAGCGGAAAAGCTCTTCCATTTCTATCTGCCCATCGTGCGAGGAGGCATATCGCAGTTCGGATGGGGCGATTTGTCCTGTGTGCCAGGAAGGGGTACTTCCGTATAGAAGACTTGATGAAATTCAGTATGTAACCATCAAACGCAGCATTTCCTCATGAAGGTATCATACACGTTTTCTGGTGGATGAAAAACTCTGATTACTCTGAATGATTCACAACACGAAACTGCTTGCTGCATCATAATAACGTCTAAATATGGCCACGATACGTCACCTTCTTTTTTTAGTGAAGAATGACCACAATATAATCGCTACGTCGATTATGCAGCCTCAGGCTCATCGAGGCTGCATAATCCATCCGTAGAACCTTATGCCTGTATAGGTTGTACCCATATGCTTAATTAGAATCTATATGAAATCCTTCATGGTTTTTCCAGGGCTACGGCACAGGCTTTGTATTCTGCTGTAAAGGTCACAGGGTCATACACCGCATTTGTCAACCAGTTGGCACATCCTTCCCGGAAATGAAAGGCCATCCATACCATACCTGGAGGTACTTCCGGGGTCACTTTGGCTTTAACCGTTACTTCGCCCCTTCGGGATTTGACCTTGACGTATTCCCCATGCTTTATGCCTAGCCGCTGTGCATCAGCCCGAGAAATATCGGCTGTTTCTTCAGGCAGAATTGCATCCAACCCTGACCGTCCAGTTTGTGTTCGCGTATGATAATGAAAAAGTCTGCGACCGGTACTTAAAACAAATGGATAGTTCTCGTCTGGTACTTCCGCAGGTGGTTTCCACTCAACGGGGGTAAAAATACCCTTGCCATGGCTGAATACCCCGTATTTATGGAGGAACTGGGTTCCCGGATGATCCATGTTGGGGCACGGCCATTGGAGGCCGTCTTTTTCTATTCGGCTGTATTTAATGCCACCGAATGCGGGGGCCAGAACTGAGATTTCATTGTCCCATATCTCCTTCGAACTATTGGATTTCCACTTCTGCCCCATTCTCTTGGCAAGTTCTTTGAAGATCCACCAGTTCGGCCTGGCCTCTCCAGGTGGATTTTTTACCTTTCGCACCCGGTTTACGCGCCGCTCACTGCTGCTGAAGGTTCCGTCATCTTCGCTCCATGCAGCAGCAGGAAATACTACATGGGCAAAACGGGTTGTCTCTGTGGGGAAGATATCCTGACAAACGAGAAATTCTGCAGAGGCAAGTTCGTGTTCAGTTTTGTGGATGTCAGGTTCAGTGTTTGCGAGGTTCTCACCAAAGACGTAGAAGGCCCTGATCTTTTTATTAACCAATCCTTCCATCATCTGAGGCATCATCAGGCCGTTCTGATCAGGCAGGCTCTTAACCTTCCATGCCTTTGTGAACTTGGTTCTTACAGCTTCATCGATGACTTTCTGGTATCCGGGGAACACGTTGGGTAGTGCTCCCATGTCGCAAGCACCCTGAACGTTATTCTGACCTCTCAGGGGATTGACCCCACCGCACGGTACACCCATATTCCCCAATAGCAACTGGAGATTGGCAGTGCTCAAAACGTTGTCTTTTCCTGTTGTATGCTCCGTAATGCCGAGGGTATAGCACAGCATGGCCGGCTTAACTTCAGCAAGCATACGTGCAACCTCACGGATAGTGTCAGCGTCCACACCGGATATTTCAGCAGCCCGTTCCACTGGATATTCAAGTATTTTCTCTTTGAAGACTTCAAAATTATCGCAATTATTTTGAACAAAATCCTTGTCAAACAACTCTTCAGTGATAAGAACATTCATGAGACCATTCAAGAATGCAATATCAGTGCCCACCTTGATCTGACAGTGAATATCAGCAAGCTTCGCAAGGGCGTGCTTTCGAGGATCCACTACGATGAGCTTTGCACCTTTCCGAAGCGCATTTTTCAAAAATGTAGATGCAACAGGATGGGCTTCTGTCATGTTCGTCCCTATGCAGAGAAACATTTTAGCGTCTGCAAACTCACCAAAGGAATTTGTCATAGCTCCCGACCCGAATGATTGCGCCAGCCCGGCGACAGTGGGGGCGTGTCAGGTACGGGCGCAGTGGTCGATATTATTCGTACCGATCACCGCGCGAAAGAGTTTCTGCATCTGGTATGAGTCTTCGTTGATACTACGGGCACAACTAACACCCGCAATCGCATCAGGACCGCTCTCTGAGATAATCTGTTTAAATTTAGATGCCACAAGATCCAGGGCTTCGTCCCAGGAGGCTTCACGAAAAGCGCCGTTTTCTTTGATAAGCGGAGTCTTTAACCTGTCTTTTGAATAGATAAAGTCATAGCCGAAACGTCCCTTTACGCAGAGTCGCCCTTTATTGGGTGATGCATCTTCCACGGCCGAGACGTAAACAATTTGCTCTCCTTTCATATGCAGGTCAAGCTGGCAGCCTACACCACAATAGGGACAGGTGGTTCGCACTTTTTGTATCTCCCACGGACGTCCTTTGCCCAGCGCTTTTTTTGGCACCAATGCCCCTACAGGGCATGCCTGCACGCACTGTCCGCAAAAGACGCAGTTGCTATCCTGCAGCGTGCCGTCGTAGGCTGTAGCTATTTTTGTATCAAAACCTCGATTGATGTTCTTAATCGCGACAATACCCTGGATTTCATCGCAGACCCGGACACATCTCTGACATAAAATACACTTGTTGTAGTCCCTGATAATAAATGGGTTGGAAGAGTCAATGGGATACTTGTGCCTATCTCCTTCCTCCTCGCGCGGGTTTGTCACTCCCAGCTCATACGCCAGGTCCAGTAATGTGCAATCCCCTGTTTTTTCACATGTCATACAATCAAGGGGATGACATGAGACAAGGAGTTGGACGACAAACCGACGTGCGTCCAGCACTCGTTTACTATGGGTTTGTATCTTCATGCCATCCATCACCGGAGCCGTACAGGCAGCCACCAGAGCCGGTGATTTTTCTACCTCTACCAGGCATACACGGCATGCCCCGAAAGGGGACAACTCCGGCAGATAGCAAAGAGTTGGAATATTGATTCCATTTGCTTTCGCTACATCAAGTATTGTCTGACCTGGCTCAGCCTCATAGATTTTTCCATTAAGCGCAACTTTCATCCATGCCCCTCCTTTCTTTCCGCACAATTATTATGCAGAGTGAGATATTAACGGGTATAACCCTCATTGTTGTACATTTTGATTTTTAGTCTACCTCTTCAGAAATACAGTATCAAGTTTATTTAGTTAAAAAAAGTAATATTTATTAAAAATTTGTTTTAATTAATACGTATTATTCTTTTTTTACGGTTCATATTGTGGTAATTTTTAAGAAACTGCCGGAGGCATACAGCTCAATTTAACGGAAAATATAACCCAGAGTATTTTCCTGAATGAAGACTATCCTATGCAATATGTTATCTAGTCACCAAGGGAGATTGGTCGAGTGGAGAAGAGAAAGTTAAACCCGCAAATAGTTACAATTGCTGTTATCGAAAGAAATGGCCATGTACTTATAGCCAAAAGAAAGAGAGGGAAAATGCATGCTGGCAACTGGGAGTTTCCGGGCGGAACACTGGAACAAGGAGAGACGTATAAGGAATGCCTAAAACGGGAACTTCAGGAAGAGCTTACAATTACATCCGAAATAGGTGATTTGATTTGCTCAAATGAGTACAGCTATGCACCTGACTGGACAATTAAGTTGTTGGCATATAGGGTTGCTATAGTTTCAGGTTCTTTCAATCTTAACGATCATGAGGATATACGATGGGTAAAGCCGGAAGAGCTTACCACTTATGAATTCCCTGAGGTGGATTGGCCTGTCATAGAAAAACTTATCTCTGAAAAGAGAAAACCTTCAAAAGGATATACTCCATGATATGAGCGATAGGCTCTGGACAAGCAGCTCGAAGAATGACTTTTACTTGCAAAGAGGGGTCGTTCTCTTACGAGATGGAGACTGTCAAAATGCCCTGAAGTTTTTTTCTATCGCAACAGAAATAAATCCTAAGTTTGCTGAAGCTTATGGGTACATTGGTGTTGCTTTTTATGTTCTCGGTCTGTGGTCTGAAGCCATGGACAATTACCAAAAGGCCCTCTCGCTTGATTCAACTCTAGAAAAAGTCTATTTCTTTCGAGGCGTGCTTAACTCCCAGCTTACCAATTATCAGGAAGCGATCAATGATTTCAACATTGCAATTGAATGGGACAATCTTTTTGATGATGCTTACTGTTATCGGGGAGCCTGTAAGGCTTTTTTAAATGATCAGAAAGGTGCTATCCAAGATCTCAGATTCGCAGCGCAGCTTGGCAACAGGATAGCCCAAAAGATGCTCAACTTAAAGGGCATTGTCTGGTAATATAATTTCATAAAACGCACAAACGTGATTTTCTGCATGTATACCGGATATGGATCAGAAGTAATTCATTTATGGACAGTTAAGAACATCTGTGTGTTTGTCCACGTAACATTAATATGAAAAACTCCGACAATAATAAAAAAGAATAAAGGATAATCTAAAGAATGATAAAGATAGATAATTATTATTAATAACTAGAAGTAACAATATATCTTGATTTAAGCACATTATTATGTTAAGGTTAAATAATTTAAGGAGGTATATATGCAGCGAATGCAGATTATTACAAGAAAAGGCTTAGTTCTTTTTGTATTTCTTTATGTCTTCAGTGTTATCGCAGTTTTCGGTTTCTTCGGCCATGGATTTTGCCAGGAATACAAGCAGATTGTCATAGCCACTGGAAGTCCTTTTGAGCTGGGCCTTGTTGACGAGTTTGCCAGGGCCTTCCAGAAAAAATATGGTGGCGTTGTCCGTTGTATAAAAACACCAACAGGGCCAGGCCTTGATCTTGGAAGGCATGGCCTCACCCATATTACTATGGGACATGAACGTGAGGCTACGGCTCGGTTCGCAAATGAAGGGTTTGCAGCAAAAAGGACAGACCTCATGCATAACTTTACCGTTGTTGTAGGTCCACCCTATGATCCGGCAAAGATCGCCGGGCTGACAGATCTCAAAGAAGTTCAAAAAAGGATATATGAGGCAAAGGCTCCATACCTCTCAAGAGGGGATGGGGGTGGGATGAATATCCTCGAAATCAAGCTATGGAAGGAGTTGAATATCAACCCCGAAGGAGAGAAATGGTATCAGGTGAGCAGGAAGTTTATGCTTGCTTCGCTTTTGGACGCTGACACGAATGGACAATACCATATGCTTGATTCTTCAACATGGGCCCTCCATAAGGGCAAAACAAAAAACCTAAAGCTTCTCGTAAAAGGCCCGGCTAATGAATATGAGATGTGTCTTGTTAGTACCGCAAAACATCCACACTTGCAGTATAACAGTGATCTCGCTGAAAAATTCTATGCATTTTTGATCAGCAATGAAGGCCAGAAGATTATTGCTGAATTTGGGGTAAGACAGTATGGAGAACCTATATATTACCCAACGGTTATTCGAAACCCCAAGTAAGGAAAAGGAGACCATATGACATTTGGGCGTCGGATGAACGCTGCATCTGCCTAAAACTTAGCCAACGGGTTTTCTGAATTACTCATTTTCCACTACTGCGTGAGGAATGAGGCGACAAAAAGTGATTGGGGATAGAGAAGGGATGCAGAGATGTAAACCTTTTTGCCAGTAATAAGGATAAAGTAATGCTCTGATTGCTGCATTTTAAGACCTTTGCATAACCCATGACCCCTGCCCCTGGGGGATTTTCTCCTGTTTGCACTCCCTATGGTCGGATTTTCAGGGTTTGGTTGTTGTCATGTATAGTCTCTATTCTCTTCTTTTTCATTATTCTCGTGGTCTTTGAACGCTCCTTTTCCTATGTTTCGATCATCCGTGCTGCTTTTTTCAGGTTAAACGCCATGGCATTCAAGAGGAACTCCATGTTCCCTTTCTTGAGACCGGTATAACGCATGCGGGTAAACCCGTAGTGTTTCTTCAGGATCCCCATTCCCTGTTCCACCCGATAGCGGAAGGCACTGATGATTCTGTTGATAAAGCGCTGGAAGAAGGTAAGCGGTTTTCCCCTGGCTGTCTTATACATAATCCCATCTTCGTAGCCATGGGCAGCAAGAACCATACGGTTCTTCTGACTTGCATACCCCTTGTCCGCACACACCGGGGATGCTTCTGCAAGAGAGAGGTTCTCAATGAGCTTTTCAAATTCCGTGGTATCGGCACCATGGGCAGGGGTGACATGACCGTTTAAGACAAACCCTTCCCTGGTATCAACCGCCACATGGGCCTTATATCCGTAATACGGTTTCTTCCCTTTCCTGACCCAGGTGGCATCATGATCGTCGGAGTAGGTAATCTGATGTGAAGAAGGTTCCTGAGATGATTCGTCCTCGCATCTATCTTCCGGCATTACTTCGATAACCTTCCGGGGTCTCCGGGACGATTCCACAATAGTGGCATCCACAATGGCCCCTTCCTTGACAAAAAGTCCATGAGATTGAATCTGTTGATTAATCTCTGCAAAGAGCTTTTCATAGATGCCCAGCTCCATGCACGTATTCCTGAACCGGCAGATGGTGCTGTGATCGGGTAACGTGCTCCCTAAAGAGAAGCCGCTGAACCTGATGAAGGAGATACGGTCAGAGAGAGCATCCTCTAGGCCAGGATCGCTTAACCCGTACCACCTCTGGAGGAGTAACAGTTTGAACATGGGAACAGGAGGATAGGCAGGTCTGCCGTCAGCACTGGCTACTTTCCGGTATTTCTTCCGGAGGATTTTCTCTATGGGCTTCCAGTCAATGAGACGATTCACGTCATCAAGGAAGTTCTTTCGTGATTGTTTACGAATCTCAACAAAGTAATCGGCAAAGGTTGGGGTAGTAAATGTGTCCTTCAAAGATACCTCCTTCTTGTCATCAGAATGAGGTAATATACCATATATATCAATATGTTACAAGCATTATTAGGGGAAATTACCGTGCAAAGGTCTTATTTTGTTTGTCGGAAGAAAGCAAGCGACTGGTGGTATGTCCCCTTTCGGGAAGGGGTATAACGACCTATATGCACATACAAAAAATCAGAGAATTGGTATAGGAACGGATTAAGGAGATTATCCGGTTAGCTTTTATTGACAAAGACTCTTTCAAAGATGGTGTCTATATATCTGAAGTAATGGTCGTTCGTTGTGATGTTGTCGATTTCGCTTTCCTTTAGAAGTTGGGTAATCGCCTGATCGTTTTTCAATTCAGTCCTAAAATCGAGCCCTTGCTCGTAGCATTTCATGGCCACGGACTGGGTCAGTTTATAGGCTTCCTGTCGGGTGAGACCTTTTTTGATCAGACCCAGGAGGATTGCTTCTGAGTTGTGTAACCCCCGTGACATTGAAAGGTTTTTTTTCATTCTATCAGGATACACCATGAGGTTTTTGTACATATTTTTTATGCGTTCAAGCATATAATCGAGAAGTATAGTGGCATCAGGAGCAATCACCCTTTCAACAGAGGAATGGCTGATATCCCTCTCATGCCACAAAGGGATGTTCTCAAGGGCTGACAATGCATACCCTCTAAGGAGCCGTGCGAGGCCACAGAGGTTCTCTGAAGTAATGGGGTTTCTCTTATGTGGCATGGCTGACGACCCCGTTTGACCTTTGGAGAAGAACTCCTCTACCTCTCCGACTTCTGTCCGCTGAAGATTTCTTACCTCGAGAGACATCTTTTCAATTGACGAGGCAATGATTGCCAGGGTTGTAAAGAACTCTGCGTGGTAGTCTCTCGGGACAATCTGTGTTGATATAGGAACTGGTTTCAGTTCCAATTGCTTGCAGACAAAATCTTCTATGGAAGGTTGGAGGTGTGCAAATGTCCCTACAGCCCCTGATATCTTTCCATGGCTAACCCGCTCTTTGGCTGCCTTCATTCGTTCAAGGTTTCTCCTCATCTCATCATAGAAATGAGCCATTTTCAAACCAAAGGTTATGGGTTCAGCATGAATGCCATGAGTTCGGCCAATCATGGGGGTAAACTTATGCTCAAAGGCCCTGTCTTTTAATACAGCCATGAAATTTTCTATATCGTTGATCAGTATATCGGCCGCCTCTTTAAGGAGGCATGCAAAAGATGTATCGAGAATATCTGATGACGTTGCCCCCATATGAATGTATTTTGAAGAAGGTCCAACAAACTCTGCCACAGATTCAATAAACGCAACAACATCGTGCTTTGTTCTTTTCTCTATTTCATTGATTCTTCCAATATCGAAATTGGCCTTCTCTTTAATAGTTTTCAAATCTTCAGGTGATATCTCTGATAAACTACCGTAGGCTTCGCATATAAGTATTTCTATTTTAAGCCATTTTTTAAATCTATTTTCCTCAGACCACACATCTGCCATGCGTTTTAGCGTGTAACGTTCGATCATGGGTGTATATTACCCGAAGCACATTTGCTTGTCAATAAAATGAAGGGGAGGTGGGCGGGAAAGGCGGGAAGGGAAGTAAGAAGTGAAAAGTGAGAAGTTAGAAGTAAATGCTTTAATAAATCAGTCAACTAGTCAACTAGATTAATTCCTTTAAGAGGGGGGGGCTCTCTTCCGATCCACCCCTCCGCAGTAGAACTGACATGAAGGACTGGAGCCTTGGCGCAGATGGGCGCAAGCCCCGGAAAAATAGAATTCCCCCACCCGGAAAAGAGTGGGGGAAAGGGCAGAAGAAGGAACAATAGTTCGACGGCATATCGAATACTGCCCCTCTCAGATTGGGCAAATCAATTTTTGCTACTTTCTTTATTCATAATGTCATAAAAATTATTTATTTGTTATATTTATTAATATATGGTAATAAATATATATCACGATTGTCAATAGAAAACAAGAAAAAAGTTTTTTCGTGGAGAATATGGATATATGGATACAAAAGAAAAGATGATTTTGCGCATTTCGCAAGAAGTCGAGCGTCTCATGAATGATCGGCGAATCATGAGGGATGATGTGCAAAAGACAATACATCATGGCGAGACCGCCGGGGAAAAATTCTTCAATCCTGTTACCGGCCGGTGTCTCGCATTCTTGAGACCGGACAGAGTTACATACTGGGTTGAGTATGAACGGGTCGGTGAAGACTACGAAGTTTATAGAGTCTATTCTCATAGGATGGAGATGAAGAGAAAAGGGAAACCATGACGGAAAAGGGGAGTTGCAGTAGCAACAGTGGATGGATCTGTAATCGTTGCAGGGTTTCTTTGGAAGTTCAGACGGTTAGGCTCCAGTATTTAAGGACAATCTTCGCCCTTGATCTTCCTGCATGCCCACAATGCGGCATGATACTGATCGATGAAGAGCTGGCAATAGGGAAGATGGCAGAGGCAGAACAGATTCTTGAAGATAAGTAACCTCCTTAGCAAGTTTCTGATGATGACGAATTGTTCTTTCAATTGGCAGGACATTTATAAGGTTTTAGGGCCATGCCTGAGACCGGGAGGATTGGATCTTACCGAGAGGGCACTGGAATTCTGTCGTCTGCGCCCAGGGTCTATCATTGCAGATATAGGCTGCGGTGCAGGAGGAACCCTGCAGCACCTGGAGGGGATTGGCATTTACCGCATAGTAGGACTCGATTGCTCGGGTGTATTTCTCAGAGAGGTCATGTCTCTTCTTGCATCGCCAAACCTGGTTCATGGCCAAGCTGAAATTCTTCCCTTCAGAAAAGGTTCCTTTGATGCCGTTTTTTGTGAGTGTGTTCTTTCCATCCTCTGTGGCAGGTTGGCGGCACTTAGAGAGTGTGCGAGGATTGTGAAAGAGGATGGGTTCTTGGTGGTAAGCGATGTTTTTGACCGAGCGGGTACGTCACAAGGACAACAGGGATTAAAATCGGTGGGGCTCGGTACACGGGAGATTCTGAAAAGGAGAGAGGTTTTCACGCTCTTAATGAAGGCTGGTTTTTTGCCCTTTCTCTGGGAGGAACACCAAAACGCTCTTAAGGAGTTCCTTGCCCGCATGATCCTTGCAGGATTTAGCCTGCCGGGTCAATGGAGAAGAACACTGGAGGTGGACAGCAAGAAAACGGATCAGCAAAATATTAGTTACTTTCTGCTTGTTGCCCGGAAAGCGGAGAATGTATTTCCGTTAGTCGAAAACAAAGGAGATAGTCAATCGTGGATGATATAGTCTTGGAAATGGTGAGACTAAAAGCGAGGGGGTACTGCTGTACCCAGATCATCTTAATTCTCGCGCTTAAAGCCCAGGGTAAGACCAATGCCGACTTGGTGAGGTCAATGGGTGGCCTCTGTTATGGCGTCAACTGGGGTGGCGAAGTGTGCGGCGCCCTGTCAGGGGGTGCTTGTCTGATTTCGCTTTATACGGGAAAAGGAGCTGACGTGGAGATACCTCATGACCAGCATTTGGTGATGATAGGTGAGTTCGTCGAATGGTTTATTATTGCAGCTGATGAAAAGTATGGTGGGACAAGGTGCCATGAAATCCTGGAAAAATTTCCCGATCGCAGTATATGTAGCCTTATTGTGGCCGACACCTACAAGAAGTGCATGGATATCCTTGTAAAAAACGGGTTCGATCGTGCTATCAATACGAGTCGATGAAATTATGGAAAAGATATATACCGAAGAGACTGAAAGCCTATGTCCTGTTTGTCTCAAGAGGGTTAAAGCAAGGCGTGTAACTCAAAATAACGATGTTTTTATGACCAAGGAGTGCGAGGACCACGGATCATTCAAGACAATCATTTGGAGAGGAGAGCCGTCTATGGAGAAATGGCGGAGACCGAAGACTCCCGTCCGTTCCTATTTATTCTATGGAACCGTTGAAAGGGGTTGCCCCTTTGACTGCGGCCTCTGCGAGGTTCACGAACAGCTTCCCTGTTCTGTTTTACTCGAAGTAACGAACCGATGCAATCTCCATTGCGCAGTCTGTTTCGCCGATTCCGGGCATAGAAGGGAAGAGGATCTGTCCTTAGAAAAAATCAGGTGGTTGCTAGGGAGGGCCATAACTGCTGTAGGTCCTTCTAATCTCCAGCTTTCAGGGGGTGAACCGACCCTGAGGGACGATCTCCCGGATATCATTGGGGCTGCTCGAGAGATAGGCTATTCTTTCATTCAGATCAACACGAACGGTCTCCGTCTTGCCTCGGATAAGGGCTACTTGAAACGACTTTTGGCCGCAGGCCTTTCATCAGTTTTTCTCCAATTTGATGGGATCGATGACGAAATTTATTGCTCGCTCAGGGGAAGGGCGCTTCTGAATCAGAAGCTCAGTGCAGTAAGAAATTGCGGGGAGATAGGTCTCGGTGTGGTACTTGTCCCTACTCTGGTGAGAGGGGTGAACACAGGTTCTGTAGGAGCCATCATTAAGCAAGCGCTGCAGATGGGGCCAACGGTAAGAGGCGTCCATTTCCAGCCGATCAGCTATTTCGGTCGCTTTCCGGACCAGCTTGATGACGATGGCCGTTTTACCCTTCCAGAACTTATGAGATGTCTCGAAAAGCAGACAGAGGGGCTTATAAAGATGACTGATTTTTCCCCTCCCGGTTGCGAACATGCCCACTGCTCATTCCATGCCACATATATGCGTTCTGTCCAAGGGGGGTTGCGATTGTTAGGTGCAGGAGTGGAAAATAGCTGCTGTCCATCGAGCTTCAGCGGAGGAGGGGTCAGGAAGACCGTAGAGACCATATCGCGCCGATGGACATTGCCTGAGCCAGAGAAATTTTACGGCCCATTCCCACTCATGGGGGAGACTGTCTGCTGCGATACCAGAGGCCGAAGTATAGCTCTCCAGGAAGAGCCTCTTGATCTAGATGTATTTCTACAGGAGGTTACTACTCGGAGTTTCACTATATCGGCTATGGCCTTCCAGGATGCAGAGAACATTGACCTGGAGCGGCTTAGAGGCTGCTGCATATCAATCTTGGCTCACAACGGCAGACTTGTCCCGTTTTGCGCGTATAATCTTACCAGTCGAGACGGAAAGACTCTCTACAGACCGCAGAACGGAGGGGACTCGCGATGATCAGCATCACCCCTCTGGAGATGTGGATCAGAGAAAAAGCCCAAATTGCCTGGGGCCTTACGGGTAAATCATTTGCTAAAGCACTCGAAGATTACCAAATCCGCCGACTGAACGAGACCATTGACAATGCGCGCCGGAACTCGCCTTTTTATGCACGCCATCTGGCATCTCTCCAAGAAGCTCCCATATCAACGCTTTCCGACATAACAAAAATTCCTTTTACGTTGCCTTCGGATATCGGAAAAGACCCGTTTCATTTCCTGGCGGTCCGTCAGGACGACATAGCCAGGATAGTAACCCTTCGCACCTCGGGAAGCACAGGGGAGGCGAAAAGAATTTTTTTCACGAAAGACGACTTGGAGTTGACTATAGACTTCTTCCACCACGGCATGTCGACCCTTGTACGACCTGGGCAGAAAGTAGCGATACTTCTTCCCGGTGATACACCGGATAGCGTGGGTGATCTCCTCGATCGGGGCCTTAGGAAAATGGATGTTCACACTCTTATTTATGGCCCTGTCACGGACCCCGATCGCGCTGCCGAAGTTGTTGCGTCTTTCGGTGCCCATTGTCTTGTTGGTATTCCAACACAGGTGCTTGGAGTGGTGTGCTCTCGCACAGGGATTGAAATAGGAAAAAACAGGATAGAAAGTGTACTACTGAGCACCGATTACGTCCCACAGGCCATCATCCGAACCCTGGAGAGGTTCTGGGGCTGCCGGGTGTTCAACCACTATGGAATGACAGAGATGGGTCTCGGAGGTGGTGTTGACTGCCAGGCCCACGATGGATACCATCTGAGGGAGGCCGATCTTTACTTTGAAGTGGTTAATCCTGAGACAGGCGAAGTTTGTCCTGACGGCGTGGCAGGCGAGGTAGTTTTTACCACCCTTACCAGACGCGGTATGCCACTCATACGGTACAGGACCGGGGATATTTCCAGAATTATCCCCGGTCACTGTCCTTGCGGCACAGTCCTCAGGCGGATGGAGTATGTCAAAGGCAGGTGGAATGGTGCTGTGTATCTGGGTTCTAACTGCACCTTGACTCTTTCCGACATAGATGAGGCTCTATTCCAACTACCCCATCTACTCGACTATAGGGCGACTGTATCAAAAGAGAAGAATGGAAAGTTCCGGCTCCATGTCGATGTTCACCGGACTGAGGGTCAAGGCCCAACGGTTCAGGCCATTCTTCAAATGCTCAGTGACGTTGAGGCAATACGTAGAAGCATTGCAAATGGGTATCTCTATGTACCCACTGTATGTTTCTCGCAGGAAGGGCGCTGGGCCACGAACGGCGTAATAAAAAGGAAGATTATCTTTTTGGACTCTTGGCGAGATTAGATGTGAAACGGTTCGTCGACCGGAAAAGGCGAAGTAGATTCGAGACAAGGAGATACACATGTTTGAAGTGAGCGAAAAGGCATTGGAGGCAATTAAACAGTTTTTGAAAGGGAAGAAAGAGTCTCAGTCTATCAGAGTCTTGATGACTGAAGGGGGTTGGAGGGGTGCAAATCTCGTAATGGCATTATGATAGAAAGAAAGAGAATGATGAGGTTTTTAGAGAAAAAGGGGTAACATTTCTCATAGAAAAAGAGCTTTTGGCTTAATACTAAAAAACAGGGCCGAAAATAGCTCTACTATCAACGATCTAAATCATCAAAAACTCAAGAGGCTGAGAAACGGGTAAAAAAATTGTCCTTATTGCGGTTCAAAACACACCCAACAGAAAGGCGTCCAGAATAAGAGAAAGCGTTATCGATGTATGGCCTGTCATAGGCAATTTCAAAATCATCCCCAGAAGGAACGGATCGAAAAGGTTATCTGGAAGGAATATGTTTATCAAAGACAAACAATCCATCAATTAAAAAAAGGTTATAATTGTATTTAAACGGTATTAATTGGTTATTAATAGTAATTATAATCTTGACAAATATCTTGCATTTTGTGTATAATTCACAAGTATTGTGATATTATTCACAAATGATGAACACAGTGGGCCTTTAATTATGGTCTGAAGGAGTCGAACATGAGATACGCAGAAACCGGTTACAACTTAGAGGTCGATTTAGCTACAGGTAATATTGAACGAGTTGAAACTGATCCGAAATTGATGGAGCTTCACCTAGGAGGTCTTGGAACGAGCATAAAGTTGCACTGGGATAGGGTGTCCCCTGAGGTAAAACCGTTCGATCCCGAGAATATGCTCGTTATCAGTTCCGGACTATTTAACGCTACTCCGGCTTTCAGTGCTAATCGCACGGTGATAACCTTCGTTTCTCCCCAGTCACATACGTTGGCATATCCGATGATGGGAGGATTCTTCTCAGCGGAATTGAAGTATGCCGGCTACGATAAGATCATAATTAAGAACAAATCTAATGATTGGGTTTATCTTTGGATACACAATGACAAGGTGGAGATACGTGATGCCACTCACTTAAAGGGCAGGGGTGCCCTAGAAACGCAAGACCTCATTCGAGAGGAGTTACGTGAACCGAGGGCTCAGGTCGCAGCCATAGGTCTTGCTGGCGAGAACAGATGTTTTACGGCATCCATAGAACAGTCAAGGTCAAGTTGCAGCAGACTTGGCGGTGGCGCTATTATGGGAGATAAAAAGATAAAGGCCGTTGCTGTCCGCGGAACAAAGGATGTATACCTTGCGCGGGGGGCAGAGTTCATGGAACATTTAAAGGGGGTTACAGAATACATAAACTTTCGAAATGCAAACCCTATTCCCGATGTAATGACAATTCTTTCCGGGATTGGGTCACCGCAGGAGATGGTTCATACCGATGAGAAGTGGCATACAGAGAACTTTATGTGGGGGAATGCCCGTACTCGCAGAAGAGAATTCTGGAGCAAAGAAAACGAAGCAAACTGGACAAAAACCCAACTTGCCACAGTTAAGCGGTTAATTAGTTGTTTCAACTGTCCCCAGCATTGCGGGGGATTAGTTTCCTTTCAGGGTGGCCCCTACTATATGATGAAATGCTTTGGCAAACTTACGTATTCAATGGCAGCCTATGTGGATGACCTAGGTTTTAACTTTAAAATCCTTCAGCGCGCTACAGAGTATGGTGTAGACTCGTTCTCAACCCCACAGATTCTGGCTTTTGCCGTTGAGCTGTATGAAGCTGGCATTTTGACCGATAAGGACTTTGCCGGGACATCTACATATGAAGCTTGTCCGTCTGATAAAGAGGGGAGATTTTTTTGGCTCCTGGACAGAGTAGTAAGGCGGGAGGGTATAGGAGATATCTTGGCCGATGGCGTATGGTATGCTGCCCGTGCAATTGGTAACGGCGCAGAGGCATTTGACCATAATACAATTAAAAGACACGAACAGCTTCCCCTTAAGCTAGGGACGCTCGATCCTCTTTACTATCTGATGTATTCCACCAATGAGAAGATAAGTATTACGCAGATTGAAGGACAATGGCCACAGTCAGCTTTTCCCACGAAAGAGCAGAGAGAAGCCTTTGTAAAGGATTGGCCTCAGCTTCCCGATGAGCACTTTAAGCAATATCTACTTGACTGGGAAATGCGGGGAGATAATGCGATACCTTATTTTCCCACTCCTCAAATGTGCAGCGAGATTGTGGATTGGATGGAAATGCTCCACAACATTGATGATGCATGCTGCGTGTGCGCTGGTATGTCGTCATTCTGCCTGAAACCTCCCTATCATATTCACAATTATCCAAAATTGATTTCGGCAGCGACCGGTTTGGATATCGATGAAACGGGTCTTAAGAAGGTAGCCAACAGGAATAGGAATCTGCATAGAGCATATAACAACAGAAGAGGTATGACGAGAGCAGACGAAAAGCCGCCGGAAGACCACTGGAAAAGAAGATTTCCAGATCTCGAAAAAGAGCTTTTGGACACATATTACAAATTCAAGGGATGGAACATGGATGGCGTTCCTACGAGAGAGAAGTTGGAGGAGTTAGATTTGGGTTATGTAGCCGATGATTTAGAAAAGAGAGGGATATTGAAACATGGCCAAAATTAAGAAGAAGATCAAAACAATTAAGGTTGACGCCGATAAATGCAATGGTTGCAGAGCGTGTGAAGTAATTTGCTCTGCATTTCATGCGAACCCGCAATACAGCAGCAATAATCCTGCCAGGTCCCGCATTCAGGTGATTACGCACCGTTTGAAAAATATATGGCTTCCTGTGTTCGCTGGTGAGTACGCCCCTGCAGAGTGCATGGGCCGAGACAAGTATATCATTGACGGAAAGGAATACGATGAGTGTGGTTTCTGCAGGGCCTCCTGCCCATCGAGAGATTTGTTCAAAGAACCAGATTCCGGTCTTCCCCTCAAGTGTGATATGTGCGAGAGTGACCCGCCACTTGAAAAACCCATGTGTGTCCAGGTGTGCCTGAACAGTGTCCTGACATACGAAGAAAGAGAAGAGGAAGTAGAAGATAATTTAGAGGTAGACGCGGCAGAGGTTGCTTTGAGGTCAATGGTAGATAAATATGGAATGGAGGCTGTAATGGATTCTGTGACGCGTTATTTGCAGAAAGAATGAATACATGAGGATTAAACGTGGAAACCCTAGCCCCCTTCAAAGAGGTAATCGACGAGGTAAAAGAGAAAGGTGGAGACGCGGTCAAGTACTGCTACCAGTGTGGTAAGTGCGACACAGTCTGCCCGTGGAACAACGT
>Ga0067045_1028727_pt1 | contig 28487 bp, 27 predicted proteins | sample TerdegcTABiofilm_FD_59184 | JGI IMG/M metagenome (GOLD analysis project Ga0067045, IMG submission 59184) | Combined Assembly of (Gp0054472, Gp0054536) Wastewater bioreactor microbial communities from Singapore -Terephthalate degrading...
GGTGTGGGGTGAGTGGGAAGGTGGTGAGGAACAAGGTGGGGAGGTTAGCGAGGCAGGCGGTGTGGAGTCAGGGCACGCTGGTGGGGCAGTTAGGGGTGCGGGAGGCTCGCTGATCCTCACTACCGACGAACATCCCGCGTATGGGCGGGGGCTGAGCCGAGTGGGAGGATTGGAGGAGTAGAAAAAAGAGGGCCGGTTTGAGCACCGGCGGGTGAGCGCTCAGCAGGTCCGCACCCGATCGAATCCCTGTTCGCGGTGATCTACCTGGATCGACAGGTGCGAAAGGATGTGGCGAACCATGTGCGGGAAACCACCCGAGGAGCCCGCAACGTGAACGATCTAGGTTCTTCACCCATGGGCTGTACCTGGCCGAGGGATGGAGAACCTGGACCCGGATGTGGGGCACCCCCTACGGGGACGGGAAGGTGTACTTCCCTCAGTTCATCTTGGACTGAGAACCTTCCCCACAAGCTTCGGGATACTAACTATCCCTTTTAAGTTCTTTTTCAATCCCATGCCAGGCAAGAGTGGCGCATTTCACCCGAAGGGGAAACTGCCGGACTCCGGAAAGGGCTCGTAGGTCCCCTAGATCTGCTCCTTCCCCTGGATCAGTACAATCCCGAGGATCTCCCCGAAGGTAAGATAGGGAGCGGTTGCAGATATCTATCGCTTCCAAACGGGTTCTTCCCGAGAGGAGTTCTGTCATGATGGAGGCAGAGGCAATGCTAATGGCGCACCCATGGCCGTCGTACACCACCCGCCTGATCCGATCCGAACTCTCCCATTCGATCTTTATCCGTATACTGTCCCCACAGGAAGGGTTCTCGTGGATGATGAAGTTCCCTGAAAGGGGTTCCTTGTTCCTCGGGTGCTTGTAGTGATCCAGGATCAGTTCCTGATAGAGAGTATCCAGGTCGCTCATTGAAAGTACCTTCGGGCCCGTTCTAGGGCGTCTGCCAATCGATCGAGGTCTTCCTTGCTGTTATAGATCCCTAGGCTAGCCCGGACAGCACTATTGACTCCCAATCGGCGAAGTAAGGGCTGGGCGCAATGATGACCCGATCGAACCGCGATGGAGCAAGAATCTAGGAATTGGGCAAGATCATGGGAATGAATCCCTTCCAGATTAAAGGCAAATACGGGAGCCCTTAAAGCGGCTTCCCCATAGAGGGTGAGGTTATCAATGTTAGAAAGCACTTCGACACCGTACCTAGCCAGCTCTTGTTCTTCCGCCCATATCTTCTCTCGGCCTAGGGAATCAAGGAAATCCATGGCAGCGGCCAACCCTACGGCTCCTTCCACGTTGGGTGTACCTGCTTCGAAGCGATAGGGATGCTCATTGAAGGTAACGTCTGTCTCGGTAACCGTTGCGATCATTTCACCGCCCCCCTGGTAGGGAACGAGGTTGTCCAGAATCTGTTCCCGAGCCCATAGGACACCGATTCCCATCGGTCCGTACATCTTATGACTCGAAAAGGCTGCCATGTCGCAGCCTAGTTCGGACACGTGGAAGGGCATGTGTCCCACGCTCTGGGCAGCGTCCAGTACGAGGAGGGCACCTCGTTCGTGCACGAAGGAGGCAATTTGGGGAATCGGATTCACGGTTCCTAGCACGTTGGATACATGGGGAAGGGCCACCACCCGAACTCGATCGGACCAGAGGGATTCCAAATCCTTTATGTCCAGCTCTCCCGTTTGTGTGATGGGCCAGAATCGTAGGTATAGACTTTGTTCTCGAGCGGCAAGCCAGAAGGGAACGATGGTAGAGTGATGGTCCATCTGGGTCACTATGATTACGTCTCCTGGACGGAGAAAAGTTCTAGTAAGGGAATGTGCGATTAGATTCAAGGCTTCCGTGGCGCCGCGGGTGAAGACGATTTCCTTCGACGAAAAGGCTCCGATAAACCGGGCCACTCGGTCTCGAGCTCCCTCATGTGCGTGGGTGGAAGCTTCGGCTAATCGATACACGGCCCGATGCACATTGGCGTTTCGAGTCTGGTAATATTCAGCGATGGCCCGAATCACTGGCTCTGGTTTTTGAGTTGTCGAGGCGTTGTCTAGGTATGCGAGGTTTGGGTTCGCCTCCAGCAGGGGAAACCTACCAATTTTCGATGTAAACATACACCTCGTCTCCTTCAATCCTTACGGGAAACGTCTCCACGGGAAGCACGGCAGGTAGACCAGAAACCACTCCCGTTCGAATATCGAAGCTAGAACCATGCTTAGGGCAATAGACCTTTTCGTCCCATATTTCCCCTTCGGACAACCGAGCGTACTCATGGGAGCAGGTATCCCGTAAGGCAAAGATTCCATCAGGTAACCGAAATAGAACGATCTCCTGTGACCCGTACTCCACTCGTAAGACTCCTTTTACATCTTCTACCCGAGCAACAGGTACCCACTCTTTCATGACAGGGATTCTGCGATGCGGCTAAGCACGTCTTTTTGGTAGACATGGGGAATACTCGAGATCACTTCTTCGAGGAATCCCTCGATCAGAATCTGACGAGCTTCCCCCGAAGGGATACCTCGGCTACGAAGGTAGAATAATTGCATTTCATTCAACTTACCAGTAGTGGATCCATGGGTACATCGCACATCGTCGTTCCCAATAACGAGACGGGGGATGGAATCGGCTCGGGCTCCGGAACCAAGGAGCAAGTTCCGATTGGCCAAGTAGGCATCCGTTTTGGTAGCCCCTTCCCCGACTACGATCAAGCCCTGAAAGACCGATTTTCCCCCAGAAGCGACGACTCCTTTGTAGAGGGAATTGCTCTGCGCATGTCCCGATCGATGGGACTGAGTGAGTTCCATCTCGAGGTGAGATCCTTCCGTAGCCACGTAGGCGCCTCCAAGGTCCCCCTTGGCCCCCTCTTCCTCTAATTCCACTTTCCAGTTCGATTTAGATACCTGACCTCCCACATGGATTTCCACAGATCGAAGGGAAGCATCCCGCTTTAGGTACCCTTCGAAAGAAAGAAAGAACCCTCCCTCTGAAGGGAGCAACCGGTCCACCACTAGGGTTCCTTGGGCATTGGCTTCTCCCTGGTAGGTAATCCCCCCATTCAAGAATATACCGGGAGCTTTTCGTGCATCGAACCGCACCACTATGTGGGCTTCCGAATCCCTTCCTAAGAGAATCAGAAGGTGGGGTAGGGAGAATATTTCATCTTCTTCCACTTGAATGAGGATGGGTGCGGATATCCGCTGGTGATTGGGCACCTTAAGGATCAATCCATGGGTAGGGTACGCTAGGTTCCATGCCTGCATTCGATCCGATAACCTCTGGATACGTTTCTCTAGCACGAGAGTACCTTCTTCAGGAAAGTCGGAAAACCAGTCATACAGTTCGACCCCTTGGGTCTCCTCCGACCGATGACATACCCACAAATTCGAAGTACGATGCACCTCAAAAGCCCATCCTTCTCGAGATCTCCCACTTTCCAGGACCCGCGAGGACATTAAAAGTTCTGGGCGATTGTTATATGGATGGTTATAGGGAGATGAAAACTGTCTAAACTTCTGTTCCGGCTTGACCTTTTCCAGAGGCGTTCGTCTCCACGATTCCCAGGATCTTTCCGGCCAGGGAAGTTTATCGAAGACTTCCCGAGCTTCTATCCGTACTCTCTCCATTTCCATCTTCCTTTCCTCTAACCTACAGAGCCTTCCATTTCTAGCTCGATTAATCGATTCAATTCCACTGCGTACTCTAGGGGCAACTGTTTCACCATAGGATCGAGGAACCCATTCACAATCATGAGGGAGGCTTCCGATTCCGATAGGCCTCTACTCCGAAGGTAGAACAGTTGCTCTTCGCTGATCCGGCTTACTCGGGCCTCATGTTCCATCGATACATCCTCGGATTCGATCTCTATGTAGGGATACGTGTTCGTTTTCGATTGGGGATCAAGAAGCAGGGCGTCACAAACCACGTGTGATTTGATTCCCACAAGGTTCGGGTACACCTTGATCAATCCCCGGTAACTGGCGATTCCTCCATCCTTACTGATGGACTTGGAAGTGATAATTGAACTGGTATCCGAGGCGGCATGGACGATCTTTCCCCCCGTATCCTGCTCCTGCCCTTTGCCCGCGAAGGCAATGGAAAGCACTTCTCCATGCGCTTTGGGCCCCAAGAGGTACACCGCGGGATACTTCATCGTCCGTTTGCTGCCGATATTTCCATCCACCCATTCGACTACCGCTTCCTCGTAGGCTACGGCTCGCTTGGTAACCAGGTTATACACGTTGCTGGACCAATTCTGGATGGTCGTATACCGAACGCGGGCGCCTTTCAGGGCAAGGATTTCCACCACCGCGCTATGGAGGCTGTTCCGACTATAGATGGGAGCCGTGCACCCTTCGATGTAATGAACGAAACTCCCCTCATCCGCAATGATCAATGTCCGTTCAAACTGTCCGAAACTTTCCAGGTTGATCCTGAAATAAGCCTGTAAGGGTATTTCTACCCGTACCCCCGGAGGGACATAGATGAAACTACCCCCGGACCATACCGCGGTGTTGAGAGCCGCGAACTTATTGTCGTTGAAAGGAATCACGGTTCCAAAGTACTTACGTACCAATTCTGGATAATCCCGCACAGCGTCTTCGGGAGCGCAGAAGATCACTCCTTTTCGTTCCAAGTCGGAGCGAATGTTGTGATACACGATTTCCGAATCGTACTGGGCTCCCACACCCGCTAGGAACTTCCGTTCCGCTTCGGGAATCCCAATCCGATCATAGGTCGCCCGGATTTCTTCGGGAAGTTCTTCCCACCGTTCTTTTCGGTCATCGGTAGGTTTTGCGTAATAGTATATTTCATCGAAATTAATCTCGGATAGGTCGGCTCCCCAGTTGGGCATGGGTTTCCGGCGAAAGGCTTCCAAACCCCTCAACCGGTACTGGAGCATCCATTCCGGTTCGTTCTTCATTTGGCTGATGGTTCGAACGATCTCTTCATCCAAACCTCTTCGGGTTTTGAACACGGAGCGATCCGGAAATGCAAATCCATACTTATACTCCCCGATATCCACTGTTACAGTTTCACTCATGCCCGCACCTCTTCCCGTATCCAATCGTACCCACGAGCTTCCAATTCTCTCACCAGTTCGGCTCCTCCCGACAAAACAATCCGGCCATCCATCATGATGTGAACCTTGTCCGGTTGGATGTAATCCAGGATCCGCTGGTAGTGTGTGATAATGAGGGATGAAAAGCGATCGCCTCGCAAACGGTTCACTCCCTGTGCTACGACTCGGAGGGCATCGATATCGAGACCAGAGTCCGTTTCGTCCAGGATGGCTATTTTAGGGCGAAATAAGAGCATCTGAAGGATTTCCATCCGTTTCTTTTCCCCGCCCGAGAACCCCTCGTTTAGATACCGGTTGATGAAGGATTGATCCATTCCCATCGTGTCCATCAGTGCGCGAAGTTCTTCAATGAACTTGTTTACGTTGAAGGAACCCTCCGTACCCCGTAGATTCTCCACCGATCGTTTTAGGAATTTTCCTACCGTAACACCGGGTACTTCTACGGGATACTGAAACGCAAGGAACATTCCCAAAGCGGCTCTTTTCTCTGGATCTTCTTCCAGAATATCCTTTCCTTCGAAAAGGATTCTTCCGGCAGTTACCGTGTAGGAAGGATGGCCCATCAAGACATTAGCCAAGGTACTCTTGCCTGAACCGTTGGGTCCCATGAGAGCGTGGATTTCTCCCAACTGGATACTGAGATCCACGCCCTTTAGGATCTCTTTCGTTTCAATCCGAGCATGAAGGTCTTCTATTTGTAACAACATATTCTTTCTCCTATATAGGATAGCCTAACTCCAATCGGGCAGCCTCGCTCATGAAGCTGTACCTCCACGGGGGATCCCACACTAGATGAGGGCTCACTTCTGTCACTCCGGGCAAGGTTTGAACCTTTTCAATAATGGCATCATAGATATCCTGAGCAGCCGGACAGCCGGGGTACGTCACGGTAAAGTCCACGTCCACCCTCCCTCCGGGTTGCACTACCACGTGATAGACCAATCCTAGATCCACTATGTTGATGGCCAGTTCAGGGTCTTCTACCCGCTTCAAGATTTCGTACACCTGAGAAACAAGAGGGAATTGTTTAGAAGATTCCATTCACCTTCTCCTACTACGATAGGAAAAGGTATATAATATTACAAAATTAGTCAAGTTAAGTTTTCTTTGCGGGAATGTTTCGCTATGTTTACGTTATGAAAATTCTAATGATCACAGCCCATCCCAATTCCCATGGGTTCAATCATTCCCTTTCCAACCGATTGCAGAAACGGTTGATGGAAGGGGGGGTGGAAGTAGATCGGACGGATCTCTATCAGGAAAGATTCGACCCGGTTCTTACCGTAGAGGAAATGTTCCGAAAAGGGTCCTTCGATGAAAGGGTCCTTCGACAAATTGAGAAATTGAAAAGCAGTACAGGTCTATTACTAGTGCACCCGGATTGGTGGGGGCTACCGCCGGCTATTCAAAAGGGATGGGTGGATCGGGTGCTCCTCCCCGGTGTGGGGTACGCCTACGAAGAAGGGTTAGTACCTTTGCCACTTTTAGGAAACCTGAAGGGAGCCGTGTTGGTGACACGAGATAATCCAGGTAAAGGCCTTTCGGAGGCTTTTTGGCTTGGGGAAGTGTTTCCTCTCTGCGGCATAGCTCCCGCTTGGTTTCGAGTGTTGGATGGACTGAAAACCCTGGAATCTTATGAAGTGGAAAGAAGAGTGGCCGTTTTGATCGAAGAATTGTATACTTTTCTAGTAAGAAAATAGAGGGAGGTGGGCATGATCGTTGGTGTGGTGAAGGAAGGATTTCAAGGAGAACGGAGAGTGGCCCTCGTACCGATTCACGCGGACGGACTACGGAAGGCGGGCTTCGAAGTGTGGATACAGAAGGGTGCGGGTGAAGAGGCCGGTTACCCCGACGAGGAATACCGGAATCGAGGATGTCGGGTCGTGGATTCCCGGGGGGACATCCTTCGAGGAGCAGATGTTCTGTTGGCCGTGCGAGCCTGCGGAGCGAATCCTACTACGGGGAAGGAGGACGCAAAAACTCTGAAAGAAGGATGTTTGGTAATCGGGCAGTTGGATCCTTACACACCGGACAGCTCCTTTGAAGCTCTGGCCTCGCGGAAGGCATCAGCCTGCGCATTAGAGTTAATGCCTCGGATCACCCGGGCGCAGAGTATGGATGTCCTAAGCTCCATGGCGAACCTGGCGGGATACAAGGCCGTGATTCTGGCGGCGGAGGTTTTGCCTAAGCTCTTCCCCATGATGATGACTGCGGCCGGTACTCTGGTACCCGCAAAGGTCTTTGTCATTGGAGCAGGAGTGGCGGGGTTACAGGCGTTGGCTACCGCTAGGAGGCTAGGAGCAGTCACCAGCGCGTACGATGTTAGACCCGCGGTGAAGGAACAGGTGGAAAGCCTAGGCGCCCGGTTCGTGGAACTGGGGTTGGAAAGCAAAGAAGCGGAAACATCGGGAGGGTATGCCCGGGCAATGGACGAAGAGTTCTATCGACGGCAACGAGAGAAACTCGGTGAGGTGATCGCAGGGATGGATGTGGTGATCTCTACCGCAGCGGTTCCTGGGAAGAAAGCGCCCGTGTTGATCACTCGCGAAATGGTAGAGCGAATGGCTCCGGGTTCGGTGATCGTGGACATTGCGGCCGAACGGGGTGGAAACTGCGAGCTCACCAAACCTGGAGAACGGTACACCCATCAAGGTGTCACGATTTTAGGGCCACTCAACCTTGCTTCTACCGTTCCATTCCACGCTAGCCAGTTGTATTCGAAAAACAGTACTACATTTTTCCTTTCCATCGTGAAGAATGGCTCCGTGGAACTTTCAGAGGAAGATGAGGTGGTGAAGGCTGTGCTAGTTATGAAACAAGGCACCTACCTAAGCGATTTAATCAAACCCAAATGAAGGTAAGGAGGAACAGTATCATGGAAAACTTCCTGCAAGTGATCACGATCTTTATTCTGGCCATCTTCGTTGGAGTGGAGGTAATCTCCAAGGTTCCGCCCATACTCCATACTCCTTTAATGTCAGGGTCCAACGCTATTTCGGGGATCACCCTGGTGGGAGCGTTGATTTCCGCAGGGATGCAGGCTACGACCCTTTCCGTTATTTTGGGTACCTCGGCGGTGGCTCTTGCAACGGTGAATGTGGTAGGCGGGTTTTTAGTGACCCATCGAATGCTGAGCAAGTTCAAGAGGAAGGAGTAAGTATGGTGGGGATACAGATAGCCTACATTATGGCGTCCGTACTTTTCATTCTTGGACTGAAAGGGCTCAGTCATCCTCGCACGGCTGTCCGGGGAAATCTTATCGGAGCCCTAGGCATGCTGATCGCAGTGGGGGCGACCTTACTGGATCGAAACATCATCTCCTATGAGTACATCCTTTTGGGAGCCTTAGCGGGTTCTGTGTTAGGGACTCTCTTTGCCTTGAAGGTGAAAATGACGGCCATGCCCCAGATGGTAGCCTTGTTCAACGGATTCGGGGGAGCCGCTTCTGTGCTTGTGGCTGGAGCCGTTCTTTCCGAATCTCTTGTGCGAGGAGAAGAGGGGGGGATGCAGTTCCTCATTGCTACCGCTGCTTCCGGACTCATCGGAGCCGTAACTTTCTGGGGAAGTCTAGTGGCTTTTGGGAAACTTCAAGGGCTCGTTACGGAAAAACCGGTTCGGTATCGGGGGGAGCAAGTGGTGAAGGTTCTAGTGTTCCTGGTCGCGCTGTATGGAGCCTACCGAACCATCCAGGGTAAGGGGGATGTGGAATGGTATTGGATTGCCAGTGGAATGGGATCAGTTTTAGGAATCCTTTTAACCATCCCCATTGGGGGAGCCGACATGCCCATTGTGATCGCTCTATTGAATGCGTACAGTGGGATGGCGGCCGCTGCCACAGGGTTTGTGCTGAACAATTCCATCCTGATCATTTCCGGGGCCCTGGTAGGAGCCTCGGGTGTGTTCCTCACCAAGATCATGTGTGATGCCATGAACCGGTCGCTCCCAAACGTACTTTTTGGTGGAGTGGGATCCGTAGTGGAAACCATCAAAGCGGATGATATCTATGGGGGGAAGGTGAAAGCCACTACTCCAGAAGAGGTGGCCATGATCCTAAAGATGGCCCGACGGGTGGTATTCGTGCCCGGTTATGGAATGGCTGTGGCTCGGGCGCAGACCCCTGTACGGATTTTGACTGAGGCATTGGAGAAGGATGGAATCGAGGTGGAGTTTGGGATCCATCCCGTGGCAGGGAGAATGCCGGGTCACATGAATGTTCTTCTAGCGGAAGAAAACATTTCTTACGATAAACTGAAGGAGATGGACGCCATCAACGATACCTTCGCCCAAACAGATGTAGTGATCGTGATCGGTGCCAACGACGTGGTGAACCCCCTGGCTCGGGAAAGTTCGGGAACTCCCATTTCCGGAATGCCCATCCTCAACGTGGACAAAGCTCGTACTGTTGTGGTCATTAAGCGTTCCTTGGCGTCTGGATTCGCCGGAATTCCAAACCCTCTCTTTGCAGCAGAGAACACCCTGATGCTATTCGACGATGCGAAGAAAGCAATGGAGGATTTGGTAAAGGCTTACCGAGAGGCAGTCTAAGCATGAACGAGTGAGCGCTGGTAAATCGAAGAACCTCTTTCGGACAAGTTACATCTGGAAGCCCACGTTCACGAATCCGTACACCTGCCTGGTAGAAACGCTATACGTAACGTCGAACCCAAAGGCCGGTATGGCAACCTTGGAAAGGTAGATTCGAAATCCTGCCCCCGGGCCATGAGCTAGGTAGTATGGATTCTCTGAAATAGGGGATTCGTCTCGGAAAACCCCACCCTCGTAGTATAGAACGAAAGTGGGGGCGCCCCACTGGAAATGAAGAGGGATTCCTTCAAAAAGTAGTTGACCCATCAGGATGGTGTTAGAGAAAACATCATCCCCAATAGTCTTGAGGAATCGTCCAGACACTCGGTTCTCCAAGATAGGCGGAACTCCAAGACCCTTGAATCCCTGAACTCTCACCCCCATCCGATGTTCACCCCAAATGGGAAGGTATCCCTGGGCCTGGAAGGTAAAGCTGTCGTAAAAGTCTGTTCCTTGAAGGTCGAAAGCTCGTTCATATCGAAGAGAGGATGAAATCCCATAGACCAAAACGGGTCCAAAGAAAAGATCCTGGTACCGAAAGGTGAGGGTAGGTCCCGCGAACCGAACGCTATCCGGAGGATTCAAACGGGAATCATAGTCATCCTCTACTTGATGTTCCCGGTATTGAACCCCCACACCAAACCCAAAACCGTTCCCCCAAAAAAACGTAAGATCAGCCCCGGTGTCGAGTTTGGTCTTTTCGTACCTCCTAAGTAGGGATCCTTCGACGGTTCTGGAAGCTACGATTTCCGTGCCTATGCCAAACCGCAGCATGAGAGACTGAGACGTTCCGAGGAAACGAGGATCGATGTAACCGAACATTCCCTGTAACCCATTGTTTCCCCAGAAAGCACCTCCGTAGAATTTCTTGTTCCAACCGAACAGGTTGGACTCGAATAGCAGGAGCCCTCCATACAGGTTCCCCCCACTGGTTGCTCCGCCTATGGGAATGGGGATGAGAGTCCATTTTTCCTCTAACTGTACCCGCAAGCGTATTTGGCCGGAACCATCCGGCTGGGGAAGGAAGGTGATCCGGTGAAAGAGACCAAGACTCCGGAGGGATTGCAGGATGGCTTCTTCGGTTGTGGGCGTGTAGGGTTTCCCCACAAACGGATCCAGGAAGGGCGTTACCACCTCGGGATGGGTTCGTTTGAGACCTTCCAGAGTATAGGAGGAGATAAGTGCTGAATTGCTAGCAACTACCGAATCTGAATAGATTCGGAAGGAAAACAAACCGTTAAACGTGATGAAACAAATAAGTATCGTTCGAAATCGCATGGTAGTAATAAATATACCTAGGTTTTTCCGATTCTTGCAGATGAATCTATGTTTCTGATACACTTCGGGAAGAAAGGGGTACAACTTGGCAGAGAAAATCCAGATGACCGACAAGGGACTTCGAGTCCCGGATAATCCAATCATCCCCTTCATCGAGGGAGATGGAACAGGCCCGGATATTTGGGCGGCAGCGGTTCGAGTGTTCGATGCTGCGGTGGAGAAGGCGTACGGCGGAAAGCGGCAGATTGCTTGGAAGGAAGTACTGGCGGGGGAAAAGGCATTCAACCTCCTAGGCACCTGGTTACCCGAAGAAACAGAGCAGGTGTTCAAGGACTATCTGGTTGGGATCAAAGGTCCCCTCACAACCCCCGTTGGGGAGGGCTTTCGGAGTCTCAACGTAACCTTGCGCCAACGGTTGGACCTGTACGTTTGCCTTCGTCCCGTGAAGTACTACCCAGGAATTCCTTCTCCCGTAAAGCAACCGGAACTGGTGGACATGGTGGTGTTTCGGGAAAATACGGAGGATGTGTACGCGGGGTTGGAAGCTCCCGCAGGTTCACCCAAGGCTTCCAAGCTGATAGATTTCTGTAGAACGGAGTTGGGCTGGGAGATCCGGCCGGATAGCGGGATTGGCATTAAACCCATTAGCCGATTCGGTTCAGAACGCCTCGTGCGCTCTGCGATCCGGTATGCCCTTCAGCAAGGTCGAAAGAGCATTACCCTGGTGCACAAGGGGAACATCATGAAGTACACGGAAGGGGCCTTTCGTACTTGGGGGTATGAGTTAGCCAAACGGGAGTTCGGAGATCGGGTCCTTACGTACGAAGAATTGGGAAGTCAGCCCGTACCCAAAGGGAAAATTCTTATCAAGGATGTCATTGCAGATGCCTTCCTCCAACAGATTCTTACCCGGCCAGCCGAGTACGATGTGATCGCCACGATGAACTTGAACGGCGATTATATCTCCGATGCCCTGGCCGCTCAGGTAGGAGGGATCGGAATCGCGCCGGGGGCGAATATCAATTACGATTCGGGACACGCCATCTTCGAAGCTACCCATGGGACCGCTCCCAAGTACGCGGGTAAGGATGTGGTGAATCCTAGTTCGGTCATTCTTTCGGGAGTTATGATGTTTCAATACCTCGGTTGGCAGGAAGCGGCAGATTTGATTGAAAAAGGATTGCAGGAGGTCATTCGTCGAAAGATCGTTACCTACGACTTTGCCCGACTGATGGAAGGCGCCATCCAGGTGTCCACCAGCGCCTTCGGAACAGCGATCATCGAACATATGAGATAGGACTGGCGGGGATGGTTGGGAAACGGATACCCAGGAAGAATCTTGTATTGGGTGCTCTTTTCATCGTGTTGGGAGGGACTCTCTTACTCTGGACTTCGGGAAAGCTTTCCGGGGTTCTTTCCTTCTGGCCTGTTCTCCTAGTGATTCTGGGACTGTACCTCCTATACCGTGTCTATATTTTAGGGGGGTCCGAGAGTCTTGTATTCTATGGCATTTTCTCCGCCCAGGCAGGGGCTTTTCTCCTACTCCTCAATGCGGAACTAATGGGGAACCTATATTTCCGGAACCTTTGGCCATTCTTCATGCTTTTTGCCGGCGTTGCTCTCCTTATCTATGGACTCCAAAGGAAGGGAGCCTACCGGGTGCGATACCTGATTCCCGCTGTCTCCATCATCTTGCTCTCTGGAGTGTTCCTGTTGTTCAGCCTAGGTTTCATTCGAGTAAGTCTTAAAACAATCCTTGTCCAGTTCTGGCCCGTCATCCTAGTGTTGTGCGGAGTGTTTCTTATCGTGTTCGATTTCTTTCGTAACAAGATCCATTCGAGAAAAGCGGAGGATATTTAACTTAAGGACTCTTCCTCGCAGCGGGTACAGAGGTTGGAATCTAACATAACAATCTGATTCAATGAGAGAGGAGATCCGCACTTTCTGCATCTTCTGTGAAAAGGAAAGGTCCTTTCCCGGTACCGATACAGGACTCCCGAGATTACTCCCAAGAAGGGGAGAATGAATAAGTCGGGAAGGTCGATGCGAAAGAGGCGGGGAGAATGCTGGATTGCCCCCGCCCCAAGGTAAAGGATCAATGTGCCAATCCCGAGGTAGAGGGTAGCGGTGCGCTTTTGTACTCCTTTGTTTCCGGATCGTTTCTGCGCTATGTTGAGCAGTAAGATGCCCATGAAAAGGAAATAGGCAAGTTTAGCGATACTTTCGGATATGGGGTACACTGATGCTCCTTTTACCTCGGGTTAATCATATCGGTCATTCGAAATACCTAACCATGCCCTCTGTGCCGGGGTTTGTTATCCATAGAGGGGACCATAGGTGGCACAGGCGCGGTAGTCCGAACCTTCCGGGTCCATTCCAAACGCGTTCCACGCGCTAGGTCGATAGATCGCCTCCTCTGGCACGTTGTGGAGGCACACGGGGATCCGAAGCATGGACGCGAGGGTAAGGAGATCCGCGCCTATGTGACCGTAACTGATGGCCCCATGGTTAGCGCCCCAGTTAGCCATCACGGTATACACATCCTTGAACTTCCCTTTTCCTGTGAGTCTAGGGGCAAACCAGGTAGTAGGCCAGGTGGGGTCTGTCCGTTTGTCCAGGATATCATGCACGGGATCTTCCAGGTCCACTGTCCAGCCTTCTGCGATCTGCAACACAGGTCCCAACCCTTTCACGAGGTTGATTCGGGACATGGTTACGGGCATTCCGCCCTCGGTCTTAAAATCGGTAGAGAATCCGCCTCCCCGGAAGTAGTCCAGATTGGCAGGGGGGAAGAGAGTGGCATCCAGACAGGCAGCTACCTCGTCGGGGGTGATTTCCCAATAGGGTTTTAAAGCGGGTTTCCCGTCCTTCCGCTGTTTCCCGGTTCCATCCAGGCAGGTAGAACCGGAGTTGATCAGATGGATCAAGCCCTGTTCGGCGATTCCGGTCAGAGTCTTGCCCGTGACCCGTTTCACCGCCTCTGGACTCCAGAAGGTTCGCACGTCGGAAAAGATCTGAGCGGTACCGGTAAGGAGATGACCAAAGAGCATGGCCACACCATTGAGACTGTCGTTTTCCGTGGCGAAGATAAAGGGCTGACGTATCCCATTCCAATCGAACGAGGAATTCAACATCGTTTCCGTGAAGTCGCCGTTGGGGAAATGATCGGTCCATTGCCGTTGCCCTTGGAATCCTGCAGCAAGGGCATTGTGGCCCAAGGCTTCCTCTCCCCAACCAAGTTCTTGTAACCGAGGATTCCCGATCATGAGGTCCCGCGCAATGAGGGTCATCTTCACCACGAACTCCCAATCTTTATCCAATTGGGCCCGGGAATGACGCTTTTCGGGTCTGTTCAGATCTGGTCCTTCCTTGCAGTTCTTCCTCGTCCACTCGAGGGCACGTTGGTATTCCTCGGGATCGTAGATTCCCCGTTCGATTCTGCGGATGAACTCACTCATGTCCACGTACTCGTTTCGCATTCCCAGGTAGCTCTGGAAAAAATCTTCCTGCACGATGGAACCCGCGATTCCCATGGAAACCGAGCCCATGCTGAGGTAGGATTTCCCTCGCATGTAGGCTACCGCTAACCCCGCTCGGGCGAAGCGAAGGAGTTTTTCTTCCACGTCTTTAGGAATGGAAGTGTCTCCCGCATCCTGTACATTTCGTCCGTAGATACCGAAAGCGGGTAGACCCTTTTGGTTGTGAGCAGCCAGTACCGCTGCCAGGTATACGGCTCCCGGACGTTCAGTTCCGTTGAAACCCCATACCGCTTTGGGAATGAGGGGATCCATGTCCATTGTTTCCGAACCATAACACCAGCAGGGGGTGACGGTGAGGGATACTCCTACGCCTTCGCGGGCGAACTTGTCCGCGCAGGCGGCCGCTTCTGCGACTCCCCCGATTGTGGTATCGGCAATTACGCACTCCACGGGCATACCGTTGGGATGTCGTAGTTTGCTGCTAAGGAGCTTGGCCGCCGAGCGGGCCATCTCCATCGTTTGGTTCTCGAGAGATTCCCGTATACCTCCCAATCGTCCATCGATGGCGGGACGAATTCCAATCTTGGGAAGGGTCCCTTTGAGTCGTTCTTTCGGGGAGGATATTTTCAGGTTTTTTACCTCTGCCATGTGCACCTCCTTAACCTTAGTGGATGAGGCAAATATACCACCTCAAAGACTAAAAAGGAAGAATGGATTAAAATATTTTCTCGCCCTTGACATGATCGTTCAATATTCTTATATTATGAATGAACATTCATTCAAGCGGTGATTCTTATGCAGGCGGACAAAAAAGAACGGATCTTTAAAGCCACGTTGGATTTGATTGCCAAAAAAGGCTTTCATGGTGCATCGATGCTTTCCATTGCGTTAAAGGCAAAAGTGGCGGCGGGAACCATCTACAACTATTTTCGCAACAAGGAAGACTTGATCGACGCGTTGTATCTGTACCAACTCGAGCAGTTGGATCAAGCGATTCTAAAAGGATTCAAGGAAGAGGCCCAACCAGAGGCAAATTTGAAGAACTTTTGGATCCAATGGCTTTTCTACTACATTGCCCATCCGAAAGAGTTCCTGTTCCTTGAGCAGTATGGATCATCGCCCTTCATCACGAAGTTCATTCTGTCCAGGAAGGATCCAAGGATGGTGCCGGCTGTGGAATACTTAGCCAAGTTAAAAAAATCTGGATACTTTAAGGATCTTCCGGATCCTATTCTGGTAGGCATATTCTACGGTCCCATTGTCGCAATCGCAAAATCCTTCATTGCCGAGAAAAAGCGTCCCACGATGGAGGAAGCAGAGCGAGCTTTCGAAGCTTGTCTCCAGGGGATAAAGAAAAGCTGATCAAGGTTGATGGAACGAACGCATGAGTAGGAACGTAAATAGAATATCAAATTGCCATGATATGAATGAACATTCATTCATTTTAGGCTCCTGAGTTTGTAAAGAACGCAGACGCGTTTCAATATTTTCATCTTGGAGGAAAGGTACTATGAAAGCTACCGTACAAAAGATCCTGCTGGCTCTGACACTATCTACAATTTTAGCAGGATGTTCCAGTCTTAAACCCTTTACCGCAGAGGATTTTCGGCAGATGGGATACAATATCCCCACCGAGCAATCCACCCATAAGTAACCTCAAGATCATGCCCTTGGGGATGTGGAAAACTACCGTCTCCCCAAGGGGCTTCTAAACCTAAGTAGATTCACTTTTTCCCAGATCGACAAGGAGTCTCTATGAACCGTAATTGGTTGTTCTCTCTATGCATTGTATTCTTGATTTTAGGGATAACTGTATTCCTTGGAATTCAGATTCCCCGCATAACAATAAATAACAATGTAGACATTTTTATTCCTCCTACGGATCCATCCAAGGTTGCGTACGATCGGATGAAGGAAGTATATGGAAGTCAGAAAATCCTTGATGTGGCTCTGGAGGCAAAGGAGGGGACGGTTCTTTCAGAACCAATCCTTAGACTGATCCAGTACTTGACTGAGAATATAGAAAAGATCGCAGGGGTGGAGGAGGTAAAATCCTTAACCAACGCGGATTATATAGAAGGCACGGAAGAGGGGATGAAGGTTGCCCCTCTACTAGCGAATTTCGAAGGAACCGAAGAAGAAATCGCTCTTCTGAAGGAAAAGTTGGTTTCCTGGAAGGATCTGTATGCCCGGCAACTCATTTCCGAGGATCTCCGTTCCACCCAAATACTGGTAACCTTGGACAAGGAAGCCACCACCGAGCAACAGGAAGCAATATATAGAGCGATCTATAAACTTGTACAGGAACGATCGAAAGGTTTGGTAACGAGCTACATCGCGGGAGATCCGGTCGTGGTGGTGTTGATCGAAGAGTACATGAAGAGTGACCTATTGCGGTTAGTGCCCTTTGTGATCCTGGTAGTTGTTCTGGTACTTTTTTTCTCCTTCCGCACATGGGAGGGAGTATTACTTCCCCTGATAGCCGTTCTCATCAGCACGATCTGGACAGTCGGATTGATGGCGGTGTTTAACGTCTATTTTTCCCTCCTATCTACCTGTCTCCCCATCCTGATGATCGCTGTGGGAAGCGCCTATGGAATCCATGTGGTGAGTCACTATGACGAAACGATCGTTTCCGGGAGCTTGTTCGGGGGGCTTCTTCGGCAGATCGGAGTACCTTTGTTTCTAGCCGCCCTCACCACGTTGATTGGGTTCTTGTCCCTAGCCTGGACCCCCATTATTCCCCTTAGGCACTTTGCCTTCTTTTCCGCGTTCGGGGTGACCGCTTCCTTTATCGTTTCCATCACGTTCATTCCCGCGATCTTATTTCTAAAGAGAAAAGGGAAAGCAGAGAGCCGGGTCTCTCAGAAGGAAGAACTCCCACAGAGGGAAGACCTGCTCGTTCGACTCCACAAGAGTCTCGCGCACCACAGGGGGAGGATCCTGATCGGGATTTCCCTTGTGGTGATCGGTTCGCTCGTCGGTCTTTCTATGCTTAAGGTGGATAATTCCATGATCGAGAACTTCCAGAGGGATTCCGAGATTCGAAGGTCTGACGCCTTCATCCGGGGAAGTTTTGGAGGCACAAAGATCTTCAGTGTGATCGTGGAGGGGGATGCGCCGGGAGCTTTGACAGATCCGGAAGTATTGAAGGCGATGGATGAGCTTTCTCTGTACCTGTACCGGGAGTTTCCTGAAGTAGGGAAGGTGGTATCTTTCACAGATTTCATCAAACGGATGAATCTGGTCATGCATTCCGATGCGAAGGAAGGGAACTTCTACGAGATTCCCTTTGAACCGATAAAATACGGCTTGGAGTCTAAGGATCAACTGAAAGATTTGATCACCCAGTACCTCCTTCTCTATAGCGGTAATCTAAGTGATTTTTCCGATAACGCCCTGGAACCAAAGGAAGCTCGGATGATCGTACAGCTTCGCTCTACCAATATGGAGCCAGTGGATCGGATTTCTAATTCCATCCGAACGTATGCCGAGAATCGATTCCCCAAAGGGTACAAGGTCTCCATCGCGGGGTACTCGGATTTGGAAAATGCCCTAACCCACCTCGTTACAGGTTCTCAGATCAAGAGTCTTGGTTCCAGCCTCGGAATCGTATTTGGCATCATTGCCTTTACTTATGGATCCCTGGTGGCAGGACTGTTTGGGATCATCCCTTTGGCTTTTGCCATCCTGATAAACTTCGGAATCATGGGATTCTTCGGAATCCGCCTCGACATGGTTACCGCCATGGTGGCGAGCCTCGCGGTGGGAATAGGAGTGGATTATACGATTCACTTCTTGGCCGCCTATAAACGGGAACGGGCTTTGGAAGAAGATGTGGAAATCGTCACTCGAAATGTTTACGCTACTTCGGGGAAAGCTATCCTGGTAAATGCTCTTTCGGTAGGAGTGGGATTCCTAGTGCTGGTATTCTCCAACTTCACCAGTCTGCGCTACATTGGAAGCTTGGTCGCGTTGACGATGCTAACTTCCTCCTTCGCGGCTCTCGCCCTTTTACCGATCCTGTTGAACACGATAAAACCGAAGTTCATAGGAGTTTCCCAAAAGCCTCTTGCTGGAAACAAGGGATAGGCAGGAGATAGGGAGGATCCTCATTTAGGTAGGAGTTTCCGTCCCCGGAGAGCCTGCAGGAGAAGACCGAAACCGATGAGGAGGATTCCTGCCACGTCAGTGAAGAAAGCCGGATCGATGAGGAGGAGGCCTCCGACTAGATAGAGGCTCCTCTCCCAGGGTTTAGCGATCCCCAGCAAGTACCCCTCCATGGCAGCCCCGATCCCTAGCATCCCAATGAGGGATGTGAAAAGAATCTGGATTACCTTAAAGGGGGTAGCGCCGATCAGAACCATCACGGGGTTCAAAGCGAAGATGTAGGGGATGATAAACGCGGCAATGGCGATGCGACTAGCCGTGACTCCCGTGCGGAATGGGTTGCTGCGGGCAATGGCGGATCCCGCGTAGGCCGCTAGGGCAACGGGAGGAGTGATATCCGCGATGATGCCAAAATAAAAGGCGAAGAGGTGGGCCGCCAGCATGGGAACTCCCAGTTGCACCACCGCGGGAGCCGTGATGGTAGAGGTAATGAGGTAGTTGGCGGTGGTAGGTACCCCCATGCCAAGGACGAGGGAAGCCAGCATAGTAAAGATCAGGGTGGGTATCTTCAGACCTCCCGCGAGGGAGATTAAGCCCGAGGCCATCTTCAAGCCAAGGCCTGTCAACGTGACGATTCCAATGATGATCCCCGCGGTGGCGCAGGCGATGGCTACGCCCAGAATCGATCGGCCTGCGGTTTCGAGAGCATCTAGAAAATCCTTCGGACTCATCCGAGTGCTTTTTCGGAGCATCCCCGCTAGAACGGAAGTGACGATCCCGTAGAGGGCCGCTTTCATCGGGGTGGCTCCCTGGATGAGGAAGTAAAGGATCGCCAGAAGGGGAAGAATCAAATGTCCCTGTTCCCTCATCACTCTGCTGATCCGGGGAAGTTGATCCCGCGGGATTCCCAAGAGTCCTAGTTTCTTCGCTTCCAGGTGCACCATGATGAAGATCCCGGAAAAGTACAGAATTGCCGGAATGACAGCGGCCTTGGCTACTTCCAAGTAGGGGATTCCAAGGGTTTCCGCCATGAGAAAGGCGGCTGCACCCATGATGGGAGGCATTAGTTGGCCGCCCGTGGAGGCGGCCGCTTCTACGGCTCCGGCAAATTCTGGCTTGTACCCTAGCTTCTTCATCAAGGGAATGGTAAAGCTTCCCGTGCCGACGGTGTTGGACACGGAACTCCCTGAGATGGTCCCCATCATGGCCGAAGAGATGACCGCCACTTTGGCGGGTCCTCCGGCGGAGAATCCCGCGATCGCGTTGGCCACATCGATGAAGAACTTACCGATCCCCGTCTTATCGAGGAAGGCTCCGAAAAGGATGAAAAGGAAAATGAAAGTGGAACTCACGCCTAGAGGAAGGCCAAGGATGCCTTCCGTTGTGTAGTATAGATGCCCCACGATTCTTCGGAAGGAGTACCCCCGGTGGTTGAGAAACCCAGGCATATAGGGACCTAGAAAGGCGTAGGCGATAAAGGTACAGGCAATGATGAGGATGGGAAGACCTACCACCCTACGACAAGCTTCCAGAACCGCAAGGATCCCCAGAGTTCCCACAATGATATCGAGGGAAGTAAAAGCGCCCGCTCGTTCCATTAACCCCGTGTAGTTGTAAGCGATGTAGCCCGCAGACGAGGCTGCCACAAGGGCGAGAAGACCATCGTACCAGGGAATACGGCTAGACTTTCGTCCTTTCCGGATGGGATAGAGTAAGTAAGCGAGGAAAAGAACGAACAGGAGGTGCACGGCCCGTTGCATTTGAGCGGGAAGGAGGCCAAAGGAAGCGGTATAGAGTTGGAATAGGGAAAATCCAATAGCTGCGATCGCCACCAATCGATGATGGCTCCCGGATAGTTTTCGAAAGGATGACTCCTTATCTACCTTGGATAGAAGCTCTTCCACATCGATTTGCGCCTGTGTCTTTACGTCGGACATACGAACTCCTTATCGTGGGTTAGTTACCGAAGGAAGAATCGCACGGCAAAGGACTGGTGAGTGAAACGGATCTTTACCAAGGTTCCGGGGGGAGCCAATTTGTTCAATGGAACCGCATCCTTCCCAAATTGGAAGGTGGTGTTTGCCTCCCTCGGAACGAACACTCCCAGTTCGGGTATTTCCCGTTCGATTCCCCCATACTCTAGATACCCCCTTCCTACCCGTAGATGTCCTCCCGATTCCTCTGGTAGGGCCGCTACTCCTGCGCCAAAGGATTGGAAACGACTGGCGATAAGGAGGATCTTCCCATCCTTCACAGTGAACAGGTCTGTGACGGGACTCTTATTCACCGAATGCAGGTAGGATAGCTCGAAGGTGCTCCCCTGTTTCCAGGGAGACACATAGAGAACTTTTCCTTCCTTCGATTCGATCGTAATAGTAGGAAGAAAGGGTAGAAAAAAAGTTAGGAATAGGAGAGTTAAAATGACGCCGGGGAACCAGAGGTTCCCCGGAACACGCATGGAAAGAGTTCGGTTTTCTATTTCAGTACACCTTTCTCTTTGTAGTATTTTTCCGCGCCCGGATGGAAGGGTACCGACACACCTTTGACCGCTTCCTGGAGAGAGAGCTCCTTTCCCTTGGCATGAGCCTGGGCAAGGGCAGGCTGCTGTTCGAAGAGAACCTTTGTCAGGTTGTACACCGTGTCGTCTTTTAGTTTCTTGCTCACAATGAGGGTGGCTTTTACCGCCAAGGTTTCCGCGTCCTGCTGCATACCGCTGTAGGTTTCCTTCTTGATAGTGAAAAGAGTGTAGAACTTGTACTTGTCCATCAGTTTCTGCTTGGCCGCAGGATCGATGGAAAGAAGTTTTACCCTACCCAGAGTGGCGATTTCCTGGATCGCAGGATTCGGGATCCCCGCGGTAACGAAGAATCCATCAATTTGTTTATCCTTCAGCGCGGAGGCGGATTCCCGGAACGAGAGTCGTTTGGCCTGTAGATCGTTGAAGGTGAGGCCGTAGGCTTCCAGCACTTGTTTCGCGTTGGCTTCCACTCCGCTACCCGCATCCCCCACGGAAATGCTCTTGCCCTTCATATCCGCCACAGAGTTGATTCCGCTATCGGGACTTACCACGATCTGCACGATCTCCGGGTATAGGGTGGCGATGGTCGCGAAGGTTTCGATCTTCTCGCCATTGAAGAGCTCGATTCCCTTGGAGGCGTAATCCATCACGTCGTTCTGCACGATCGCTAGTTCCGCCTCCCCCTTACCGACCAGACGGATGTTTTCTTTCGAAGCTCCTGTGGCTTGAGCCGTTACGTTCATCCCTTTGATGTGGGTATTCCAGATCTGCGCCATGGCTCCCCCAAACGGATAGTAGGTGCCCGCAGTACCGCCGGTAGCAATGATTAGGTTCACCTTTTCCGCTTCCTTTTGTCCCCCTGCGTACAAAAGGGTCAAACATAGTGAAAGGGCAACAATTAAGACAATGAGTTTTTTCATGAGGTTCCTCCTATCTAAGTTCTTACCATGAAAACGCATAATCGGCAAGGAGAATAAGAGGGATTGTAGAATCAGATAGAACTTGCCACGATCCTATTGAGCCTTAATGATTGTCATCATGCCGTTATCTTCGTGATCGATTATGTGGCAGTGAAGCATCCAGTCTCCCGGATTTTTCATCACAAAGGCAATATCCACATACTTACCCGCGGGTATATTGATGGTGTCTTTCCATGTCTCTCGTTCAGGTTCTTTACCATTGATTGATAGCACTTGGAAATAGGTTCCGTGGATGTGAATAGGATGATCCATCGGGTGCATCATTCCGATGTCGTTATTCTGAATGCGTATCTTTACTACATCACCCACTTTAATTCTAATAGGATCTGTGTAGGGAAAGGCTTTTCCATTGATCATCCAAACCATCCCCATGCTACCACCCATCATTCCGCCCATCATTCCATGGCCCATTATACCGCTGCTTGGGTTGTGCATCCCCATTCCAGAGCTTAGACTAAGGATATGGTTCGGTTTTGCGTCCCCAATGTTTGGAAACGCTCTGGATTTTGGAGGAATATAGGGGAATGAAACAGTATCTACTTTTCCAGATGCGTAATGGATCGGAATCTGAATCCTCAGGTTAGCATCTTCACTTAGGATTCCCCAGGACGTTCCTGCCGTCGATATTGCCGCTACCTCAACATCCAAGCGCTCACCCGGATGAAGCGTAATGGTATCCGTACTGTATGATTCGACTAGAGGGTGACCATCGGTGTGAGTTACCCGAAATGAATGCCCCGTAATTCTCAGCTTATGAACCGCTGCTGTTGAAGCATTAATAAAGCGCAGTTTGTGCAATTCTCCTTGCTTGAACAGAAGAGGTTCTATAGCATTCCCGGTTTTCCCGTTGATGGTCATCACGTTTCCAATACGTTCCATCATGCCCCGTCCTGTTCCGGGTAACCGTTCGCCCTTCGCTCCAAGAAACCAGTCGTCCAAAATAAAGGTATGATCACCTGAGTACTTTTCATCGATCGGATCCTTGACGATGAAGGCCCCATACAGACCCATGTCTAGCTGATCGAGAACGGGAGGCATGTGACTATGATACCAGTAGGTACCGGGTTCCATGACGGTAAACTCATACGTGAATGATGTGCCTGGATGGATTGTTACAGCCGGTCCATCTTGGTTGTTTGGAACTTCCAATCCATGCCAGTGAATATTGGTGGGAACCTTAAGGTTATTTGTAACTTTAACAACTATCCGCTCACCGGGAGAAACCACTAAGGATGGGCCGGGTACAGTGCCATTGTAAGCCCATACAGTTGTAAATAGGCCCGGTCTCAATTCATGTGAGCTTTCTCGAATATCAATGTTAAATATCTTTGCATGCGCGGTGATTGAAGATAAAAGCAATCCACACATCAAACCAAAGTATCGTATGATATTCCTTTGCGGCATATGTTCCTCCTTCCATAAATGAAATTTCTCATGGTAAAATATATAAAATAGTTAACCAAAATAGTATAGTAATCTCATAAAAGCAAAGGTCGTTTGAGTTTCGCCCAGGCTACTTTGCTTGATTCTGTTCGCCCCTGGTAGGAAGGAACAGGACAGACCGAACTCGTTTCCTTCGAATCGATTCAATCCAGAACTCTCCCCAAGGCGTGGAGATCCGTTCTCCCTCTTGAGGGATGTTCCCTGATAGTTCCGTGACGAGGCCTGCCACTGTCTGGGTTTCCCGATTCAAAGGAATCTCCATATTCAGAGTGTCGTTCAAGGTGTATAGGAGGGTATCCCCCAGGATCCGGTACTTACCATCAGGTAGTTTCTGGATAGACTCCTCTTTTCGTACCTCATCCTCATCGTACATTTCCCCCACGATCTCTTCCAGCACATCCTCGTAGCTTACTACTCCCGCCAATCCCCCATATTCATCAAGCACTATTGCCAGGTTGGCATCCTTTTCTCTTAGGAGACTTAGAAGCTTGTAGAGGTTCGTGTGTACGGACACGAACACGGTGGGTCGCATGAGAAACGAGAGGGGAATCTTTTTCTTCCCTTGCAAATACTGGGCAACCCCTTCCTTAGCGAGGAGGATCCCCACGATATGTTCAGGTTCATCACGGTAGAGAGGGATTCTGGAATATCCTTCCTTTAGAATCCTCGGCAAGGCCTCTGACAAGGGTATATCGGCAGGTAGGCTGAACACTTCAGTTCTATGCGTCATGATGGCGCGTACGGGAATTTCTGAGAATCTGAGAATACTTTTCATCATCCGGGTTTTTTCCGTGTCGAGGATACCCGTGTCCTTCGCCAGATCCACCACGTGGAATAGCCCCTCGAGGGTCAATGCTTGCCCTTTCGCGGGACCCGTTAATCGGGCTATGATAAAACTCGCCGCTCCGATAAAGTAGATCAACGGTTTCAGGAAGAAAGACAATCCATGGATCAACCGCACGGTTCCCACACAGATTCCCTCGTTGTGAGCGATGGCGAGGCGTTTGGGAGCTACTTCCCCAAAGATCAATACCACCAAGGTCACGATCCCCGTGGAGATTCCCAATAATCTGTCTCCGAAGGCATTCAAGGTATATTCGGTGACGAGGGCAGAGGTCGCGATGTTCACCAGGTTGTTCCCGATCAGGATCGTGGTAAGGTACGTGTCTGGATGCGCCTTTAACCGCTCAAGTAGAAGACCCACCTTGGGATGTTCCCGCTTCAGCCGTTGGATTTGGAGTAAGGAAAGGGAGGTGAAGGCGGTTTCCGAAGCGGAGAAAAAGCCGCTCAAGAAGAGCAAAAAGAGGATGAGAATCCACTCACTACCCATTTCTCTACCCTCGCTTCCGAAAACTCGAACAAATCCCTTGGGTCAATCCAGAGGTTGGGATACCCATCCCTTAGCTGTGAGAACCCATACCCTCCGGTACCCCACATCCTTAAGGATGTAAGAAGCCTCTTCCATGTACGCGTCCAGCAATTCTGGGGTATGGGCGTCGGTATTAATCATGACGGGCACATCCTCTTTTTGAAGCTCGTACAGGATCCAGGGACTGGGATACACCTCCTTGGTCTTGCCCCGGGCTATCCCCCCGGTATTCACTTCCACGATGGGTTCGTGCTTCCGAATATAGGGAAGCACGTCCCGAACGGCTTTCTGGTACCAGGGTTCGGACTCTTTAAAGTATAGAGAATCCGGATTATTCTTTTTAATCAGATCGAAGTGCCCCAGAATGGTAGGTTGAAGAGTCTGTAAAAGCTCTGCCATGTACTGATAGTACCGTTTCACAAGCTCTTGAATGTTCCCTCCGAAGTCCTCTTCCAGAATAGCTCGAAAGATCTCGGGGGTGCTATCGATTTCTCGGTACAGGGAACGTTTTGGGCTCCACATGCAGTGGAAGGATCCTAAAAAATAGTCCAACTCTGGTAGGGTAGCGAGGGCTTTCTGGGATTCCGGATGTTCGTGAACATGATCGATCTCTAAACCCAGATAGATTTCAATCTTCCCCTTGTACTGAATCTTTAAATCCTGGATGGTCTTCAGGTATTTGGGAAGATCCTCCTGTTTCATGTTAGTGGGATTCTCGAATGGCACAGGCGCATGGGAGGAAAATCCCAAGGCGGTAAACCCCCTTCGTAAAGCAGCGATCACGTAATCTTCGGCCTCGCCTTTGCCGTCGCAGATAGAGTAGTGGGTATGGTAGTTGGTTTTTAGCATCTCACTTTTCCTTCCATGAGAAATATAGTATGTTTTGCTTAGAAGATAAACAGAGGAGAGATACCATGCCGAAGCGGATCGTGTATATGGACTATAATGCCACTACCCCCTTGCATCCCGAAGTGAAGAAGGCTCTGGTGGAAGGGTTCGATATTTTTGGAAATGCCTCCAGCATGCACACCCTGGGAAGGCAGGCCCATGAGGAGATCGAGAAAGCGCGCAAGATCGTGGCGGATTTCCTGGGGGCGTATCCGGAGGAAATCGTCTTCACGGGAGGGGGGTCGGAGTCTAACAACACGGTGTTGCAGATGATCGATTGCGGTTCGGCTACCTGCCGGTGCATGTCCAAGGGAAGACTAGGACTGGTAACCACTCAGATCGAACATCCCAGCGTTCTGAACGTGGCTCAGTACATGGAGAACAAAGGTATTTCCGTGGAGTACCTTCCCGTGGATCCCACGGGCAAAGTGGACCTAGAAGCCTATAGACGAGCGCTTGCAAAGAACCCCGCTCTCGTCTCCATCATGATGGCCAATAACGAGATTGGTACAATCCAGGATATCCGAACCCTCGCGCGGATGGCGAAGGAGCAAGGCGCTCTGTTTCATACCGACGCGGTGCAAGCGGTGGGCAAGATTCCCATCTCAGTGCACGAACTGGGGATCGATTACTTAAGTTTCTCCGCTCACAAACTGTACGGTCCCAAGGGGGTGGGGATCCTCTACGTTCGAAAAGGGGCTCCCTACTGTACTTTTATCCATGGCGGTCACCAAGAGGAAGGCCGCCGAGCGGGAACCTACAACACATTGGGGATTATCGGACTGGGGAAGGCGATTGATGTGGCTTCCCAAGAAATGGAAGAGGAGGTAGCCCGCGTGCGTGCACTAAGGGATAAGCTAAAGGAAGGGATTCAAGAGAGGATTCCCGACATTCACGTGAACGGGCATCCCACTGATGTTTTACCTGGGACTTTAAACGTTTCTTTCTACGGGGTGGAAGGGGAGTCGATCCTTCTGTACTTAGACATGGAAGGAATAGAAGTGTCCACTGGTTCGGCCTGCGCATCGGGGTCCCTCGAGCCAAGCCATGTGCTCCTCGCTACGGGCGTCGGGCCTGAATTAGCCCATGGTTCCATCCGGTTCAGTCTGGGACGGGAAAACACGATGGAAGACGTGAACTACGTGCTGGAGAAACTCCCCCCTATCATCCAACGGTTACGGTCCATGTCTTCGGCTTACTCTGTATCTTCCATGGGAAGGAGCGCGTAGAATGGACTGGCTTTATTCAGAAATCGTAAAGGACCATTTCATGAATCCCCGGAACATCTTGGAGGATGAAGGGTCCTTCCAAGCGGACGGGGTAGGAACGGTGGGAAACATCAAGTGTGGGGATCAGATGCTCGTGGCAATCAAGGTGAAGGATGGGGTCATCACCGATTGCAAGTGGAAGACCTACGGGTGCGCCTCCGCCATCGCCTCTACCTCCATGCTTTCCGAGGTGGTAAAAGGGATGAAGCTGGAAGAGGCGTACCATATCACTCCCGAAGAGATCAACCGTCGACTAGGTGGCCTACCGGAACACAAGATCCACTGTTCCGTTCTGGGAGACAAAGCCCTACGAGCGGCCATTGATGACTACTACCGGAAGACGGGACAAGAAGACAAGATCCAGAAGGAGAAAGCCGTCATCGTGTGCCAGTGCATGAACGTTACGGACAAGGACATCGAGAAGGCGGTGAAGGAGGGGGCCCGCACGTATCTGGACCTCCAGAACAAGACCAAGATTGGCACCGTGTGCGGGCAGTGCAAGGAACAGACCATAAAACTTTTGGAAGAGTACGTGCACTTGTACGGATGAAATGCCCCTAATTCGAAACCCGGAAGTCCTATGCCCGCAACCCAGCGCACAAAGGGGTGAAGGGCTACGTCGGAGAATAAACAGGCGCAGAACGTATCATTCGACCGAATAAACGACCCTGGAACTTGCCACTTACACGGATGGAAGCAGGAGCCGATGAAGATCAGCGTTGTCGTTCCAATGTATAAGGATCCCGAGTTCTTTGCCGATATCGCGGGAAAGATCCTCCGAAATACCTATTCCGAAAAGGAGGTGGTTGCCGCCATTGACGGAGAGCTAACGCCCTCCATACGAGAAGCCCTTTCGCCGTTGGGAAACGCGGTCCAGATGTTTTACCCTGACGCGCATCTAGGCAAGGCCAAACTACTGAACGAGGCGGTCAGCTCCCTCCAAACGGACGTTCTCCTGTTCCTGGACAACGACATACTGCTGCCCGAAGACCCAACCTTCCTTCAAACATTGAAAGAAAAAATGGAGACCTACGATCTGGTGGAAATGTCCAAGGAGGTAATCAAAGAATCCCTGTTCTCCGCCATGATCAGTTACGAGTACATCGGGTTCGCCATGACCCACTTTGTGTTTTCCCAAGTTTCCAATCAGCTTCCCAGCGTGATCGGTTCAGCTTTCGCGGTGCGAAAAGAACTGTTCGACCGGCTAGGGGGGTTCCGGCCTGTGGTGCACGAGGATTTAGACTTTGGAGCCCGAGCGTTCCGATTGGACGCAAAGTACCATTTTTCGATAGAGTTGAAAGTGAAGACCTCAATGCCTAACACAGTAAAGGATTGGTTCAAACAGCGAAGGCGATGGGTTCTGATCAACCTTCTCTGGTTCAAGGAGAATATCTTATATCTCCTTTTCCGCATGTTCACCCATCCGAAATTGTTCCCCACCTTTCTATTGTTGATCTCACCCGCCATACTGTCTTGGCTT
>Ga0067045_1028726_pt1 | contig 28475 bp, 30 predicted proteins | sample TerdegcTABiofilm_FD_59184 | JGI IMG/M metagenome (GOLD analysis project Ga0067045, IMG submission 59184) | Combined Assembly of (Gp0054472, Gp0054536) Wastewater bioreactor microbial communities from Singapore -Terephthalate degrading...
TGCCCGGGTTATCCGGGGAAGAGTATGAAAAAACCAGTAATTGTCAGTGCCGTTAGGACGGCGGGGGGAAGTTTTGGTGGCAAGCTGGCCGGTCTGGAGACTTCGGAATTGGGCGCTCTGGTTGTCAATGAAGCGGTAAAAAGGGCCGCCATTTCACCGGAGGTTGTGGATGAACTGATCTTTGGCTGCGGCTGGCAGGCAGGGCTAGGACCAAATGTGGCCAGGATATCCAGTGTTAGGGGAGGGTTGCCCCACACAACAACCGCTTACACAGTTAACATAAGGTGTGGTTCAAGCCTGAAGGCTGCAGCAATCGGTGCCTCTACCATTCGAAGCGGGGATGCTGACGTTCTTGTGGTAGGCGGGGCAGAATCTTCCTCCAATGTTCCCTATATCCTGAAGGATGCGCGCTGGGGACACAGGATGGGAGATAAGCAGGTCTATGACAGTCTTCACAAAGACGGGTTCATGTGCCAGCTGGCCGGGATGCTGATGGGGAGTACGGCCGAACTCCTGGCAGATAAATACCAAATCTCCCGTGAGGAGCAGGACGCCTATGCATTGGAGAGTCACCAAAAGGCAGTAAAAGCCATGGAAGAAGGCAAATTCAAAGAAGAAGTCCTGCCGGTTGAAGTGAAGGTAGGGAAGGCAACCGAAGTCTTTGCTGAGGAGGAAATCCCGAGAAACAATGTCAGTCTGGAAAAGATGGCCAAACTACCACCCGTTTTCAAGAGGGACGGAACGGTTACGGCAGGGAACAGCTGTGCCCTGTGTGATGCCGCAGCGGCTATGGTTATGATGTCGGATGAAAAGGCCGGGGAACTGGGTGTCAAACCTATGGCTGTGATTCGCTCCTATGCTACGGCAGGGGTCGACCCCAAGTATATGGGAATCGGCCCGGTGGAAGCCGTGCCCATGGCATTAAAGAAGGCGGGAATGACCCTTGAGGATATCGACCTTATCGAGTTAAATGAAGCTTTTGCAGTTCAGTATCTTGCGGTGGAACGGGAAATGAAATGGGACAGAAGTAAAGTCAATGTCCATGGCGGCGCAATTGCGCTGGGACATCCCGTTGGAGCAACAGGTGCAAAAATCCTTACCACCCTTCTTTATGCCCTTAAGACCTATGACAAGCAAGTGGGCCTGGTCAGCCTCTGTGTGGGCGGGGGTCAGGGAGTAGCCATGATCGTTGAGAGGGTTGATTAAAGAAATGTGCCCAAATATAAAGGGGGAAGGAATGCCCCCGATGAAGGAGGATTATTCTATGGAGATTAAAAAATGTTTGGTCCTGGGTGCCGGCACAATGGGCCGCGGTATTGCCCAATTGATGGCACAGAACGGCATTGTGGCCCACCTCGTTGATGTTAAGGAAGATATTGTCTCGGGTGCGGTCAAAATAGTTGAAAAAGGGCTGATGGGCAGGGTTGAGAAAGGTAAGATGACCGAAGCAGAGGTCAAGGACATCATGTCAAGGATTATTGTTTCTACCGATATGGGAGCAGGCGCTGACTGCGATTTTGTCGTCGAAGCGGTTTTGGAGGATGTAAAACTAAAGCAGGAGGTCTTTGCCAAGCTGGAGCAAATCACCCGGCCTGATGTCATTCTGGCCACCAATACAACAGCCTGCTCTATTTCCGAGATTGCTTCAGCGGTGAAAAACCCGGCGAGGGTTATCGGAATGCATTTCTTCAATCCTCCGGTTGTGATGAAACTGGTGGAGATTATGCCGGCCCTGCAGACTTCTCCGGAGACCGTCGCCAAGACCCGTGACTTTGCCGAATTCCTGGGAAAAGAACCCGTTGTCACGGTTAAAGAGGGTATAGCCGGTATCGCCTCCAGGGTCCTGGCCGCACTGCTGAACGAAGCCGTGTGGGTGCTGGAAGAGGGCATTGGAACAGCGGCGGATATCGACAAGGCCATGAAGATGGGGGCAAACCAGCCCATGGGTCCCCTGGAGCTAATCGACCTTATCGGTATTGATATACATTTGGCAAAAACCGAAACCCTATACAGCAAATTGGGAGATGCCAGATATCGTCCCTGCTATCTGCTTAAGAAAATGGTGGCAGCGGGATATCTGGGCAGAAAGACCGGGAAGGGCTTCTATGATTACAGCCAGAACCCCCCGGTTCCGACCAAACTCTAAGAGTGGATAAATGAAGGAGGTGCAGATAAATGAATTTTGATTATACACCGGAACAGGAAGCTGTTAAAGGTATGATGGAGGAATTTGTGGAAAAGGAAGTCATTCCCTTTGCCGCACAGTGGGATAAGGAGGAAAAATTCCCCTGGGATACGGTCAAAAAAATGGGTGAACTGGGCATATTCGGTACCGCCCTTCCGGAAAAATACGGCGGCAGCGGCCTTGACGCCATCTGCCATGCCATAGTGGCAGAGCAGCTGGGCAGAGGTTGTTCATCCCTCCGGGGCGTCTACTCGGTTGCGGTTTCTTTGGTGGCCAAAACCATACTTGCCTTTGGCACCGAAGAGCAAAAGAATAAATACCTTCCCGGTATGGCTGCCGGCAAATTGTTCGGCTGCTTCGGTCTGACTGAGCCCAATTCCGGCAGCGATGCGGCCTCAATGACAACAACTGCTGTGGAAGACGGAGATTATTATGTACTTAACGGCAGCAAGATGTGGATCACCAATGCCGGCATCGCCGATGTGGCCCTGATTTTTGCCAAGACCGACAAAAATGCGGGTGCCAAGGGAATTACCGCGTTTTTAGTGGACAGGGATACCCCCGGATTTTCCACCAAGGATATCCATGACAAGATGGGCCTTAAGGCTTCCAATACCGCGGAGATCATCCTGGACAATGTGCGGGTGCCAAAGACCAGTATGCTGGGTGGTATAGGAAAGGGCTTCGGTATTGCCATGGCAACCCTTGACAATGGCCGCTATACTGTGGCTGCGGGCTGCGTCGGCAGCGCCCAGGCCGCCCTGGACTATGCGAAGCAATACGCTAAGGAGAGGATTCAATTCGGCAAGCCAATTGCGGCCCATCAACTGGTACAGCAGCTTATCGCCGACATGGCCGTGGACATTGAGTGCGGAAGGCTGCTGGTATACAAGGCCGGGCATGTCAAGAATAAAGGCCAGAGGTCGACCAAGGAAGTCTGTTTTGCCAAGTACTACTGCAGTGAAATGGTGAACAGGGTGGCTTACAAAGCGGTCCAGGTCTTCGGCGGATATGGATTCTCGGCGGAATACCCGGTGGAAAGGATCTACAGGGATGCCAGAATCAATACATTGTATGAAGGAACTTCGCAAATTCAGCAGCTCATTATCGGTAACTTCGAACTTGGTGTCTCAGCTTTTGTGTAAGAGGAGGTGGACGTATTGTTTGAACTTCTGATTTATGAAAAGGAGGCGCCCTTTGCCTATATTACCGTCAACCGTCCCGACGCCATGAACGCCCTTTCCAATGCCTTGGTTGAAGAATTTGACAAGGCCTTTGATCTGGTGGAGCAGGATGAAGAAGTAAGGGCATTAATAATTACCGGCGCAGGGGAAAAGGCCTTTATGGCCGGAGCTGACATTAAAGAGCTCGAAAAGCGTGATTTTGTTCTGGGCCGGCAGCAAACCAAACGGCGTCAGGAGGTTTTCAACCGGATTGCGGAAATGAAGATTCCTGTCATCGCCGCGATCAATGGCTTTGCCCTTGGTGCAGGGCTGGAACTGGCTGTGGCCTGTACCCTGAGGGTGGCCTGTGAGGAGGCCCGCCTTGGTTCTCCTGAAGTGAATCTCGGCATAATTCCGGGAGACGGCGCAACACAGCGTCTGCCGCGGCTGATAGGTTTCGGCAGAGCGATGGAAATGGTGCTGACCGGGGACTTTGTTGATGCCGCCGAAGCATACAGAATCGGCCTTGTTAACAAAGTGGTCCCCAGGGCGGAATTGATGGAAACCGCTAAAAAGCTGGCATCCAAAATTGCGTCCAAGGCTCCTTTAGCTGTCCAATGCGCCAAAGAGGCGGTAAACCGTTCTATGGAAGTAGGAATTTATGAAGGCCTGGCCCATGAATCCTATCTTCATGCCTTTACATGCGCGACTGAGGATAAGAAGGAAGGAGTAGCCGCCTTCCTGGAGAAAAGGAAGCCCAACTTCCAGGGAAAATAGATCGATAAAAAACCTGTTTAGCGGAAAGGGGACACATCGCTTATTAGTTGTCAGTTACCAGTTGTCAGTTACCAGAGCGTAGAGTAATGCTAAAGGGAAAAGACCTGTAAGGATTACCCTAGCAACTGTGAACTGTGATCTGTGAACTGTGATCTAGCATCGCGGAATGTCCCCTTTTGGATTCCCTTTTGATTTGGAGGAAACTGTTCCACAAATTACCACAAGGGAAAAGAGAGCGTTTGTAGAATATTTAAGGCAAGTTTATTATAAAGATTTGCTCCTCGGAAAAAACTGATGAAAGGATGGTTAAATGAAAAAAGCAAAAAAAATAGCAATGGTTGGAGCATTGACGTTGATGGTTACGATCGGCAGTCATTCTATTGCAGGTGCCGCAATAATACATAGTGTAGAGGCCGGAGATACATACTGGAAAATCAGCCAAAGATATGGAGTAAGTCTGACAGAATTATTGAGCGCCAACGGTGCAAACGAAAATTCAGTGTTGTATGTGGGACAGCAGGTAATAGTGCCGACAGCAGGAGAAACCTATAGGGTAAGACAGGGCGATACGTTCTGGATCATCAGCCAAAGGTTCAACGTATCGGTAAATGAGCTGATGCAGGTAAACGGGGCAAATGATAAGACAGTGCTTTATGTGGGACAAACTATTAACCTGCCGCCTCAAGTGAAGAGCTACACAGTAAAGCAGGGGGACACGTTCTGGATTATCAGCAGTAAGTTTGGCGTGGGAGTAAATTCCCTGATGGAGGCAAACGGGGCCAATCAGAATACTATTCTTTACCCCGGCATGGTGCTTCTAATCCCCCAGCCGCCGCAGAACAATACGCAGAAGCCATCGGTAACCTATATAACGCATACGGTGCAAAAGGGAGACGATTTTTGGCAGTTGGGAATAAAGTACGGTGTACCCTATGGGGAGATTTTAGAGGCTAATGGTCTCAATGAAAACTCGGTATTGTACATAGGACAAAAGCTGAGAATTCCTGTTCATAACATTCCCGTGAAGAGTACTCCCGGTCCCCAGTACGGCGAGCTTCTTGACTGGTGGACAGAGGCGCAGTACGTTTGGCCTATGGGGGTTGACGCGAAGATAACGGACTTTTATACCGGAATTTCATGGAATGCCAGAAGGACGATAGGATCGAACCATGCGGATGTAGAGCCGTTAACCGCCAAAGATACAGAAACAATGAAAAAGGTTTGGGGAGGAAGCTGGAGCTGGGGGACAAGGCCGGTTATTGTGGAAGTCAAAGGTAGAAGGCTGGCAGCGTCTGCAAGCGCCATGCCCCATGATATACAATATATTACAAATAACGGGTTCAACGGGCATTTTGATGTACATTTCCTAAACAGCACTCGTCACAAGGATGGGGCGGTTGACGAAGACCATCAGCAGAAAATACATATCGCAGCAGGAAAATGATACGCGGTTTCCGGAACAAAAGATAAATAGTACCGATCCCTTTAAATTTTGCTTGGAGTACTATATAATATACTACAGAAATATCAGCCAAGTAGGGATAATAAATGAAAGGGTTTAGAAGAGTAGAACAAAGGCTAAAAGTTTTGTGCATTTTCCTAACGATAGTGGTAGCATGCGTAGTCGCCGTTCAGTTTTTGGACATATCCGCACATTTGAAGTCTGCGTGGACTGTATTCCTTATTTTAACTAATCTTGCTCTAGTCCGCCAGCTTTATAAATGTGCTTCTTATTTTTTGTTGAACTCTACAAAGGATGAATTAACCGGTGTATACAACTACAGGTACTTCATAACACGCTTGGAAGAGGAAATGAGCAGGTCCGTCAGGTACCAAAGACCCCTGGTCCTGGCGTTTATTGATTGTGACAACTTTAAGAATTTCAATGACAACTACGGCCATATGGAGGGTAATTCCGTACTGAAGCAAATAGGTAAGATTCTTAAAGAGAATACAAGGTCCTCCGACATAGTCGCCAGATTTGGCGGTGATGAGTTTGCCGTGATTTTTCCTGAAATAGGCTTAACCAATGCGAGGGCTGTTATGGAAAGGGCAAGAGCAATAATAGAAAATGCTGTGTTCAAAGTAGAGCCCGGAGAGGTGACGGTAAGCATTAGCCTTGTCAACTATGACGGTGAGGACTTAAACGTTTTCCTTGAACGGGCCGACGCTTACCTGTATAAGGCAAAGATGGACAGAAAAAACAGGGTTGTTGAACAGCAGGCGTAAACGGAGTTGATGGAGGTTGGGGGAAAGCATTAAAAAACAATTGGAGGATTTGTATTACAGAAAATATCAGGACCCTGAGGATATAAACGGTTCTGCTTACAGATTCGTAGATAGTGTTATAGAGATTCTGTATAGCATAATTCAGGGCACCGGCTCGCAGGAAAGGATCGATGAAGAGATCTGCGGGCTTGCAAAAGCCTTGCTGGATACGGGAGGAACAACCGGGATAAACCATCTTGCCGAATGTTACCAGAATATAATTCACAGGCATTCCAGGAAAAAATGGGGCCGGTTCTACACGCCTGAGTATCTGGCCGGGTATATTGTGGACAGGCTTTTGGAAGAGGTTGATATTGTAAAAACCCCCCAAGTTAGGTTTTTTGACCCCAGCTGCGGAGGGGGAATTTTTCTGGTAAAAGCCTTTGAAAGGCTGAAGTATAAGATACTAAGCAACATAACCTCGATCAGGGCAGAGCATCCCTCGCTGAACCTGGATGCAAGCAATATCGGCGAGTTTGTGATCGGAAACCTGTATGGAGTTGACAATGATGCCCTTGGCGTAAAACTGGCAGGGCTTCAGCTGTATTTTGCTTCAGGGGTTTGTATGAAAAACAGGGTTAATATATGTAAGGCCGATGCATTAACTGCTGTAGGCTTTCCCTGGGGAGATATTGATTTTGATATCATTGCGGGCAATCCACCCTATATTGGGCATAAGAAACTCGCCCGTGAATACAGGGATGAACTGAAAAAGCTGTATCCGGACGTATTGACGGATAAAGCGGATATATATTGCTGCTTTATCAAAAAGAGTATAGGTTTGTTAAGAAAGGGGGGACTCCTCTCTTTCATTGTTTCAAGGTATCTTGCCGAGGCGCCGGGAGCAAAGGGCATTCGCAAGTTTTTGCTGGACATGGGCCATATGGAGGAAATCATTGACTTTTACGGAAACAGGACGCTTGATGGGGTACAGGTAGACCCCATGGTTTTCTTCTATAAGGCCTATAAGGAAAGGGGACACACCTCCTCAGATAATGTCAGGGAACAGGAAACGTTAACCACCAGGGTTGTCAGGGTTAAAGACCTGAACCTCCCGGGAGATGAATTAATAAGTAGGATTACGGCGGGAGGGGAAAAGGGATATACAACCTTTGAACTTCCATGGGCAAAACTGAATGCAGACGGGTGGAGATTGTCGCCGCCGCACTGCAGCAGGATTGTGGATAAGATAGAAAGCCAGTGTGATGCCGCTTTGGGGGACTTGGTATGCAGTTTCCAGGGTATAATCACGGGATGCGATAGGGCGTTTGTCCTTGATAAGGACGAGGCAGAGGGTCTGGGGTTGGATGCGTCTATACTGAAAAAATGGATTAAAAGCAGTCATATAAAAAGGTACCGCGTAAAGGATTCCGACAGGCGGCTGATGTATACCGACGGTATAGACGATATTGACGAATATCCCGGCGTCAAAAAGCATATTATGCCATACAAAGTAAGGCTGGAGAATAGGCGGGAGTGTGTCCGGGGATTCAGAAAATGGTATGAACTGCAATGGGGAAGGACGAACGAAAGCTTTGAAAGGCATAAGGTAGTTTACCCGTACAAGTCTCCTGAGAACAGATTTGCCATTGACAGGGAAAAACTTTTTTTCAGCGCCGATGTGTATTCTTTTTACCTTAAAGAGGAATATGAAGACAGAGTATCTCTGGAGTATATAATAGGATTGCTGAACTCAAAGCTGTACGATTTTTACTTTAAGACCTTTGGAAAAAAGCTTGGCATGGATATGTACGAGTACTATCCCAATACCGTAATGCGGCTTGGAATGAAACTTAGCCGTCAGGGCCGGATTGAGGATATGGTAAAGGACCTTATTCAGGGGAAAGGTACTGCTGAAACAGCTGTTCAAAGACACTTGGACCGTTTGGTATATGATTTGTTCGGTTTGACGCAGGACGAAGTGGAGATTGTTGAAGAGTGCAGCAAAAAAGGCTGCGGTTAAAAGCAGCCATTAATTGGGGACATTCCACAGTTCAGTTTCTAGTTTCTAGTTCCCAGATCCCAGTTCTCTAGGAAAGCCTTACAGGTTTTTCCCGTAAGCACTTCCCTATACTCTGGCAACTGATAACTGGCCACTGACCACTGGTAGGCGGTGTGTCCCCATACATTTAAACGCACCAGGCGAGGATTTCTATAGCGCTGTTCTCGATTATGGTTTTTCCATATTCCTTTAAAAATATCTCAGCAGCTTTGCTCCTGGAACCGTACTCCTCCGCTATAGTTTCTATGGAGAGGTTGGAAAAGGTGTCATACGGCCTCAATATCAGGTGGTATTTGTCATCAAACCTGTAAACCGAACTATCTCCCCTGTATATATCGATGATTCTCTTGCTCAGGTTTATTATGTCTTCAAGGTCATCAAAACAAAATGATATCTCCTTGGGCTTTATGGCCTTTTTTGTATCGATGCCTTTGATAAACTTGTTGGGTCCCGGTTTTAGGAGCTGGCGGTTCCTGTACTTTGTTATTATGATTACAAAGGTATCCCTGGAGTTTGGGATGGCTTCGACAATAAGCTGTTCATCTTTTACTTCAAAACCTTGCTCAATATATGCCTGATAAAGAATATCCCAGAAAAGCTCTTGCGCCTTCGGACTATTATATACGAGGTCATCCATATCAATATTTCTTTCCTCAAGGTCTATTGAGTTGACGGTTATTTTTACTTTATAGTCGTTAATCTTTTCAATTTTCATAACGCATCATCTCCATAAAATTGGGTTATTTCTATAATACAATTATTGCTTAGAATTGTAAAGAGCAATAACAGCTCAAGGAATTAGAAATTCGTGGGGATTGTGACATTATGTTTATGTGATATATAATAATATTATTCTGTTTAATTTATATGTGAGAGCGGTTGATGAAATACATAACAAAAAAATAAGTAGGTGATTCGGATGGGAGAAAACAAGAGGATATTGCTTACCAAAACCTTTACCTTTGACAGCGCCCACAGGCTGGAAGACTATGAGGGCAAATGCTCCAGGCTCCATGGGCATACGTACAGGCTTGAAGTGACGGTATGCGGAAGCAGGGATTACCGGGGAATGGTTGTGGATTTCGGCGAAATGAAGGACATCGTAGAGAAAGCGGTCATAATAGACTTTGATCACTGCCTGCTAAACGACGTGATGGAAGAAAATCCTACTGCCGAGAACCTCTGTGCCGTGATTTGGAATAGGCTCATCAATGTATTTGAAGAAAAGGGCCTGCAACTTTTCAGGATTGTTCTGTGGGAAACCCCAACCAGCTGCTGCACCATTGAGAGGATGGATTAAAGGTATGAAGGTGAACGAAATATTTCTTTCAATACAGGGAGAGGGGCTTCTGACCGGGTTTCCAACGGTTTTTGTCAGGTTTACCGGTTGCAACCTCCGGTGCAGTTTTTGTGATACAACCTATTCCTATTACAGCGGCGAGGAGATGTCTGCGGAACAGATATACCAAAGGATATCTGATTATGGGTTTTCCAGGGTTTGTTTGACCGGGGGCGAGCCCCTGCTGCAGGAAGGGCTGCAGGAATTGATCGACAGGCTGGAGGGTTACCGGGTTACAATAGAAACCAACGGGTCAATACCCCTGGATAGGGTAAGTCTTCTTGAGGGACAGACCTACGTGATGGACGTAAAAGCTCCGTCCTCAGGGGAAGAGGGCAGCATACATTGGCCCAACTTTGAACTGCTGAGGGAAGAGGATGAGGTTAAGTTTGTGGTAGGAAACAGGGAGGACTATCTCTGGGCAAGGGATATTATACAAAAAGAGCTCGTAAAGGGTACTGCTACTATTTCGCCCGTATTTGGGAAAATAATCCCTGCGCAGATAGTAAGGTGGATACTTGAGGACGGGCTGGACGTAAGGTTCCAGCTGCAATTGCACAAAATTATATTTGATCCGGATGCAAGGGGTGTATAATATGAGTGATAGGCTGGAAAGGGCGGTAAGAACCATACTGGAGGAAATCGGAGAGGATACAGCCCGGGAGGGACTCGTTGATACGCCCGCAAGGGTGGCCAGGATGTACAGGGAGCTGTTCAGCGGTATGGGGATCGACCCCGCCTCGGTTTTAAGCGCAGAGTTTGAGGAAGGCTATAATGAACTGGTCATAGTAAAGGATATACCGTTTTATTCGATGTGTGAGCATCACCTGATACCCTTCTTCGGCCACGCGCATATCGGGTATGTCCCGAACGGGAAGATATCAGGGCTGAGCAAGCTGGCCCGCCTCGTTGAAGTAGTCAGCAGGAGGCCTCAACTGCAGGAGAGGATGGTCAGCACTATTGCGGATGTAATGTACAGGGAGTTGAGTCCCCAGGGTGTTATGGTGGTTATTGAGGCAGAGCACCTTTGCATGACAATGCGAGGCGTAAAAAAGCCGGGAACTACAACCGTAACCTCTGCTATAAGGGGTATTTTTAACGATGATGCAAGTCTAAGGGCTGAGTTTCTGGCGTTGATTGGGAGGGATAAAAAATGAAAAAGGCAGTGGTGCTCCTCTCGGGAGGTCTTGACAGTACCACATGCATGGCTGTTGCACAGGACGAGGGGTATGACCTGTACGCCCTGTCCTTTGATTATGGACAGAGGCACAATAAAGAGCTTGAGAATGCTGTGAGAGTTGCAAAGTACTATAGAGTCAAGGACCATAGGGTGTTCAAAATCGGGTATGTGGAAGGAAATGCGTTAACAGACCGAAGCGTGGACGTACCCGATTATAACGGTGGAGATGCTATCCCTGTTACATATGTTCCCGCTAGAAATATACTGTTTTTGAGCTACGCAGCCGGTTATGCCGAAAGCATAGGCGCAGAGGCTGTTTTCATTGGGGTAAGCTCTGTTGACTACAGCGGATACCCTGACTGCAGGCCCGAGTTTATCGAAGCTTTCCAGAGAGTCCTGGAAGTCGGGACCAAAATGGGTGTTGAAGGGAACCCCATTAGGATAAGAACCCCGCTGATCAATTTGAGCAAAGCACAGACGATACTGCTGGGACAGTCATTGGGCGCACCCTATCATCTGACTACCAGCTGTTACAGGGGCGGCGAAGTGGCCTGCGGTGTGTGCGACAGCTGCACACTTAGGCTTAAGGGCTTCAAGGAGGCCGGCATCAAAGATCCCATCGACTATGAAAAGGTTTGAATACCGGGCCATTGCTGTGCAGCTAAAAGGGGGAGACCGAAGTGAAGGTTGATTTTTTTAATGATGTCATTGTGAAAGGCACAAAGAACGGGCTAAATGTGACCTGGATGCTGGCGAAGGTTATTATTCCCGTATATTTCATCGTAACGTTTTTGGATGCCACCCCTGTTATCGGGTGGATTGCCAGGGGTATGGAGCCAATTATGTCCCTGGCGGGGCTGCCGGGGCAGGCTTCTATACCATTGGTGGTCGGCAACTTGATAGGACTATACGCAGGCATCGGAGCGATAAAGGCCATCAGCTTCACTACGAGGGAGATAACGATTATGGCTGTGATGCTGAGCTTTTCCCACGCCCTTCCGCTGGAAACCGCTGTCACGCAGAAAATTGGGGTCAAGGGCCTTCCCGTGATACTGACCAGGATAGGCCTGGCGGTCGTTTCCGGTATAGCGGTTAATCTGCTGTTATAAATTGGCTAGATCACAGATCGCAGTCGGCAGATCGCAGGTGCGAGTTCGTAGATCGCAGTTAGCAGGTATTAGATAACAGTTCGTAGTTCGTAGTTGGTAGTTCGTAGTCTATAGGTGCTAGGTGCTAGGTCCTAGGTGCTAGCCACTGACCACTGATTTCTGTCATCTGTTAACTGGTAACTAGACAAGGAGGAAGATTGATGAGTTTTGACCTGATCATTGAATTAGTATATAAATCATTTACGGGCAGCGCAAAGTCGGTTTATACCATCGCCAGGGTGGTCATTCCCATAATGGTCCTTATGGAAGCGGGAAGGGCCTACAGGGTTCTGGACAGGGTCGCGGAACGGGCAAAAAGGTTCACCAGGGTGCTGGGCCTGTCGGGAGAAGCGGCTTTTCCTCTGACAGTTGGCGTGATATTCGGCCTCGCTTTCGGCGCAGGAGTGATAATTCAGTGGGCCAAGGAAGGAACCCTCAAGAAAAGAGACCTTTATCTTCTCAGCTTCTTTCTCATATCCTGCCACGCTGTTATAGAAGACACCCTGGTTTTTGTAGCAATTGGAGCCAACGGAGCTTTGCTGCTCGGCTGCAGGTTAACTGCAGCTGTACTGACAACACTGGTTTTATCGAAAAGGTTGCCTCTGGAAAGAGACCTGCCGGGCAGCCTGCAAAGTAAAATTTGATGAACGAAAAAAACGCCAGGGTTATCTTAGCCCTGGCATTTTCACGGACAGCAGCAGATATTCTTGGAGGGGGGGAATTACTGAACATATGCTGCTCCCTGTGAACTAACACCTACATAATTCAACTCCCAGTTGAGAGACTTTTTCCTTAAAAAATCCTTTATTTTATCTAAAAATCCGTAATTTTCCCTATCCACCATTGCAACCAGCGTTGAGCCGGCTCCGCTCAGGAATACGCCCCGTGCGCCGGCCTTGTAGGATTCTTCAAAAATCTCCTTCATACCGGGTATCAACCTTTCCCGGTACGGTTGGTGCAGTTTGTCCTGGGATGCATATTTAAGATGCTCCAGGCTGTCGGTCATAAGGGCTGCTACCATAAGTGCCGCACGGCTTACGTTAAATGCTGCATCCTTGATGTCCACCGATTTAGGGAGCACTTCCCTTGCTTCCCTGGTACCAAGCATGAAATCGGGCACCATAAGCACCATTCTCAGGTTTTCCGGAAAACCCAGCTTTATATACTGAACCGATGAGAAATCCTCCATATACGATATCGTCATGCCTCCGATTATTGCCGGTACAATATTGTCGGGATGACCCTCCAGTTCGGTTCCCAATTCAATGATTCTTTCCATGGGGAGCTTGCTGTCTGAAAGATAGTTCGCCAGGATAAGTCCCGCCGCTGTACTTGCTGCGCTGCTTCCCAAACCTCTTGCAACCGGTATCTGGTTATGACATACAATTCTTATCCCGGGGGGCTTGAATTCTGTTTCATTAAAAACCTTTTCCATAGCCCTGTAAATAAGATTGTTTTGATTGTTTTCGATGTAGCCAGCGTCCCTTCCAAAGGTGTTTATTTCCAGGCCGCTGCCGATTATCCGGGCCTCCACCGTATTATACAGCTCCAGCGCTATACCCATGCAGTCGAATCCCGGGCCCATGTTCGCAGATGTAGCAGGAACCTTAACCTTAGCCAATCTGACCACCTCCAGTAAAACCCTCCGGCTTGCCGTGTAGAACGCTATAATACAATTTAGTCATCCTCCCCGATGCGAATAATATTCAGGATCCTGTTTACCTTTCCGCTTTCCAGCAGTCTGTCAACGGCCTCAGTCAGGGCTTGTTCTTTCATCCTGGAGGTTATCACTATGATCTGGCCTTCCTCTATAGCTTTTCCGAGCTTCACCCTGTTAGGGAAGATAAACTCACAGTCTCCGAAACAGCTGACCACTTCCCCCATTGCGGCGGATCGGTCAACCGGGCTGATCCTTATGAAAAACCTGCATTCATCTTCCCGGATGTCGACATTTGCTTCAGGCAAATCATCCGGTGTGACATTGTCCGGCCTATTCGTCGATATGCTATTCTTCACAATGTCTATCACATCCCCTAGAACAGCGCTCGCTGTAGGGAATTTGCCCGCTCCCTGTCCATAAAACAGGATATCTCCTACCGCATCTCCTTTAACTATTATGGCGTTGTATACGTTTCCCACCTGTGCCAGGGGATGGGTAAGCTTCAGCATAAACGGAGTCACCTTTGCCATTATGCTGTCATCATATTTCCTGCTTACGGCAAGCAGCTTGATTGTATATCCCAGATACTTGGCCAACTGAATATCATCGGAGGTTATCCCTCTTATCCCTTCAATATGAATACTTTCACAGTTAACGTTTTTATGGTATGCGATGGAAGACAGAATTGCTAGTTTTCTTGCAGCGTCATACCCGTCAACGTCGGCTGCGGGGTTTGCCTCCGCATAACCATTTGCCTGGGCTTCCCTCAAGGCCTCTTCAAACCCTTTGCCCCAGTTGTACATCTGCGACAGTATGTAATTGGTAGTGCCGTTGACAATACCCCATATTTCTGTAATATTATTTGCGGCGAGGGATTCGCTTAGGGGCTTGATTATCGGGATACCGCCGCCAACGCTTGCTTCAAACAGCAGCCTCACGCCCTTATCCCGTGCTATGCACTGCAGTTCTTTGCCGTACCTTGCTATGAGGTCTTTATTCGCAGTAACCACATGCTTCCCTTGTAAAAGTGATTGCTTCACATAGAAGTAGGCAGGATCTATACCCCCCATAACCTCGACCACAATATCCACTTCACTGTTCAGAATATCTTCGAACTTATCCGTTATTTTTAAACCATACGGCGAATTAATATGTTTCTCTACATTCCTTACAAGAATTTTTTCTATTAAAATCTGCTGGGCGGCAGACGAATTCTTGCTTATTAGCTCCACTACCCCGGAACCTATAGTGCCACAGCCAAGGAGACCGATTTTTATCACGTTGATACCTTCCTTCCATCTGAATTATTCTCTAGATATAATGTTCAGGCTTTTTACTCCGGGGATGCTTTCTATCTCAAGGATAAGTTCTTCCACGTCCTTTTTCATATTTGCTGTTTCGAAGGATATACTTACCATTGCCACTTCATTTATCGGAATGTTTTGATTTATAGTCAGTATGCTGCCGTCTACCTCAGCGATTGCATCAAGGACCTTGGATAAAACCCCCGGAATATGTTCAAGCATCAATGCTATGCTGACCAGCTTCATTTTATTGGTTTCGTAAAAGGGGAATACATAGTCTTTGTACTTGTAAAAAGCACTTCGGCTAATGCCGGCTGTTCTGACAGCTTCATTTATGGTTTTTGCCCTGCCCGTTCTCAAAAGGGCCTTTGTTTCGATAACCTTTGAGAATACCTCCGGCAGTACCGATGCATTTACTATGTAGTAAATGGGCTCCTTCACACAATCACCTCCTTATGTCCACGATATAAGGACATATGTTTCTATATGGTGGATATTATAAGCCTTATCAGTTTTTTTTTCAAGGTTCAAATTTAGCGCTGGCGTGCCCAGGCTGCCAGTTTAGCCTGTTTTATCGAACATTGCTTCAAAAAGCTCCACTATGCTCGTTAACAGATCGCAGTTTGCAGATCACAGATCTTAGATCGCAGATCACAGATCTTAGATTCTAGATCCTAGATTCTAATTACTGACTACTGACAACTAATAACTAATAACTAATAACTAATAACTAATAACTTATACTCTGCCAACTGTCAACTGCCATCTGCGATCTGGTCACTGACCACTAGCCACTGGCCACTGTTATCTGGCCGACAGTTGATAATATTTGCCGTAAAACGTATAATTATGGTAGCAAAACCATAATTCTATATGGATGGGCGGGATAATTATGGGTTATATAAGGTCAGAAGAGTTGCGCCCAGGAATGAGGCTTAAGAATGATCTAATCAGCGAATCAGGAAGAATGTTTCTCGCTGGAGACACAATATTGACTGACATTTTGATAAACAGAATGAAGAAAAATTCAACGAGATATACAGAAATAATTACGGTCCGGTCAGAACCATGCTTGACGGTGTAAGAAACGGCAGGGAGATAACGCTTGATGAAGTAAGGGATACCGTAAATACAAATGTCCTGAAGAATATGCCGGGAATCAGCAAGGATATCCTATCGGCAGTACTGATGCACCATGAGAGGGAAGACGGCCGGGGCTACCCCTTTGGGGTTGAGGGCAGAAGGATACACCCGTATGCTAAGGTTGTCGCCGTGGCGGATGTGTTTGACGCAATGGCGTCCGACAGGGTATACATGAAAAAAGAACCGGCGTTTGAGGTGGTTGACCACATTGAGAGAAGCGGCTTCGCATCCCTTGATCCGAAGGTAACAAGAGTGTTCCTAAAGGGAATCTCTCAGTATTTTGTGGGCAGAACGGTCAGATTAAGCCACGGACGGATAGGCGAAGTTATATATATTTATCCGAATCAACCCACAAAGGTTGTGGTCAAGGTCGGCGAGGAGTTCGTAGACTTTTGCGAGGATGTGGATATAACGGTAATTGAAATATTAGGTTAGGGGACATTATAACTACCAGCTACGAACTACCAACTTAGGGAGGGGATTTATGATGAAGGAGATTCTAATCGACGGTCAGCACCTTACTATTGATGATGTAGTAAATGTTTCGAGAAAAGGATACTTTGTCGCGATACATCCGGAAGCGGTTAGCGGTATACGGAATTCCCGGGATACGGTAGATAGATATGTAAGCCGGGAAGAGGTTGTATACGGGATAACAACAGGTTTTGGAAGGTTTAGCGATATAGTCATTTCTTCCGATGAAACTGAAATGCTTCAGAAAAACCTTATTATGAGTCATTCCTGTGGGATAGGCAGCTGCTTTGACAGGGATGTAGTCAGGGCCATAATGCTTCTCAGGGCTAATGCGCTATGCAAAGGGTACTCCGGGGTCAGGCTTGAGACCGTTGAACTCCTTGTCGATATGCTAAACCGGGGAGTACATCCTCTCATACCGCAGAAAGGGTCCCTGGGGGCGAGCGGCGACCTTGCCCCCCTGGCCCATATGGTGCTTGTGATGCTGGGGGAAGGTTTGGCAGAGTATGAAAATGAAGTGCTGGACGGCAATGAAGCGTTGAGAAGAGCGGGCTTGAAACCGGTTACCCTTTCTTCCAAGGAAGGGCTGGCGCTGATTAACGGTACGCAGGCTATGACAGGGGTAGGGTCCATCACCCTTCATGATGCAAGATGTCTTGTGAAAACCGCAGATATGATTGCCGCCATGAGCCTCGAAGCGCTTACAGGCATAATAGATGCCTTTGACAGTAGAATACATGAGGTCAGGGGACATATGGGCCAGATAAAATCGGCTTCAAATATAGTTCGAATGGTGAGGGGCAGCGAGTATGTAACACGGCAGGGAGAGCTAAGGGTACAGGATGCCTACGCTTTGAGGTGTACACCCCAGGTGCACGGGGCCTGCAGGGACGCTCTGGGTTACGTGTGGGACGTTGTGGAAAAGGAGATCAATGCAGCCACAGACAATCCGTTAATATTCCCCGACAGCGGCGACGTGCTTTCAGGGGGTAACTTTCACGGTGAGCCGGTCGCCCTGGCTATGGACTTTTTGGGAATTGCCCTGTCCGAATTGGGGAATATCTCAGAGAGGAGGCTGGAAAGGTTGGTTAACCCGCAGTTGAGCAACGGGCTGCCGGCCTTCCTGACAAAGCACGGGGGACTCAATTCCGGGTTCATGATAACACAGTATTCCGCTGCATCCCTTGTTTCGGAGAACAAGGTGCTGGCGCACCCGGCCAGTGTCGATTCCATACCGTCTTCGGCCAACCAGGAAGACCATGTGAGCATGGGGACTATAGCATCAAGGAAGGCGATGGAGATCAAGGATAATGTGGCCGCTATACTTGCCATAGAGTTACTTGCTGCAGCACAGGCGATTGACCTCCGGGGAAACAGAAAACTGGGAGAGGGAACACAGGCCCTGTACGATATGATCAGGGAAGTGGTCCCGCCGTTGGAAAACGACCGTATCATGCACAGGGATATGGAGAAAGCGGTTGGGCTGGTGAATTCGGGCAGGCTTGTAGAAACGGCAGAAAAGATTTTGGAGATTATTCTGTAGCTGCAACAACATAAACCAAATGAATTGGATTCTGCACCGTTTGTGCAAAAACCCGAACATTTCAAGGTATTATTATAAAAATATTAACCAATGCGTCGGAATTTTTCTTAAAAAGTACTTGAGAAAGTTTGAGTATTAGGATAGAATATAAACATCGAGAATAGATGTCGAATGCTCGTATATTTTTGAGAATAAGGCTCAAAAGTTTCTACCGGGTAACCGTAAATTGCCCGACTACGAGTGAAACTCTCTATTTCATTTGATGGATAGATTTCACTCAATCCATCTTTTTTTATTTGATCTGCCAACTACGAGCAGTACCTGGCACCTGCGATCTATATTCGAATTATACGGGGGAGCTTATATGTATTTGCTTAAACAGAAGATATTGGATGAAGGCATAGCTATTACAGGTGAGATACTTAAGGTTGACGCATTTCTCAATCATCAGATTGACCCGGCCCTTCTGAGGGAGCTGGGAAGGGAGTTTGCCAAAAGGTTTTCCGATACGAACCCTACCAAGATTCTGACGATCGAAGCGTCCGGTATAGCAGTTGCGGTGATGGCAGGACTTGAGATGGGGTTGCCTGTGGTTTTTGCAAAGAAAGGAAAACCGGGTACAATGACCGGTGGGGTTTTCTATTCCAATGTTAAATCCTTTACCAAGGACACTGAATATCAAATCTTCGTTTCGTCTTCATATTTAACCGAAAGCGACAGGATAATAATAATTGATGATTTCCTTGCTCGGGGAGACTCGATAATGGGGCTTCTGGATATTCTGGCCCAAAGCGGCTCTATCCTGGAAGGCGTGGGTATTGTGATTGAGAAGGGCTTCCAGGAAGGCGGAGAAAAGCTGCGCCGGAGGGGAATCAGGCTGGAGAGCCTTGCAGTAATTAAGGACATGAAGGATGGTAAGATAAGTTTTTGTTAATACAAATATTACAGATATACGGAGGGATAATGATGAAGAAAAGAACGGTTATTGTTCTGATTGCACTGGTGCTGGTAATGGCTCTCGCAGTGAGCGGGTGTACACCCAAGGAACAGCCGGCTGCCAATGGACAGGACGGGGCTAAAGAAGAAAAAATTAAAGTGGGGTTCATCTATGTAGGTCCGGTGGGAGACGCAGGTTGGACCTATGCCCATGATGCCGGAAGAAGGTATCTTGAAGAACATCTGAATGTGGAAACAACGTATATCGAGAGCGTTCCCGAAGGGGCGGACGCCGAGAGGGTGTTGACCCAGCTGGCGGAAGAGGGTAATAAAATAATATTTGCAACTAGTTTTGGGTATATGGACCCTGTCATCAACGTAGCCAAGAAATACCCAGACATCATTTTCATGCATTGTTCAGGATACAAGACTGCGGATAACGTAGGTACATACTTCGGCAGGATATACCAGCCGAGGTATCTCTCCGGTATAGCCGCAGGCTATAAGACCAAGAGCAACACTATCGGTTATGTTGCCGCTTTTCCGATACCCGAAGTAATAAGGGGTATCAACGCATTTACCCTGGGTGTAAGATCGGTCAATCCGGATGCCAAGGTTAAAGTTGTCTGGACAAACACCTGGTATGATCCCGCAGCGGAAAAGGACGCCGCAATCAGCCTGCTTGAAGCGGGAGCAGACGTGATAGCCCAGCACCAGGATACTCCGGGACCCCAGCAGGCTGCCCAGGAAAAAGGCGCCTTCAGCGTAGGGTATAACACCGACATGAAGCAGTTTGCTCCTCAGGCGTATCTTACCGCACCGGTCTGGAACTGGGGGCCGTACTATGTGGAAGTTGTAAAATCAGTTATGGAAGGGACCTGGAAAAGTGAACAGTACTGGGGCGGCATGGCGGACAATATCGTAGACCTTGCACCGCTTACAGAGCTGGTTGATGAGGAAGCAAAAAAGGCTATAGAGGAGAAGAAACAGGAGATAATTAACGGTACATTCAAGGTATTCCGGGGACCAATCAAGGACCAGAAGGGCGAGCTTAAGGTAAAAGAGGGCGAAGAAATGACAGATGCTGAAATGCTGCAATTCGACTGGTTCGTTGAGGGTGTGGAAGGTACAATCTAGAGGTCAGGGGACACACCTTGTCCCCTACCATTAAACCGGGCTGCTAGTTAAGCGCTAGCAGCCTTATAAATGGGGTGTTCGTTTTGAAAGTTGCCGTGGAAATGAAAAACATATCTAAAACCTTTGCCGATGTTGTGGCTAATAATGATGTTTCCATAAAGGTCAAAGCAGGCGAAATCCACGTGCTTCTCGGCGAAAACGGAGCAGGCAAGAGCACTTTGATGAATATACTATCCGGGTTTTATACGCCGGACAGCGGGGAAATCTTCATACACGGGAAAAAAGTCGAACTAACCAGTCCGAGGGAAGCGCTGAAATGCGGCATTGGCATGATCCACCAGCATTTCAAACTGGTAAATTCCTTTACCGTTGCGGAAAACATTATTATGGGCAATGGGAATTCTGCCCTGAGATTGGACATGAAGGCCGGGATTGAGGAGATAAAAAAGGTATCCCAGGAATATGGTTTGCAGGTGGACCCGAAAGCATATATATGGCAAATCTCAGTTGGGGAGCAGCAAAGGGTTGAAATCCTCAAAGTGCTGTACAAGGGAGCGGATATCCTGATTCTGGACGAGCCTACCGCCGTTCTTACTCCCCAGGAAGCCGAAGGGCTTTTCGAAACGCTCAGGAAAATGGCGAAAAAGGGCTGCGCAGTATTGCTCATAACCCATAAACTCGACGAGGTAATGGAAGTGGCTGATACGATAACCGTCCTCAGAAAAGGCAGTGTCGTCGGTACGGTCAACAAGGCCGATGTCGACAAGAGAAAGCTTTCGGAGATGATGGTGGGAAGGGAGACCTTCCTGCGCACCGGCAAAATTGATAACCATCCGGGGGAAGAACTCTTAACCCTGGACAGGGTAACTGTTTTGAACGACAAGGGGATAAAGGCATTAAAGGGGATAAGCATAGGAATAAGAAGAGGGGAGATTCTCGGCATAGCGGGCGTTGCCGGGAACGGCCAGAAGGAACTGGCAGAGGTGATTGCCGGCTTAAGAAAAGCTGAGGATGGCAGGATATTGCTCAGGGGAGAAAACATTACAGGGCTAAGCGTTTTTGATAGAATTAACCGTGGGATAAGCTATGTTCCCGAAGACAGGCTGGGAAAGGGGCTGGTTCCCGGTATGAATATCCAGGAAAACCTGGTGCTGAAGAAGTATAGAAGCGCTGCATTTTCCAGGGGGGCTTTCCTTAAGATTTCAAAAATAAGGGAAGCATCCAGGGAGATGATAGAGAAATTCGATATTCAGGTTTCAGACATGTATTCACCCGTGAAGTTCATGTCCGGGGGAAATCTCCAGAAGACATTGCTTGCAAGGGAAGTATCGGACACACCGGATGTACTGGTAACATCATACCCTGTTAGAGGGCTGGATATAAAAGCGATGGAAAGCATATACGATCTTTTAATCGAACAGAAAAGGCGGGGCTGCGCAATATTGTTCATTTCTGAAGACCTGGATGCGCTGTTCCAGCTTTCCGACAGGATTGCCGTATTTTACGGAGGCCAGGTGATGGGTGTCCTAAGGCCGGAGCAGACGGACATTAACGAAGTGGGTCTCATGATGATGGGAAGCAAAAAAACGGGGGTAGCTTAGGTTGAAGACCAGAATCGTGCTGGAAAAAGTATGCGTTCCAAAGAGAAGACAACTTGCATATAGAATTCTTGCCGTTGTGCTTGCCTTGGTTCTTGGAGCAGCATTCCTGGGTGTAATGGGTTTTTCTCCGATGGCAATTTACAGGAAGATGTTCGGGGGAGCATTCGGCTCCAAATACGGTATTACCGAAACTATTGTGAAGACCATTCCGCTGATGCTGGCAGCCCTGGGCGTTTCTGTGGCTTTCAGGATGAAGCTGTGGAACATCGGGGCGGAAGGGCAGCTATATATGGGATGCTTTGCAGCCAGCTGGGTTGCTTTGAGATTTCCCGGCCTTCCGGCCTATGTCATGCTGCCTGCCATGTTCATGGCGGGTATGCTGGGCGGCGGATTGTGGGCGCTGGTCCCCGCGGTGCCAAGGGCGCTTTTCGGCACTAACGAAACCCTTTCGACCTTAATGCTGAATTATGTAGCCATTTTATGGGTTGATTACCTGGTTTTCGGTCCGTGGAAAGACCCGAAGGGGTTTAACTTTCCGATAACACCGGAGTTCAGCGAGGCAGCATTTCTACCGGCATTTGGGAACTCCAGGGTTCATATAGGTCTTGTTTTCGGGGTTCTTATTGCTGCAGTTCTATATATTGTCCTTAAGTACACAAAATGGGGGTACGAAATAAGAGTCATAGGTGAGAGCAGAGAGGCTGCCGAGTATGCAGGCATGAAGGTTATAAAGAATATTCTTTTGGTAATGTTTTTAAGCGGAGCACTTGCCGGGTTAGCCGGTATGGCCGAAGTTTCGGGAATAACGCACCGGCTGCAGTCTGGAATATCGCCCGGGTACGGCTATTCTGCCATAATAATTGCATGGCTGTCACGGTTAAATCCATGGGGGATAATAGTTGTTGCTTTTCTTTTTGCCGGGCTGCTGGTGGGAGGATATTCCGTTCAGACCATAGGCCTGTCCGCATCCATAGCAACGATGCTCCAGGGAATGATCCTGTTCTTTGTGCTGGCCAGCGAATTCTTTACAGAGTATAGGATTAAACTGGTTAGAAGAGAGGGGGTAAAGAACGGTGAATAGTTCTGCAATTACTGTGATACTCTCTGCAACAATAATAGCGGGAACGCCAATCCTCTTTGCTGCGCTTGGAGAGATACTGACCGAAAGGGCAGGGGTTTTGAACCTGGGAGTTGAAGGAATGATGCTGGTTGGAGCCGTGGCAGGTTTTTCAACCGCCGTGCTTACCGGCTCTCCCTGGTTGGGACTCATTTCAGCAATGCTGGCGGGGGGAACAATGGCATTAATTCACGGGTTTTTAGCCATATCTCTCCGGTCCAGCCAGGTAGTAAGCGGATTGGCTTTGACAATCTTTGGCACCGGTTTGAGCGGTTTTTTGGGGAAAAGGTACATTGGGGTTTCTCTTAAGGCCCCTTTTGTAAAGATAGGTATACCGCTGCTGAAGGATTTACCGTTTCTAGGTCCGGTTTTCTTCAGGCACGATGCCATGGTGTACATCAGCTTTTTGCTTGTACCGGTAATCTGGTATTATATCAACAGAACCCGCCCGGGCCTTAACCTTAAGGCAGTGGGTGAGAATCCCTCGGCTGCGGATGCGGCGGGTATAAATGTATTCAGGACACAGTACCTGCACGTGTTTCTGGGCGGTGCCCTGGCAGGCCTGGGAGGAGCATATCTATCCCTAGCCTATGCGCCATCGTGGCTGGAGAATATGACCGCCGGGAGAGGCTGGATCGCTGTTGCGCTGGTAATATTTGCGGCATGGGATCCCTTAAAGGCCCTTTTGGGTTCATATATATTCGGGGGTCTGGATATTCTCGGATTCAGGCTGCAGGTCCTGGGCGTAATGGTGCCGTCCTTCTTCCTTAAGATGCTTCCGTATCTCTTTACTGTGCTTGTCCTGGTGATTTCAACCAGCAGAAGGAGCAAGTACGTATGGAGCGGACCGGGATCGCTCACAAAACCCTATTACCGCGAAGACAGATAACTGGGACAAGGGGAAACGGGACAAGGGGGACGGTTCTTCTGTCCCACTTGAAAGATCTAATGGTATCCTCATATCGGGGGTACTTTTTATTTATGCAAACATATGTTCAGAACATATGTTTGCATAAATATGGCGGTTGTGGTAAAATATTTGCATGCCAAACTATGGAATGGTGATTGCGATGGAACTTTTAGACAAACTGAAAATTTTAGCCGACGCGGCAAAATACGATGTATCGTGTTCGTCGAGCGGCAGCAATAAAAAGAATAAAAAAGACGGGTTAGGCAATAGCTGCTACAGCGGTATCTGTCACAGCTGGGCGGATGACGGTAGGTGCATCTCCCTTTTAAAGATTCTGTTCACCAATCACTGCATATATGACTGCACTTACTGCATTAACAGGGTTTCCAATGCTGTGCCCAGAGCAACGTTTACCCCTGATGAGCTTGTCGATATAACAATCAATTTTTACAAAAGGAACTATATTGAAGGGCTTTTCTTAAGCTCGGCAGTTTTAAAAAACCCAAACTATACCATGGAGCTGATGCTTGAGGCAGTCAGAAAGCTGAGGGAGCAGGAGAATTTTAACGGGTACATACATCTTAAGGCGATCCCCGGCGCAGACAATTATCTTATAGAACGGGCCGGCAAATACGTGGACAGGATGAGCGTTAATATTGAGTTTCCTTCGGAGCGAAGCCTTAAACTGCTGGCCCCCCAAAAGGAAAGGGAAACCATAATCAGGCCTATGAGCTTTATCAGTTCTAAGATTATTGAAGGGATCGAAGATAAACGCAAGTATAAAAAGGCCTTTGACTTCGTGCCGGCAGGGCAGACCACCCAGTTGATTGTCGGGGCTACGCCGGATAACGATGCAAACATCCTAAGACTTTCAGAAGCCCTATATAAGCGCTTCAGCCTTAAAAGGGTTTATTATTCGGCTTATGTCCCCGTATCGAGTCACCCGAACCTTCCCAGTATTTCTGCTCCGCCCCTTGTGAGAGAACACAGGCTCTATCAAGCCGACTGGCTTCTGAGATTTTATGGGTTCAATGCCCATGAACTGCTGAACGAAACCCACCAGAACTTTGATATAGACCTGGATCCCAAATGTGACTGGGCATTGAGAAATATCCACCTGTTTCCTGTGGAAGTAAACTACGCTGATTATGAACTGCTGCTTCGCATTCCGGGAGTAGGGGTGAAATCAGCGAGACGGATAATCGCATCCAGGCGGTTCGGCTCTCTGGATTACGCAGATCTGAATAAACTGGGAGTGGTCCTGAAAAGGGCAAGGTACTTTATAACCTGCAAAGGGAGATATTACGGGGGAATAAATATGGATGTGCATTCCATTAAGGAGCAGCTGCTTATAAATGCTAAGAATTCCCGCAGTTTAGATAGCGGTGAGCAGGTATCCCTATTTTCTCTCTATCCGGATCTTTTATCAACGGGAGATAAACTATCCAGTATAACGGGGGAGTTGTAATGCTTTATTATTTTTATGACGGCAGCTTTGACGGGCTTCTGACCGCCATATACCAGGCTTATTACAGAGGGGAAACCCCTAGCCGGATTGTTGCGGCAGGGGACTTTCAAGAGAGCCTGCTGGCAGAAAAAGTATACATAAGAACCGAGACGGAACAATCCCAAAGGGTATATGTATCCATCCAAACAAAAATATCCCGCCAGGCGTTGAGGAATGTATTCTATGTCTATCTATCCGAGCTGCCTGACGCGGGTACGTGGATATACGAGTACCTAAGGCTTGGATGGAAAATCGGAAAGGAATTTGACCGGATGCTTTCGGACGGCAGGGTGTTGAGGGTGCACAAGATTAGCCAAAGGGTCAACGGGGAAAGGCACCGCATACTTGGGCTGATACGTTTCAGGTGCCTGGAGGGCAATATCTACTACGCCCCCATTTCACCCCAATACAACATTGTAGGATTAGTCATACCCCATTTCCTGGACAGGTTCCCCGGCCAAAACTGGATAATACACGATGTGAACAGGAAAATCGGAGTTTTTTACAATGGGGAAACATGGTCATTAGGGGATATGGATCTGGAAAATGAGATCGAGCTTAGCAACGGCGAGAAGCTATACCAAAGCCTCTGGAAGGAGTATTTCAAAAGCATTGCAATAAAGGACAGGGTAAATCCCAAGCTGCAAAAGAGAAACCTGCCCGTGAGATATTGGAGATTTCTAATTGAAAAGGGGCAGTGACAGGCTTACCGGTCCAGTTCTTTTTCGTCATCCAGACAGCTTCTGAGACAGCTGCCGCAAATTGGACATTTTTCGTCATACCATGAGAACTTTTCCCCACACTCAGGACAGCTCCATCTATTTTCCTGTTCCTTAAGCCAGTATTCAATACCCTTTTTGCTTATCGCTTCAAGATTGCGCAACACAATTAAGTGATGCGGGTGTTCATCATTGTTGAAATCAACCAGCTCTTTACATGGGTAATTATGGCATTGGAAACAGAAGTTCACCCCTTTGTCCAAAGCACATGACCGAATTTGACAGTTTTTGCAGAATACTGAAACAATATCTGTCTTGCACCCGGTGCACTTTAGGTTATGTGGGTCCATTTTCCATATTTTTGCCGCTTTTTCCACTGTTCCCTTCCGGTTAACCAGCAAAACCTCACAGGCGCCGCAGTATAGGCCGCAGTAAGTATCAAATATATATTCCATATTGTTGTCCCCCCCTGGACATATTATTAAATGCCCCGCCGGGTTCCCCTTGAGGAGGCATGAAAGTTTGCCAAGCAATTGGTTGACCCTACTGGCGGAAGTGTTGCTTCCAATGGAATTATAACATGACCAGCGAGGCTGGGTAAATGTAAAATTAACTTGACATAGGAACGGGTCTGATGTAAAATAAACTTGACGTAAAGTTTGCTTTACATGGAGGTGGGATGGTATTGAGAAACAGAGTAAGGGAACTGAGGGAGAGGCATGGGCTGACGCAGGAGCAGATGGCCAAAAACATGGGGGTTTCCCGCCAGACCATAATCTCAATAGAAGCGGGGCGGTACAATCCCTCGCTGCAGCTGGCCTACAAGCTGGCCCATGCGTTCGGATGCATTATAGAAGAGGTCTTTGATTTTACAGACTTGGAGGGAGGTATGAACGATGAGTAAATCCTTTGTCAGGGAACTGGTTGTCACCAACTATATATTGATTGGCTCCTTTGCTGCGATAATCATAGCGGGGAATCTGTTCTACGGAGGCAGCGCGGAGGCTTGGGGCAAATCGCTGGGTCTGCTGGCTGTGCTTGCGCTGGCGCTTATATTTAAGGTCAGAAGGATAAAAGCAAAGGGGCAGAAACTGGATGAGCGGCTTCAGCTTATCACTTACCGTGCAGTAACAGTGGGGTTTTACTTCATGCTGGGCGCTATACTATGGTTTTATACCAGGGAACTGGTCCTGGAGGGACAGGTTTCATTAAGAACTGTAGTTGAGTTGCTCGCAGGTATGGTAGGATATATAGGTGGATTTCTTGTCTTAAACAAACGGTATTAGAAGCGGCAGACACCAGTAAAAAGGGACAGTCTAGAGGCCGGTGGCAGCCGGCCCTCGGGCTGGACACAGCAGACAAGTTTGGGAGCAGTCCAATTTCAATCCATGGATGAACCAATTTCAATTATTTCATCTTCGGTCAGGGGACCATTTATGGTGAAATAATTTACGGGAGTTTGCCACATCAGCTGGCGCATGCCGCTGTTCCCGAAATATATCATAACGGCCTCGTTTCCATTGACCTCCACATCTTTGACTTCCGCATCATTGCTCCTGAAATTGTATGAAAGGGATGAAGGTTGTATTAGCGGTTTCTGCGTTATATAAACATAATTTTCTTCATCATCCCCGTATATCAGTTCGATAGGAGAAAAGCCGGAATCCTTTGTTCTGATATAAACGCCCAGAAATCTGTATCTGTCCGGAATAAAATCCGGTACAGCGATACTGTAGTCCAGATATCTTTGGGCTGCGTCAAGTCCCTGCAAATCCTTTTCCGTTACTCTGTCAATGATTTCAATGCTGCTTTCATCCGCATTTACCTTTCCGGTATCTGAAAAGCCGGTTATATTAAACACATTTCCCCACAGTGTTTTAAAGGTCTTAAATACATGGAAATAGGCCCGTCCGTCATGAGCAAAAAATATAGATGTTCCAACAAATACAACCAGTGTCAAGGCTGCGACGGCAACAATTTTTTTGAAGCGAACTTTCTTACGCCTCTCATAAGCCCTGTCCAGCCTTCTGCTTATCTCCGCCCATACTTCATCTTTATCAGGAGGGATTATTTTTTCCCCTTCCCTTTTTATCGCTTCCGCCAGCATTCTATCGACATCATCATAGCTATAACGTTCCTTCATTGCCCCTCACCCCTCGCTTCCAACCCGTTAAGCATGTCCTTCAATTTTTTTCTACTCCGGTACAGCCTGCTTTTAACCGTTCCTTTTGGAAGCTGCAGTATCGTTGCAATCTCCTCCTCAGGCAACTCATAACAGTACTTCAGGATTATAATTTTACGGTATTTATCCTCTAACTTGTTTAAAAGCCTCAGGATTTTATCTTCGTCTTCCTTTTTGATG
>Ga0067045_1003823_pt1 | contig 28469 bp, 29 predicted proteins | sample TerdegcTABiofilm_FD_59184 | JGI IMG/M metagenome (GOLD analysis project Ga0067045, IMG submission 59184) | Combined Assembly of (Gp0054472, Gp0054536) Wastewater bioreactor microbial communities from Singapore -Terephthalate degrading...
GCCTCTCAGGAGAAACTCAACCAACTCTGGGAAGAGTTCAAGGCCCAGGTTGTGAAAAATGCTAAAGTGGAGATCTTGGATCCATCTTTAAAAGAGGTCTATTCAGCAATCACTGAATAATTTGCTGGTCGTTTTAAGGAGGAGCCTTGATAGAAAACGAGGGCGTAGTTTTCATCAAGGAAGGAAACTGCCTCCTTCAGATCCTCCAGTGTTGCATTCTCATATTTTGCCGGCAGTTCCTGAAGATAGGAAAAGCCTAAGATGGGGAGATACTGCGCTAAAAGATTAAGATAACTCACAGGATCTGCTAAAAGAGTTGCAAGGTTGGCTCTTTGTCTTAGCTTAGCTGCGGCAAGCTCCTCCTCGGAAAGGTTTTCTCCTGCTTCCCTAATGGTCTGGAAGACAACCTCCCTGATTTTGGAAAGGTCTTTCGTTTCCGTGGTCAAGAGAAGTTGGAAGGCATTCACGTCCACAGAAGCGATCCCAAAAGAAAAGGGGAGCTGGATTCCTGCCATGGAGGAGCCGCCCAGAAGACCGGCCTCCGCCATTTTACTCTGCAAGCGGGAAGAGAGGATGGTGCCCAGAAGATCAAAAACCTCCCTCTTCTCAGGAGGAAAACCCGCCCAGCCTAAGGCTAAGTAGGATGGTACAACTTGCATCTCCGCATAAGGGCCAGATGTTCCAGTTCCCTGGGGATTGGGGATGGAATAGGTTAAAGACCAAGAGGAAACAACAGACTTGGTTATTTCCCTTTTGTTCCCCTTCAAAAGGGAGGGAAGCGGGTTTTCTTTTTTTCCTTCAGGAGGCCGGGAAAAAGCCTCGACCTTTACCTCTTTCATCGGTCCCAGAACCACCAAAGTCATCCTCTCGGGAGTATAGTAGGCAGAACGGAATTCCTCTAAAACGCTAGGGGTGGAGGAAGCCTCCGTCAGAGGAGCGAGCCCCGAGTCCATTCCTTTTCCTCGGTTGCCGAAAGGATGATCCTGATAGAGCAGGCGGTCTATCTCGTGCACAATGGCTCCGGGAGGGTTGAGGTTAACATTTCTCACTTCCTGGATCCAGCGAGTCTTCTCCTCTTGGAGAAGGCCATAGTCTGGGGATGTCAAGTTTTTCTCCAAAATCCCTAAAGCCTTTTCATACTCCTCGGGGTAGCAGCGGAGGTAGTAGGTAACTCCAATGATTCCGGTTTGAGCATTACAATCAGAGTAAGGCTGGAAATCCTTCAGCTCCTTCTGCCCCTCTTCAATGATTCCCCTGGCAACGACATGTTCTAGGAGATGACTGATTCCCGGCAGCTTTTTTGGAGCATAGGCCTCTCCTGCTTGGACCACCAAGCCAATGAGCACCTTTTTTTCATAGGGATATTGCCTGTGGATAATCTTAAAGCCGTTAGGCAAAGTAACCAGTTTTCCCAGATCAAGTGAGCTTGTTCTCAAGGTTGTGCAGCCGGAAAAAAGAAAGGATAGAAGGGTGGCCACCACAATCAGTACCTTTGTCCAATTTTTCATTTCATTTCCCCCTTCATGGTTTCTTATTTTATTATTTCTTTCTCTTCCCACAGCACAAGGTCAACAACTTCGAATTGAAGCTTGAAAGCCTTAAGTTGTTCTTCCGTTGCAGCAAGGTACATGGTTCCCAAAACTCCTTCACTAAATTCAACAGAATCAACAAACACTCCCACGCAGCCTTGACCATAAGAACTGATCGCAAAATGAACTAATCCGTCTTGAACTTCCACGGGGTAACCTCCCTCTATGGTCAGCGCAAATAACCCAGGTGAAATATTTTCTTGCTGCTGAAGAATTGGAATTACTCGCAAGCCAAATTGAGCAAGGATTTCGTTCGAGGAAGAATTCGAATTTCTAATGCTGTCAAGAACAAGAAGCCTTCCTCCTTGATTCACGTATTCTCTTAGAAGCTCTTTTTCGTTAATAGTAAAGTCCTGATGAGGATTAATTAATACAACCAAATCACCTTTTAAGCAATCTTCCAAATTATTTTTTTCGCATGGAAAATACCCTAGTCTTTGGAATCCCACAAAAAATGCATCGAAAAACTGCCATTGAGCAGAGACCTCTGGTGGATGGCCAAGGAACTGGGCCAGCTCATATGCTGAATGCTCCTTATCAAAACAGACCTTTACATAATCTTGATTAGGGGAAGGAGGCGGATAGTTTTTATGGTTGATATCGGAGAATACATTTGACCCAATTGCTAAACCAAGGAAGCAAAAAATGAAAAAAATTAAAATCGCCAATGCAAAAGGCCTTCCTTTTGTCGCTGCTACCCCAACGAGGAAGAGAAGAACTGAGCAAGTTAGAAAGGCAAAATTTAAATTAGGGATACTGTTCGTCCTATTTAAATAGTCAACCATCCCTAGTAAAAAAGAAGGATTGTATCCCATTAACATGGAGAAACTTGAAAAAATAGTAGAGTCAGTAAATGCAAGCACCCTCCCCTGTCCAACTTTTAGCGCAACTGCTTGTAGAAATAGACCATACTGGTCTTGAGGATCGGCTTTTATATTACCAAAGAAATGAACATGAGCGAAAGAGGCTTCTTCACAACCTAATGCATATCCAGTGATTACGTCTTCAGCAGAAAGAGGGGCTTTAAGGGTACAAGAAGTGGCGAAATGAATGGATGGGCTGTGAGCAACAATAGGATGCGGAGGAATAGGCAGTGAGGTAAAATTGAAAAGGCTAAGAGAACCGGTTTCTAATTCAAATGTGTCATCGGAATTAAAAACAATCCCCCATTGGCTACAGATTTGGTTAAGATAGGTGTTCATCCCCATTAAATCTGTATGGTCACCGATCAATAGAAGACCTCCCCCTTGTTTTACAAACTCGGCTACAGCCTCGACCTCCTCATTCGAGTAGGGAGAAGTAGGACATTTCAAGATAAGAATATCATAATTTTTTAGGAGATTGTGATCTAGTGGTACTTCAAAGTCTACCTCCACAGAATAATAAATCTCTAACCACTTTCTCAGAGTATATGGACTGAACCCCTGAGGCTGGACACTTCAGGTTAGGAGAATTAGGAAGGTCTGGCAGGGTCAAAGTATAATACAGGAGGAGAAAGGACCTTGCCATTAAGGATCGTAGAGTATTCAGTATAGAATTTAAACGTCAGGTAGTGGAAGAGCTGTTGAGCGGGGAAAGCTCTCACCGGACGTGAAGAGGAGATCCTGCGATTGTTAGCCTCAGGCCAGGAGATCCCTTCAATCGGGGAGAGGTTATCTATCCGCGGAAAAACTGTAATGAAGCATATCGAACATATCTACCGTAAACTGGACGTCCACTCCCGCTATCAGGCAGTGGCCTGGGCCTGGAAAAACGGGCTGGCCGAGAAAAATCTGATTCAGGCAAGCAGCCCCTCCTTGCAGTTCATGCAGTTCACCGGCGGATACGGAGCGGAAGGATGAGAGTTCAAAAATACGTCGTTTTCCGTATTGACAGAGCCCCCAGGCTGGGTTTAATTGTCTTAAAAGGCGTCTTTGAAGAAGGCGCCAAATCAAGAGATAAGAAAGTGGGAGGTGCAAGATGAAGAGAGTCATTAAAGGTTTAGTGGTTTTGCTGGTAGCTTCACTGGCCACAATGGGAATTCTTCCAGGCAGGATTACTCCGCTTGTCTATTCCTTTTCTGATGCGAACTCTGGTGCGCCACCTTCTTTGGAAGAGAATCTAAAGCTCCTTGAAGAGGGAATGGACATTCCAATGACAATTAAACCAACTTCTATTGTCACCAACTGGAGCACAGAGGCACACTTGATTTATTCTAAATCTGTTGAAAGCTTAACCACAACCACAAATTTCTTTGCTGGTGTTTACACTTCTAATTACTATAAGGGGGTTTCCGCCAGTATTTTGGTGACCAGTCCGGTTGTCTATTACAATCACTGGACTTCAGCATGGGTTGGATGTTTCAATGGAAACGTTTGGCTTCAGGCAGGATGGGTCAAAGAAGCAGGAGTTGGAGCGAAACCACGCATTTTTGTTCAGTTTAACAATTGGGGATACATTCAAACCTGGTTTTTCGATCAATATCCTCTTACAATAGACAATTATTTTACATTTCGTGTTTTTTACACCGGCACACCCTATTTATGGCGTGCTCAGATCTACTACAACGGCAGCTGGATAACCCTTAAAGACGTATCCGTTTCAAATGTCTCTTCTATTGCTTCCTGTTCGTCTGCTGAATGCTACGCTGCAGATGGTACCGTAGAGGCTGGACAATTACCAAGGGGAATGAACGTGAATGGCTCCATCTACAATGGTTCCAGCTGGAATACCTGGACCAGCGCCTACTCCACAGTTCAGAAAGTGACTCCACCGCTAAACTGCTTGATCCGTAATCCCTATTACAACATTGAGTATTGGGGTCCATAATGAGGGAAAGTACAGTCATCAGGCAGTTCTGCGTCTGCCTCTTTTTTATTGCGCTGACCCTGCTTTCGAGCTGCTCGGCTCCTTCAGAAGGCTCTCTTCCTCTGGGGGCCTGCGACATCTCCTACCCCGTCCTCCTGGCTGAAGGCCTGGTGCGGGAGGATCTGGGCCTGGTCCTCACCGCTACGATCAATACAGCTGAAGCTTCAACAGGAGAGAGCATTTCTTGCCGGGTGAGCTTACGCAATATTGGGCCAGGAGTTGCTCATCTGAGCTGCCTGCACTCCTTTCTTTTTGTCCTTAGCCTCGTAGATGAAAGAGGAAACACTGTTTGGCGCTCGATGCCGGATTTTATAATTGGAGGGCTTCAGGATATTACGCTTGAAGTAAACAAGGAATTGGCCGCCAGCTTCCAGGTTCCCTTGAATAAGAGTGGCGAATATCAGCTTGTTGCAGAGACAACGGCCAAAGCTCCCTATCCTCCTGATTCGTCAAACTACTACGGCATAAATGACCTCTCGGTGAGCCTGAGGATCAGGGTTAAGTAACCCGTGCTAATTATACGGGAAGTAGAACTAAAGGGGTTAATGAAATGTGTCGCCGGTATGCATTAGCTCTCATTCTGGGGCTACTTGTCCTCACTTCTGTTTTACTGAAGGAGGTTTCGCCGAGCCCTTCCTTGCTTCGGGAGCCGCAACCTCCCGGGGCCGAATTGCTGGAAAGGAGCTCCACCATTTGCGGCTGGTTCGATCACAAGCCCTTCGATCTGGAGTACGGATCGGAAGGACAATCGGGGAGTCGCTGGAAAGAGGATGAGCTTTCCGGAAGTCTCCTCAGGCAACCGTTGCTGATTCCTCCGGGGGCCGTCCTCGCGGACAAGATTGAGATCGCGTTCGATACTCCCGGTTCGTACTTGCTGATTCCGCTGGCCATCTTCGAGCTCCAGGGGGAAAGCGGCGATCTACTGCACTATTGCATCAGGGGAGAGACCCTGAATTTGCGGGTGGGCGAAAGGGAGTAGGAACCTCTCTTGTGCCATTTATGTTCTAAATTCGTTTGCTGAATGCTACGCTGCAGATGGTACCGTAGAGGCTGGACAATTACCAAGAGGAATGAACGTGAATGGCTCCATCTACAATGGTTCCAGCTGGAATACCTGGACCAGTGCCTACTCTACAGTTCTAAAGTGGGATCAGCCTCTTTACTGCGTGGTTCGCAATCCCTACTATAATATTGAGTATTGGGGGCCATAATGAGCTTAAAAAATTTTCCCAAGCAAATAATAATTTTGGGCCTCTTCCCGCTCTTTATCATTCTGCTTTCTTCCTGTACCAGTCTTCCTCTGGAAGCTTCTATGACCAGTTGCCCCCTGCAACTGTCCTATGGAAATGTGCGGGAGGACCTGGGCCTGGTTCTTACTGCAAAGATTGACCGGGCCGAGGGGAAAATCGGTGAAAAAATCAAATGTAACGTGAGTTTGCGCAATATCAAAGGAAGAATTGAGAGGTTGAGCTTCTTTGACGGGGAGTATTTCGTCCTGACGCTCTTAGACCAAAATGGGAAAAAGGTCTGGTCAACCATGCCCGATTTCCTTATTGGTGGGCCAAGCAGGGACATAGTATTAGAATCTGGAGACGCCATAGAGAGGTCTTACCTGATTCCCTTAGAGCAGGTGGGGGAATTTCAGCTAAATGTTTCTACCACGGCAAACGTGCCCTGCCCTGCGGGATCTGATGGTTACTATTATACCGGACTCAGCGTGAACCTTACTATCAGAGTGAGATAACAAAGGGAAAATTGAGAACAATCCGTCTTTTATATTGAAGATGCATAAAAACCCAAAATTGGAGGTGAAGGAAACGAAGAGGGAAGTTATTAGGGGGCTAGTTGCTGTGTTTCTGGCTTTCCTTATCATGATGGGACTTCCTACGAGGGCAATTATCACAGGTGCTTATTCTGAAAGTAATTTCACTTTTCCAGAAACTACTTTTGATAATGGCTTAACTTTTGAGGAACAGGGATTAATACAAACTATTGAAAGAGATCAGGAGCTTATTCTCGCTGTTGAACAGAAAATTGCCCAAAAGAATGATTTAGACGGGACTGAACTTCTGCCAAAATCTTTTATTCCCATAAGCAATTATGAACCGAAATGGTATTCGTATGTTCCTGTAAGTGGCTCCATGCGATACACAGAGTCGATCTGGTATGGACGTTATTCCGGTATGGACTGTTCGATAATCCAGGTCAACTGGGTGCCCGCTTCTCTACAACTCACCACAGTAATTTTAGATGTTACTGATGGAAATAGCACCCAATACAGGTGGGTTGGGGGTTCGGGAAGCGTCACCTGTAATGTCGATCCTTCCCATGCCTATCTGGTTGGTTTCATGAATTACGCCGGAGCTGACACCACCATCACTTTTAATGGGACTTTAACCCTTGTTTTCCACTGATCTTCTGCTTTTGCCTTGAGCTGATATTCCTTAAAAAAATTTTTTGAAAAAGCTGGACATTTTGGAGAACAATTCCGTCTTTTATGGTGAGGGTGCATACAAGAAGAAGCACCAAGAATGGAGGTGAAGAAAATGAAAAGGGAAGTTATTTCAGGCAGAATAAGTAAAACCTTCATAATTATGGTGCTTTTCCTCGTTTTGGCTACTGCTTGTTCTCCTCAGCCGCATCAGATTAATAAGGAATTCAAACCCCTGTACTATACGGACGGAACACCAGTCATGGGAACCGGTCTTTCCCTCACTCTCACTGCAACGCAGTACCCCATTGGCCCGACTGTTCCGGGGAAGGACCTTATCTTCGAGATAAGAATGACAAACACTGGGAGTGTGACGCTTGAAGTAATATATTCCTTTGCATTGAAAAAGCAAGGAGGGGAGGTAGTCTGGGAGACCCCCATGTATCTTGGGCTACCATTTAGGATTGCTCCGGGAGAAGAAAGGAGCTTTAAGATCCAGCCGATAAGTGTCCAGGAGGAAGGGCAATATGAGGGTGTTGCTTCCATCTGGCCGAAAGTATCGGGAGAAACCCGTGAAAGAGAAGTTGCGGGTATAGAGATAAAGTTAACTGTGAAAGTGCAGTGATGCTCTTTGGTTTTTGGCATATTACCTATTATGGAGCCCTCACTGGGTCATAAATTGGAGCATTGGACGGTCCTTTTGGCGGGTGTACTCTTGATAGGGCTCTGTTTTTTACCCAGCTCGGATCTTTTGGCTAATAGTTTATTCCCTCGTTCCTCAGGCAATGATATTAACCAAGTCAACTTAACCGGCAGTGAGCCACAACCTCCCAGCCCCGAGTTATTGGAGAAAATCGCTTATGAGGGAATGGACAAGCCAGCTGGAGAGGAAATGGCCCCCATTGGGTTTCTGGAACCGTTCCCCAATCCCAAAATACACGCAAATATAAGCCTTTCTTCCTCCATCTTCGGAACCCAGTATTGGTTCGCTGGCGTAGAATGCTGGTATCAGTTCCAAGGGGTTTACGCTTCTCTGCTAACAAGGCGATCACCGATCTCGTTGAACCAAGACGACCGGATTTCAGGATGGATTGGCTTAACCTCATCTGACGGGAACATTTTTGTTCAAACTGGATGGGTTTATCTCCAACAAGGTTCTAGCGGCTATAATGGTATTTATGCTTTTTATCAAGTAGGGTCTAATCCAGCTAGGCTAGTTGCTCTGTTGTCAGCGGATACTTATTATCAGTTTAGAATAAGATATCAAGACCCAAATTACTGGCGATGTGAAGTATTTATGAATAATCAGTGGATATTATTAGGTTCAGCATACTATCCCGGTGTTACAAATCTTTATCCTCAAGCTTATGGTGAAAGCCAATCAGCCGATGGTTACCATTTGGGAATGTTCCCGATAAGCACTAGTTGGGGAGCTCAAGTGTTAGCGGGCACTCAATGGCAATACTGGACACACCAATCATTGCAAGAGAGTATACCGGGGGTGATGAATTTAGTAATTCTGAACTACTATTACAACATTCAATATTGGGGCTCTTGATTTTCACTTGCATGGAGAGGAAAAACCCGATCAGGAAAGAATGATGAGATGATGCGCCGGATTTTGATAGTTGTTTTTATGGTGTTCTTTGTTTTTTTCGTGGCATCAATAGTGCAAGCATCGCTAAGTTCTTCTATAAATTCACTTGAGCCACAACCTCCCAGCCCCGAGTTATTGGAGAAAATCGCTTATGAGGGAATGGACAGACCAGCTGGAGAGGAAATGGTCCCCATTGGGTTTCTGGAACCGTTCCCCAATCCCAAGAACTACCCAACTGTGACTCCCAGCTCTCAACTTATGAAGGAAGTGGAGATCACAAATTTAGGAGGGATTACTTTAACTCATCCGCTACAAATGCTTTTTGTCTGGGAATTGGATACCAGTTATGCCCCCGTGGGCCTTAAAATACCGGTGCGCTTTTACCTCCAAAACACAGGAAGCTCTACCATCTTTGGCCAGTTCGAGCTCAAACCCTTCGACCTAGAATTCGGATTAGAAGGTCAACCAGGGAGAAACTGGAAAGAGGAGCAGGTTTCGGAGACCCCTTTAATGCAACCTTTGGTTATTCCTCCAGGTGCTATTATCACGGACAGAATTGAGATTCAATTTGATGCTCCCGGTTCATACTGGCTTATCCCCGTGGCTGTTTTTCAAATAAAGGGCGAAGGGGACACTTTTGTCCCTTATTCCCTAAAGGGTGAGGCTCTGCAGTTGAAGGTCATTTCTGATTGAAAGAGCGCATCCTGGGCAAAGCAACCAATAGGTAACTGTCCGCTGGGAAGGCAAACTTTAACCATCTCCTTGAAATTAAGCGATTAATGTGGACAGAATTTCCCTTTCACTCGTCTTTAAAAACAAAGAAATAAGCGTGAAAGGGTGCCAAAATTGGAAAGTTTAACGGAGAGGGAAGAAGAAATACTGCAACTTTTAGCTTTGTGATGGAGCACTTCCTCTATTGCGAAGAAACTATTGATCAGCGAAAAAACTGTGAGGAAACACCTGGAACACATTTACAGGAAACTCAAGATCCATTCTCACATTTAGGCGGTGGCTTGGGCCTGGAGGGAGGGGTTAGTAAAGGGGCAACCCTCCTAGTTTATGAATAATGGCCTACTAGCGGGACGACCCTTGGGGGATAAGGAACAAAATGAATGATTTTGGAAATACGTCATTTGCCGTATTTACGTGAATAATTTGCGGGCTAAAATCTAAAGACAACCAAATAAAGATGGCCAAAAGGGGAGGGTAAAGAAGATGAACCTTACAAGGAGAGTTTTGGTTGTGTTATTAATCCTCGCATTTCCAATGGTTTCGCTCCCTCTCAATGGTTTGGCTCAGACAGTGAAAGTTGTTCCTAAAGAGGAGCAAGCTGCGCCCCAACCTTTGATCTGGCATGTAGATTACCCATTCCAGTGGGTTATGCCTTTTCCCCTTTATCCTGGAGAAACCAGAAGCCCTCAACCTCAAAAATTTAGCACCTCTTCTATTCATTCCTTCACTATGTCGTTCAGTTGGAATCCAGCGGATAGAGGGCCTATTTTTGTCAGGTTGGTTTATGAGGGAACTCTCGGAGAGGTTTACGCTAATACTTTCTCCGGAGGTTATGGCTCTTTCACGGTCAATTATTTTCCGTATGAAGGAATTATTCATATCTTTGTCTCTAACCTTGACCCCTGGTATGCGGTAGATATCATTGGCACCGTCTCTTTGTGGTATGAATGAGGTAGGAACACGTCTGGTAAGTTAAAAAAGGCAATGAACCGAGAGAAAAGAGGGAAGGAGGCCAAATGAGCAGATCAAAAAGGGCAATTTGCTTCTCTCTCATCTTCATCCTCTCCCTTCTCTTTGCTTGCATTCCTCACCCCCCTCGAAAGATCAGTCAAGCCTTTCCCTTTCATGAGGGCCTTGCTCCGGTGTGGCTCGGTGACTTATTTACCGGAAAATATGGGTATATAGACCATTCAGGTAAGGTCAAAATATCTCCTCAGTTTCTTTTCGCCGGGCCCTTCTCTGAAGGATTGGCTCCCGTAGAGATAGTAGAGGAGGGGAAGTCCAGATGGGGTTACATCGACGAAAAAGGAAAATTTCAAATTCCACCTCAATTTGAAGTGGCTGGACCTTTCTCTGAGGGTCTGGCAGTGGTGGTGGTAAAGGGGAAATATGGCTTCATTGATAGAGCAGGAAAAGTTTCTATCTTGCCAAAATTTGATCTTGCGCATGAATTTAAGGAAGGTCTTGCTCCCGTGAAGCAGGGGGAAAAGTTCGGTTTCATCGACAAAGGGGGAAAATTCATCATACTCCCTCGTTTCGTCGATGCCCTCCCCTTCTCGGAGGGATTAGCCCCCGTAAAAGAAGGAGAAAAATGGGGGTTTATAGATAAAAAGGGAAATTTTGTCATTCCCGCCATATTTGATGGTGCTTCCCCCTTCCAAGAAGGATTGGCTTGCGTGAAGCAGGAAAACCTCTGGGGCTATGTCGATTCCAAAGGAGCATTCCTGATACCTCCCCAATTCGAGGAAGCAGGCAATTTTTCTGAGGGTCTGGCTGCAGCTGAAAAAAGGGGGCAAATAGGGTATATCAACTTCAGGGGGGAATTTGCCATCCTTCTTCCCGGATTTAGCCATCCTTCAGAATTCTCGGAAGGGTTGGCGGTGGTGCAAACAGGAGAAGAAAAGCCACCCCTTTCGCCAAAAGTTAGTTACATAGATAAAGAAGGAAAAATTATTCTACCTTAATATTTGTCTCCTCCTGTCCGGAAGAGGCTACTCTGGGAGATTTTTCCTAACCCTTGCTTCCTCCTGGATGAGCAGGCCCACCCCTTCGAAGAATTCCAGATCATCAGCTCTTCCAGCCGGAGGTAAAGAGCTTCCCATGAAGCTAAGGAAAAGCGTCCGGAAGGATTAGTTGGTTTGAAATTCGACTTCCGATGAAAAAAGTACATCTGAGATGACAAGAACAAGAGGCCAGGGGAAAAAGAAAACTAAGGATATGGCCGAGAGAGCTGGGCGCCGAAAGAGATCTTTTTTCGCCTAACAATGAATAAGCTCAGAAGCTTCCAGAGAAAAGAGGGAGCTTGAGTAGTCTTTCTGTGGAGAAGGAAAGTCTATTGTGACCCTTCTTGCCCTGGAACAACCTTGTCTGTGAGACGGCCGATAGAATTATTGACCCCTTGATCATTCAACCGGCTAAAAAAATTTTTCCAAAAACATGTACAATTCGAGGATTTTTTTCGTTTATATAGAAAAAGGGCTTAGTTGAAAGAAGCCCTAAAGAGGCAAATGAATGAAGAAATTTAGAGTTGGGAAAAGAGGGTTTCTTTTGGTAAAGAGTACGTTTATCCTCTGTGCCTTCTTCTTAATCCCAAGTCAACAAGCCAGCCTTGCGAGTTCCTTCACCTTTGGCAGCAACCCACAGGCAGAATTAACCGATGTTGTCCGAGTAGCGTCAAACTTTTTAACCCGCTCCGCATGGGGTAATTTGGAGAAATGGAGAGGATCTACCCTCTCAGACCCCATTTCTTTGTATGATCCAGGTAATTAAAGTAGTTACTATGCTTTTCGTGTTTTTTGTACCGGCACCCCCTATGTCTGGCGGGCTCAAATCTACTACAACGGCAACTGGATAACTCTTAAAGATGTATATATGACAAATGTTTCTTCTATCGGTCCTTGTTCATTTGCCGAATGCTACGCTGCAGATGGTACCGTAGAGGCTGGACAATTACCAAGAGGAATGAACGTGAATGGCTCCATCTACAATGGTTCCAGCTGGAATACCTGGACCAGCATCTATGCCACAGTTCGGAGAGCGGATCCACCTCTAAATTGCCTGGTCCGCAACCCCTATTACAACCTGGTCCGCAACCCCTATTACAACATTGAATATTGGGGTCCCTGATGAGAGAAAAGGCCACCATTAAACAAATCCTCATCTGCTTTTTATTCTTTGCGCTAACCCTCCTTTTAAGTTGTACAACTCCTCCTTCAGAAGGCCCTCTTCCTCTGGGAGCCTGCCACATCTCCTATCCCCTTCTCCTCTCTCAGGACAAAGTACGCGAGGATCTGGGCCTGGTCCTCACTGCTACGATCAATACAGCTGAAGCTTCAATAGGAGAGAGCATTTCTTGCCGGGTGAGCTTACGCAATATTGGGCCAGGAGTTGCTCATCTGAGCTGCCTGCACTCCTTTCTTTTTGTCCTTAGCCTCGTAGATGAAGGAGGGAATACAGTTTGGTGCTCGATGCCGGATTTTATTGTGGGAGGGCCTCAGGACATCACGCTTGAAGTAAACAAGGAATTGGCCGCCAGCTTCCAGGTTCCCTTGAATAAGAGTGGCGAATATCAGCTTGTTGCAGAGACAACGGCCAAAGCTCCCTATCCTCCTGATTCGTCAAACTACTACGGCATAAAGGACCTCTCGGTGAGCCTGAGGATCAGGGTTAAGTAATGATGAATTGCAATATTTTTCCCATTCTTTTCCAAAACCTGCACACTTAGAGAAGATTTTTCCATCTAAGTAATGAAGAAGGTATAGAAAAAAGGCCCAAAAATTGGAGGTAAGAGAATGAAAAAAATTCTGGGTTATTTTTTGTTTCTCTGGATTCTCAAGTCTCCATGGATGGTCCGTAAGCTTGTTCCTCTATTAGTGCTTTCCCTCTTCCTTGCTTCCTGCACAGGAGGGAACCTTCCCCCTAAGGAGCAGAGTCTGCTCCTGGTTGGTCCTGAATACGAAGTAATCTTGCTCAGCAATTGGAGGACACCGAAAGAGAAAAAGGAGACCCTCTCCCCTCCCTTTTTCGATGATAAGACTTATCAAACCTTAATCAATGGGGGTACCAGGCTCTTGAGTCTTAGCCCAAATGGAAACTGGGAAATCAAACCTTTGGGAGGAGGCACGCCGCAGAAGGGTGATTTCCAGGGAAAGGTAAGCTTAGCGTTGAATCATGCCCGGGATAAAGCCTTAGTTCAAGTCCAGGAGGGTGGAAGTCTTAAATACCTGATCTGGGATTTGAAGACCAATCAGATGGAAAGCTGGACCCCTTCTTTACCCCAGACCTTCGGAGAGCAGAAAGCGGTTATGGGATACATGGCTTTGGAAGGTGATCTGATTGCTATTGTTACACAGGGTTCAACTGGAACATATCACCTCTGGACGATCAGCGGTAGTGAAGCTCATCATCTCTTTCAATTGCCGGACATAGTCAAGCCCGTTTCTCAATTGTTCCGTCCTTCAGGGGGGCCGATGGGCCGTCTCCTTTCTATTTCCCCTGATAGGAACTGGTGTGTCCTCATAGCTTCCCTTCCCGGAATGGGAACCCTTTATTTCATCATTAATTGCAAGCAAGGGCAGCGATATACCGAGTTCTGGCCGGAGCATATTGCCCCTTCCATCCATAACATTTTCTGGAGTTCTGATTCTCTTCATCTTTTAGTCTCCTCGGAGATGCAGGATGGCTCGGGATTTTCGTTTCTGTTCAATCTTCCTCCCACCAAGAAAGAGCAATTGAACGACCTGGCCTTCTGGGTTAGCGAGGACTGGCTCCTTCTCTATCACACTGCTCCTCCCGGAGAAGTTGCTTTCCCTCCAGTGGAGGCTACTCTTCGTTCCATCAGCTCTGGAGAGGAAGTAAAAGTGGACCTCTCTGATTATATCGGAATACTCGATGTGCTCCCCGGAGTCTTGGGTAAACAAAGTACTCCATGATTTTACTCTTGTCCTTAGACAGGTTTCAGGCTTTACATTGAGCCCTTTTGCAAGGTTCTGGAGAAAACCCTGAATTTCCAATTCTGCTTGAGCTAACTTTATGCGAGCTATTTTCCAGGAATTACGCCAATGGAGCTCCTCTCCTTCGGAGAGTCGAGGTCAACTAATGGAGATCATGCTATAATTATTTTTAGGGAGATGAGGAAATGAGGCTCAAATGGCGCATAGTTTTAATCCTGTTCCTTTGCGCTCCTTTGTCCCTTCTCGCTTCAGGGATCAGCATTGCGGCTCAGGCTTACGAAATCAGGGACCTGAGCTGGATCAGAATACCCGATTACTCCTCTCCTGATCTCTTCCCCATAGAGAAAACAATGCAGGAGATCATGATCAATACCAAAAACGAAGTGGCTGATACCCCGAGGAATCCTCAGTGCCTTCTGATGAAGTGGTCAGATTACATCCGCTACATTGATACGGGCATGGTCCTACCGGAGCACCAGCTGGACGACCTGATCTACGTTGTGACCGTTGATGTGATCCGCAGGCCCTGGGAAATTCATTCCAGGGGTGTTGGCGGAATACCAGATCCGGAGAATGCCTTCAAAAACCCTGCTTTGGTCGAACAATTCAGCTCCCGCCAGGACATCTACATCTTCGATGCTAAAACAGGCGAGAATCTCGGCTTCGGTTACACTCCCTATGTAATAGTCCTTCCTAAGCATTAAAATTGCAAGGCCAAGATATTAGGTATTGCCAAGCGTGTTCAAAGCAGGTTGAAGAAGACTAAACGCTTCATAGGCAGAAGCCCAGTCTTTTTGTGCCAAATGCGCCTGGGCTTTATAACATAATTGGAGGGCTTTTTCCGCCACTGCCTGATAGCTCACTTAGTTTTTTATAGGCTTCATCAAAATTCGAGAAATTACTCATAGGGTCTTGCAAAATACCATACTGTATTCTTTCAAGCGCTACCGGGACTGAAGGAGGGCGAGCACAAGCAGAAATAAATTCAGATCAGAATGAACAATTCTGAAGACTTTTACGTCTTCTATGTTGAAGGTGCAAATCAATTAAGAAAACTTAGAAATGGGAACATCGAAAAGGAACAAAAGAGCGGCGAAGGCTCTTACTATGCGTGAAGAAGAGATATTGCAATTGTTAGCCTCAGGCCTGGAGATATCTTTGATCAAGGAGAGGTTAGCGATCCGCGCAAACACTGTAAAGAAGCACATCGAAGATACCTACCGGAAACTCGCCGTCCATTCCCGCTATCAAGCAGTAGCCTGGGCCTGGAAAAACGGGCTGGCTGAGAAAAGCTCCAAGCCAGGCAAATAGGTGAGCCCTTGCAGTTCACCAATGGATGCGGAGCGGAGCAATTGAGAGTCCAAAAATACGTCGTTTTCTGTATTGACAGGTATTTTTAAGTGAGTTATTGGAAAAAATGAGATCAAAAAGGAGGTGCGATTAAGGTGAACCTGCAAAAAAGGGTTTTAGCATGGACCCTGAGCCTCTTACTTGTTTTGTGTTTATCGCCGGCTACTTCGGCTCAGACAAAGACCCCCGTTCTCGACGGCAAACCAGCCCTGTACAAGCCTTTGATCTGGCATGTGGATTACCCGTTCCATCTGGCTCTTTTACCAAATGATACGGGAAGTCCATCTCCCCAGAGATTTAATACCGCCTCCTGCCAGTCATTTTCCATGTATTTTGCTTGGGACCCAACCTATGGAGGGCCAGTTCATGTCTCGCTAATCTATGAGGGCTCTCTTGTTGTACTTTACTCAAATACTTTTTATGGAGGGTACGGGTCTTTTACAGTGAATTACTTTCCTTATTCAGGGTTTGTTCATATTTTCGTCTCCAATCTTGACGACCTGTATTATCTCGATATCGAAGGGACAACCTCCTTGTGGTATCAATGAGGAGGGAGGAGGGTACCTTGCTTGGAAGGTTGAAACCGCTACTGATCATCATCTGCCTGGCAGGCTTGCTCTCAGCCTCTGCCTGCGTTCCTCGACCGCTTGAGAGAGCCACCAGCTTTGCTCCTTTCGGGGACGGACTGGCCCCGGTTTTAGTGGGGGATCCTCTCAGCGGGAAATGGGGCTTTATCGACCATTCAGGTGAAATTAAGATACCGCCTCAATTTGATTCTGCCCTGCCGTTTTCTGAAGGCCTGGCCGCCGTAGAGACAGAGGACTCCAAATGGGGATACATAGACCCGGCCGGACGGTTTCAAATCGCTCCTCAGTTCAAAGAAGGTGTCTCTTCCTTCTCCGAGGGCCTGGCCAGTGTGATGGTGGATAGGAAAATCGGTTTCATTGACAAAAAAGGCGAAATTGTCATCGAGCCCAGATTCGAATATGCATCGGAATTCAAAGAGGGTATGGCTGTGGTGAAGCAAGAAGGAAAATACGGCTACATCGACAGAAAGGGGAATTTGGTTATTCCTCCCAGCTTCGAAGGCGCTTTTCCCTTCTCGGAGGGTCTGGCGGCAGTAAAAGAAGGAGGAAAGTGGGGATTCATCGATAAGACCGGCACTTACCTTATTTCCCCTCGATTTCAGGAAGCGCTTCCTTTCCAGGAGGGTCTCGCTCCTGTTAAGACAAAAGACGGCTGGGGCTACATCGATTACCAGGGAACATTCGTAATCCCGCCGCAGTTTGAAGGTGCAGGGCTCTTTTCTGAAGGACTGGCTCCGGCCCAGCGGAACGGGCTGATGGGTTACATCGACCTCAGAGGAGAATTTGTCATTCCCCCTCGATTCGCTTCAGCCTTATGGTTTTCTGAGGGCCTGGCGGTGGTGAGGATAGATCAGGGAGGGACCGATCCTCTTTTAATGAAGAAGGCGATCATCGATAGAGAGGGGAGAATCGTCCTGCCTTAGGTTCGCTGCCGGTTGGTTCCTGGCGGGAGATAAAGCTATCAAGCAATAGCCCGGGCATGGAAAAACGGGCTGGTCAAGAAAAGCTCTGATTCAGGTAGATAGCACATCCTTGCAGTTCACCAGCGAATGTGGTGCGGATGGACTGAGGCCCAAAATACGTCGTTTTCCGTATTGACAGGGTTTCAGCTCCGTATTAATAGGTTTTAAAAGGCGCCTTTGAAGAGGACGCCAAAATCGGAGGTGGAAGAATGAAAAGTTTAAAAGTCTCCAAAGTAGGATTGTTTTTGGCGGTGTTTTATAAATGGATTGAGTCTTTTTGGCACCCATACGATGGAATACCGAGCCTTTGCCTACAACGCTTGGGTTTCAGCTGTAGGATCTCCCTGAGGTAAGGATAAAAATGGTAAGGATGAAAATTCGACTTCTATTCTCTCTCTGGATCATTTCGACATTATTATTGTTCGGTTGCAGTGCTTCCCCCAGCCCCGCCGTTTCGAAGTGGCCGGATGTTGCCGACTTCACTCTCCCGCTCCCTTCCATCGGAGAGGGGAATGTCTGCGGGCAAATTGATACAGGCGAACTGGTCATCGCCGCATGTGATCTTCCCCGCGGTTCTCAATACGGTAACGATCCCTATCCCAATTCTCGCTTGCTTCTTCTCCGTCCTGACGGAAGCCTTGAGGAATTCTACCGGTCTCCGGAAGAACTGGTGGAAGCTCAGCATATAGTAGCGGAGGGCAACTGGATTGTATGGACAGTTGCCGATCGGATGTATGCGCTCGATCGAAAGTCGGGAAAAAGGCAGGAAATTCCCGCCAAACTAGGGCTCATGACCAATCTTTCCCTATCCGATGGCAAAGCTCTCTGGCGAGAGGATGAAGGACCGCATAACGGACATCTGAAGATGTGGGATTTAGAAAGAAACCAACTCCTGGAGCTCGAGAATATCCCGGAACCTACCTCGGACTTTCATACTATGGCGGTATACCACAAGGGAAAACTCTTCACCTGCACCTCTTCGGCTTTAATCTTGCTCAATCTGAAAACAGGGCAAACGCTGAGAACTTTTAACTGGAAAGAGGAAAGCTGGCCTGGAACTGCAGATTTCGGTCCCTGGCGGCTCTATCTGTCCGATAACCGTGTCGCCTGGGTCGAGTTGGGTAAGCTGGCTTCTGCGAATAAGGGCGGGACAGACATGTGCTCCCGCCTGGTGGTGGTGGACCTGCAAACGGGAGAGAAGTTGATCCTGGGACAGGGAGGGAAAGAACAGCCCGAAGGCGGGAATGCCATCACCGCCGCTTTGACCGACCGGTTCGTCGCCTGGCGTGGCTGGCCCAAGGATAACTTTTCTCGCGATCCCATTGAATCAAAAATTTTTCTCTACTATTTCGAGGATAAAAGACAGGTCTCCTTCGCCGGAACGCCTGGGGGAGGCCAGGTGCCCGTTGCCCTCGATGAAGAGACGATCGCCTGGATGACTTTGCCGCCGGCCTGGTTCCAAAGTCCTAAACCGGGAGATTCCCTCGCCCTGCGCATCGTCAGGCCGATAGAATTATTGACCCCTTGATCATTCAACCGGCTAAAAAAATTTTTCCAAAAACATGTACAATTCGAGGATTTTTCTCGTCTATATAGAAAAAGGGCAAAGTTGAAAGAAGCCCTCGAAGAGAGGTAAAGGAAATGAAAAGAACAGGGATTGGAAAAGCGGGGTTGATCTTATTGATCAGTGTCATCTTGATGGGACTTTCTCTTACCCCAGGCCCAAGCCTGATTCTAAATTCTACTTCATTTCCGGTGGCTTCCGCTGAATCTAAGACTTTGAATTTGCCATTACTGGCCCCAGAAAATCTTGCCTCATACTAACGGGCAATTCAAACGTACATCACTGATTGGATATCAGAATATTATTCCCGATATTATCGAGTGAACGATGTGGAAGCAACTGTAGAAAATCTGCAGGCAGGAGATGGGCAAAAAATTATAGCGCTAGCGCAGGTGCATCTAAATAAAACCCTAAAAATTAATGAAGTAGATGAGCTTCCTTTCATTAGAGGCATGCTCAAGGTTATGGGTATTACCAATTACAATTACGAGGCAAGATGTGACCAGAAAGTAAATGCAATTCTTACAACGCATCCCGGGCTTACTGCGGAACAAGCAAAAGAAGCCGTTAAGGTTCTTGATGAAAAATACCAAGAGCTCGCAAGTTACATTGGCGTTGCCGATGATAGCTATTTGACTTTGAAGATGGAGGCAGAATTTAGACATAATGCATGTGAAAATGTGAAACTCTACTTGCAACAACAGGATGGGTATGTTTCAGCGGAGCAGATACTCCCATCTAGTCCAGAAGAAATGGAGAAGGACGGTTTTACCGCTGGAGCTTCCCTGGTTATTCCCCATGGTGTAAATTACCCGTCCCTATATCCTGGTTATGATCGAATCAAGGCCAGAGATTATGCCAATGCCTGGACTTCAAATTCCACTGAATTGCGCCCTCATGGTTTGGCTTATCGCACTATATCCTACTGGAATAATTCCAAATGGCCATACTTCACTAATGCCTGTCATGCTGATTGTGCTGATTATGTTTCTCAGGCCCTTAATGCCGGAGGGATTCCCGTAGATCCTGGACAGTGGGATAGGCTCAATGATGGAGGAAATGGCTGGGCCTGGACGAGTGTGCCTGGTCTGAAGAATTACATGATTAATCAAAAGGGCTACTGGAGGGCTTCCACCTGGGCTTCCGCGTCAGCTGGTGGAGTGATAGTTATTCCAAACTATCATGTGATGATGATAGTTAAGAACGACACCGTAGAAAGGTTATACAGTGCGCACACAAACGATAAAAAACAATGTCCTTATTCCAATCACTCTGACTGGGAATATTATATTCTCTGGTAGAGAGGATGAAGAACCTAAAGCTGTCCTCAATTGTATTTCTATCGTTGGTTCTCCTCTTAACTCTTGCCGCAGGCTGTAGATCAGAGAGTAAAACCTCTAACTCTAAAGTCCCCTTCCTTGTGATGACCGGGGATGAAGAAAGCTACTCTGCTAATCTCTTTTACTGGGATCTTGAAGCCCATAGAATCCTTAGTGCAGGAGAAACTCTTTACCGCCTAACCCAAAACCTTCAGGACTTTGATAAATGCCGACCGGTCTTCTGGGATGGAGCAAAGAACCTTATTCTATTCCCCGAAGCCCAGCCATTAGAAAGTTATGCTCAAACTACTAAAAAAATCATCTTAGACCCCGAGTTGAACACCGTTGTGGGACAGGGAGTAACGATAACGGGAAAAATAGAAGCAGGCAACAAGACTTATTTGGTCAGGGCGCAAAGCGAGGGGAAAACGGTGGAAAAAGAGCTAACCATATCAAATTACTACTTGAAAGGAAAAGATGACAAGCAGCTTGATGTTTCCCAGTGGGGTAGGGTGACCGCAGCAGCAGTAGTGGGCGACGAATTGTTCATGCTTTATCCAAGTTTTGCGCTCCAGGACTCTGAAGTACTCAATAATCTCTTTGTTATAGAGTACAATTTAAAAACAGAGGGGCTCACTTGGAAACAAGTCAAAGGGAAAGAGGAGCTGGGCATTGATCCTTCTTTACCACCCTTAGCTAATACAGTAGCTACGATCTCCGATGGCTTTGTCCTTACCACTTGGTTCACACCAGCTATCGTCGATTTGACGAGCATGGACTATATTTTTCTGAAAAACGTTCCAAATACCATCAAAAAGATAGATCCGGAAGTATTAAAGGGGGAGGCTGGTCCTGTGCCGATATTTGTCTTGGGAGCATATAAGGGTCTGGTTTTTACGGCTTACCTCAAGGAATCAAAATCCGGTCTTTCGGAGTGTTATTTTGCTGCATCGGATAAAGACCAGATTGCCGGCATCCTTCATGTCACTCTCAATTCCATTCAAATATTGGATGAAGAAGGGAAAGTGATTTCAGAACAAGAAATTCAGCTCAGTGAAAAGTTGGGGGCAGTAAGAAGTGTTTACTTTCCCAATGTAAATGGAAATTTCGGCGGGAAAATGGATTAAGTCATTTTGGGTGACAAAAGAATTCGGTGACAAGAGAATTCGAATACTGTAATTGTTTCCATTCAAGCCAGCTGAAATTCCTCCCACGACAAAGATTTTTCCATTACAAGGATTATTAGGTTACGAACCTCCCTGGTGGGCCTAGGGTAGCATTACGTATAGCTAATGCTCGTTCGAGGGCAGTTGAAAACTAAGTCAAGGCTGCCCAGAAGCAAAAAGGTTATTGCAAGCTGACTCAGAGACTAGAGGAGGAATCCCAATTTTACTCCCCAGAGATGCGTTTGAGGAGCCCTGTTGCATTTTGAGGAACAAGACAAAAAGTTCCTATGGAGCCCATAGATTAATGGAATAAGTTTTGCCGTTTAGGATAGTTTTTAAAAAATATCAACATTCTCAGAAAAATTGAAAAAGGGGCGATAGTCCTGAGAAAAATCTGGTCTGATCGCTCTCAACTGTTAGCTGAGAAGAAATTGCCTCAGCGCGGTGAGACTCGGCCTGTTCCTTCAAAACTATCCTGGTCCTTCCCCCTAACTCTGAGATTCTTATAAAGTTCGCCCCTAAAGATCGTCACCTTACGCCCGGTCAGGCCGATGGAATTGTTGACTCCCTGATCATCCATAGGCACCCCAGAAAAAGGCGAAGCCTTTTTCTGGATCCCCAAGCCTCTAAAATTTTAAAAGTTGAACCGTTTTGACGACCTTTCCGTCTATATAGAAAAAGGGCAAAGTTGAAAGAAGCCCTCGAAGGGAGGTAAAGGAAATGAAAAGAACAGGGATCGGAAAAGCGGGGTTGATCTTATTGATCAGTGTCATCTTGATGGGACTTTCTCTTACCCCGGGCCCAAGCCTTTTAGCCAACTCCTCTTTCAGCGGTGGAGATGAGGTTGCTTCTCTATCTGATTTTCTAAGCAGCCTATTTCAAGCAAGGTCCTCAGCTTTGATGGAATCTGTAACAGACCAAGCTGATTTTGCTTTCTTAGAATATTATAGCCCTGAAAACCAGGCCTTAACGGAGTTTGAAAAGAAAAGAGTAGAATTCATTAATCAGAACTGGAACCATCTTTTCCGGGGGGAACTTCTTCAGGTAAAAAGCTCGTTAGGTGATTTTCAAGTACTCTCCTCAGGCTCTGATGGATTGAAAGTAGTAGCCCAAGAATCAATCCAATGGGTCTGGAAGCCAACAGAAATGGTCCGCGATCTTGAGCAGTACGAAGGTTTAAATAGATGGAAAGAGGAATTGGCTCTTTGCTCGGATCCTATCGAGAAGAGAGCTCGAGAGGAATCAATCAAGGTTATGGAAGAGTCCATTCGCAACTATCCGGAAATAGTTACGAGCTATTATTCTGTGGACCATGTGTTGCAGCTAATTAGGAATGGAGACCCCTGGCTCGTTGAAAGGGACGGGTATAGTGAGTTTTATGTGCTTACTTTGAGTCCTTCTCCAGATTATGCTGACCTTTTCAATGACCTCTGCTCCTTTTATCAATCAAAATTAAATTCCCAAAGGGAAGAGGCCCAACTTCCTCGATCCTCCTCAAATGAGTCCATCTCTCCCGATGGCCTTTCTCCAAATACCTATTGTAGAAATTATGCAGTCTCATACTCCAGACAATGGGCTTTAGGCCACAACCCTTTTTATGGCAATCTTGAACCCACGGATTGTGCTAACTTTGTTTCCCAATCCCTCGTAAGTGGCAATCAAATATTTGATAATAGATACAGAGCTACCTATTCCCAGGGACTTTATGTAGCAGACCTCAAACCAGGTGATTTGGTAGCCTGGCCTGACTATAATCACAATGGGTATCCTGACCATATAGTAATCATTGATACAAGCGGAAATCCTCCTCTTTACAACGCCCACTCTTCACCTGCATTGCAGGTCCCTTTGCCTTCTAATCCGCCCCCAGACAATGGACAACAAACCTATTGGTATCGAGTCTATATGTATGATGTTTATTAAGTCAGTCCAAGAAACTATGCTCCTCTTCAGCCCAATCGCAAAGAGAGGTTTCTTCTGGGGAGTTGTTGCTCTTCTTTTAATTTCCTTCCTCCTTACCGGGTGTAACACAGAAGAAACTCCGCCAGGTGGACAGTCCCTGCTTTTTGAAAGAGGAGATCAAGCAATCCTTGTTACCCATTGGCGCACTTCCCAGGAGAAAAAGACGACCTTCGCTTTTCCAGGGGGCAAATTTCTCGGATTCCTCCTCAAAGAAGAAGGCGTCCTAGCTGTGGAGAAACCCCCAGATTTGCTGCCAGGGGAGACGGGAAGGAAAGTTCAACTATATAAAGATGGAAAACTTCAGGAAGAAAGGAAATTTTCTGGACCATTCTGGGTTGCCCTTAATGAAGAGAGGGAATCTGGAATATTTCAGTGGGAAGGAAAAGGCAAATACCATTATCTGCTTTGGAATTTTAAAAGTGGAGAAAAAGAAGAATTGGAAATCAAGCTGCCAGAAGGGTTTGAAGAGGTTCCCAGCTATTTAGCCCGGTATGAAGACAAAATCTTTCTTCTGGCCCGTTCCTCGCGAGGAAAATTTGAAATGATAGTTTATGAGAGGGGGCAAATCAGGATGTTTCCCCTCTCGGAAGAATTTCAGCCCGTATCAAATCCTGCTCCCTATTCTCAGGCTTCCTTCCGGATGGCTGTTTCTCCAGATGGGGAGAGATTAGCGTTCTATGCCATTTCCTATAAAGAGAGGATGCCTATCCTACATATACTTCTTTTGGGGATTTCCACGGGAAATGTAATTCGTCTTGACTTTGACCATCCAGGCGGAAACATCCCGGGCAGGCTTTCCTGGAGCCCTGATGGAAATTTCCTCATTGGTGTCAACTCTGCCAATGGCAGAAGCGAAGAATCAGTCTTTGCATTAAACGGGAAAAGAGTTCTTTCCAGGTTCTGTTTTTCTGCCTTTTGGCTGGATTCCAACTGGATACTATTTGTGGAATGGGATTCGGTTGCTGGAGGCACTCCTAAATTCAGAGCAGTTTCCTTGAGCGGAAAAGAGGAAAATCTCACAGTTCTCGAAGATGGCCTCCCAGATGACCTTTTATGCCGAACTGGAACTGAATGAAAGCTTTTGAAAACCTGCCTCTCCGGAGGAAAAGAGCGCAGAAAAGGGATCAGATACTGTATCTCCTGCCAACCCCCCTTTAACCAGGCTATTTATTCTGCGCCGGTCCACACCGTATACCTTAATCTAATCGAGAAAAAGACCGGGCCAATACTTGAATAGGAAGTAAGATGGCTACGAAACTTTTGGTATTTCTCTTCTTTGCGGGCCTAACAATCTTTCTTTCCTTCTACTTGCTTTCTGCTATTTCTACTGCCTCTGGCTTTACTTCTCCTTTCTTTCATTCTTCTGATAATTTTTTGGCCACAGCTCTTCTTACCTCGAGGTTTAAGGTTCGGTGGAAGGAAATTAACCCGAGAAGAACTCCTGGGTTTCTGACCATCATTTTTCCATTGATCACCTGTTACTTCACTGTCTTTCTCCTTTCACTCCCCATATTTCTTTCCAATCTCCCGGTAATCGTTGCAGATATTCGATATATATGGCTCCTCAAGCCAGCCATAGCCTTTATGTATTAGCTGATCCCTTTTTTTCAGGGGTGATCCCTTTTATCTCTGGGAAAAAGCGAAAAATGGATAAAAAATGAAACTACACCTTTCTGTCTTAATCAAGGCTTCAAGCAGGTGGCAGAAGATGCCTAGGGGTTGGCGCATCTGTAGTCAGTACCTTGTAAAAGGAACTGGCATTCAATCCTCTTCTTTTAGAAGCAAAAAGCAGGCCCTTGTCCCTTATATGCAAAATGGGCTTTTGACAGGTAACAGCCTGAGGAACAGGAAAATGATGGGTAAATCGGGAATACGTCATTTGCCGTATTGACAACTTAATTTCCCCATATAAATTTAGATTTGCCAGAAAGTAAGGAGGTAAAGATGGTGAAGGCTGAAGTAGGGAAACTGGGAGACAGCTGAAGATGAAAATCATTAAAAAAGTGATTATTCTAATGATGTTGGGGTGTATTCTTTCCGCTCTTAATTTTCCTATTTGTGGGTTTGCTGCTGAAAAATCACTGGAGGAAAATTACATTGTTCCACAAGCTATTTACCTTTCTAAGTACAGTAGCGTCTATTCTTACGGGGGTCAGGTATCGGACAAGGAAGCCGCTATTAAAATCATTGAGAAATATCTCTCGTCCCGTGTTTCTCCCGCTGATAAAAAAGCTGAGCCTTTAGGTTATAGTTACACTTTAAATGGCTTTGCCCAAACTCCTTACGGCAATGGCTACGTTAGCGCCAGCTTCCATTCCAACCTTGATCTTGACCTTCCTCCCGGTTTTACGACCAGGGTAACGGTGATGGATGGTTCCTATTCCTACACTGCATGGACAGGGACCTCTCCCCAATATAATTCGGATGTAGTAATGTTATCAGATTCATGGACATGGAGCGGGCTTGGGATTAGCGTCAGCATTCCCCCAGGAGTAGGATTTTCCCTGGTAGGCACTACAGTTACTTGGGGTCCAATGGAAGTGTACAATCAGTGGCAAATGTGGCATTACTTTAGCGGCTTAACAGGAAGTGGTGGTTTAACTCTCTTCGCTGAATCTTGCATGGGTAGCCATCGTTTCCAGGGAAATACCTGGGTAACTGCCAATGCGTCCAACTCCATGGTTCTCTAATCGGCAGAACGCTCATGCCTAAAAAGCCAAGTTCTTGAAAGGTCAATTTAAAGGACAATCTCTCGATGGATAAAAACAAAGGGAGTTTTTATGAAGAGTATTAAAAACCGTTTTATAATGTTTTCTGCTTTTCTTTTGATTTTTTGTTTGTTTGGAAACAGTTGTGCTTCCAAGGGCATATTGAGGGAAACTTCACCTTTTACTGGTCCTGTTAGCTCTCAAGTATTAGAAAGCCTCCCCTCTCAGTGGAGGGAGCACTTGAAACAATGGATTCGCTTAGCTTATATGGAAAAAGAGGATTGGGCAGCTTTTACAAGCATCGGTCCAGAATACTTTATCCCCAACCTGGAGACTACTTATGCCGCAGTGGGAATTTTTGAAAATCTTGGCCAGACTATCCCTGATCCAGAAAGCACTGTTAAATGGATCAACAGTCTTAAGACCAAAGAAGGGGGATATTCTAATCCCTCCACCCCTCAGCACTTTGCGCCACCACCTGTTTTCTTTCAAACGTATTGGGCAGTTTCCACCCTAAAAAGGCTTAGGTCCTCTTTCGATCAGGAGTCTCTGGTTAAATTTCTCAAACACCAGCAAGACGAGAAAGGTCTCTTTGTTTTTACTGATCTTGCTACTAGTCCTACCGATTACATAACCCCAATCTATTTCGCCGTCCAGATCTTAGATCTCGCAGGAATCTCTCAGGACCAATGGAGCAAGCTCTTTGACTTCGAGGTCATCCAGAATTACCTTTTATCTTATATTGAAGATCAGCTCTCCTTAACTCCACCCACCTTGATGGGAGATAAAGCTAGCCTATTAATTTTGGCCCTTCAAGCTCTGGCCCAGATCGATCCCTCCCTTGTCCCAGAGGAAGGAAAAACCTGGCTTAAAGAAAAGATTTCTGAAGCTCCTAACCTACCGGGCGACCTCACCTATGTTATCTTGATTAACAACCTTCTGGACGCTTGCGCTCATCTAAGCATAGATATAAGTGATGAAAAAGAAAGCCTGTGTGTTTATCTAAAAGAGAAGATTTTCCCCCAACAGGCTCCTTGTGGGGGTTTCGGTTATCCTTCTTTCTACACTCTTTTAGAACCTATGTTTACCTTTGAAGTAGTTAAATTGACAAAAAGGCTCGATTTAGAGTATCCACGCCAGGATAAGTTGCTTTCCATTTTAAAAATTCACTGTTTGGATGGAGGCTATGTTCCCTTCGTCTCTGCTAACACTTCTCCGGATTTTACCTTTTTCGCCTACTCCCTTGTTAAGCCTTTGGGCTTGGAGAAGGAGTTCAATTCCCAGAAGCTCCTTCATTACTTGGAAACATTCCTTGAGGAAGGAGAAGAGCTTCAGGGCTCAGCCTCATCTTTTCAAAATATAGATATTCGGCTATACCAGCTTTACTATGCTCTACAAGTCTATGGCTTGCTAAAATGGGAAATCTCCGGGAATTTTCGAGCTAAGGTAATTCAAACCGCACAGAAATTGTTAAATGAGGCCCCCACTTTGAATGAAAATTCATACCTTACTTTGCGAAACATTTCCTCTTTCTCTTTAATAGCTAAGGATTTGGCCTTGGATCTGGATGAGACATCTCGCTCCAGAATCAAAGAGTCTATTGATGCCATTCTTAAAGCGGAAAGGGAGATCAGGCTGCTGGATTTTCTCTGCATTTTGGAATCAGCTCTTTATAAGGAAGGAGAGATCCCCAGTCGAGAAGAAATCGTCAAGGAAGTCCTGGAATTAAGCACTGAAGAAGGAGCTTTTAAAGGTTCTCCTCTGGCACCTATTCCTGATTTGCAGTCAACTTACCTGAGTTTAAAGCTCCTGGAAAGCTTAAAGGCCAGCCCGGAAATTTTGGGAACCCAGAAAAAAGCTTCGCCTTTTTCTGGAGTGCCTATTGATTTAGGAAAGACTAAGAATTTTGTGCTGTCTTGTCTTTCTGAATTTGGTTTTAATTATGCCCCTGAGGATTTGATCGCTCAAGCCCCAAATACTTACCTCGTGCCCGACTTAAGGATCACTTATCAAGCATTAAAGCTCTTAGAGTATCTGGCTTCCAAAGGACAGTGAATGGCACAGAGATCCTTAAAACCTTGCTGTTTTCTTAATTCTAAAAATAAAAAATGAAAAATTATTTTGGGAAAAGCGGCCCATTTTTGAGGGTAAGTTCGTCTTTATGATTGAGGATGTACGCCAGAGGAAACACCCAAAATTGGAGGTGAAAAGGATGGGAAAGGTTTTCCTTTCTGCCCTGGCCTTCATTTTTTTACTCAACCTCCTGCCTTTAGGGAACTACACTGCAGCAAGTGAAGAAACCGGACCAGGGGTAGTTTACCTGAATGGAAAAGAGATGTACAAAGACAAAAATGGAAACTTATACCCAATCTGGGAGGATTCCTGGGGAAAGAAGCAGGTGAGAATTTCCGATTTTGAATATGCCCCCCTGGAAGCTCTTTTGGAGCGCGATAGAAGAGAAGACAAGGGTGAATTTATAGATCTTGGCCCCGGACTCACCTGGGCTTTGAGCGTTGTTTCCTATAACCAGAATTATGTGGGTTGGAGAGATGTTACCTTGGGCTTTGGCCCAACCACTATCGGTAGTCATGGCTGTTTCCTCACTTCCTCTGCCATGTCTCTGGCTACCTACAATCTGACCATCAATGGCTCCCTGGTGGATCCCTTAAATCTAAATGAATGGATGAAAAATAATGGAGGATT
>Ga0067045_1003147_pt1 | contig 28462 bp, 24 predicted proteins | sample TerdegcTABiofilm_FD_59184 | JGI IMG/M metagenome (GOLD analysis project Ga0067045, IMG submission 59184) | Combined Assembly of (Gp0054472, Gp0054536) Wastewater bioreactor microbial communities from Singapore -Terephthalate degrading...
TGGCCGAGGCCCGCCGCACATTACGCCAGGAGCCGCTCCAGCTGCAAATCCACCTGGGCCTCCTGCCCACCGGCGTGGAAGCTGGCCCCTTGCCGCCCTATTTCCCCTACGCGCTGCTGGCAGTGGACGCCAAGTTGGGCACGGTCCTGGGCCACGATCTGCTGCTGGCCCAACCTTCGGTGAAAGCCATGCTGGAGGAGCTCCCCATGCGTCTGGTGGCGCTCTTCAAACGGCTGGGAAGCCGTCCCCACGCTGTGCAAGTTGTTTCCCCCCGGCTTTATTCGTTGCTCGCCGTGCCGCTGGGCCAGCTGGGCATCGCCCTCTCTCAAAAGGAGACCCTCCCGGCGCTGGAAGAAGCCTTTACGGCGCTACAAAACTTCATAGGCCAGGGGGTTTAACGCCGAATGCTGGACACGCACACCCATTCCCACCATTCCCCCGACGCGCGAGCCTCAATGGCTGCCATGGCCGAGGCCGCCGTGACAGCCGGCCTGGCCGGGTTGGCCTTCACCGACCACATTGAATGGGAACCGGGCGACGAAGCGACCGGCTACCTCCAGCCGGCGGCTTATTTTGCCGAGGTGGAGGCCGTCCGCAGCCGTTACTCTGGTCGCCTTACGGTGCTGGCCGGCGCCGAATTTGGCAGCCCACATCGCTTCCCCGCGGCAGCCGCCGCGCTGGCTGTCGCCTATCCGTGGGACTTCATCTTGGGTTCCATCCATTGGGTGGATGGCGAGCCGGGCTGGTACCGGCGCTTTTTTGAGCCGGGATTGGAAACCGCCTACACGCGCTATTTTGATGAACTGGTCGGCCTGGCCCGCGAGGGGGAGTATGATATGCTGGCCCATTTGGACCTTCCCCGGCGCGACAGCTGGGCTTTGTGTCAACAGCTCTTGCCGGTGGAACCGTTTGCCGAGCCGATCCGCGCAGCGCTCCAGGCCGCCATTGCGCGCGGCAAGGGGTTGGAGATTAACACTTCGGCCCTGGCGTACGGTGGCAGCGAGCCCCTTCCTAACCTGACCGTGTTGCGCTGGTACCGGGAGTTGGGGGGCGAGCTCCTCGTTTTTGGCTCCGATGCCCACGCCCCGGAGCGAGTCGGCCAGCATTTCACGCTGGCCCGCGAGCTGGCCTTAGCGGCCGGCTTCACCCGCCTGGCCCGCTTTGAGCGCCGGCAGGTCGTGGATTGGATTCCGCTGTAAGACTGGCCGATGGACGCGCACGCCTGGCTGTCCCACTGTCGCTGGCCTGAGCTGGCCGAACCCTACGCCACCGCGCTACGGGAGGCCGTGGCTTTCAGCGTAGCACGTTTCGCGCCGCTGGGCCTCATCGCCAGCGGTACGATCATCCGGGGCCAGCCCCATCCCGCCAGCGACCTGGACCTCTACGTGATTCACGCCCCGCTCTGGCGGCAACGGCTCCAGCGCTTTTTCCACGGCGTGCCGGCGGAGATCTTTGTCAATCCGCCCCGGCTGGTGGAACGCTATCTGAGCCAGGAACAGCATGAAGGGCGCCCCATCACGGCCCACATGCTGAGCACCGGCTTCGTCATCCTGGACCGCGACCCGGTGATTGAACAGCTGCGTGAGCAAGCTCGCTGCATCCTGGCGGCCCACCCTGATCCAACGCCCGAACGGTTACTCAACCTGCGCTATTTCGCGGCCACGCTGTATGAAGATGCCACCGACATCGCCGGGGATGATCCGGCCGGTGCCCTCTTGATCCTGGGGCAGGCCCTCCCCTTGATGCTGGAATACGCTTACCTGGCGGCCAACCGTTATGTGCCCCGTCACAAGGAGTGGCTGGCGGCCCTAACCGAGTTTGATCCCGCCCTGGCGGCCCTGACGCGCGAGTTTTACACCGCCGGTGACGCTGCGTCGCGCCTGGCCGCGGCGGACGCGCTGGCCGGGCGCACCATTGGCGTGCGCGGCTTTTTTGAATGGGAATCCACCCCGGAAGAGGTAGTTTGATGGATAGGGATTTACCACCTCCAGAATCAATACCGGAATCCCGCCCGCTGCGCAAACCGCCGTGGCTGCGGGTGCGCCTCCCCTCCGGCGAGCTGCCGGCCTGGCTGGCCAACCTGTTGCGCGAAAAGCGGCTGCACACCGTCTGCGAGGAGGCCAACTGCCCCAATCTGGGGCACTGTTGGGGCCGCGGCACCGCCACCTTCCTGATTATGGGCGACATCTGCACGCGCAACTGCCGCTTCTGCAACGTCCGCACCGGGCGTCCGGCCCCGTTGGACCCGGAAGAGCCGCAGCACGTGGCCGAAGCGGTCGCCCTGATGGAACTACGCCATGTCGTCATCACGTCGGTGGACCGTGACGACCTGCCCGACGGGGGCGCGGCCCACTTCGCGGCCACCATCCGCGCCGTGCGGGCCGCCCGCCCTGAGTGCACCATTGAAGTCCTGATCCCCGATTTCCGGGGGCAGCGCGAGCCGCTGGCGACCATTCTGGCCGAGCAGCCCACGATCCTCAACCACAACATTGAGATGGTGCGCCGGCTCTATCCCCAAATCCGCCCCCAGGGAAAGTACGAGTGGGCCTTAGCCGTGTTGCAGGCCGCGCGCGAAATCGCCCCCCAGGGCCTGACCAAGTGCGGTTTCATGGTGGGCCTGGGCGAAACCTGGGAGGAAATCATCGCCACGCTGCACGACTTGCGGGCAGTGGACGTGAACATCGTGACCATCGGCCAGTATTTGCAGCCGACCCGGCAACACTGGCCGGTAGCGCGCTACGTCACGCCCGAAGAGTTTGCGCAGCTGGCGCAGCTGGGCCTGGAGCTGGGCTTCCAGTGGGTGGAAAGCGGGCCGCTGGTCCGCAGCTCTTACCAGGCCGAAGCGCAGGCCCGGGCGCTGGTCCACAACGGGCCGGCGCTGCCGTACGCCGAGACTGCTGCCCCGCCCGGCGGCAATTCATCCTTTTGAAGCAGGCAAGCATGAACCCTGAACCTCTCATGACCATCATCATTCCGGTTTACAATGAAGCCCACCGGCTGCCGGCCACGCTGCAACGCATCAGCGCCTTCCTGGAGACCTGCCCGGAACCGCTGGAGGTGCTGATCGTGAACAACAACAGCCGTGACGCCACCCGGCAGATCGCCGAGGAGTTTGTGGCCCGGCATCCTTATGCCCGGGTCGTGGATCAACCCATCCAGGGCAAGGGGGCGGCTGTCCGTAAGGGGATAGAAGAGGGCCGGGGGCGCTATCTCTTCATCTGCGACGCCGACCTGGCCATGCCGATTGAAGAGCTGCCGCGTTTCTTCCCGGCAGCGGTGGGGGGTGAGTACGAGATCGCCATCGGCTCCCGCGAAGCGCCCGGTGCTCACCGCTACAATGAGCCCTGGTACCGCCACCTGATGGGCCGCGTCTTCAACCTGGTCGTGCGCGTTTTAGCCGTCCCCCGCATCCAGGATACCCAGTGTGGCTTCAAAGCTTTCCGGCGCGAGGTGGGGCGCGCCATCTTTGCCGTCCAAAAGATTGATGGCTTTGCGTTTGACGTGGAAGTGCTGGCGATTGCGCTCCGGTGGGGCTATCGGGTGCAGGAGATCGGTATCCCCTGGTATTACGGGCCGGGCGGTTCCATCAACCCGCTGCGGGATACCGTGCGGATGCTGCGGGAGGTCCTCCGCATCCGGCGCAACGTCCGCGCCGGCCTGTACGACCGTCCCGTCTGACATCCCCTGGCGAGCTGAGACATTTCACGCTTCACGCTTCACGTCTCACGTTTCACGCTTCACGTTTGACGCTTCACGTCTCACGTCTTACCGCCGCCTCCCCCCTTGCCAACGGCAGCGTGAAAGAGAACGTGCTGCCCTGCCCGACCTGGCTTTCCACCCAGATACGGCCGCCGTGGGCTTCCACCGCCAGCTTGCAGAAGGTCAGCCCCAGCCCGGTCCCCCGGCGTTCCTGGCCGGGCAGTTGTACCTGGCCGAACTTCTCAAAAATCAACTGCTGGTATTGGGGCGGGATTCCCTCCCCGGTATCAGTCACACTGACCCGTATCGTATCGTCATCGTGCGGTTGCACTTTCAGGGCGATCTGACCGCCCGGCGGCGTATGCTTGATGGCGTTAGAGAGTAAATTCACAATCACCCGGCCGATCAGCTGGCTATCACAGGGGATGTTTTGGCCCTGGGGGGCACAGGCTTCCACCGTCACTGTCAGTCTTTCCAATTCGGCCAGCGCCCGCACCGTCGCCACCCCCTCCTCCAACAAGCCACACAGGTCCACCGGTTTGAGGTTCAACGCCAGCTTCCCGGCCTCCATCTTACTGATGTCCAGCAGCTCGCCCACCATCTCCAGCAGGATATGGCCACTGTGGCGGGCATTGTCTAACAGCCGGCGCTGTGACTCGGTCATTTGCGGCCCCGTGACCGATTGCAGCAGGTCCAGCCAGCCCAACAGGCCGGTCAGGGGATTGCGTAGATCATGGACCACCATGTGGGTCAGCGTATCGCGCAACCGTTCCGACTCGCGCAAATGGAGATTGGTCTGCTTCAACCGTTCGGCCAGCGTTCCGGCCAGCTGCGCGGTGACCAGGGTAGGGATCGTCAGGGCCAGCCAGTTGATGATCAATAACGAGCCGCGTTCACGGGGGGAAAACGAAAGTCGCCAGATTTGAATCATGGGAAGCACACCGGTGTATTCCAGCGCCAGAATGAGCGCGTAGCAGGCCACCCCCAAGAGCGCGATCAGGGTCGCTCCACGCCGGCCCAACAAAAACGAAGCGCCCACCGTCACCAAGAGGTAGAGGGCCGGCACAGGGGTGAGGGGGCCGCCGGTGTAGTGAACGGTGATAGAGACAATCAAGGTGTAGGCCACCAGCACCGTCCACGAAAGGGGCCGCACCGGCAAACCAGACTGAAGCGCGATGATCCCACCAAAGGCGATCAACACGGCCGTCAGCGCTACCAGCGAGAGCTGCAACGGTGGGATCTGGAGTGCCATCACGTTGGGGCTGGCCGCCAGAATCATGGCGGCGAGTCCCACCACCAGGATGCCCACGAACAAGAGGGTATTGCGCAAATCGCGCGCCGCGTCTATCTCTTCGGCGGCAAAAATGGAGGTTCGCTTTGCATCCGGTTCCGCCATTTTACCCTCCTGATGCTTATGGGCTGCAAGCTGGTCGCGCAACTTGAGCTTCAAGTCTTAAAAGGAGTGTACAATAAGTCTGGCCGGTGTCAAATACCTTTCCAAAAAGTTTCCCCCTTCTGCGGTGGGTAGCAAAGCAGAAGGGGGCCGGTGACTCACAGGCCTAAGCATTGTTCAAGTTGGTGGGGAAAGGCTGGCCAGGATATGCTCAATGATGGAATCCAGGTCGGCAGGAGTATGGCCCAGGCGGGCAATCACCGCCGCCCGCACCTGGGCCTGGAGATCCTGAGCCGGCGGTGTGGTCGGCACCGGTTGGGCGCCAGTCGGCGGCTGGATCAATTGGAGTCCGGCGGCGCGGGCGCGTTCCCTGGCCTGATCGGTCACAACTGTGCCCGGCTCCAGGACCAGCTCTTTAACGCCCTGAGCGACCCATTGCAGGATGTCACGCTCAGTTAGAAATTTTCTCATTCACACCTCCTCACGGTTGGCCCTCTACACTTCCCAATGCCTTGACGGCGGCCTCGCGCGCGGCCAGGATGTCAGCCTCGGTGCCGGCCATCCACAGGCGGCCAAAGCGCCCCACTGAACTGATGTGCATCAGATTGACCGGTGCGGCTTTTTCTGCTTCGTTGGCTGCCAGATTGATATAGGCCGCCGGCGCACATTCCAGGACCAGCATCGTCTGGCCGGGCACCAGCATCATGCCCCGGGCAAACCGGTTAAGCAGCTGGGCCTGGTAGGGGTTGACGTTGGTGATCACCTGCAGCGAGGCAATTTCAGGCTTCTTGCGGTCGGTTTCCTTGAGTCCCAGTTCGCGCAACACCATCAGCCCGGCCTGTAAGACATCTTCCTGGGAAAGCGAGTGAATCTCAAACATGCCAAATTCGCGCTCTACAATCTGCGCGCCGGGTTTGGCATCGGTGGCCTTGACGGCAATATCAACCACGCGAAAGACCCAGTTGCCGGGGGCCATCTCGACGTAGAGGCTGGCCATCCCTTCCACCGGCAGATCACCCTGGGTGATGGTGCCGATAAAGGCCGCGTATTGGGGTTGCATTCTATCCAGATAACAATAAGCACGGAGTTGAAATTCGTCTGCCATGCGCATCTCCCCTATTTCAGTTGTGCCGTGCCACCCCCAGGGGGGTGACGAACAGTGGATTGGGCGGGACGAAGGTAGGTATGCCGGTTACCGCCGTGATCACTTCGTCTATGCCCTTGAAAGCGCTGGTGCCGCCGACCAGATAGAGCATCGGCACCTCATAACCGGCGATGTGCCGCGCGATGATGGTGGCGACTTTTTCCATCACTGGCCGCACGATTGGGAAGAGCCGCCCTTGCGTTGCCGGATTGATCTTAAGCGCCTCAGCTTCCTCAAAAGAGAGATGGTGGGCGCCCGCCAGCACCAGCGTGAAATGGGTGCCCCCGGTTGGTTCATCGGCGGTGTAGATCACCTCTCCATCTTTCACAATGGCGATACCGGTCGTGCCCCCGCCGATGTCTACCACGGCCCCATTTTCCACTTGCAGCACGGCATTGGCCGCCGTCGGTTCATCCACCAGACCGGTGCATTCCAACCCGACGGATTCTACTACATACCGGGTGGCGCGCACTTCAGCCAGCGGGACACCCGGCGGGTAGGTGGTGGCGGCTGAGGTCAGCTCAAACCCCAGCCGCTCCTCTACCTCTCGTTTGAGCTCGCGCAGTAACCGCGCCGCGCCCACGAAATCTACTACCAGCCCATCGCGCACCACTTGCGCAAAGCGGTAGGTGCCGACCAGGGGCTGATAAGCCTCATCCAATACAAAGACCGTCGTATAAGCGGTCCCCAAGTCCACGCCCACATGGACCGGGCCACGATAGCCGTTGACATGGGGGCGCTGCAACGCTGCCTCCGCTGCCGCCAGATAAGCCGTGAGTTCAGGATTCACAGGTTCCCCTTGCCGGCCAGGTTAGCCCTTGACCAGGAGTAATTCAAGATAGTAGATAGCGCTGCTAAGCCGGTTGACCGCTTTGATGAGATCGGGCCGGGTGACCCGGTACTCAGGCCCGGTGACAAAGGCATCCAGGGCCGCCAGTTCTGTTTCGCGGGCTAAACAGCGCAGATAGTTCAGCCACAACAGCAACGGGGGCGAGCCGGAGTCGGGTACTACATGCCCCACCCCTAAGGTGGCCTGGGGGTGATGGGTGGCCTTGTGCAGGGCTTCCTCATCCAGGCCGGCCAGCTGTAGCGGGGCTACGGGGCGCTCGTTGTACTCGGCGCTCATCAGCTCCCGGCAGTAGGCGGCCAGCGTCTCCAGGTGTCCGGCCAGTTCCGGGCGCTGCGCCGACCGGGCCTGCGCTCCTACCAGCAACACGAGCCCATGCAGGGTGTCCAGCTGGCCCCGAAAACGGATGCGCGGGATGTTTTTGGGTGCAAAGTGTTCGGCATCCAGCTGGGTCAGGTGCTCTGGTTTGGCCGTGACCGGCATCCCGCAGACCGCGCAGGTCGGCAACGGCCCGCTGGTCTGCACCGGGAAGGCGGCCGGTCGCTCCCAGGCCGGTGGCGCCGCCGGCGCCGGGGGCGGCAGCGGCGCGCCGGCCGAGTAGACGATCGCCAGCTGCCAGTGTTTGATGAAATCCTGAGCCGAGGGGGAAAAGCGTGTCCCTGGCGGCACCGTCACGGTCATGCCCGCCCGGGGCTGGCGAATCAGATCACGCAGTTCGGCTTCGGTCATGATCGCCATAGGCTCACCCGCTCCATTCTGCCGGGTAGGTCACATAGAAGAACTTGACCCATTCCGGCGTTCCGAACGTGATGCTGGTGCCTTTGGGAATGTAAAGCACATCTCCGGGCAGGCCGATCACGGTTCCTTGTTCGGTCCCGATGTGCAATTCCCCTTCAATGACGTAGTCAATTTCGTCATAGTTGAGCGTCCAGGGGAAGCTCCCCCGGCGGAAAGACATCAACCCACCGGCGATGGGCGAGCCGTGCGCAGCGGTCACTACATCCAGCAGACGGATATCCATTTCCGGTCGCCCCACGTCAAAGGGGAACGGCTCCAGTTTAAGCCCGCGCCCGGTCACCTGGCGGACGGGGGTGGTGGGGCGCGGCTGATGACAGCCGGCCACCAGCGCGGTGACAATCTGGCGCACCCGGGCCTCCAGCTCATCCGCTGGGGGAGCAGGGGGCGGGGGCGGGGGAGCTGCCGGAGGTGCTGGCGCAGCAGCCTGGGCCGCGGCGGCTCGCCGCGCCTGTTGGGCGGCTCCGCTCCAGGGGGGCAGCTCCGCCTGGCCGTTGGCTTCGTAGCAGAACTCAATGCCCAGTTCGCGCGCTGTATCCAGTGCCAGAGGGGTAACCAGGTCCCCTTTAGCGATCACCAGCCGCTGCTCGCCGGTCTCTTTGAGATGGCGGATTTCGGTCGCTGTAATCAACCGTTTTTTCATCGTGCGGCTCCTTTCCGGTGCACTTGCAAACTTTCAGGGGCGGCCGGCTCTGACCGGCCGCCGGTCTGAAATGGCCCCTGTAGCCACACCGATGACTATTCTTCCGGCGGTTTGGGCAGGATGAACTCTACGTCGCTGTGGGGGCGCGGGATCACATGCACGCTGACCAGTTCACCCACCCGCTGGGCCGCTGCGGCGCCGGCATCGGTGGCCGCTTTGACGGCGCCCACGTCCCCGCGCACCATCACGGTCACATAACCGCCGCCGATGTATTCCTTGCCAATCAGCTTGACATTGGCGGCCTTGACCATGGCATCGGCAGCCTCAATGGCGCCCACCAGGCCCTTGGTCTCAATCATCCCTAACGCGATTAACTGTACATTAGCCATCTTCGGTTCCTTTCTTTGCAATTGAGTTAGTGTGCTTGCTGGTGCAGGAAGTACCGGCGTGACCGGCACCCCGGCCGAGAGAGGCAAAGCTCCCTCACTCTCGGCCGGCGTGGTCGGGGATTGAACCGGCACATGCAAACGACAGTAAGATTGTCCCGGCATGGCCCGGTTACGACAGGGCTGGCCGCGACGGGTGGTCGCCTGGCACAAGGGCGCGCTCATCCGCCGACCTCGTGCGCTTCAGTGTGGAGCCGCTGCATCACGCGCTGCACGATTTGGGCTATCAGGGCTTCTTCGTTCAGCGGGGTGGGCTCCGCCGGGGTCCGGCTGGTGACATCGGGAGCCGGGACGCAGGCCAGGGCCGGGGGCGGGTTGAGCTCATAGGCTACCCGCTTGATGTTAAGCAGGTGGTGGACGGTGATGTTATCGCTGGAGACGGCTCCGCCCAGGCCGCCGGGGGCCAGGGTCATGGAAGGCATCACGCCGGTGCTGGCGCCAATGGCCCCCCAGGTGCCCCAGGAGTTGACGATGATGCGGAAGGCCGGTTTTTCCAGCCCAAAGGCCAGGATGACTTCCTCATCTCTGGCATGGATGACCAGCGAGTGCCCATCACCGCCGAATTTGAGCAGCTGGATGCACCGCTCGCACCCGGCCCGCCAGCCATCTTCTACGAAAAACCCTAAGACGGTGGTCAGCTTTTCGCGGCTGAGTGGATAGTCAGGCCCCACCCCGTCCAGATCGGCCACCAGCACCCGCGCCCAACCCGGCACCGTGATGCCGGCCAGCCGCGCCAACTGCTGCGGCGTCTTCCCCACACTGCGCGGGTTGATGCTCCCATCAGGGAAAAAGAGAGCCCGTTCCAGGGCCGCACGTTGTTCGGCATTGACCCAGTAGGCGCCCTGCTGTTCCATTTCCGCCCGCAGTTGCGCCGCAATGGGCTTGTCGGCCACTACCGATTGTTCGGTCGCGCAAATGACCGAGCAATCAAATGCTTTGCTGTTGACGATGTCGGAGGCCGCTTTGACAATGTCGGCGCTGCGATCCACATAGACCGGCACGTTGCCCGGCCCGACCCCGATCGCCGGTTTGCCCACGCTGTGTGCAGCTTTGACCATGCCGCCACCGCCGGTAGCCAGGATGAGGGAGACCGCATAGTGCCGCATCAGCGCCTGCGTCCCCTCCAACGTGACCTGCTGCATACAGCTGACCAGGCCTGGCGGCATCCCGGCGGCCTCGCCGGCAGCGGCCATGAGCCGGACCGCTTCGTAGCTGCACCGGCGGGCCAACGGATGCGGCGCCACAACAATGCCGTTGCGCGCTTTAACGGCGATCAAGACCTTGAAGATCGCGGTGGAGGTGGGGTTGGTGGAAGGCGTCAGGGCCGCGATCACCCCTACCGGCCAGGCGATCTCCAGGATTTTGCGCCGCTCGTCGCGCCCGATCACGCCCACGGTCTTGAGATCTTTGATGGAGTCCCACACATACCGGCTGGCAAACTCATTTTTGAGCCGTTTATGGAGGGGAACCCCATAGCCGGTCTCCTCATGGGCCAGCTGCCCTAACGACTCTGCCGCAGCGAAAGCGGCTTCGGCCATGGCCTGGCAAACGCGATCCACGGTTGCCTGGTCGGCGGTAGCCCATTGGCGTTGGGCTTCCCGACTGGCTACTGCCAGGCGCCGCGCTTCCTGGATAGACTGTAAATCCTGATCATAGGTTTCAGGCATAACACCTCCTTCAGGGGCCAGCCATCCTGGCTACCGGGCCGGCGTGGTGGCTCCGGCTACCGGCAGCGCGGCTGACTGCCCGGCGTGAACTGGCTGGGTTTAGTATTTATGCGGATCGCGCGCTACATCCAGCACGGCATCCTGGAAGGCCATGCAGGCGGCCCGGCAGGCGCTCTGACTGCCCGAAAGCAACGCGCCGGAGAAGTTGGTCTCCGAGGGCGGTTTCCACCAGACCTGCAGCGTCACTTCGGCGGCCTTGAGCGCGGCATCAATGGCGAACGTGGCTTCAATGGGCGGCGCAATCAGATAAGCCAGTGGCGTCCCCACGGGCACCCCGGCCTCCTTGCTCAGATAGCTGCCGGAGCGGGAAATGGTGTGCGGGAAAAAGACCTGGGTATTGTCCTCGTTGGCCGAATAGAACCAGGCTTGCTCTTCCGCGTAAGCCACGCAGGCGTCCAGCCCGGCACGCGCCTCAGCCGGGTTAGGCCCGGCCAGGATGCCGATGATCTCACCGGAGAGCGGACCGGAGGGGTAGTTGGAACCGGCGTAGAAGCTATGCGCATAGACCACTTCTACCTCGGCTTTCTTGGTCGCCTCGTCCAGGGAGACGTAGAGCGCATCATCAATGTCGCAGGTGATGAGCGCCAGACTTCGCTGGTCCGGCCGGAGTCCCAACTGCGCCGCAAAATCGGGATGCACATTGGGAATCAACCGCGCCGCCAGGATATGAGGTTTAACGGGATCCAAAACAGCCATAGAACTTCCTCCTGTGAGTGTATGCTGCCACGAGCAGCGATCGGTTAAGTTGGCTGATCATTCAGCCCCGGCCGTTTTGAGCTTGAGCTCAACGCCACTGGCCTGGTGGCGCAGGGTCTTCTTGATCAATTCTACCACGTAAGCTCCAGCTTCCAAGGGATTCGTGCCGCCATGGTAGGTGATCATGCAGACCACATCACGTTCCGCATCGGTCTTGCCCGGACCTGGCTTGTAGCCCATGTAGGCGCTCAAGGCGTCAGCGACTCCCAGCCCGGGGCGCTCGCCCAAGAGAATCACGACCAGATCGGCGCCGATGATCTCGTTGACATCGTTGATCACGCCCACGCGGGCGTATTGGATGAAAAACGGCGTGCCGATCGTAATGCCGGCGCTCTTCAGACCCTGCTCAATGATGGGGTAGATTTCTGGCAGATTGTTGTTCACGGCCGCTGCGCTCAGGCCATCGCCCACGACAATCTGCACCTGCGGATGTTTGACGCAGCGCTCGGCGATGACTTTTTTGGCCTCCTCCGAGAGCTTGCGCCCCAGGTCAGGCCGGAGCAGGTATTCCTGCCGATCGTGCACCTGGGTGGTGACGGTGAAGAGGTTGAATTTGGTTTTGACTTCTTCGGAGACCTCGCCGTAAATGGCATCCTGGGTCACACCGTGATCGGCCTGGAAGAGCAACAGCGTCCGGGTGCGGGGGCGCGGCCCGGCGCGCCCGACGCCTAACCGGGCGGTGGTGGTCGCGCACAGGTTCCGCAACCCTTCCAGGTCATAAGGTTTCTCAACCCCGATAGCGCGGCGGAATTCCGGCAGGGTCGGGTCGGGTAAATCCAGGACCAAATCTCCGGGGGCCGCTGCGGCCGGCGGCGGTGTGGCTGCCCCTGCCGGCGCTTGCTTGCGCAACTCGGCCAGGACGGCCTGCACAATCGCTTCAATATCTACAGTCGTTGAGTTCATGGCTCATCTCCTTTATCGTCGCTGCAGGAAGAAAGAGGCATCGCCGGCCTTAGCCGTCAGGCGCCCGTTTTCCATCAGGCCGATCTCTTTCATCCAGGCCTCAAACTCGGGCAAGGGCCGGAGCCCCAGCAGCTGGCGCAAGGTCGCCGTATCGTGATAGCTGGTGCATTGATAGCTCAGCATCACGTCATCCCCCATGGGAACTCCCATGAAGTAGTTGCAGCCGGCCGCGGTCAGCAACACCGCCAGGTTTTCAATGTCGTTCTGCGTGGCCCGCGCGTGGTTGGTATAGCAGGCATCGCACCCCATGGGGATGCCGGTGAGCTTGCCCATGAAGTGGTCTTCCAGACCGGCGCGGGTGATCTGCACGGAGTCATAGAGATATTCCGGGCCGATGAAGCCCACCACCGTGTTGACCTGGAAGGGGCGATACCGTTTAGCCAGGCCGTAAATGCGGGCTTCCATGGTGAGCTGATCGGCGCCATAGTGCGCGTCGGCAGAGAGCGCCGTCCCCTGCCCGGTCTCAAAGTACATGTAGTTAGGACCGCCAGAGACGCAATATTTCTGCGCCAGCGCATAGGCTTCGTCCATCATCTCCACCGTCACGCCAAACGCTTCGTTGGCTTTTTGGGAGCCGGCCAGGCTCTGGAAAACCAGGCCCACGGGGGCCCCGCGCCGCAGCGCTTCCATCTGGGTGGTGACATGGGCCAACACGCAGTTCTGGGTGGGAATCCGCCATTTCTGGATGATGTCATAGGTCATGTCCAGCAGGCGCATGACGCTATCAATGGAGTCATCCATGGGGTTGATGCCGATGACGCTATCGCCCGAACCGTAGCTCAACCCTTCGTAGATGGTGGCGCGGATCCCCTCTACCGAATCAGTGGGGTGATTGGGTTGGTTGCGGGAGGCGAGGGTGCCCGGCAACCCGATGGTGTTGTTGGCGTGGGCCGAGACACGGATTTTGCTGGCCGCATAGATCAGATCCAGGTTAGACATCAATTTCGTGACAGCCGCTACCATCTCCGCGGTCAGGCCGCTGCTCACCCGGCGGATCATGTCAGAGGTGGTGGTATCGGCCAGCAACCACTCGCGGAACTGGCCTACCGTCCAGCTTTTGATCTCTTTGTAGATGGTCTCATTGACCCCGTCTTGAATCACGCGGGTGACTTCGTCTATCTCGTAGGGGACTACGGGGTTCTGACGTAACACTTCCAGCGGCACCTCGGCCAGCACATGTTTGGCTGCCATGCGTTCGGCCACCGTGCGCGCGGCGATGCCGGCCTGCCGGTCGCCCGATTTTTCCTCGTTGGCCTTGGCCAGCAGCTCCTTGATGGAGCCAAATTCATAGGTTTGTCCAAAAAGTCTGGTACGTAGGAGCATGTAAACCCTCCTTCACAAGTCTACACAGACAGTCAGGCTCTCGCTTTGATACAGCGTACGGCCTTAATGGTAAAAGATCAGGGTTTTCACGGAAATGGGGACGACCCGTCCGCCCAGCAACGGGGTCCCAATATCAATGAAATCCCCTTCTCCCAATCCGATTTGATCTACGATGATAAGCGGCAACTCGGGCTGCAAAGCGTGGAGGCTCTGCCCCAAGGCCTGTGCGTAATCGCACTCTAAAACCAGCACCAGGGGGCCTCCGCGCGCTACGCCATCGGTCAGGGCGCGATACCGGGCTATCCCCTGCGCCAGCGCGCTCAGCCCGGCATGGTTCAACCGGGGCGGCAGGTCCAACGTTAGCGCCAGGGTCCCGCTGCCGGCCTCGCGATCCCAGCGTTGCGCGGCATAACGGAGCGCCGCGGCCAGCTGGTCCGGTTCAAACAGCGCTTCAGGGGTGAGCTGCGGCCGGACCACCGGTAGATTGCGCAGGGGTAACCAGTCGCGCGCTACCCAGATGGTGCTCCCGCTGAGCGTAACCGTTTGCGAGGCGGCGCCCATGACGGTCGCGCGCAGCGTTTCCACCGGCCGCTGGACGTTATGCTGACGGAGGCGCGGATGCAGGCGCAGGCAGTGCGCCAGCAAAGGCCCCACATCATCGTGGATCAAGACATCCGCCAAATCCTGAATGAGAATAGGGTCATAGTAGTAGGTGCCTACCCCGCCGGAGAAGAAGAGAACGGTGGAGTGCTTGGCGCCTTGCAGTGGGGGGGTGAGCTGGAGCCGGCGGCCCAGCTCGCTCAGTTCACCTTCCACCAGGTCGGCTACCAGGTCTGCCATGCACTGGCAAAACCGCTCCAGCACCGGCAGCGTCGCGGCCTGTCCCACGCGGAGGGGCAGATTGAGGCTTTCAATGATAATCTGCCCGGGGGGGGCGATGTGGCGCACCAGGCCGGAGGTTTTCTCAACCACCAGCTGGCGGCCACCTACCGCCAGCGCCGAGGAGGAGAGGTGTTCCCCGCTGCGGAAAATCGCTGCATTGGCCGTGCCGCCCCCGATATCCACATTGGTCACCTGGGCGTAGTGTTCGGCGGAATAGCTGGCTGCCCCCGCGCCTCGCCCCGCGATCTGTGCCTCCACGTTGGGGCCGGCCACCGTCACCACAAAGTCCCCTGCCAGATGGGAAAGCGCCTGGAGGATGGCATCGGCATTGCTGGCCCGCGCGATCTCGCCCGTGACGATAACCGCGCCGGTCTCAACCTGGTGCGGGGTGACCCCGGCGCGCCGGTATTCCGCCTGCACCCAGGCGGTCAGAGATGCGACATCTACCACTTCGGGCGTCAAGAGGGGGGTGAAGATCACCGGACTCTGGTAGAGCACGGCTTTGGCGTTCACCTGTAGACGCGGCACCTGGCCCAACCGCGCCACGTCCTGGACTTGCAAGCGCGAGAAGACCAGCTGGGTGGTCGTGGTGCCCACATCAATGCCGACGCTCAGAAGTTCGCGGCCCAGAGGGGTCATGCCGGTCGCCTGCCTTTAGGCCTCTTTCACTTTGGGCAGGATAAACTCCACATCGCTGTGGGGCCGGGGGATCACGTGCACGCTGACCAGTTCGCCCACCCGTTGCGCGGCGGCCGCACCGGCATCCGTGGCGGCTTTGACCGCCCCCACGTCTCCGCGCACCATCACCGTGACGTAACCGCCGCCGATGTACTCTTTGCCGATCAGCTTGACGTTGGCGGCTTTGACCATCGCATCGGCGGCCTCAATGGCGCCGACTAACCCTTTGGTCTCAATCATGCCCAGCGCAATCATCTGAATACTCATATCGGTCACACTCCTCCTCTGAAATCTGAAAATAGAAACCAGTTAAGGAGTGAGCAGAGAGCAGTAGGAAATTCCTGTTTCCTGCTCACCGCTCACATTTGAAAAGTATGAAGGATGAAGGCGGAAGGATGAAATCTCCCTTGAAAAGAGCGCTCTGTTTGTAGTGAGGCGCTTCAGCGCCGTTTGCCGCGCTAAAGCGCGTCACTACAAGCCTGAAGCGCGCCTGCCAACCTCTTGTTCGTAGTTAGGCGCTTGAGCGCCGTCCAACGCCCTGAAGCGCAACACTACTTTTTCTCACCCGGCTGGGCTTTAGGGGCTACCAGCATCGCCACGGCGATCGCGGTTACCCCGGCCACCAGTTTGCCCACAATCATGGGGAAGATCAACTGCGGCTCCACGCCAGCCGTGAATCCCAGGTGGTCGCCAAAGGTGAAAGCGGCGCTGACGGCAAAGGCCGAGTTGAGCACTTTGCCCCGATCATCCATGTCTTTCATCAGGGCAAACATGGGGATATTGTTGGCCAGGTTGGCCACCATCCCCGCCGCGGCCACATCATTCATCCCCAACATGCGCCCTAAAGCTTTGAGGGGTTTCTCGGCGACCCGGACGATCACCTTCACCATCGGGAACGCCCCGAGCAGCACGATGGCGATGGCCCCGACGATCTGGATCCCATCCCAGACCGGCGCCATGCCGGGGATCAAGACGATGCCGGTCAGCGTCTCCCAAACGATAGCCGCCAGCCCGATCGTGATCATGATGACCACGCCCTTGCCGAAAATATCAAAGCCCCGGATCATCTTTTCCGGGATGCGCCAGAGCCCCAGCGCGATGAGCAACGCCACGATGGTGACCGGGATCATGTTTTTGACTACAAAGATGAAATCCCAACCGGCCACCAGTCCGCCCGCGATACAGCCCAGCGGGATCGTGATAAAGCCAGCCAGCATCCCGGTAGCCAGCCATTTGCGATCCTGGGGTTCAATGATGCCCAGCGCCACCGGAATGGAGAACACAATGGTGGGCCCCATCATCGCGCCCAGGATAATACCGGCGTACAAGCCGGCCTCAGGTGTCAGGGCCAGCTCCTTGGCCAGGGGATAGCCACCCATGTCAATCGCCAGCAACGTTGTGGCAAACATGGCCGGGTCAGCCCCCAGCAGCTGATAGACCGGTACCACAATCGGTCTCAGCAACTTGGCTAACACCGGCGCTAAGGAGACCACGCCGACCATGGCCAGTGCCAGCGGCCCCATGGCATTGAACCCATTCTCAAAGTCTTCGCCCAGCCGAAGTTTTTCGCCGCCAATGCTGATGCGATTGCCGAGAATCCGGTCAATGGCCCCGATCATCATGAAGATCATCATGATGAAGATGATAATCTGGTTGATGTCCAAGGGAAACCTCCTTCTGGTAAACCTGGTAAGTCGTATAGTTGTTGATCCCTGATTCACCCCTTGCCTCATCCGCTCACCTGGAGCGCCACTACCTTTCTGCCATCTCCACCTCCTGCCAGAATGTTACTGCCCGCCTCCTTTGGCGATCTTTAGTTAAGAGAAAAAAGTGCCTCGTGGGGTGTTTGAGCGCCGTTTCCCGTGCGGTAAGGCGTCATGACTGCTCCCTGACGCTAACTTTTGCGGAAGGTGACCTGACCGCCTACTTCTAACGAATCCAGGATACCGATGATGGCTGCATCCACCGGATAATCGCGGGTCTTAGCCGTTTGCCGGGCAGCACTGCCCGTCACGATCAGCACCAGCTCGCCGGTACCGGCGCCCACCACATCCGCCGCCACAAACGGTTCACCCCGCAGCTCATCGGCCGGCGAGGCGGCCTGGACCACCAGCAATTTCAGCCCGCGCAGCGTCTCCTCTTTCACTGTAGAGACCGCCGACCCGATCACGCGCGCAATGATCACGTCTCACCTCCTCCTGAAAATAACGCTTTTAGTTTGTAGTGAGGCGCTTTAACGCCGTTCGAGACGCGCTGAAGCGCGTGACTACAAGCCAGGGTTCATCCCACGGCTGGTGAATGCCACCAGTTCATGGAGAATTTCCGAGCCTATCGGTTTTGACAGATAGATTGTCAAGAGTCAGAACTCCAGGTCACCGCAATTGGGTAACGACCCTGGCTCGCGTGAAAGAACACTCAGGGCATCTCGGGCGCAAAGCAGCTAGACCCAAGGTGCACGTTCTTTAAATTAACAGACAAACGGCAGACAGATAAACTTTAAGGAAAAGCTAACTGTAGGGTGAGGCTGTCTGTCATCCCCCCTCAAGGAACTGACCGAGCCGGTCAGAGCTCGCTGACAGACATTCACACCAAGAGGCGGGCCGTTAACCACGACCCTCAACGCTATAGGTGATGTTACCATTAGGCCGGGCATCAAGCATTATTCAAGCAATACTCGGTCCGCAGAACGTTTCTTAAGCAATGCATAAAATATTATAGAGGATGTTTTTAACCGTGTCAAGACCCTCTCAACCGACTTTATACCAGATACATGGCAGAGAGGCTGAAAACGGCGCTCAAGCGCCTCATGACAAGCGCACAGTGCACGCCGGAGCAGGACGGCAAAGCGCGGCGCGGTTGCATTTTTATCCAGCCATGCTATAATCAAAAGCGCGCGGGCGAGTAGCTCAGTCGGTCAGAGCGCACGGTTCACATCCGTGAGGTCGTAGGTTCGAGCCCTATCTCGCCCACTTTTTGTTTCCACCGCTGGTGAACGCCAGGTCTGAGTGCTCCCTTTGCTTCCGCGCTACTCCACCTTTGCCAGCACCTCAGCCAGGCAGTCCAATAACTGCGTGATGTCATCTTCCCCGATGGTCAAGGCCGGGTCAAACCGCAGCACATTCCCGGCCGGATAATAACCGACCAGGAAGCCCCGCTCCAGCAAGGCGTGATAAGCGTCGGCTACGGTAAAGGTGGGATGCGGCTGGAGTTCCAGAGCCAGCAACAGGCCCCGCCCCCGCGCTTCTTTCACGATGGGGTACTGCTCCAGCCGTTGCAAACCCGCCAGGAAGGCAGCGCCCAACACCTGTCCCCGCTCTACCCATTACCCCTCCCGCATGAGGGTGATCACTTCTTGCGCCACCGCGCAGCCCAGCGGGTCGTTCTGGTGCGATTGTGCGTACCGGAAGCCGCTCTGCTCCAGCCAGGCCGCGATCTCCCCCCGTAGCGCCACCGCGCTGACCGGATAGCCATTGCCCAGCCCTTTTCCTAACGCCACGACGTCCGGCTGAATAGCGTAGTGCTGGAATCCGAACCAGCGCCCGGTGCGCCCCATCCCGGTGGTGATTTCATTTGACATCACCCAGCCGCCGGCTGCCCGCACCCGTTCAACCATGGCCTGTACGAGCGGCAGCGGCGGGAAGCGGACAAAGCCCGACCCGCTGCCGCCCGGCTCAAAGACAAAGCCGCCAATCTGGTCAAATGGGATTTCGGCCAGACAATCAGACAGGGGCCGTGACGCAGACGCCTGCCAGTCGCACAACCACCATCTGGGATTTGCGCTAAAACGGATAAGAGCTACAATCATATCGCACCCTGTCCCATCCTGGAGAATTGCATGGGGGACGTTTGCTCCCGGGCACAATGAGGGGGAGCCCTGCCAAGATGAGAGATTTCATCAAGCAAATATTCCGTTTGCGCCCTGGTGAAGCCCGGCTGGTCCTGGCCCTGGGGCTGGTGCTCCTGATCAGCGCGGCGGCCGGGGAGCTGTCGGGCATCGTCTCCCTCAGCAATTTTTTGGAGACCGGCGGCGTCAACAGCATCCTGTGGATCTGGCTGGCCGACATGCTCTTGCTGCTGATGATGACGGGGTTGCAATCGCTCTTCATTGACCGGTTTGAGCGCCTGGCTATTCTGCGGTGGATGACCCTGCTCTTTGCCGGAGTATTTGCGCTGTTGCGCCTGCTGTTTGTCCTGCGGGTGCCGGCCTGGCTGACTTATAGCCTGTTGTTCGTGTTTGCCACCCAGCAGCTCATGGTGTATCCGCTCTTTTTCTGGATTCTGGCGAACGATGTCGTAGCGCTATCCCAGGCCAAACGGCTCTTCCCCTTGATTGCAGGAGCCGGATTTGCCGGCAGCCTGCTGGGGACGGGGTTTGCGGCGCTCCAGCCGGGGCTGTTCGCCCGGTTCCACCTGGGGCAAGAGGTTGTGTTGACCCTCAATATTTTCAATTATCTGCTGGCCTATGGGATTTTGCAAAGCGGCCTGCGGAGCAGCAGCATTCGGGAACGGGCGCAGCAGAGCGAAACGGTGCGCGAGACTCTGCTGGAGGGCTGGAGCTTTGTGCGCGAAGTGCCGGCGTTCCGCTATTTGTCGCTGGCCATCCTGGCACTGGCGATGGTGGATGTGTGCGTGGAATTCCGCTTCCTGGCGATCTCGGCGGCGGTCTATGCCGAGCCGGGCGCGTACCAGCGTTTTTACAGCCTCTACCGCCTGGCTTTCCTGATTTTAGCCATGCTCGTGCAGGCCTTCCTGAGCGGTCGCCTCATAGATAAAATTGGTCTAAAGAACATCTTCTTCCTTTTGCCGGGCACCTCCTGTCTGGGGGCGCTCTGGATGCTCATAGCGCCGGGGTTAAGCAGCGGGATCGGGGGCGTGCTGTTGTATAAGATCCCGGCTTATACCGTGGATGAATCGGCCCGCAAAGCATTCCAGGCGCTGGTGCCGGAGGAGCGGCGGGGCCGGGTCAGCTTGTTTCTGGATAGCTATCTCTATGTAGGGGGCGGCGTGATCGGCGTCCTGGTCATGCAGGGGATCCTGTGGGCCACGCGCTCCCAGACCGGCCTTCCCTACTATTACCTTTCCCTACCCCTGGCCGCGCTGGCTGCACTGATGGCCCTGTGGGCCATCAGCCGGTTGCGGGCCGGGTATGACCAAAGTTTGCTCAACTGGCGGCTCAAACGCCGGCAGCGGCGTGCCAGTGTGCTGGATCGCCTGGGCGATTAGCTGGTACAGACTCAGGGACGATTCTCAGAGGACCCATGGCCAAAATTATTTCCATTCACTCGTTTAGGGGCGGGACGGGCAAATCCAACATCTCGGCCAACGTCGCGGCGCAGCTGGCGCAAACCGGCAAACGGGTCGGGGTCGTGGATACCGATATTCAATCGCCCGGCATTCACGTCCTTTTTGGGCTGGACGAGGTACAGATTGAGCGCTCGCTCAACGATTATCTCTGGGGTAAATGCGCCATTGAAGAGACGGCTTACGAAGTGGGCAAACGGGTCGGCAAAGGCCGGCTGGCTTCCCTAAAGGGGAACATCTACCTGATCCCTTCCAGCTTGCGGGCCGGCGAGATCGTGCGCATTTTGCGGGAAGGCTACGATGTAGGGCTGCTCAACGAAGGCTTCACGGCCCTGGTCAAAAGGCTAAAACTGGATTATCTCGTGATTGATACCCATCCCGGCCTGAACGAAGAGACCCTGCTCTCCATCGCGATTTCCGATCTGCTCATCCTCATCCTGCGCCCCGACCAACAGGATTTTCAGGGCACCGCCGTCACGGTGGACGTGGCCCGCAAACTGGATGTACCGCACCTTTATCTGGTCATCAACAAGGCGCTTTCCTCTTATGACTTCGCCGCTTTGCAAAAGCAGGTGGAGGGAATCTATGACGCGCCGGTCGCCGCCATTCTGCCGCTTTCAGAGGATGTCGCGCGGTTGCAATCCTCCGACATTTTCTCGCTGCTGTATGTCAATCATCCCTTCTCCAAAGGGCTGCGAAAGATTGTCGCCCTCATTGAATCTCTGCCTTGAGGCAAGCGGCAGAGAGCTCGTGGCGGGCTATTTTTTGTCACGCAGGCGGCGCGCTTTACTCTGGAGCGCCTGGAAATAATCCGTCTCGGTAATTTGCTCCACCTCACGCTGACGGCGGGCCTGGTTGATCTCAATGCGGAGTTCGGCCACCTCGCGGCGTAGCGCTTCCTCACGTTCCTGCACCTGAATCGCCATCTGAGCGAAATCTGCCACCAGGGCCGCAATGGAGCGATCCTCATAATCCGTTGGGGGGGTGAACTGGCGGTCATAATGGCCCTCGGCGACTCGCTTGATCCAGGTGCGCATTTCGCCGACGAATTCCAGCGTGTAGCGGATCCGGTCATTCAAGCCGCTCATGACATACAGCGCCACCTCAGGGCGGGTTTGCAGCAGCCGCCGGAACTCATCACCGCCAAGCACGAGGACCCGGCTGGCGGTGAGCGCCCGGGCGCTGAGCGAGCGCGGCTTGCGGTCAATGAGTGCCATTTCTCCCAGCACCTCGCCCGAGGTGAGAATACGCAACGGGGGAGCCTCAGCGGGCAGAGCCGCGCCAGGCACATAGATCGCCAGGCTTCCTTCCTGGACGATGAAAAGCTCATCGCCGAGCTCGCCCTGGTCAAACAGGACTTCGCCGGCGGCCAGACACCGGGGTTGCATCAAAGCGGCGATCTCACCCAGCGCCTCTGCTGAGAACTGGCTGAACATGGGGACCTGTCTGAGTGTATCAAGATCAATCATGGGTTATGATCACTGGATCCTGGATAGTTGATCTACTCGCTCAAGTTGCTACCTGCCGGATTTTGACCACCGATCCCTGACGACAGACCACGATTTGTTTCCCCCAAAGTCGTCCGTTGTCTGTGGGCAAAACTGCGTATCCTCACTGTAGCACGTCCTGGCAGCCCTGTCAAGAGTCGGGTATGATGATCCGCCCGACATGGGTTGGGGGGCCGGGGAGCAAGAAAAACTCGGGGGGCTCTGCGNTTAANTNGNTNCTATTTTCANNGGAATTCCTCATGAACTGGCGTTCACCAGCAGGGGGATGAAAATGTGAGCAGTGAGCGGTAAGCAGGAAACAGGCACTTCTGCTACTGCTCTCTGCTCACTACTTAACTGGTTTCTATTTTCAAAGGAGANANNNNCCTGTCCGGCGGACAATCAAGTCTGTCCTTCAACTTAAGCCCGTCAATGAGCCCCGCACGGAAAGGCCAGGAAAGCACGAGTTGCCAATCGGCGCTTTTGGGATATGTTACGGCATAGAAAAAATCCGGGAGGTCATATGTCATCAGAAACACGCAAGGTGTTGGGTTGGATCATGGCAGGCGGTGGATTGATCGCTCTGTTGTTGGGGCTATGCCTCGGCGGGCTGGCGATCGCGCTCCAGATGATGGAGCCCTCCAACGCCACCGGTTTTACCGTTGTCTTTGGCCTTTGCCCGTTGCCGCTCATCGTGTTAGGGGCGGCCGTTTTGTTCATGGGCCTGGTCATGGTCTACTTCGCCCGCCGCCAGGAATAAAATGGTTCAAGGGGTTTTCACAGCTGAATTCCTGGAAAATAACGCTCTGAGTTTGTAGTCAGGCGCTTGAGCGCCGTCTGAGCCGCGCTGATGAAGTTTAAAAATCAAATTCGGTCACAGGCGAACCGGCTGAGAAGGCGTGGGTAGTGACGCCTTTAGGCGTTCTCCCCTTCGGCGGCAGTGAAGAAACGCCTGAAGGCGTTACTACAAAGCCCAAAAGCCCACGGCCCCTGTCTGTGACCGAATTATTTTCTCAAAGATCATAAGCGCGGCACGACGAACCTGTTTTTATCCCACCGCTGGTGAACGCCAGGTCATGGGGAATTCCTCTGAAAATAGAGACCAGTTGAGGTGTGAGCAGAGAGCAGCAGTAGAAATTCCTGTTTCCTGCTCACTGCTCACATTTTCAGCCCCCGCTGGTGAACGTCAGTGCATGGGGAATCCCTATGAAAACTCCACTTTATCCTTGAGGAGAGTTGCTATGAAGAATTACCGACAAATGGGACTCCTGGCACTGTTGCTGGGGTTGCTTTTGCTGGGCGGGGCCGGCCCTGTCGCTGCGGCCCTCGGCTGGGTCGGCGGGATGTTCCCGGCCGGCGGCTCCACCACCGAGATCCAGCAGGGAACTGTCTCCAGCTTTGATGTCTACGTGCAGGTCTACAAAGCCGGCGTCACGCCGGGGGTGGGCCAGGGACCCGGCATCCAGTGCTACGTCCACTGGGGGCCGGTGGGCGGGACCTGGACCGATACGGCGATGGCCTACTACCAGGAGCAAGGGGACAACGACGAATACAAAGGCACGCTCGCCATCGGCGCGCTGCCGGTCGGCACCTATGGCTTCACCACCTACTGCACCGATGGGACGCCCACCTGGCAGGGGGCTGGCGATGGATTCATCCATATTTGGAATCCCGACCAGCCCGATGACGCGCAGGCGATCTGGCTGGACGAGATCACGCTGGCCTGGATGGGGCCGGCCGCGAGCACTTACCGGCTCTACTACGACCCCGACGGCGGGCTGAGCCTGAGCAGCAGCCCCTTCATCACGCTGACGGTGGATGGCACGGTGAGCGGCTACCCGGCCTTCCCCAACGCTACCGGCAAGCCGGCGCTGCGGCTCAACGGCGGGGAGGTGGGGCTGATCCCCACGCTGCTCCAGGGCCAGCTGGTCGTGGCAGCCTACAACAGCGGCGGCGCGTTGGTCAAAGCCACCGGCGTGCAGCTCCAGGGCGTTTTGGATGACCTCTACCGCTACGATGGGCCGCTTGGCGTCACCTACGAGGGGCCGACCCCCACGCTCCGGCTCTGGGCGCCGACGGCTAAATCGGTCACGTTGCACCGCTTCGCCGATGCGACCACCCCGCTCAGCACCACGGAGGCCATGACCGCCGTGGGCAACGGCGTCTGGGCCATCACCGGCGCGCCCGCCTGGGACAGGCAGTATTACCTCTACGAAGTGGAGGTCTACGTGCCGGGGACCGGGCGCGTGGAGCGCAACCTGGTCACCGACCCCTACGCGGTCAACCTCACGCAGAACGGCCGGCGCAGCCAGCTGCTTGACCTGGCGAACGACCCCACGCTCAAACCGGCGGGCTGGGATACGCTCACCAAGCCCTCGCTGGCGGCCCCGGAAGATATTGTCGTCTACGAAGTCCACGTCCGTGACTTCAGCATCCAGGATACGAGCGTCCTCACACCCGACCGGGGGACCTTCCGCGCCTTCACTTACGACGGGCGGGATGGCCGGCCGCTCTCCAACGGGATGCGCCACCTGCAGACCTTAGCCGCCGCCGGGCTGACGCATATCCACCTGCTGCCGGCCTTTGATATCGCCTCGGTGGAGGAAAACCCCGCTGCTCGCAGCGAGCCGGATCCCGCTCTGCTGGCGACCTATCCGCCCAGCTCCACGCTGCAACAGGAGGCCATCAGCGCCACCCGCCACCTGGATGGCTTCAACTGGGGCTACGATCCCGTCCACTATGGCGTGCCGGAGGGGAGCTACGCCACCGCGCAGGACGACGCCACCCGCGTCCGCGAGTTCCGCGAACTGGTGCAGCGGCTCAACGAGAACGGGCTGCGCGTGGTGATGGATATGGTCTACAACCACACCGCCGCCAGCGGCCAGAGCTCGCCCTTCTCGGTGCTGGATAAGATCGTGCCCGGCTACTACTACCGCTACGACGGCAACGGGCGGTTGCAGAACTCCAGCTGCTGTTCAGACACCGGCGCGGAGTTCGCCATGATGCAGAAGTTGATGGTGGATACCGTCGTGCGCTGGGCGCGCGATTACAAGGTGGATGGCTTCCGCTTTGACCTGATGAACCTGCACACCGTGGATAACATGCTGGCGGTCAAAGCGGCGGTGCGGGCGCTCACCCTGACCACCGACGGCGTGGATGGCAGCCAGATTTACCTCTATGGCGAGGGGTGGGATTTCGGCTCGGCGGCGGCCAAGGGGCTGACCTACGCCAAACAGGGGAACATGGCCGGCACCGGCATCGGCACCTTCAACGATAAGCTCCGCGACGCGGCCCACGGCGGCTACAGCACCGACCCCCTCCAGATCCGGCACCAGGGCTTCATCAACGGCCTTTCTTACGACTGGAACGGCTATTATTACAACAACCGCGATCTGGCTGACCTGAAGTACGAAATGGATCGCCTGCGGGTGGGGCTGGCCGGCGAGCTGCGTACGTTCCAGTTCAAAAATAGCGCCGGGGCCAACAAGCAGGGCAGCGATTACGGTGGCTACGCGCTGGATCCGCAGGAAGTGGTCAACTACGTGGAGAAGCACGATAACGAGACGCTCTACGACAACAACCTCTTCAAAGCGCCGGCCGGTACCTCCCTGGCCGACCGGGTGCGCATCCAAAACCTGGGCCTTAGCCTGACCGGGCTGGCGCAGGGCGTCCCTTTCTTCCAGATGGGCAGCGACATGCTGCGCTCCAAGTCGCTGGATCGCAACAGCTACGATTCCGGTGACTGGTTCAACCGGGTGGATTTCACCTACCAGCGCAACAACTTCGGCGTGGGGCTGCCGCCCGCCTGGGATAACCAGAGCCGCTGGAGCATCATGGAGCCGCTGCTGGCCAATGCCGCCCTCCAGCCGGGCCAGACGGAGATCCTCTCCTCGGTCCACCACCTCTCGGAGACGCTGCGGATCCGCCAGAGCTCGCCGCTCTTCCGCCTGCGCACCGCCGCCGACATCAACCGGCGCGTCAAGTTCTACGCCACCGGCGACGCGCCGATCATCGTCATGGAGCTCACCGACATTATCACGCCCGACCTGGACGCTCAGTACGAGCGCATCCTCGTCTTTTTCAACGCCGGCAAGACCGTGCAGCCGTTCACCATTAGCGCGTACACCGGCAACACCCATATCCAGCTGCACCCGATCCAGCAGAACGCTTACGATCCGGTGGTGCGCACCGCGTCGTTCAATTCCAGCAACGGCACCTTCACCATCCCGCCACGGACGACGGCGGTTTTCGTGGATACCAATCCCAACATCACCACCAGCGCCACCCCACCCACCTGGGTTGGCAACCTCTGGCCGGCCGGCGGGAGCAGCACCGCGCGACAGGCCGGCGACGGCAGCGGGTTGACCGTCTACGTGCAGGCTTATAGGGCCGGCGTGACCGGCAGCGCTAACGGGAGCGACGGCTCGGCCCACGAGTGCTACCTGCACTGGGGGCGCTACGGCAGCGCGTGGGGCGACCTGCCGATGGCCTTCAACGCGCAGTTTACGGGCAACTCTAACAACGATGAGTACTACGCCACCATCCCCACCGGCGAGCTGGCCGTCGGCACGTATGGCTTCACGGCCTACTGCACCGGCGCGGGCAACCCCACCAGCCGCCAATGGAACGCCGGCAGCGATGGGATCCTCTCCATCACCCCCCGGCCCGCTGAAAGCCGCCTGCCCTCCAACCCGCACGGCGTCTATGTCCACCTCTTTGAGTGGTCATGGGACGACATTGCCAAAGAGTGTCCCTATCTGGCGCAGCAGGGCTACACCGCCGTGCAGATTTCACCGCCGATGGAGCACATCACCACCACCGCATGGTGGGCGCGCTACCAGCCGGTCAGCTATCTGCTGGACCAGAGCCGCAGCGGGACGCTCGCGCAGTTCCAGCAGATGATCACCGCCTGCACCACGGCGGGCGTGGAGATCTACGCCGACGCCGTCATCAACCACATGACGGCGATGAGCGGGACGGGGACGGCCGGAAGCGTCTTCACCAAGTACAACTATCCCACCGTGCCCTACACCATGAGCCACTTCCACACGCCTTGCGACATCAACAGTTACACTGACCGCTGGCAGGTGCAGCACTGCCAGCTCTTAGGGCTGGCCGATCTGGATTACGACAACGCCGACACGCGCGCCAAAATCCTGGCCTACCTGGAGCAATTGCAAACCTGGGGGGTTAAGGGTTTCCGCATTGATGGGGCCAAGCACATGGCCGCCTACGATTTGGAGCGGGTCTTGGGCCGGCTGAGCGGTGCGCCTTACATTTTCCAGGAGGTGATTGAGGATGCCGCCGAACCCATCCAGGGCTACGAGTATCTCTACAACGGCGCGATCAACGATTTTAACTACGAGTACGGGCTGGCCTATGCTTTCAAGGGCGGCGGCAACCTGGCCGGCCTGAAGACCTTCGGCACGGGGGCGGATTTTGTCCCCAGCGCCTTCGCCGCTGTCTTCACCAATAACCACGACGACCAGCGCACGCGCACCGTGCAGGCGATCACCTACAAGGATGCCACGCACGACCTGGCAAACGTCTTCATGTTGGCCTGGCCCTACGGCTACCCACAGGTGATGTCGAGCTACTACTTCAGCGACCCCGACCAGGGGCCGCCGGCGTTGAGCGTCTACAATGGCAACGAACCGACCCCGTCCCGCTGCGCCGATGGGACCAACTGGGTCTGCGAACACCGCCGGACGCCGATTGCGAACATGGTGCGCTTCCGCCATGTGGTCGGCGATGCGCCGGTGATCTACTGGTGGGACAACGGCGCCAACCAGATCGCCTTCGGGCGGGGCTATCAGGGCTACGTGGCGATCAACCGCGAGGGGAGCGCCTTAGTGCGCACCTTCCAGACGGGGCTGGCGCCGGGGCGCTATTGCAATGTCATCCAGGGGACGCTGACGCCCGACGGGTTGGGCTGCACGGGGGAGGTCATCACCGTGACGGCGAGCGGGCAGATCGTCAACTACACCCTGCCGGCGATGAGCGCCTTCGCCATCCACAGCGGCGCTCGCCTTCTGCAACCTGCCGATCTGGTGCTGACCAAGCAGGTCACGCCGGGTGCGGCCCATTGGGGAGAGCCGCTCACTTACACGTTAGTCTTGACCAACCTGGGGCCGGGGCCGGCCTTCTCACCCATCCTCACCGATCTGCTCCCGGCGCTGCTGAATGTGCAGGTTGCCAGCAGCGGGGTGATGCTCACATCCACCGGCAGCAGCACCTACGTCTGGCTGGTGAACGACCTGCCGGTGGACGCTGTGGGCCGGATTACCGTCACGGGCCTGATCAGTCCGGGCACGCCGCTCAGCCAGACGCTGACCAATCTCGCCACGCTGAGCGCCGCCAACGATCCCATCACCGGCA